>OUWB010006000.1_pt1 | contig 13487 bp, 15 predicted proteins | sample 1779821 | NCBI WGS metagenome assembly OUWB01 (sample SAMEA3914806, study PRJEB12502) | metagenome | biome: forest; material: soil | place: Canada | collected 2011-08-03 | depth 0.1 m
GGCGAGGCGCTGTCGCGCTCGCCGCTGGTGCCGCTCGTCAGCGCCACGGGCAGCGCGCGCATGGGCAAGGAAGTGGCCCAGGTATTGAGCGCGCGTCTGGCCCGCAGCATCCTGGAACTGGGCGGCAACAACGGCATGATCGTCGCGCCCAGTGCCGACCTCGATCTGGTCGTGCGCGCCGTCACCTTTGCCGCAGTCGGCACTGCCGGCCAGCGGTGCACCACACTGCGTCGTTTGCTCGTTCATCGCGGCATTGCTGAACAATTGCTGCCGCGCCTCGAAAAGGCCTTTGCCTCGGTCAAGGTCGGTGATCCGCTCGCGGCCGACACGCTGGTTGGTCCACTGGTCGATCGCCAGTCGTTCGACGCGATGCAGGCGACTTTGGCGCAAGCGCGCGAGCAAGGGGGCCACGTGCAGGGCGGTGAGCGCATCGATCTAGGTCATGCCGATGCGTACTATGTGCGCCCGGCGCTCGTTCGCATGCCGGCACAAAGCGCGGTGGTCGAACGCGAAACCTTTGCGCCCATCCTCTACGTGATGCTGTATGAAGATTTCGATGAGGCGGTACGTATCCACAATGCGGTACCGCAGGGCCTGTCGTCGTCGATCTTCACCAACGACATGCGCGAAGCCGAGCGCTTCATGTCGGCGGCCGGCAGCGACTGCGGCATCGTCAACGTGAACATCGGCACCAGCGGCGCCGAGATCGGCGGCGCCTTCGGCGGCGAGAAGGAAACCGGTGGCGGCCGCGAATCGGGTTCCGACGCATGGAAGAGCTATATGCGCCGTGCCACCAACACTATCAACTACAGCCGCGAACTGCCGCTGGCGCAGGGGGTGCGTTTCGACGTTATTTGACGCGGCGCGTGAAGATCAGCGGCGCGCTCTCATCCGGTGACGCCTCGCCATTGCCGCCTGGAAATCAGCGTAATCTCAATCGGAGTCGGCGCAGCATGGTGAGTGCGCCGGTCCTATTTTGAGATTGTTCAGGTACTGTCCGGCAAGACCAAGGGACAATTGACACTCGCCCGCGCAAGACTTACTCGCTTGATTGCATTCCGGTTCGACGGTTATGCGCGCTTTCTGATATGTGCCATGCCGGCTATGGTGCCAACCGCCGTTCTCATCCCCATGATTATGTCAAAGCAATACCGGACCGTGCTCGCGGCCGCCGCATCGAAAGGTTGCGCGTTGATCTGCGTCATCTGCGCTTATGCCATGTGTTCGCCCTCTGCGCAGGCAAGCAGCTCCTTTATGTCCGCGTTCTCCTTGAGTCCGTCGCAAGTCAATGTCGCCCAGCTGCCGCTCGTGAACGCGATCAAGACGGTGCAGGGTAACGGTCGGCGTACGCTGTATGTATTCACCGATCCTGATTGCCCCTATTGCCGCCAACTCGAGCATGCGCTGGCGCAGTTGAAGAACGTCACCATCTATCGCTTCGAATATCCGCTTGCCAGTTTGCATCCGAATGCCACCGAGGTGGCACAGCGCATCTGGTGTGCGCCGAATCGCGCTGCCGCCTGGGACGCCTATGAAGCCAACCATGCATTGCCTGCCGACAACGGCACCTGCGCCAACCCGATTGCAGCGAATGTCGCAATGGCCTCCAGCCTCGGTCTGGACGGGACTCCCGATCTGATTGCCGCCAATGGGCGGGTGCATGAGGGTATGATGTCGCTCGACGATTTGGAACATTTTGTCGGTGGTGCGTCCTAGCACAAGGTCCCTAAGCGGCAACCCAATATAAGCGGCGTTCGAGCCGCTTAACGGTAGCGCTTTTGTGATGCCGAGGCTGGTAGCGCGCAAAGCCGACGCGGAGAAGTGCGATGAATACTGTAAAGCGACTGTGGGCCGCAGCAGGAATCGGCCTGGTTTGTCTCTACACCCAGGCCGGCATGGCCAAGCCTGTCCCGACACCGGCGCCGCCGCTACCCGACGCGTCACAGGCCAACATGGTCGAATACAGTTGCGGGGGCGGCAAGACGCTACAAGTCGTGTACTGGAGTACACCCAACGGCCAGAGCTTTGCGCTGGTGCCGATCGGCGATGCGCCGCTGCTGTTCGTCGAAACCATCGCGGCTTCCGGCGTGCGTTATCAAGCCGGGGCCTACACCTGGTGGGCCAAGGGACCGCAAGCCAACCTGTACGACGCGCGCAACGGTGCCGATGCGGCGCCCATCATTGCCGACTGCAACGGGGCGTCTTAAGCGGGCGTAAAGCCGGGCGTGCGCGGCGCCGGCTGAGTGATCATTGCATCCGCCAGGGTACAGCTCAGCCAGGGTGATGCGCGACCCACTCGCTGCGGGGCCAATAGCGGTGGCCGTCCCAGTACCGGTCGCCGTGCCAGCCGATGACCACGGTGGTGGTTTTCTCGACCACGACATGAGCGGGCGGTGGCGTGACGATACGTACCGGAGCGGGCGCGACAACGATAGGTGCAGGCCTGCCGACGTTGACATTGACGTCGACATGGGCGAAGGCGGCAGTCGATATTGCGAATGCGGTGATGCCGAGTGCGGCGGTGGGGAACAGCGTAAATTTCATCGTCAGATCTCGTCTATGGTGGAAAGGGAAGTTGCCTAGTGTCGAGTCGACGGCCCTATTTCTTGCCACATTCCAACGATTTTAGGACGATTACCCAATCGCCAACGACCTCGAGACCTCGAGAGCGCGCCGTCACGATTGGTAACTAGGCTCAAAGAGCTAGGATCGATCGAATGGTGTCATTCGCGCGTCCTGCGCTTTTTTTCCCAGTGCGTGGATGCTTCGGGTTGCTACAATAAATCGCACCGGACCCTCGGAGCGATCGCAATGAAGGATAGGTCGATTCATATTGTCGGCATCCTGCGTGCTGCCGGCATCGCTCTCGCGTTGACGACGGGCATCGGATGGCCGGCGCTGGTCCCCGATGCCCGGGCTGCCGATTTCCACCAGGTTGTGATCTATACCGATGACGATCCGCCCTACGTGACGGTCGATCGCGACTATCACGTCAACGGCGGTACTGCCTTGGTCAAAATGCGGGACGTGCTGGCCAAGCTCAAGCTGCCGATCGCCATGATCAATGTCGTGCCCTGGGCCCGCGGCTACAACGAGGCCAAGATACGACCGGGCGTGATGATTTTCCCAGTCGTGCGAACGCCGGAACGCATGCAATTCCTGACCTTCGTCTTCAAGATCCAGGATGCCCAGGTGTATTTCTATCGCCTGAGCGCGCGTAACGATATCGTGCTGCACGCGCTGGACGACGCCAAGCCGTACTCGATCTGCGTGGTGCGCGGCGACTACCGCGCCGAATTCCTCGCGCAACGCGGCTTCGCCAAACTTGACATGACCTCAGACTCAACCGTCAACGTCGAGCGGCTGATACACGGACGCTGTGATTTGCTGGTGTCTACCGAAGCCGGCATGCAGAGCAAGTTGGAGGCGCTGCACGCGTCGCGAGCGCAAGTCGTGCGCAGCATACCGCTAAGCGAGCTGGACAACGCGCTCTATGCGGCATTCAACAAGGATACGGACCCGGCTGTGATCAACGCGTTTCGCGAAGCGGCGGCGAGTCCGGGGCATTGATGGGGGCAGTGAGAGCGTGGGGGGAGGGCGCCGTGGTTTGCATACTTGCGACTGGGGCTCCGCGCAATTGCTTGGTCTGGATACCATAAGACGGACTCCAATCGACCGCCGGGCCGCAGAGGCCGCAGCGGTAGTACTCACGCTGCGGCCATGCGTAGGCTCCCCCAAGCCATATGGGCATTATCCGGTCGGGCGTGGTCGTTCAATTTAGGCATTGCGACAAAATCGGACTGGTCTCATTGCACGACCTTGGCGCCAGTCGTGCGCCCTGCTATAATTGCTACAAATGTAGTAATGGAGAAAATCATGGGTATGCCTGTCCGCATTGATGATTTGTTATATGAGCAGGCCAAGGCCGATGCATCGGCTGAGCACCGGTCAATCGCCGGTCAAATCGAGTTTTGGGCCAAGGTCGGGCGCGCTGCACTGGATAACCCGGATCTGCCGGCGTCGTTCATCGCCGAGTCGCTGATCGCGATGGCCGAGCCGCGCGACCAAGCGACGCCGTTCGTGCCGCGGGGCCGGCGCGCATGACGTATGCCGCAATGCAAACGCGGCGATTCGCACGGCAATACAAAAAATTGCACGACAACGTTGCGGCCGATGTCGATGATGCCGTCGCGGTCGTTGTGGCCAAGCCTAGGGGCGAGGAACTAAAGAAGGGCGACTTGGCAGCGCTGCGCGTCTACAAGTTTCACAGCCATAATCAGCTCTTTTTGCTCGGGTATACCGTCGACGACGGGCTACGACTGGTCTACCTCGAATCCGTTGGCCCCCACGAGAATTTCTACCGGGATTTGAAGCAATGAGCCGATAGTTCGAGGGTGACGACTAGGAAGAAATCTCCCTTGACGCAACACTTCTCGACTTCCGCCTTGCAAGCCTCGTGGGGGTTCGACGCTTCTGGGGCGCGAACAGTTGTGTTCGTATCGACCATAAAAGTGCCTCCTTGTTGGAATCGATGGTAGCGCCCACTATATCCCCACGAACAATCGATTCGTATCGACCAATGCGAGAGCAATCAGCCTCGTCGAACCTTTCCTTTCTAGGTTGCAGGAGTACCCCATGACCGAACAGCAACAACCCCGCATCGGCATCGTGATCGGCTCGACCCGAGAAGGCCGCTTCGGCGAAAAGCCCGCGCGTTGGATCCATGAGATCGCCAAGCAGCGTACCGACCTTGTCTTCGAGCTGATCGACCTGCGTGATTACCCGCTGCCGTTTTTCAACGAGCCGCGGTCGCCGGCCTACGGGCCGGTCAATAACGAGGCGGCGCGGCGCTGGGCCGGCAAGCTCGCAACGCTCGACGGCTTCATCGTGGTGACGCCCGAGTACAACCACGGCCCGAGCGCGGTGTTGAAGAACGCGCTCGATTACGCATACACCGAGTTCGTCCGCAAGCCGATCGGCTTCGTGGGCTATGGCGGGGTGGGGGCGGCACGGGCCGTCGAGCAGCTGCGGCTGGTTGCAATCGAGCTGCAGATGGCACCGGTGAGTCGTGCCGTTCACATCGGCATGGTGGAATCCCTCGGCATCATGCAGCAGGGCAAGACCTTCGAGGACTTCCCACACCTGGCGCAGGCGGCCAACAAGCTGCTCGACGATATGTCATGGTGGGCCAAGACGCTGAAGCCCGCACGCGAATAATGTCCATCTCGGGTTCCTCCTCGTTGACCGGTCGAACACGTCGCTAATCGTGCGCCGTGCGCCAGTCGGGTGAGGAGGCGTCCATCCCATTGCTCCTGGCCGTTGTCGGCCCGAAGCACCAACAGTCCGCTATGCCGTCAATCGTTTGCAAGCCGCAGGCCTAAGCCCCCAATGCTGGCTAACAGCAGCGCGCCGCCGAGCCATTGCCGTGGCTCCAACTGCTCGCCAAAGAACAGGGCAGCGAGCAGAACCACGGTCAGCGGTTCCACAAGGGTTGCCACCGTCAACGCAGTAGGCGATAGCTTCGCCGCGCCCCAATTGAAGGCAAGTAGCGCCAATGCCGCCGTGACGACGCCGAGATAGAGAAACCAAGCCTGTGGTGGTACACCGGTTGGCCAATTCAGTGGCACGAAGAAGGCACAAAGTCCCATCACGAGCGCTGCAACTACGGTCAGACATGTTGTGGCCGGACCGGCGCCCAATGCCGTCGAAAGCGCTCCATTGACAAGTGTGAAGGCCGCATAGAGACAAGCCGAAACAAAGGAGAAAAGTACCCCTACGAACATCTGGCCTTTCCCGATGGAACCGGCATCGTCGCGCAACACAATAAACGCCGTACCAATGAGAGCGGTACCCAACACAATGACCAGGTTCGCATCAAGGCGCTCCTGCCCACGAAGCAATGCAATGACCGTCACGATTACCGGTGGAAGGCACAATGCGATCAGCGTCGGTACCGCTGCACCGATGCGTTCTATGCCTAGAAACCAGCATAGAACGTAGCCGGCCATTGCAGTGCCAGCGACAAGCACCGTTGGCAGCATGGGCCGTAAGGTTTGCCATAGGCGCGGTCGACCAAATACTGCTAACAACACGATAGACCCGATGACGAAGCGCCAAAACGAAATATTCGCGGGCGTGAACCCATGCCTGGTAATCAGCAAATTGACGACCAGCGCACCAGTTCCCCATAGAAAACCGGCACTACACGCTGCACTTAGCCTTACGGGTGTCGCTGACATGATTTGACCTATAGGGCGGCGATAGGCCGATTATCCCCAATCTAACCGAACCAGTCTAATGACCGGTTTGGGCCGGTGTAATCTTTCCCACGAACCGTGGACACCTTGAATTGGGCGAAGCTGGCGCGTGGCTAGGCAGGAATCACCGCTCAAATCTACCTCAACGCCGTCTGACCACGCGGTCCCACTACATCAGTTCGACGCAAGTTCGTTCAGGCAGCCATAGGCGCGTAGCGCCTGTGCCCCTTGACGTCGTAGCGATCGAGCATCATCACCTTGTCCCACACCTTGATGAAGTCTCTGATGAAACGCTGATGGCCGTCGCTGCCGGCATAGACATCCGCGATGGAACGCAATTGCGAATTCGACCCGAAGACCAAGTCATTGCGTGTCGCCGTGAACTTCGTTTTGCCGGTTTCGCGGTCCTTGAGGTCGAAGCGCATTCCCTCTTCGTCACTCTTTTCCCAAATCAGGTCGGTGTCGGTCAGATTGACGAAAAAGTCGTTGGTCAGAACGCCGACTTTGTCGGTCAAGACGCCGATGTCCGATCCATCATGGTTGACGTTCAGCACGCGCAAGCCGCCTGTTAAAACAGTCCACTCCGGAGCGGTCAGCTTCATCAGATTTGCCTTGTCGAGGAAGAATTCCTCAGGCGCGACGCCTTGCGAAATCTGCTTGAAGTTGCCATCCATGTAATTACGGAAACCATCAACGATCGGCTTCAACCATTCGAACATTTCAATATCAGTGAGTTTCTGCGTCGTATCCACACGACCTGGCGTAAACGGAACGCTGGCCTCGACGCCAGCATCTCTTGCCGCCCTCTCGACGGCAGCGCAGCCACCCAGCACGATGAGATCGGCCATCGAGATTTTCTTGCCAGCGGCCTGTTTGGCGTTGAAGTCGGCCATGACATCGCGCAACTTTTCGATCACGGACGCGGCGCGGCGATTGACCGCCCAATCCTTCTGAGGTGCAAGCGCAAGGCGGCCACCATTCGCCCCGCCACGCTTGTCGCTGTCGCGATAGGTCGCAGCCGCGGAAAAGGCGGTGAAGGCCAGATCGGAAACCGAAAGTCCAGTCGCCGTGATTGCATCTTTCAGCGCGACGATTTCTGCTTCGCCGACCAGCTCATAGTCACGCTCGGGAAGCGGGTCCTGCCATAGCAGGCCGTCCTCAATCGTCACTTCCGGGCCCAGGTATCGATGCTTGGGTCCCATGTCGCGGTGGGTGAGTTTGTACCAAGCTTTGGAAAAGGCCTGGGTGAATGCATCGAAGTCCGCTAGAAATTTCTCGCAGCACTTCCGATACTCTGGGTCGACCTTGAGCGCGATGTCGGTAGTCATCATCATGAGACTGTTCATCTGACCCTCGACGTGTGCGTCGGGGGTCTTGGGCGAACTCGGGTCGGTCGGCGTCCATTGCAGCGCGCCCGCAGGGCTCTTAATCTGCTCCCATTCGAACTTGAACAGGTTTTCGAGATAGCTGTTGTCCCACTGTAGCGGATTCGGCGTCCAACTGCCCTCGATCCCGTTGGTCATCGTGTACTGCGCGAAACCTGGGCCCTTGGGATTGTGCCAGCCGAGGCCCATGGCTTCCATGGGCGCGATTTCCGGCGGCGGGCCTATCTCTTTCGCCGGCACCATCCCATGGCTCTTGCCGAAAGCGTGGCCGCCGGCGATCAGGGCCACGGTTTCTTCGTCATTCATCGCCATACGAGTGAAGGCGATCCTGATATCGCGTGCCGATGCCAACGGATCGCCACTAGCGTAGGGGCCTTCTGGATTGACGTAGATAAGCGCTTGGTGCGAGGCCGCCAGCGGATTTTCGAGGTCGTAATCGGCATCGCCGTTCTTACCGCGCCAACGCTTGTCTCGGGTGACCATGCTGTCGAAGCCATCGACATGGTTCGGATCCCATATTTCCGGGCCCCAATAACTTGCGTTGTCCGCCTCCCAGGCGTCGAGCCGCCCCCCACCGAAGCCGTAGGTCGGAAAACCCATGATTTCGAGCGCGCAATTGCCCGTCAGGATCATGAGGTCGCCCCAGGAAAGACCATTTCCATACTTGTGCTTGATCGGCTGCAGAAGGCGCCGCGACTTATCGGTATTGCCGTTATCCCACCAGCTACTAATAGGGGCGAAGCGCTGCATGGCCGTCCCGGCGCCCCCTCGTCCATCGGCGATGCGATAGGTGCCTGCTGCGTGCCACGCCATGCGGATCATCTGTGGGCCATAGTTATGATAGTCAGAGGGCCACCAGGCGACCGATGTCGTCAAGAACTGCTTGATATCGCGTTTGAGCGCTTCGAAGTCGAGTTTCATGAATTCAGCGGCATAGTCGAATTCTGGGCCAAGCGGATCTGCCGAGAGGCCGTTCTGATGGAGGAGTTCGACCCGCAGGCGACCGGGATACCAGTTCTCGAGCGTTGGAGGCGTGCCGAATGCACCCCCAACTCTGTCACCGCCGAACGGACACCGGCCAGTCATCTTGTGCGTTTCGGTAAAAGTCTTATCTGAAGTCTTCTGGTTCATCGAAATCTCCTTGGGCGCATTCAATCTCCGGCCGGCAGATCAGACGACCAAGCCGCCTCAACCTCGGCGAATCAAAATACCCGGTTCGCCCGTGGCCGTTTCGGCGGCCTGCCGGAGCTGCAAATCGCTATTACGGCTGGGCATCGCCCGGGCCGGCAGCATTCGCCTGAGGTTCTCGACAATACCGCCAAGTCGAATGTACAGCGGAACAAGACTACTGCGTAACTTTTCCTTACACCTTCATCGATTGTCAGCAATCTAGATGTAATGTCGAATGACCGTTCCGGTCCAGCGGTCATTCAAATGACCGTGGCGGTGCTTGTGCACAGGAAGATGGTCGCTTCGACGCGCTGATCCACACCGGCGTGGTCGCGATGGGCAGACACAACAACATGCCCGAGCCGTTTATCCAGCCTTCGCTATGCGTCTATGCAGCCGGCAGCTTCAAGCTTGACGTCGTAACGACGCAAATGGACATGCTTGCGAATACTTTCATGCGAGCGCCCGGCGAGTCCGTGGGCACTTTCGCGCTCGAGTCCGCAGTCGACGAACTCGCCGAAAAGCTCGGCATCGACCCGATCGAGCTCCGCGAGCGCAATGAGCCGGAGAAGGATCCGATCTCGGGCATGCCCTTCTCCTCGCGTCACATCGTCGAGGCCTGCCGGACAGGAGCTCAACGGTTCGGCTGGAGTAAGCGAAGCGCCCGGCCCGGCGCGCGGCGGGAGGGCGAGTGGCTGATCGGCATGGGCTGCGCGACCGCCACCTATCCCTACTTCCGTATGCCGGGTGGCGCAGCGCGGATCACGCTGACGAAGCTGGGCCACGCCACCGTCGAGATCGCTGCGCACGAGGTGGGCGTAGGTACCGCTACCGTGCAGACGCAGATCACCGCCGAAAGGCTCGGCCTCGCCATGGACCAGGTGACCTTCACGTACGGAGACTCCCGACTTCCCGGAGTTGTCATCGCTGGAGGGTCGCAGCAGACGGCTTCGATTGGCGCCTCCGTCGTCGCTGCGCAACGGGCGCTGGTGACAGAGTTGTTGAAGCTCGCCGGCAAAGACTCGCCGCTGTCGGGGCTTAAGCCGGACGAAATGGGCGACCGCTCCCCCGCCCTTCGAAATGTGGCACTGGTCGATGCACTCATACGGCGCGATGTTCTGTGAGATACGCGTCAGTGCAGTCACGGGAGAGATAAGAGTCAGCCGGTTTCTTGGCTCGTTCGACTGCGGGCGCATCCTCAATCCCAAGACCGCCGCCAGTCAGTTTCGTGGCGGCATCATCATGGGGCTCGGACTCGCGCTGATGGAGGCGGACAGGAAGCCACTCCAACGCCGCATCCACTGCATGACGGTGGGTTGACGCACCCCGATGGCAAGCGCGCCACCCGCAATCGACTCCCACATCCGGCTTATAGGCCAGTAGAACGCCGCCGAGGCGTGGTGGTAAATAAGAGCTAGGTTTGTGGCGAACGACGCCTGCCCGCCGACGACGCAAAGCCAGCCCATCTTGCGGAACCGAAACCCCACCCAGAGCAGTAGCGGCCAGAGGATGTCAAACTGTTCCGCGACGCCTGCGCAGCGTCGTGCTGGCGACGACCGTGCGATTCTCGCGACGCGTCACCCACTGTATGCGAAGGGGCGCGCGGGCAATCAGGCTCGCAGGTCGCGCAACACGCGCGACTGGGCATCGACCGGCGCTGTGACGCTCAACCTAGAACGCGACTCGATCGTCGCCACGGTGGCGCTCAACGCAGATAAACGGCCTCCGGCTGCATGAATAAGGCGGAAACTTCCTTGAAGCGCGCCAGATACCCAGCATCCGTTCCAAGCCAATTGGTAGTCGTCCTCGTTCGTCCTACGCGTCATGCGGCTCGACGGCCGACAGAAAACGCCGCCGCGGAATGCTGACTCTAATTAATAAATATTAACTTCAAATTTGTGCGCGACTGTCGTGAGCGTACGCGGGATCGAATGGGGTTCCCATTGTGCATCTCGTCCGATGGCCTCGTCCGACCGGGCTATCGGAAATTGAGTTAGATCAAATTCGTGGACCCCGGATGTCCTAATAATTAGCCATGCGACTCGTCCGTGCGTTGTGCCGTTTCGACAATAGCGTTACAGGATCGCGCAATCGCACTGCACGCGTAACTGACACCACCCACGCCAATCTGGGGGAGGCCAAATGAGCCTGGGAACTATTCTGCTAATTGCCCTGCTGCTGCTGCTGGTGGGCGCGTGTCCGACCTGGCCATACAGCAGGAATTGGGGATACGGTCCCTCCGGAATTCCCGGGCTTGCTTTGGCGGAGGTGATCATTCTGCTCGTGCTGGGCAGGCTGTAGCCCAGCGATCTTTTCTAACACTACTGAAGTCGTCCTGTCGCAGGTGCGTGCCGGGATGGTGTTCTGGGTGCCGCCGTGGTGTTCGCGACGAAGGGTTTTTCGACGGCCTCGGGATCGCATTGCTCTCGAAGCTCAGTGGCAATGACCGGGCGATGGTGGAAGATATTGTAGAGCGGCTGACGGGGCGATCGGCCGAGCGTTGAATGGATTTGTCAATCTACAGCACTCCTGCTGTATGCGCAGTCTCTAATGTGTCGCATCCACCGGTTGAATCTGCACTCGGAGAGCTGCCGTTCTGCACCAGGAAGCGCGAGAGGCGGAGAAGGGACGTGAGCCAGTCGTCGCGCCCGAAAGGGGGCATCCATGCCCCCTAGCAATGGGCTGCTATTATTCACTTTTTGGTGGACCGTCACAGGAAGAGTCATGGGATTTGAGCAACTGGCAAAACTGAAGAAGCAGATGACAAAGGAAGCAAAGGGAAAAATGCAGCAGACTGCTATCCCTGCGGCGAAGTCCGCTCGCCCCCCACACCCTGCCCGATCGAAGGCAACTGGCGGTCGTATGGGCGTCAAGGGCGAAACGGTCGATCCCGTCCTGCGTGTGATCGGCAAGATGCAGAAGCGCTTCCCGGCGGCGTTCCCAAAAAATCCGGCGCCGAAGGTGCCGCTGAAGATCGGGATACTCTCAGACCTCCTCGCGCATGCTGGAGAACTCGCGTTGGACGAAGCCGAGATCCGCAACGCGCTCGGCACGTGGTGTCGCGGCAGCCGTTACTGGTCGTGCCTGACTGACGGCGCGTTCCGCGTGGACCTCACCGGTGCGGCGGCGGGCCAGGTCACCGCGCGAGACGCGGCGTTTGCGCGCAGTCAAGCGAAGGGCACATCCGGCTCACGTCAGCAAGGCCGGCGCAGCACACCCGCACCGGGCAACACCGGGACGACACAGCCGTCGTCGACTGTGGGTGAAACAACTGCGTAATCGCGGACATGCTGGCGCGGGTAAAAAAACCTGGTGTCCCTTTTCAGCATGAAAGAAGCCCGTCAACCCATGTGCCAGTGGATTGATGCGCTACCGCGTCGGACGCACAAGGGACGTGTTCTGCCACTGGCGGCAAGGCAGGCGTCGATCGCGCAACGGTTAGCAAGGTTCGGCCAATGGACTAAACCGCTCGCGCGGTAAGGGGCTCCGTTTCAACGGAGTGGCTTTTGAGAGGAAACCAGCTCGGTTTCCTATGTTGAGGAATGAGGCAATCCGCCTCGTTACTCGACAGGAGCCGAGCCATGACCACGCCCAAGCCAGGTATCAACCCATTACGCCAGCGCATGATCGACGACATGCGCATGCGCAAGCTTTCACCCAAGACGCAAACCAAGTATCTCCGTGCGGTACGGCAATTCGCCGGGTTTCTCGGACGTTCACCGGACACCGCCACGGTTGAGGATTTGCGGCACTCTCAGTTGCATCTGGTCGACCATGGCACGTCGCCGATTTCCCTCAATGCGGCGATCACCGGCTTGAAGTTCTTCTTTGACATCACGCTCGGCCAAGCCGAGTTGATGGCCAAGATGCAGCCGGTGCGGGTGCCGCAGACCTTGCCCGTGGTGCTCAGCCGTGACGAGGTCAGTCGCTTGATCGGCGCGGCCCACAACCTGAAGCATCAGACCGCGCTGTCGGTCGCCTACGGGGCGGGACTGCGCGCCAGCGAGGTGGTGGCGCTCAAGGTGGGGGATATTGACAGCCAGCGCATGACGCTGCGGATTGAGCAGGGTAAAGGCCACAAGGACCGCTGCGCGATGCTGTCCCCGGTATTGCTCGAACGCCTGCGGGTCTGGTGGCGCGTGGCCCGTGCCCAAGGCAAGATGCTCGACGGCGGTTGGCTCTTTCCGGGCCTCGATCCGATCGACGCGCTCAGTACCCGCCAGCTCAACCGCGCCATCCATGCCGCCGCCGAGGCTGCCGGGATCGACAAGCGGGTGTCGATGCACACCTTACGGCACAGTTTCGCTACCCATCTACTGGAACAGAAGGTGGATATCCGCGTGATCCAGGACTTGCTCGGCCACAAGAAACTGGAGACCACGGCGCTCTATGCTCAGGTCGCCACCGACATCCTGCGCGAGGTGGTCAGCCCGTTGGAGCGCTTGCACCCCGCGTAGGTCGCCGTCATGGGGCATCCCGCCCTGGAGGTCGCGGACATCTTCCGCGCCCATGGGCCGGCCTGGCGGCATACGGCCAACCTGAGCCTGGGCCAACTCAAGGTCATGTCGGCCATCGAACAGTGCCGCAGCGCGGCGCTGGGGGGACACGTGTTGCGCTGCGAAGGCTGCGCGGCCGTCGAGTTGGCCTACAATTCTTGCCGCAACCGGCATTGCCC
>OUWB010003678.1_pt2 | contig 13472 bp, 11 predicted proteins | sample 1779821 | NCBI WGS metagenome assembly OUWB01 (sample SAMEA3914806, study PRJEB12502) | metagenome | biome: forest; material: soil | place: Canada | collected 2011-08-03 | depth 0.1 m
TCACCGCCCATGACGGCTTCACCCTCAATGACGTGGTCACCTACGAGGGCAAGCACAACGAGGCCAATGGCGAGGACGGCCGCGACGGCTCCAACGACAACCGCTCGTGCAACTACGGCGTGGAGGGCCCCAGCGAGGATGCGGGGATCATCCAGGTCCGCGCCCGCCAGATCCGCAACATGCTGGCCACCCTGCTGCTGAGCCAGGGCGCGCCGATGATGGTGGCCGGTGACGAATTCGGCCGCACCCAGCAGGGCAACAACAACGCCTATTGCCAGGACAACGACATCTCGTGGGTCGACTGGGAGATCAAGGAGAAGGGCGCCTCCCTGATCAACTTCGTCCGCCGGCTGACGGCCCTGCGCAAGCGCTTCCCCATCCTGCGCCGCAACCGCTTCCTGACCGCGGCCTATAACGAAGACCTCGACATCAAGGAGGTCACCTGGGTCAACGCCGCCGGGCGCGAGATGGCCGAGGAGGACTGGGAGACCGCGCCCCATTGCGGCGGCCTGATGCTGGACGGGCGCGCCCAGCCCAGCGGCATCCGCAAGCGCGGCGAGGACGCCACCCTGCTGCTGGTGTTCAACGCCTGGCATGACCTGATCCAGTTCACCCTGCCCAGCCAGGGCGCGGCGGAACAGCAATGGCGGCTGATCATCGACACCAACCTGTCGGAGGCCGAGGCCGAGAAGGAGGAGCGGGAGTTCTCGTTCGGCGATGTCTATGAGGTCACCGCCCGCTCGTTCCTGCTGTTCGCGCTGGTGCCGGACCGGCGTCGATGAGCGCGAAAGCCCACGGCCAGCTGGGCGGCGCCCAGGTCCTGCCCGGCGGCGGCGTGCGCTTTCGCCTGTGGGCGCCCGGCTGCGAGATCATCGGCCTGGCCCTGGACGGCGCTGCGCCCCGGCCCATGCAGCGCGGCGACGACGGCTGGCACACGCTGGAGGCGGCCGAGGCCCGTGCCGGCTCGCTCTACCGCTACGTCCTGCCGGATGGCCGCGACGTGCCCGACCCCGGCTCGCGCTTCCAGCCCCAGGACGTGGCCGGCCCCAGCGAGGTGATCGACCCGGCCGCCTATGACTGGACCGTCGACTGGACCGTCCGTCCGTGGGCGGAGATCGTGCTCTATGAGCTGCATGTGGGCGCCTTCACCCCGGAAGGGACCTTCCGCGCGGCGATCGGCAGGCTGGACCACCTGGCGCGACTGGGCGTGACCGGGATCGAGATCATGCCGGTGTGGGATTTCCCCGGCGCGCGCAACTGGGGTTATGACGGGGTGCTGCCCTATGCGCCGGATTCCAGCTACGGCCGGCCCGAGGACCTCAAGGCCCTGGTCGAGGCGGCCCATGCGCGCGGGATCGCCGTGCTGCTGGACGTGGTCTACAACCACTTCGGCCCGGAGGGGAATTTCCTGCCCCTCTACGCCCCGGCCTATTTCGACGACAGCCAGCAGACCCCCTGGGGCGCGGCGGTCAATTTCAGCGGGCCGGGCTGCGGGACCGTCCGCGCCCTGACCATCGACAACGCCCTCTACTGGCTGGACGAGTTCGACCTGGACGGCCTGCGCCTGGACGCGGTCCACGCCATCATCGACCACGGCCCCCGCCACATCCTGGACGAGCTGGCCGAGACCGTCCGCGCCCGCATCGGCCGCCCGGTCCACCTGATCGTCGAGGACGAGGACAACCAGGCGCATCGGCTGATCCGCGACGGCGACGGCGCGCCGCGCCTCTACACCGCCCAGTGGAACGACGACGTCCACCACGTGCTGCACGTGGCCGCCACCGGCGAGGACGAGGGCTATTATGTGGACTACGCCGGGAAGGGCGAGCGGCTGGCGCGGGCCTTGGCCGAGGGCTTCGCCTTCCAGGGCGAGGTGATGCCGTTCCGCGGCTCGCCGCGCGGCGAGCCCTCCGGCCATCTGCCCCCGCAGGCCTTCGTCGGCTTCATCCAGAACCACGACCAGGTGGGCAACCGCGCCTTTGGCGAGCGCATCGGCGCCTTGGCCGAGCCGCGGGCGGTGCGCGCCATCGCCGCCGTCTACCTGCTGGCGCCCCAGGTCCCCATGCTGTTCATGGGCGAGGAATGGGGCGCGGCCCAGCCCTTCCCCTATTTCTGCGACTTCGGCGGCGAGCTGGGCCAGGCCATCCGCGATGGCCGGCGCAAGGAGTTCCAGCGGTTCCAGGCCTTCCAGGACCCGAAGAGCCGCGAGCGCATCCCCGACCCGCTGGCCGAGGCCACCTTCCGCTCGGCCAAGCTGGACTGGGACGCCGTCGACCCCGACCACCTGGCCCTCTATCACGCCCTGATCGCCCGCCGGCGCGAGCGGATCATCCCGCTGATCCCGCACATCACCCACGGCGGCCGCGGCGAAGTCCTGGGCCCGGCGGCGGTGCGGGTGAGCTGGACCACCGACGACGGCCAGCGCCTGACCCTGGAGGCCAACCTCTCGGACCAGCCGGTGTCCACGCCGGCGCCCGAGGGCGAGGTGATCTGGCTGGAGAACGCAGATCCCGACGGCCTCGGCCCCTGGTGCGTGCGCTGGAGCCTGGCATGAGCGCGCCGCGCGCCACCTATCGCCTGCAGTTCCATGCCGGCTTCGGCTTCGCCGACGCCGCCCGCATCGCCCCCTATCTGGCCGCCCTGGGCGTCAGCCACGTCTACGCCTCGCCCTATCTGAAAGCGCGGCCGGGCAGCACCCACGGCTATGACATCACCGACCACCGAGCCCTCAATCCCGAGCTGGGCGACGAGGCCGCGTTCCAGGCCATGTGCGCCGCCTTCCAGGCCCATGGGCTGAGCCAGATCCTCGACTTCGTGCCCAACCACATGGGCGTGGGCGGGGCCGACAACCCGTTGTGGTTGGACGTGCTGGAATGGGGCCCGCAGGCCGACCACGCCGGCTGGTTCGACATCGACTGGGATCCCACCGAGCGCGACCTGAAGGACAAGCTGCTGGTCCCGTTCCTGGGCGAGCCCTATGGCGCGGCGCTGGAGGCCGGCCAGCTGGCCCTGAAATTCGACGCGGACGAAGGCGGCCTGGCGGTGTGGGCCTATGGCAGCCACAAGCTGCCCATCTGCCCGCTGCATTATGGCGAGGTGCTCGGCCACCAGGACCGCGGCCTGGACCGGCTGGCCGACCTGTTCGCCGACCTGCCCCAGTGGCGCCCGCAGATGGCCGCCCGCGCCGCCGCCCTGAAGGCGGACCTGGCGGATCTTGTCCGCCATGAGCCGGCGGCCGGCGCCGCCCTGGATGCACGCATCACGGCCTTCAACGCCGACAAGCCGGCCCTGGACGGGTTGATCCGCCGCCAGTCCTGGCGTGTGGCCGACTTCCGCGTGGCCGGCGACGACATCAACTATCGCCGCTTCTTCAACATCAGCGACCTGGCCGGCCTGCGCATGGAGCTGCCGGCGGTGTTCGAGCACGCCCACGCCCGGGTGCTGGAACTGCTGCGCGCCGGTGTGCTGGACGGCCTGCGCATCGACCACATCGACGGCCTGCTGGATCCCAAGGGCTATGTGGAGGCCCTGCGCGCCGCCGCCGGCAGGCCCTTCTATCTGGTGGTCGAGAAGATCCTGCTGGGCGAGGAGCGCCTGCGCGACGACTGGGCGGTGGACGGCGCCACCGGCTACGACTTCACCAACCTGACCCTGGGCCTGCTGGTCAACCCGGCCGGCGAGGCGGCCATGACCCGGACCTACCAGGCCTTCACCGGCCGCCGCGAGTCGTTCCAGGCCGTGGTCCGCGACAGCAAGCTGCGGATCATGGAGATCGAGATGGCCAGCGAGCTGAACGCCCTGGGCCGCGACGCCGGCCGCGTGGCGCGCCAGACGCCGCTGACCCAGGACTTCACCTCCACCGTGCTCAAGCGGGGGATCAAGGCCATCGTCGCCGCCTTCCCCATCTACCGCACCTATATCGAGCTGGAGACCGCGGCCGAGAGCGCCGACCAGCGCGCCCTGGCCCTGGCGGTAGCCCGCGCGCGCCGGGCCGATCCCAGCGTCGACGCCACGGTGTTCGACTTCCTGCACCGGCTGTTGGCCGGGCGTCTGACCGCCCAGCCCAACAGCGGCTTCAACCGCGCCAGCGTCCGGCGCCTGGCCATGAAGCTGCAGCAGTACAGCGGGCCGGTGATGGCCAAGGGCCTCGAGGACACCGCCTTCTATCGCTACAACCGCTTCGTGGCCCTGAACGAGGTGGGCGGCGAGCCGGACCGGTTCGGCCTATCGGTGGAGGCCTTCCACGCCGCCAATCGCGAGCGGGCGCGCCGCTGGCCGGCGGCCATGCTCGCCACCGCCACCCACGACACCAAGCGCGGCGAGGATGTGCGCGCGCGCCTGACCATCCTGTCAGACCTCAGCGCCGACTGGCCGAACGAGGTCGAAGCCTGGAGCGCGGCCCTGCGCGCCGCGTGGACGCAAGGCGGCGGCCATGGGGCCGAACCGGATGCCAACGACCTCTATCTGCTGTTCCAGCTGTTGGTCGGCGCCTGGCCCATCGAACTGCTGGACCAGCCCTATGCCGGGGGACTGGCCGCTTTTGGCGAGCGACTGAAGGCCAATCTGGAGAAGTGCCTGCGCGAGGCCAAGCAGCGCTCCAACTGGGCCTCGCCCGACCTGGACTATGAAGCCGGCCTCAAGGCCTTCGCCGACCTGGCCCTGGATCCGGCGACGCCCGGCTTCCTGGCGCGGTTCCTGCCCTTCGCCCAGCGTGTGGCCAGGCTGGGCGCGCGCAACAGCCTGGTCCAAGCCGCCGTCAAGCTGACCGCTCCCGGCGTGCCGGACACCTATCAAGGCTGCGAGCTGTGGGACCTCAGCCTGACCGACCCCGACAATCGTCGCCCGGTGGATTACGCCCTGCGCGAGGCGATCCTGGCCCGCCTGGCGCCCGCCCTGGCCGAGGCGCCGCTGCCCACGCTGCGCGGGCTGATGCAAGCGTGGCCCAGCGGCGAGGTCAAGCTGGCCCTGACCCACCGCCTGCTGGCCCTGCGCGCCGAACGGCCGGCCCTGTTCGCCGAGGGCGGCTATGACCCCCTGCCTGTAGCGGGCGAGGACGCGGCCCACGCGGCCGGCTTCCTGCGCACGCGGGGCGACGACCAATTGGTGGTGCTGGCCAGCTTGCATCCCGGCCTGCGCGAGGGCGACGACAGCCGCCTGAGGGCCGAGGCCCGCCTGCCCGAGGGCCGCTGGCGCGACGCCCTCACCGGCCGCGAGGTCGACGGCGGATCGGTGGCGTTGAGCGATCTGTTCGACCCGCTGCCGGTCGCCGTAATGGTCCGCGTCTAAGGACCTTCTCCCAGAGGGAGAAAGAGGGGCCTGTCGGCGAAGCCGATGGGAGGAAGGGGTTAGGGACCTCTCCGCGGAGTCCTGCCGACCACGACCCAACCCCTCACCTTCCCAGGCTTCGCCTGGGCCCCTTCCTCTCCCTATGGGAGAGGAGATCGGGAGGAGATCACCCGCCCAGCAGATGCAGGGCGATCTGGCGCCGGTGCGGGCGGCGGCGGTGTTCGAACAGGTAGATTCCCTGCCAGGTCCCTAGGGCCAGGCGGCCGTCGATCAGCGGGATCGACAGGTTGACCCCGGTCAGGGCGGTGCGGATATGGGCTGGCATGTCATCCGGCCCTTCGTCGTCATGGACGTAGCGATGCGGGTCTTCCGGCGCGAGCTGGTCGAAGAACGCCTCAAGGTCGGTGCGCACCTCCGGCGCGGCGTTCTCCTGGATCAGCAGCGAGGCCGAGGTGTGCCGGCAGAACAGGGTCAGGAGGCCCGTATCCATCCCGGTGGCCGAGACCCACTGGGCGACCTCGCGGGTGACCTCGACCAGGCCGCGCCCCCGGCTCTGCATCTCGATGACGGCGGCGGCCTGTCGCATAGTCGTCTCCAGCATCAGCCCGCTCCCGCTCCGAAGCCGCCCGGTTCTACGTCATCCTGAGCCGCCGCGAAGCGGCGAGTCGAAGGACGCACATTGCGGCCACATCCCTGCGTCCTTCGACTCGCGCTCTGGCGAGCGCGGCTCAGGATGACGTAGGCCTTTACATCCCGAAAGCCAGCCATGACTGGGCGCAAAAGCCCCAAACCAAGGCCCGCGCCCCCGCCCAAACTAGAACGCCCCCCGCTTGGAGCGGAGGGCGTCTGGAAGCGACCCGAAAGCGCTTGGGCCGGTTTAGCCGACCACGGCGTCCTTCAGAGCCTTGGCCGGCTGGAACACGACCTTGCGGGTCGCGGCGATCTCCACCGCCTCGCCCGTGCGCGGATTGCGGCCGGTGCGGGCCGGCTTGTCCTGCACCTTGAACTTGCCGAAGCCGGCGAGCGAGACTTCCTCGCCCTTGACCGCCGCGTCGCGGATGGCGGCGAGCACGCCCTCCACCACGGCCTTGGCCTGGGCCTTGGACAGCTTGGCGTCGGTTTCGGCGACCTTTTCGACGAGATCGTTCAGATTCATGACCACTCCAGAGAAAACGGAATCAGAAGGGCGGACCCTGCCAATCACACCGGCGTCTGTCACCCCCGCCGGCTGATTTAGCCAGCGACTCGGAGCAGGGCCGCCGAACCCTTGGGGACCATAACGCGCAAATCGTCGCCCGGCGCCATCAGGCGTTCGGTTTTTCTCGGCGCCCAGGCCGCGTCGCCCGCCGCGACCTCGGCCCCGGCCAGGCGCACGCCCTGCCTGGCGTCCAGGGCCGGGCCGGTCAGGCGCCATAGATGCGCATGGCGCAGCGCGGCGCCCTGGCCCAGGTCGATGGACAGGGAAAGGTCGCGCTGGGCGTCCTTGTTGATCACCGCCACGCGCCAGCCATCCTGGACGCGCACGGCGAAGGCGGTGGCGTCGGCCCCGCCCGCATCCAGCCTGGCGTCCAGCAGCCGGCCGCCGGTCAGGGCCTGGACCAGCATCATGCCGTAGAACAGCGGCCGGGCGGAGAAGCCCAGAGCCCGGCTGCCGGCGAAGGGCGAATAGAGCGCGCCCAGCTGGACCTCGGCCATGTCGGCGGCGCTGCGCGCGCCCGGGGTGGCGTCGCCGTTGGAGAGCGCCACGCCATGGCCCGGCCCGCCGTGGAAGCACACCCCCTGGCCGCCGCGCACGGCCAGCTGCAGCATGTAGTCGGCGCCCCACAGGGCCGCGGCCAGCACGTCGCTAACCCCTGGCTTGCCGCCGCGATAGCAGCTGTTGGCCTCGGTGACCCGGAAGGGCAAGCCCGAAGCCCGCGCCGCAGCCATGATGGCGTCCACACGCGCCAGCATGGACGGATCGCCCGCCAGCAGGTGCGGAATGTCGGCCTCGGGCGAGGTCGGCGGCCCCTCGGCGTAGTAATGGCCCGTCAGCGAGACCAGGGCCGGGCCAAGCTGGGCGGGGACCTGCCGCGCGAAGCCGGCCACCCAGTCCACGGCGCCGCCCACGTCCGGTCCGCCGAAGCGCGCGCCCGGAACCTGGGCCAGCACCGCCTTGGCCGTGGCGACCCACTCGCCGACATAGTCGTCCACGCCCCAGGTGGGCGGGCGCAGGCGGTTGCTTGGGGTGCGGTAGAGGTCGGGCTCGTTGCCGATCTGGAAGAAGCGCAGGCGCGGGCCCAGGGCCTTGGCCACATAGGCCGCCTCTTCGGCGCCGCGCTCCGGCGCGCCCGTCCCCAGGTCCAGGCCCCAGATGCAGCTCCAGCCGCAGGCGTCCAGGAAGCCGCGCAGATTGTCCGCCGCCTGGGGCGCGATCGGGGTGAAATGCTGGGGCATGTGGTTGTCGGCCAGGCCCACGCCGGCGGCGTGCAGGTCCGGCTGGGGCGTATCGGGCGTGGCCTTCCACCAGCAGAACTCGCTGGAATTGCCGCCGATGCGCAGCACGCCCTGGGGCGACAGGCGCCGGCACAGGGCGATCAGGCTGGCGTTGGCCGGGTGGAAGAAGTCGGGATCCGCCAGCTGCACCGTCTCGACGCTGAAACCGCAATAGTCGGCGGGGATGGTCCCCAGGGCGTCATTGGCCTGCAGCCGCAGCCGGCCCCGGGTTGCGGATTGGGCGAGGGCCGGGGCGGCGATCAGCGAGAGGCCAGCGCCGACGACGGCGCGGCGGTCGAGATTGGGCATGGGCGTTTTCCCTGTTGTTTTCGTTGGATACTCAGTTCGCGGCGCCCTCGAACCTCACCGCCGCCCGCCCACCTCGTCCAGGTGGTTGAGCATGTCCAGCGGATCCTCATAGACGCGCAGGGCGCCGGCGCGCTCCAGCTCGTCCTGGCCGTAACCGCCCGAGAGCAGGCCCACGCCCAGGGCGCGGCAGCGGGCGGCGGCGAGCATGTCCCAGATGCTGTCGCCGACCACCACCGCGGTCTCGATTGGCGCGCCCAGGCGCTCGGCCGCGGCCAGGAACAGGTCCGGGTCGGGCTTGGCGTATTTGACCATGTCGCGGGTGATCACCACCGACTTGTCCGGATCGACGCCCAGGGCCAGCAGGTTGGGCCGGGCCGTCTCCATCCGCCCGCTGGTGGCGATGGCCCAGGGGATCTCGGCCGTATCCAGCGCCGCCAGCAGCTCCACCGCGCCCGGCAAGGGGCGGATCTGGTTGGCGATCTGGTTATAGGTGTCGGCATGGACCTTGCGCATGCGGTCCAGCCGGGCCTGGTCCATCTCCATGTCGATCTCGCGGCCGAGCTGGTTGGTGAACAGGCCGCCGCTCATGCCGATCTTGCGATGGATGCGCCACACCGACAGGGGGATGCCCTCGGCGTCCAGCGCCGCGCGCCAGGCCAGGACATGCTGATAGACGCTGTCCACCAGGGTGCCGTCCAGGTCGAACAGAAACACCGTCTGCTGTCTCATGTGCGCGCTCCTTCGCTGTCGATTGCGCCGCACCCTCGCCCTGTGGCGGGGCGCTGTCAAAGCCCGATGCGGTCCCTTGCGCAGCCTTGATCCGTGCTAGGACAGCGCTCATGGCCCGTGTGCTGACCATCGAGGACGACGAGACCACGGCGCGGGAGATCATCGCCGAGCTGACCGGCCGCGGCTTCACCGTCGACTGGGTGGCCGACGGGCGCGAGGGCCTGCTCAAGGCGGTCAGCGGCGACTATGACGCCGTCACCCTCGACCGGCTGCTGCCCAGCATGGACGGCCTGGCCATCGTCACCGTCATGCGCGGGGCCGGGGTGGAGACGCCGGTGCTGATGATCAGCGCCCTCAGCGATGTGGACGAGCGGGTACGCGGCCTGCGCGCGGGCGGCGACGACTACCTGACCAAGCCCTTCGAGTCGGAAGAGATGTCGGCCCGGCTGGAGGTGCTGCTGCGCCGACGCCGCGCGCCGGAGCGCGAGACCGCCCTGGTCCATGCCGACCTGGAGCTGGACCTGATCACCCGCACCGCCCGGCGCGGCGGGGTCGAGCTCAAGCTGCTGCCCACCGAATACAAGCTGCTGGAATTCCTGCTGCGCAACGCCGGCCAGGTGCTGACGCGGACCATGATCTTCGAGGCGGTCTGGGGCTATCACTTCGACCCCGGCACCAACCTGATCGACGTGCAGCTGGGACGCCTGCGCAAGAAGGTGGATCCGCCCGGCGCCAAGCCGCTGATCCGCACCGTGCGCGGCTCGGGATACGCGCTCCGTGCGGATTCGTGACCTCTGGCGCATTGCGCGCTTCCGCCTGACCCTGTTCTACGGGACCCTGTTCGCCGTTGGCGTGGTGGCGCTGCTGGGCCTGATCTATTGGCAGACCGCCGGCTACATGTCGGGCCAGATCGACCAGGTGCTGCGGGTGGAGGCCAAGGCCTTCGCCGCCGCCCCGCCCGAGCGCCTGCCCGGATGGATCGCCGACGACCTGGCCCGCGACGCGCGCCACATCGACTTCTTCGGCCTGTTCTCCGCCGACCGGGTATGGATCACCGGCAATATCCAGGCCTTCCCCGCCGACCTGGCGATCGACGGGCCGCCGCGCCAGCTGCGCGCCGCCGACGGCCTCAGCCCTGGCGCCCGCGCCCTGGCCGTGCGCCTGCCCTGGGGCGAACTGCTGGTGGTCGGGCGCGACGTCACCCAGCTGGGCGAGATCCGCAAGATCATCCTGCACGCTCTGTTCTGGAGCGGCGGGCTGATCCTGGTGCTGGGCCTGACCCTGGCCGCGGCGGTCAGCGTCGGCCCCCTGCGGCGCATCGCCGAGATCCAGGCCGCGGCGCAGGTGGTGACCCAGGGCGACTTCGCCCGCCGCCTGCCGGTGACCGGCCGCCATGACGAGCTGGACATGCTGTCGGCCACGGTCAACCGCATGCTGGACGAGATCGAGCGCCTGGTGGGCGAGATCAAGAGCGCCGGCGACAGCTTGGCCCACGACCTGCGCACGCCGGTGACCCGCCTGCGCGCCCTGCTCTACCGGCTGCAGCAGCAGACCCCGCCCGAGGACCCGCACGCCGGCGCGGTCGACCAGGCGCTGGACGAGACCGACGCCCTCTTGACCCGCTTCCGCGCCCTGTTGCGCCTGGCCGAGATCGAGGGCGGCGCGCGCCGGGCCGGCTTCCGCGCCGTCGATCCGGGCGAGGTGCTGGCCCAGATCCAGGACCTCTACGAGCCCCTGGCCACCGAGCATGGGGTGACGATCGAGGCGCAGCTGGACCCCACGGGAACGATCCAGGCCGATCCGGAGCTGTTGTTCGAAGCGCTGAGCAACCTGGCCGACAACGCCATCAAGTTCACCCCGCCCGGCGGCCGCGTGGGCCTACGCCTCGAAGCCACGCCCGATGGTCCGCGCGTCACGGTGACCGACGACGGCCCCGGCGTTGCGGCCGAAGAACGCGCCGCGGTGCTGCAGCGCTTCTACCGCAGCGACCGCGACCGCCTGCGTCCCGGCTCGGGCCTGGGCCTGAGCATCGTCGCCGCCATCCTGCGCCTGCACGGCTTCGCCCTGACCCTGGCCGACGCCGAGCCAGGTCTGAAGGTGGTCATCGACCTGTGGCGACGGCGGCCGGATTATTGAGGCGTTGGAATCTTCCCGCCTCCCTGCGAGGACTATCGCCTACGGACTGAGCTATCTTTCCTGCCCGCGCAGCGGGGGAGGAAAATGGACCTCAGGCCTGTTCGCCATCCAGCTCGGCGAGCTGTTCATCGATCTCGGCCAGCATCGTGCGCAAATCCAGCGTTCTTGCGCGATGCCCGGCCATCGTGTCGGGCGTCGGCACATAGCTGGGTCCGGCCTCCAAGATCGAGATCTGGCGTTCGACCTGCTCGCGCATCGCTATCAATTCCTCGCGCAGCGATGGATGGGACTTGGCCATCCGGTATGCTAACCGGGCTGGTCAATCGGCGCCACTGCGCCGCCGCCCTCTATCCCAGCCCTCCCCATGCGCCTGCTCTGCCTGGCTGACAGCGAACCGGACGGCCGCCTGCTGCGCGCCCTGGCCGAGCTGGGCCATGCCGCCGAGACCGGCCGCGCCGACGAGGACGGCCTGGCCCTGGCCGCCCAGGACGACTGGAGCCTGATCATCGCCGACCTGACCCGGCCGGGCGCCGACTGGATCGCAGCCTTGACCGGCGCCGCGACCGCGCCGCTGATCGTCATCGGGCCGGCCGAGCCGCGCCGGCGCGCCGCGATCCTGCGCGCCGGCGCCGACGCCTGGCTGGACCGCCCGCTGAGCGTGCTGGAATTGGGTGCGCGGCTGGAGGCCCTCACCCGGCCGACCGCGACGGCGATGGCCGGCCTGCGTCTGTCCGCCCCCGAGCGGGCGGCCTGGCTGAACGGCCGGCGCGTCGCCCTCGGCCGCCAGGCCTTCGCCCTGCTGCAGCTGCTGGCCAGCCGGCCCGGCGGCGTGTTCGGTCCCGAGGCCCTGGCCGCCGCTATGGGCGCCGACCTGGCCCAGACCGGCTCCGACCCCATCCGCCGCGGCGTCGCCGACCTGCGCACAGCCCTGGCGGACGCCGGCGCCGACGGCTGGATCGAGACCGTGCGCGGCCACGGCTATCGGCTCAAGGCGTGACGGCGGGTTCAGATCTGAGGCGCCATGGGACCGGGTTGATTCAAAAACACTCCGTCACCGCCGGGCGTGTCCCCGAGGCCCATAGACTCGAACAGTCGTAGAAGACCCGATAGGCCTGAGCGTATGGGCTACCGGCATTCCGCGCTGCGCGCTCCAGCCGGTCGTGACGAGAAAGGGATCGAGCGCCGCTGGTCTCATCACGGTCTAACCAGGCGCCGCTCAGCGTTTCTCGTCCGGTTTGGCCAGCTTGGCCTTGCGCGGCGCGATCCAGGTCAGCAGGTCCCAGGCGTTGCGGATCGACATCAGCAGCAGGGCCAGCAGGCAGGCCGCCATGACCAGGGCCGCACAGGGCGTTCCAGCGCAGAGCCCGACCGCCGCCGCGCCCACGCCGCCATAGGCCAGGGCGGGCGCCGCGCCATACATCCAGAAGTCCGACCAATGGGGAACCCGGTCGCCCTTGGCCAAGGCCGCGATGCCCACGCAGGCCCGCGCCACCCCGGCCAGGCCCAGGACGGCGAACAGACCGACGGCGGCGACCGTTCCTCCGATCGGCAGGCTGGGCGCCAGCATCACCGCGCTGACTGAGAACACCATGGCGAAGTTCAGCACCGTCGGCGTCATGTAGAGCGCCTGGCCGCGCCGGGCCTGAGTCGGCTCGAACCCGGCGGTGAGGGTCACCACCACGAACAGCAATCCGATCAGGCCCGCCGAGGCCGAGCCGATCATGTAGTAGAAATTGTTCCAGCTCTGCAGCATCAGATCGGCCTTCGGAGGTCACCGGCTACAGTGTGGAACACGGCCACCCCTGCGCAAGTCATTCGTCCCGCATGGGGCAGGGCCATCGCCTATGAACGGAGCCATCTTTCCTGCCCCGCGCAGCGGGGGAGCAAAGAAAACCACAAGCTCCATAGGCGATAGCCCTGCCCCATGGGGGGAGGAATTGCTCGCGCAGGCCGCGCCCGGCCCAAGATGAAACTTTCGACATGCTGGCGTCACCGGGACGATAGGCGACCTGCGCCATAAACCGGCTGGCGCAGCATCGCCCCGCTGCGTCGTTCCGCGCGCAGCCCCAAGCTCATGGATCCCCCCATGCGGGGCCGCGCGCGGGACACCGGCCCCGTCCAGGGCCGGCGGGCCGCAGGAGAGATCCATGGTTGGCATCGTCCGGCTGGCGCTACGCCGGCCCTACACCTTCTTCGTGCTGGCGATCCTGATCCTGATCTTCGGCCCGCTGGCCGCGGTCAGCACGCCCACCGACATCTTCCCGGACATCAAGATCCCGGTGATCGCGGTGGTGTGGACCTATAACGGCCTGCCGCCCGACGACATGTCCGGCCGGGTGATCTATTATTACGAGCGCCAGCTCAGCTCGAACGTCAACGACATCGAGCACATCGAGAGCCAGTCCCTGCCCGGCGTGGGGGTGGTGAAGATCTTCTTCCAGCCCAATGTCGACATCCGCACGGCCACCGCCCAGGTGACCTCGCTGTCGCAGACCGTGCTCAAGCAGATGCCGCCGGGGATCACCCCGCCGCTGATC
>OUWB010007850.1_pt1 | contig 13460 bp, 11 predicted proteins | sample 1779821 | NCBI WGS metagenome assembly OUWB01 (sample SAMEA3914806, study PRJEB12502) | metagenome | biome: forest; material: soil | place: Canada | collected 2011-08-03 | depth 0.1 m
TCCGCCAAATACGGGCGCCCAGAATCCATACTTCATGCGACTGTCTCCGGGGTGGCGTCGATAACCTGTGACACGTAGTCCACCAAGGCTTCATGCGGATCCCAGCCCAAGACGTTAAGCGGGTCGGCGACGAAATTGGAAAGCCCGTTGATGTCGTAGTAGCGACGAGAGCCGTCGCGTTCATCAATCATGAACTCGATGCCGCCGATATCCAGCTTGGCCGCGCGCGCGATTGACTCCGCCGCGCGTATCGCTTCCTCGTCAGGCCTGTACTCACGCACCGTCACCGCAGGCTTGTCGATCATGCATACATCCGCCGGACACAGATCGAAGGTTCCACCATCCGTATTGAGCGAGATGGCGTAGAGAAACTTGCCGTTCAGGGTCTCCATTCGGACCATGTGCTGGTCGCGCGCAGGGATGTATTCCTGAACCAGGGTGACGCTATCGATGCCTTGCGGTGTGGTTCCATCTTCGACAGCTTGCTTTAACTCGGCCAGCGTGTCGTAGCGCACGACGCCCGCACCCGATCCGCCAATATTGACCTTGACGATCACTGGGAAACGTAGCCCCTGGGTCGCAGCGACGATATCGGCGCGTCGATGCACAACGCGCGTGGCTGGTATGTCCAGCCCGAGCGATTGAATGATCGCCAGTTGGCGCGCCTTGGACGCGTCGACAGCCAAGGCGTGCGTACCGTTGATGACACGAGCCCCGTTCAGCTCCCAATGCGCAAATAGCGCTTGGGCGTAGAAGATCGGGTGTTCAGCCTGACGCAGGAACGAGCTCATGGCCAGTCGGCTGAAAACGACGGGAGCCGGCGCATGCCTTTGTGCCAGATCGAAACCATGGTCTTCAAAACGTATGGCTTCGAATGCGACACCGCGTCGCCCAAGCGCTGCAAAGAGTGGCTTGAACCATTCAGGGTGCTCGTAAATGATCGCCAGGGGAGGTCGGTTTGGCATGACGAAGGGCTTTGGCTAGGTTTCCAGCGAAACGCGCGGCTGCGTGTTGGGAAAGATCAGTTCTATGGTGAGTTCTTTGCGCTGATCCAGCGTGGGCCAATCGAAAGCGTTGACGGGCTGACTTCGATTAACCCACAAGGCGTAATAGAGATGGTCAGCGCGGGGATCGACGGTGTTAGGGTGAATGAGGATGGTCAGGCCCAGGCTATTCAATTGCAGCCATGGCACGACGGTGGGAAACAGATCAGTCTTGAAGCCAAAGTAGAACGAAGGCGTGGTGTGTGGGCCGCGAGGCTCGGTGTTCCAGTCCCCCAGCTCAACTGAAAAACGTTCGGCGGACCAGCGCCGGATGAGTGCAGCCTTTGCATAGCTGTCCTCATCGAAATAGACGTGAGCGTGGTAGCTCTTGATCTCGGTATAGGGCCGCGGAGACGACGGCAGCTGCTTTTCGCCAGGTCGAGAACCGGTGGGTCGCGTCGTGGGCTGCTTGTAGGTCTCGTAACCCCAGGGACTTTCGCCGGGTTTGTGTGGCGGCTCCGCGAAATTTTTCCCGGCATCTGCCAGCCCGATGGAGGCTTTGGTATCGGCGGCTGCCGCAGGGATAGCGAGACCGGTGAAGGCAAGCGCACCAATGGCAAGCCCCGTGCCACGCAGCGCCTGCCGACGACCAGGCGACAACAAATCAGCCCAATCCCGATCCTTCCCTTCGTCAACAACGGGGTCGACATTGTCAGGCCAGCCCGCGGTCTCGTCCGGTGTGCTCATGCACGTTTCCATGTTCGTCAATTGAAAGCGCGGACCGATGTCCGCGCACACTCCAGCCGTGCCGATGTGGGCAGAGCTGGGGCATAGAAATACCCGTATTCCGTCGACTGCGGAGCGGTGTTTAGATGAGGATTTCGAATGACGGTAGAACAAACCGTTATATGTAGATCCGCCCGCCCGCCTTGCTGCCTCGGCGATCATCCATAGGGAGCATGGCCCCGCACTGGGTTGGAGCGGCATTCCGGGGTATCTCGGCATCCATTGCCGCTCAATTTCAGTCCCTCGGTTTGAGAGGGCACCGAGCGCCACCGACAGTGCTAAGTTGTCAACCGATGGTAGATGCGCGTCGTTGTTTTCTCGTCACAGCCTAAGTGAGGATTGGGAGCATTGATTAGCCATAAGAAGGGGCTCTCCGATATATCGGGGCGGCGTGGGTTCATGCTGGTCCTCGTTACGGCGACACTCCTTGGCCTGTTCGTGGGCTGGGTATGCAATCGCACGTTGACACCCGAGCGCTCAGTCACAGCCGCCGCCGATTTATCCGTCATCACTGATGCGTTTCTGCGGCTTATCAAGATGATTGTCGGGCCGTTGGTTTTCACCTCGCTGGTGTCTTCCGTCGCCCGCATGGGCAGCGCTTCGGAAATCGGACGAATCGGCATCAGGACGTTGGTCTGGTTTGTGGGTGCCTCTTGCGCCTCTCTCACGGTAGGCCTGCTGATGGCTCGCTGGCTTCAACCGGGGGCGGCGCTGCACGCCCTGCCTGCCTTTGCGCAGCAGCCAGTGACAACGACAAGTGACGGTGCGGCACAAGGGTTCTCATTGGCCGATTTCATGACGCACCTGATTCCTCGCTCCATCATCGAGGCCATGGCGAACAACGAGATGCTTCAGATCGTGGTGTTCTCCCTGTTCATCGGCGTGGCAGCGGCATCATTGAAGGAGCGGGCGCAGCGCTTTGTCGAACTGGTCGAACAATTAGCCGCCATCATGTTCAAGGTGACGGACTATGTGATGAAGGCGGCACCGCTGGCCATTTTTGCCGCGCTAGCCAGTTCGATCTGCCTGCATGGCATCGGCATCATGGAAACGTATGCCCGCTTTGTTGCCGGCTTCTATCTTTCGCTTGCCATCCTTTGGGCGCTGCTGGTGGCTGCCTTGAGCGTGGTCATCGGGCCACGGAGTCTCCGTCTACTCGCCAATATTCGACAAACCGTATTGCTGGCTTTCGCCACGGCCTCGTCGGAAGCGGCTTATCCACGTTTGCTGGAGCAACTGGTGGACTTCGGCATTCCCAGGCGCATCGCCAGCTTTGTCCTGCCGCTTGGATATTCGTTCAATCTCGATGGCGCGATGATGTACTGCACGTTCGCGATTTTGTTCATTGCCCAGGCCTATGGCGTCGAGTTCAGTATCGGTCAGCAAATCACGCTCTTTGGCCTGCTCATGCTGACTACCAAGGGGCTTGCCGGCGTGCCGCGCGCGGCGATCGCAGTTATTGCCGTCACATTGCACTATTTCCATTTGCCCGATGCCGGCCTGGCGCTGGTGTTGGCCGTCGATCACGTCCTGGACATGGGGCGGTCGGCCACGAATATCGTCGGTAATTCCGTGGCCGCCGCCGTCGTGGCTTCGTGGGAAGGGCGGCTCGGCACGTCACGTCAGGACGATCCCTCCTAATAAGCAACGTGTTTTCGTCATCCGTCCGTTCTCTCCAATCCTAGCGAGCCCGTATGCCTGCCATTGCTTATCTTGAATGCTCTCGTTGCCACGCTCGGCTGCCGGCCGACGAGCCGCAGACGCTCTGCACGCGATGCCCCGACCAGCCTGCCGGCGCGCTCTATGTTCGGTATGACCTCACGCACCTGCATGGCAGTTCGCCGCAAGAAGTCATCGAGAGCGGTACGGCATCGTCACCGTGGCGAGGTATGTGGCGCTATGGTGCCGTGCTTCCTGATGCCGAGCCCGTGACGCTTGGAGAGGGATGGACTCCTATGCTACGCAGCAAGCGATATACGGGGATCTTCCTGAAAGAGGAGGGCGCCAACCCTACCGGGTCGTTCAAGGCGCGCGGACTGGCCCTTGCCGTCACCATGGCGCGGTACTACGGCCTGCACAAGCTGGCGATCCCATCAGCGGGCAATGCAGCCGGCGCGCTTGCCGCGTATGCGGCGGCATCGGATATCGAAGCCCACATTTTCATGCCACGCGATGTGCCGCTGGCCAACCTTGTGGAGGCGACCGCGTATGGCGCCCAGGTAACGCTGGTCGACGGCTTCATTTCCGACTGCGCGCGCATCGTTTCAGAGCGCAAGAAGGAGGAAGGGTGGTTTGACGTGTCCACGTTGAAAGAGCCCTTTCGCGTGGAAGGCAAAAAGACAATGGGCTACGAACTCGTCGAACAGCTCGGCTGGGAGTACCCGGACGCCGTGTTCTATCCGACGGGCGGTGGCGTGGGTCTCATTGGCATGTGGAAGGCCTTCGAGGAGCTGGAGCAACTTGGCTGGGTAAAACCAGGCCGGCGGCCACGTATGTTTGCCATCCAATCGACCGGCTGTGCGCCAGTGGTCCGTGCCTTCGATGAGGGTGCGTCCGTCAGTCAAATGTGGCGAGACCCGAAGACATCGGCCTCAGGCCTGCGCGTGCCCAAGGCATACGGCGACTACATCATTCTCGATATTCTCCGGGCATCCGGCGGCAAAGCTGTCGCAGTATCCGATGAAGATACCTTTGCGTCCCTGCGGGATTGGGCGGCCAACGAAGGGATCTTTCTTTCGCCAGAAGGGGCCGCCGCGACGGCTGCGTACGCACAGCTGATCGCTTCCGGCGAACTGACGGAGTCTGATCGTGTGGTCATCTTCAACACCGGTGCAGGGCTGAAGTACACCGATGTCATTGCGGACGTCCTGGGGTTGTCCCTCGCGAAAGGGCCATGACACGGCGACGGGTGCGCCTTTGGGTTCTTATGCGGCTTATAACGCCTCGTTGTAGGGATGTGGGAAATGATCACCACGCGAATGGTTTCATCCGGTATCAATTGAGGTATTTGTACAGCCAAGGCTTTCGGGAAAGCCGTGTCCCGCCTGATGGATAAGGGGCACCCTACGTTCGGTCGAGAAACCCCCGCGCGCCTCGATAAAACGAAACGGATGGCCGTATGGCCATCCGTTTATCTTTGGTCAGTTCGCAGAACGTTTTCTGTTTTTTTCCAGGGCCTGGCGTGGAGCCGCGGTGCCATAGCACCTGCAACTTACCCATGACCTCCTGACGTGCGTTTGACACCATCTGTGATTGCTTGCCGCTTGAGTAGGCCAACATTGAGAGTGTTATTCATATGCACGACGCGCTCGACGCTTCAGTTCAAGCATGGGGTAAACAGGTTACCGTCGCGATCGGGGCTTGGACGCTATCAAGTCCATCCGGAGTACGGCTTAACCGCATTAGCCTGATTCGATGGCTCTGGCCGCGCGTCTGCGCCGTAGACTCAGGTCGCGCGGGATATCTCGGAAATGTGCAGTTTGGAACTGGTTATTACGACTTCTTGCGCCGCATCGAGCTTGACGCTTGCGCCGCACGCGAGGCTAGTCAGATTTGGTCGCGCAGCTGCAACTTCGCTGTGTGCTCGTCACTGGCGCGGCTATATGTCAGCGTGACCTGGGTTCCGACGGGATCGTTACGGAGCCGATAGCGCAGCGGGATGACATCGGACGTCCTGATCCCGTCCACGGTACGAATAATGTCACCCGCACGTAAACCTGCCTGGGCAGCAGGGCCATCTTTGACGACATCAACCACCTTGATGCCGCCCGGCGCCGGCTGGAGCCAGACGCCGGCGCGATCATAAGTGCCCGTGTCCGGAACAGCATCAGTCCGCGCTTTCAGGTAGATGGTCTGATGGCCGTAGTCGAACGTCACCGTGAAGCGCTTGAGTAGGCCACCGCCAATATTGCCGGCGTAGCTGGGGTCTGCGAACGCGCCTTTTTGCTGGGTGGAGAGCGACGTCACGATGTTGTCGACCTTCAGGGTGCCAAGATGCAGGCCGCCTGCGCGGGTGACGTACGACCGGGAGTCGCCTCCTACACCGCTGCCGGATACGGCTTCGACACCGTGAGGATGCCGCTCGCGCGTGTGCTGCTCGGTGGCAAACGGCGAAGTCAGAGTGAGCTCCGATCGCGCGCCCGTATCGATCCGGAACCGGCCGGAGACTCCGTCGAACGAACCCGCAACCTCGGGCATCTGCTCGGTGAATTCAAACGGGATCGGCGTCCCTGCGTCCGCGTGGGCGAACTTGGCCGGCTCGATCAGCGTCAGTGTCTGATCGCGGTAGTTCACTTGCACGATGAGGCGACGAAATAGCTCATAGCCCAACATGCCTTGCAGGGCGGTCGGGCCGGGCTGGGGCGCCTCCATGTCGGCGACAAGCGGGTTCTGGCCGCGGAGCGTGACGTCGCCAATCTGGAACGTGATGCCGTGGGCGAAGCCGCCACTGTCCACACTACTGCCAACGCCTGTGACGGCTGCATTGCCGTGCGACGCAACCGTCAGCGCCTTCGCGGTGGCCGGTGTGAGCATCGCCATACCGCCGGTGTCCAGGATGACGTTGAACGGACCCTGCCCGTTGATCTTCACGTCGGTGACAATGTGGTTGTTCTGCAGTCGGAAAGGCACCGTGGTTTGCGTTGCTCCACCGGCGAAGCTGATGTCCGCGTCCGACCAACGTGGCATCGCATAGGCCGAGGTCGGAAGAGCGGGCTCGAAATGGGCGTCGCTAAGCGTCGAAATCTGACGGTACTGCTCGCCGTTGCCATCATCCACTACAACCTTGCCCGCGATCTGGCATCCCCGCATGGCACGGTAGTCACTGAAGAAGGTCGTCGCGACTTCCGCCCCGTTCCGTTCAAGCACGCGGTCCAACAGATGTGTCGTGGCGTCGAACCATGCGGTGAACGGCTGCCCGCCAGGCGGCGCGACGTCCAGTACATCGAAACGGCGCCCATCCGCCTCCGAGCTGCCGCGATCGACGATGAAAGCGCCGCCACGATCGGAATGCCACCACAGGGCGGCGTTGCGATACGCCTGGCTGACGGCCTGGCCACGTTTCTCGCCGCCGCCTTGGGTGCGCAACGCGCCCGATAGATCCTGTTGCCACACGGTCTGGCCGTCGAACGCCTCTATCAGACGCATCGGGCCGATATCTTGCTGCTCGACGTACAGGCCCGTTTTGATGTCGACGGTCGACGTCACGGTGGCGTCCATGCCCATTGCAGTTGAGGCAATGTGTTGCCGCAACGTTCCCTGTCGCGGGCAGGTCGAGGTGGCCGAGGCGGCCCTGTTGGCATCGAGAACCTGCTCCGCGCGAGACATGGCGCCGGCGTGGGCGCTGACGGCCACGAGCACGGACAGGCAGAAGAAGAGGGGAGGGAGTGTCTTGGAGGGCATGACGGTGGTCCATCGGGCACGCACTCGCCCGCAGCCGGAAGTTGCGCTTCCACTGAACACGAGAGCTAAGGGAGGGGAGTGGTGGCCCAGGCAATCATTGGCTTGCCTGGCGAGGCGCCTCGGAGTATAACCTATAACAGAATAATCTTTCTGTCAAACAAAAAGATATTGCCGATGAACACCAAGAAGCTAGAGTCGTCACTCAAGCGGCATGCACGCCGATTACGGTTGTCTTTGACAGGCGTCCTCGCGCTTGCCGCCTTGTTCCTTGCCGTCGGCCTTTACGCGGAGATGGCACTGCTTTTGGGGCACGGCAGCGGGATCTCGCCGATGGCGCTCAGGTTCGGTGACGTAGGGTGGCCTGACTGGTGGACCCTGTGCCTGGCTGGGTCTGTGGTGCTCTTTGCGCTCTCGCGCCTCGTGCATATGCTCAAGTGCATCGAGAGCGGCCAGATCTTCACGCGCGAGACCACGGGTGATCTGCGCCAGTTCGCAACCTGGATGCTGGTGGCGACACTGCTCTGGACGTTCCTGCCTGCCGCGGTCCGCATCGCCTGCGGGCTAATTGGCGTGCCGGCGCGGCAGAACGTCATTGAACTGGACGGCAGCCAGTTTCTGATGGTGCTGGTAAGCGTGGTCTTGTTCTTTGTCGCGCGCCTGCTTGATGCGGCCCAGCGCCTCGCTGATGACCATAGGCAGATCATCTGATGATCGTCGTTCGCCTGGACGTGATGCTTGCGCTTCGGAAAAAGAAATCCAAGGACCTTGCGGATTACATCGGCATCACCGAATCCAATCTCTCACTGCTCAAGTCCGGACGAGTGAAAGGTATCCGCTTCGGTACCCTCAATCGAATCTGCCAATTCCTCGATTGCACGCCGGGCGACCTTCTCAGTTATGAGCCTGGCGGAGAAGACGATGATGACGAAATCGAGTGAGCCTGCCGCGCTTCGATCATCACCCTGAGACGCGCCGGTCGAATTGCAAAGGTTTGCCGGCCGATTGCTGATGAGCCACGGGCAGGGCCACCGGCGGCATCCAGTAGCGCACTCGACCGGTGGTCAGCGCGCTGTCTTGGCAGGCGCCATGACGTCATTCAGCGCATTGGCCACCTGCGCCCGCAGCCATGCATGCGCTGGATCGCTGTCGTGCCTTCGATGCCAGGCCAAGATGATCGGCGAAGCCGGTAACTCGAATGGCAAACGCCGTGTCACCAGGGCTAGCGCACGACAGAGAGGCTTGCATAAGGTCTCCGCGACGATAGCTACTGCATCACTCTGCGCGACGACCTTCAGCGCAGCGGACGTCGTTGGTAGCGAGGCCACCACATGACGGCAAAGGCCTTCCCCCGCCAGTAAGTCATCAACCCGGTCGTGAAAGCGACCACGCCGGGAAATGGTGACGTGGCTGACCTTCGCTAAGCGCTTGGTAGTGAAAGCACCGCGCGCAAGGGGATGGCCATGGCGAAATGCGGCGACGAGACGGTCCGTGCCAAGCCTCTCAAACGAAACTTCTGGAATGCTTGGCTCGGTGGCCCCTATCTCAAGATCCACCTGGCCACGCACCAATTCCAGGTTGTCGCCCGGTGCTTCGGCGAGCCATCGCACTCGTAGCCTTGGTGCGAGGCCAGCAAGAGCCGCGGTGAGCATCGGCGCCAGCGCACCGACGAGCGCGTCGTGACCGCGGATTGTGAAGATGCGATCCAAGGTGCCCAGGTCGAGCTTGCGCCTGGGCATAAGAAGCGCCTGCGCCTGGCCAACCAGTGCGTGCACTTCGTCACGTATCGCCAGTGCGTAGGGCGTGGGAGTCATCGTTCGGCCACTGCGCACCAGGATGTCGTCGCCGGTTACCTCGCGAATGCGCGAGAGCGTCCGGCTGACCGCGGGTGGTGTGAGATGAAGTCTTTCGGCCGCAGCGACAACACTGTTGGTCTCCAGCAGAACGTCGAGCGCCACGAGAAGGTTCATGTCCATTGCGCCACAGTAACTTATCAAGTGCAAAAAATGCACTGTACGTCATGGATAGGCGGGCATATCGTCTTTTTGCCGAAAATCCTGGAGATTCCCATGAACGCCATCGCCGTCGACCATTCGAGTGCGACCTCGCAACCTCGTGACATTGAACTTCTGCCCGGCGTCACTTATGCACTTCACGCCGCAGGCGCCCGGCTGCTTGCTACGTACTCGCCGGACGCCAGGCCCCGCGACCGCGCCGAGCTACTCGATGCCATTGGGCGCAATGAGGAGGCGTCCTTGACCGGTTTGCGCCACGCCTTCAAGGGCTTTGCTCCCAGCGTGGGCTGGGTCGACGAAGAGGAAATGACAGGTCCGCTCCCACCGGGTGCGTGGTGGGTCGTCGACGCTGTCGAAGGTAACGTCAATCACGTTCATGGCATGCCTGACTGGGGCATCAGTGCAACGCTCATTCGCGACGGTGCTCCCACACTGGCCGTGTTTCATCAGCCAGTCGATAACCTCACGTGGACAGCTGTCCGTGGCGCTGGCGCGGATATCAATGGCAAGTTCCTCCAGGTCTCGGACAAAACCAAACTCAATGCGGCCATCGTTGCCACGGGCCAAGCCAAGGCGGAGCAATACCAGACCAATCGGCGAATGGCCATCTCGGTGGGGCGCATGCTGCAACACGCTCTGCTTGTTCGGATGACCGTGCCGTCGACCTACCCGATGCTGCTCGTTGCGGCGGGACAGAACGACGCGTTCTGGCAACTGGACGCTACGCTCGCAGGTATCGCAGCAGGAGTGTTGATGGTCCAGGAAGCTGGTGGCATGGCAACTTGTATCGACGGCTCCCCGTGGTATCCCGGCTGTCGTGATGTGTTGGTTGCTGCACCCGGGGTACACGCAGCTGCAGTCGAAGTGCTGCATGCCAGGTCAGTCAAAGCATTAAACACGAGAGCCCCGTTATGAGGCTGGTGATCTTCGCCGCCACCGGAGGAACAGGTCGCGAACTGGTGCGGCAGGCGTTGGCGCGCGGCCACGACGTCGTCGCAGTGGCACGGGATCCGAGGCGCATCGAGATAGCCGGAGGCTCGAAGCTGCAGCGAGTTGCCGCGGACGTGCGCGATCCGGAGTCGGTCATTGCGGCGCTGGGGCGAGGCGCCACGGTCTTGTCGGCGCTTGGCACGGCGGGCAGCAATACGCCCGGGTTGCTCCGAGCGGGTGCACAGGCGCTTCTCGCCGCGCAGCCACAGCGGCTACTGACACTCGGGGCCTACGGCAGCGGGCAATCCCGCCGCGCGGCCGGTTGGGCAACGCGCGCCATACTTTCTTTCAAGGGTGATGAACTCGTCGACAAGGTGGCCGCTGACGAGGCCGTGCTGCTAGCTGGCGGCACAGTTTTCCACGCGGGGCCGCTATCGAACAGGCCCTTGTCTGTCGATCGCCGTACCGTCGGGTTGAGCCAGGCGCCGCGGCGATTTTTTCCCGCCTTTGTCAGTAGAGCGACCGTTGCTGCGGCGATGCTGGACGAGACCGAGTCGCCCCGTTTTTCCGGCCAGATCGCGATTCCCTTGGAGCGATAAACTTTCTCACGCAGCCCGGGGTAAACCTGGTAGCCCCTTGGCCGCAAGGACCGTCCGCCTATCCGGCACCACGCTTGGGTATCGTTTAGTCCAGTAGTTGGTCGCCCTTATCAGTGATGGAGACGGATCGAGGTCGGCCGTGAATTCATGGGCGGAGCTTAGGCACGTCATCCGACTCCAGGGAGGGCGCTGGTCTCTTTCAAAATGCTCAGCGCCCGCAAGAGGTCCTTGATCTCGCCGGCATAGCCGGCCTGCGGAATGGCCGCTGACAAGTAGCCATGCCGCTATGGCGAGGATGTGGCGCCGCGCTTCCAAGTGGCTTTGCTCATCCCTGGGCGAATGCCGGGGTAGGGTGATTAGGTCAAGTTATCGGGGGTACGGAAGGGCAAGGCATCGTTCTGTGGGCGGCGCGATCTGGTGTTACGGCGGCGTCCGGGGCGGATGCGATTGCGATACCTTGTCGCGGCAAAGAACGGGAAGATTAGTCACCTGGGAAAAGGCCCGCTACCGACCCGCTGCGGACCTTGTCGATGTCTACACGTGGACGGCACTAACCCAAAGCGCAACGTGCAGAGAGATTCATCTTCGCATCTGTAGATATCGATCAGCGCGAAGCGCATGGGCCGCTAACAGCTGTCACTATTGATCCTTGAATTTCGCCGCATGCAGGCGAATGAATGCCTCGACGGACAGGGGCGGCTCGCCAGACAGCTCCTCTACGAGCCCATTGGTCCCCTCGAAGATGCCGTTCTGATAGTCGACGGCGACGGCTAGCAAATGCTGTGCAAACGTCGTGCTGAACTTTGAATCACTGTCCAAGCGCTTCTTGAACATTTCCAGGTCGACGGGCTGGTACTTCACCGGACGCCCCAAAGCCTTGCTGATTTGTTCGGCGATCTCGTGATGGTTCATTTCCACGGGGCCATGGAGTGGATATATCTTGCCGGCGTGCGGCGTCGGGTCACGAAGAATGGCTGCAATGACCCGCCCTTGGTCCTCGGCGGCGATCGGTGCATGGCGGCCATCGCCGAAGGGGAGCCGCAACACGCCATCATTCTTGATGGTCGCGACTTGGCCCGGATAGATAAGCCACTGGGCAAAAAAAGTCGGACGTAGGTGGGTGACCGGAACACCCGACCAGTTGAAGACCTGCTCGGAAACCCAGTGGTCACGCGCTGCGTGGCTGGCTGCAGCCCGGCGCGCAGAAATCTGGGACATGTTGACGATGGCGGACACCCCATTTTCGCGGGCCGCCTGAGCGAAATATGCGGTCGCCTGGATGCCGCCCGATTCGATTGGAAAGACGAAATAGGCCGAGAAGATACCCTCCAGCGCCCTGGCGGTGTCATTGAGGTTGGACAGGTCGCCCACGAAGATTTGAACGCCGCGATATTTGAGTCGATCAGACCGGGCGTCCTCCGCTCGTACCAAAGTTCGGACCTGTTCGCCGGCTGCCAATAGTGCTTCGGTCGCGGCTCCGCCGGTATCCCCTGTAGCGCCCGCAACAAAGATAGTGCGTTTGGACATTTCGAATACTCCGCAGTTGAAAAGGGTTGGCCACAGAAGTAACTGTGGTAGCGGCCAGCCACTGCCTGTGCCACCTGTGGCCAGTCCGCAGCCGTGATCACTACACAATGATCAAGGCATTCCGGCCGCCCATGACTCCAAGTAGGTGCCGAAATGGCTTGAGTGCGACGGACTGGGTAGGCACGTCGCAAGGTATGAAGCGCTGGACCTTATGCGATTTGGCCTCAGGACGAGGTTCCGTTGCACAAGGGTTCGCGCCAGTCGCTATTAGTAACCCTTGTGGCCGAGCAACGCTTCCCTCGGTTGAGGGGGGTGAGCAGTCGAAAACTGACTCACCATTGAAACTGTTAAGAGCCGCAGGACGATTCGGTTGCTCCCCTGTTCGCGTGGCAGCCCGAGATCCCGTGCGGGCTTATGTGCCTGGTGACTCGGACCCTGTGCGAGATATGTAGAGCTCATTTCCTGAAATTGCCTACGCGTGTGGCCAGCACCAGCAACGTCCTCATGCGCTCTACTCGAGGCAGATCGAAAGGTTAGGAGTGCTGCTGGCTCGCCAACACGATGACCTGATTCTTTTGAGACAAGTGAAGGAAATGACAATGGCCACAGCAAAGGGACCGACGTACATATTAAACAATGGCATTGCGATGCCCGCTTTTGGGCTCGGAGTCTTTCATAGCGAGCCAAAAGAGACGGTCTCAACAGTGGCTTCGGCCATCACAGAGGGGTATCGGCTCGTTGATACCGCAGCGTTCTATATGAACGAGCAGCAGGTCGGAGAGGGCATTCGATCCGCCGGCATTCCCCGCAAAGAGCTCTTTGTAACGACGAAGCTCTGGATGACCGACTACGGCTACGACCAGACATTTCATGCATTCGAGCAGAGTCTAAGCAAGCTTGGGCTCGATTACCTCGATCTCTATCTGATCCACTGGCCAGTCCCTACCGAGTTCGACGCTACCATCAAATCCTATCTGGCCGCGATGAAGCTCCTGGCGGATGGACGCGTTCGGGCAATCGGCGTTTGTAATTTCAGTTCCGATGATCTCAACAAGCTCATCGAGCAGACAGGCCATACGCCGGCAGTCAATCAGGTGGAACTACACCCGTTCTTCAGTCAACGAGAGCTTCGCAATGCCAATCATAGCCACGGAATCATCACGCAGGCATGGTCGCCCATCGGCGGTGTCAATCGCTATGGAATGAAGGCCTCGAGGGAAGGG
>OUWB011180014.1_pt1 | contig 13425 bp, 15 predicted proteins | sample 1779821 | NCBI WGS metagenome assembly OUWB01 (sample SAMEA3914806, study PRJEB12502) | metagenome | biome: forest; material: soil | place: Canada | collected 2011-08-03 | depth 0.1 m
CCAAACCTTCCGCGTTGTAACGGTGCACCCAATCACGCAGGGTCTGCCGATCCATCCCGCAGGTTTCCGCCGCCGTCTTGCGGTCAACGCCCTCCAACACCAAGGCCAAGGCAAGCATCCGACGCGCCGATGCCCCATCTGCTGCCTTGGACGAGGCGCGACGAAGGTCCGACGCCGTTAAATCCGTGCGCGTGATTGCTACCTCTGTGGCCATCGCTGTCTCCTCCGATAGCCAAGTGAATCAGAGTTCGAACGATTTGGGAATCCCCAGAGTCAAAACCCAAGGCCGTTGGTATTATCTGTGCCATCTGTTCTGTGCCATCTGTGGCCCACTTCCTTACCGGCCGATATAGCGTTCCGGCTTGTGGAAGCCCAGCAGGACTCCGCTCATGGCGATAGCCGAGATGGCCGAGAACAGCAATTGCTGCGGATGAAGGGTAAACACAGAGGCCAGCAGGATCAGGGCGTCGCACGCCATCTGGGTCTTGCCGGCATTGATGCCCTTCGACTTCTGCAGATAGAGGGCCAGCACGCCGGTGCCGCCCGCGCCCGCGCCGTGGCGGGCCAGCGACAATATGCCCATGCCGATGATGGTGCCGCCGAACAGAGCGGCGAACATCGGATTGATGCTCGACAGTTTAAATGCCAGCGGCGCCACGAGACCGAGCCCGACGATGGCCAGGTTGACGATCACCGTCTTGATCGTAAAGGCCTTGCCCATGGCCGGCCAGGCCAGGGCGAAGAAGGGGATGTTGATCAGCATGAACAGCACCGCCACCGGCCATGGGATCAGGTACGACACCAGCAGCGCGATGCCGGCGACGCCGCCGGTGACGAGGCCCGCCGCTTTCAGAAAGACGATGCCCAGCACGATGAAGGTACAGCCGATCGCGAATGCGTAGACGTCTTCGAACAGGGTGTGCCGCACGGCCGGGAAAAGTTCTCCGGTTTCGGGGTTGGCGGATTTAACGGTGGTGGCCATGGGCGCGGTCCGGTCTAAGGTGGACTGTGCGTTTCCCGGCGGCGAGCGTCTATGCGTCTTGGTTTCAGATTAGACGATATCTGCGCCAAGCTCAAGATTGCCCTCAACAGCGCCACACACCGGGCATTGCGGCTCGGGCGTCAGGCGCACGATACGCGACTGCATGGTCAGACCGTCGAAGATCATCAACTGGCCGCTTAAGGATTCGCCGGCGCCGGTGATCAGCTTGATGACCTCGAGCGCGGCGAGGGTGCCCATGACGCCGGCCAGGGCGCCGACCACGCCGACGCGCTCGCAGGTGTCGGCGTCGGGCGGCACCTCGGGCACCAGGCACTGGTAACAGGGCCGGCCGTCGAACACCGCCAACTGTCCGCTCCAGCGGCCGATCGCCGCCGAGACCAGGGGCTTCTTCAGTTCGTGACAGACGCGGTTGACCAGCAGCCGGGTCGGGAAATTGTCGCAGCCGTCGAGCACGATGTCATAGCGGCCGAGCACACGGGCCGCATTGTCCTCGTCGAGGCGGACGTGCAGCGGATAGTAGTCGATGTGGGGATTGACCGCCTGAAGGGTGACGGCGGCGCTCATGGCCTTGGCGGCGCCGACCTGTTCGGTGGTGAACAGGATCTGGCGCTGCAGATTGCTCAGCGACACGGTATCGTCGTCGATCAGGCCCAGCTTGCCGACACCGGCCGCCGCCAGGTATAGCGCGGCCGGGCAGCCGATGCCGCCGGCGCCGACAATGGCGACCTTGGCGGCCTTGAGGCGGGTCTGGCCCAGGCCGCCGATTTCCTTGAGCACCAGGTGGCGGGCATAGCGGTCGATTTCGTCGTCGGAAAGCATGGCCTCGATATAGGGGGTTCGCGCCGCCGGCGCCAATGTTTCGTTGAGGCGCGATTCCGGAGATTAGGCCCATTTCCCCTTGAATCACGCTCGCAAAACCGCCAATTACCCGGTCATGACAGACTCGACAGCGTTTCCGAACTGGCATGGCACCACGATCGTCGCCGTGCGCCAGAACAACAAGACCGTCATTGCTGGCGACGGCCAGGTCTCGATGGGCGCCACCATCGTCAAGGGGGCGGCGCGCAAGGTGCGCACCCTGGCCGGCGGCAAGGTTCTGGTCGGCTTTGCCGGCGCCACGGCCGATGCCTTCACCCTGCTCGAGCGGCTCGAAGCCAAGCTGGAACTGTTTCCGGATCAATTGGCGCGCGCCTGCGTCGATCTGGCCAAGGACTGGCGCACCGACCGGTATCTGCGCCGGCTGGAAGCCATGTTGCTGGTCGCCGATGCCCACCATATCCTGACCCTGACCGGGGTCGGTGACGTGCTCGAGCCCGAGGACGGCGTGGCGGCGATCGGCTCCGGTGGGGTCTATGCGCTGTCGGCGGCGCGTGCGATGCTGGAATACGAGTCGGACGCCGAAGTTATTGCCCGCAAGGCGATGAAGATCGCCGCCAGCATCTGTGTTTACACCAACGATCACCTGACATTGGAAAGCCTATGAACGCCGCTGAAGTGGCCATAGAGTTTCGGCCCCTGCAAGCGGCCGATGAGCCCCTGTTGCGCCAATGGCTGGTCGCGCCGCATGTGACGCCGTGGTGGCGCGATCCGGAGGCCGAGCTGCGTGACGCGCTGGCCCATGTCGCTACCGGCGACGCGGAAGCCTTCGTCATTCGTGGCAATGGCCACGATATCGGCTACATCCACGCTTACGATGCCCGCGAAGACGGCTATTTCGCCGACCGCGCGCCGGGGACGAAGGGTATGGATCTCTATCTCGGCTATAAGGACCTGGTCGGACGCGGCCTGGGACGGCGGGTGATCGCCGCCTTCGCCGACCGGCTGCTGGCCGCCGGCGCGCCGGCGGTGGTGGCCGATCCCGAGACGAAAAACATTGCCGCCGTCGCCGCCTATCGCCACGCCGGCTTTCGCCTCTATCGCGTTCATTGCGGCGCGGCGCCCGGCAATCTTATTCTGATGTCAAAGACAATCTGAGTCATTTTTTCAGACGCGCCTTTTGGTCCGAAACGAAGTTCGGCGAAGCCAAAAGTGCGTCACACTTTTGCGGAAAGCGCTTATGACCACCTTTTCCCCCCGCGAAATCGTTTCCGAACTCGACCGCTTCATCGTCGGCCAGGCCGACGCCAAGAAGGCTGTCGCCGTGGCGCTGCGCAACCGCTGGCGGCGCAAGGCAACGGACGAGTCGATCCGCGACGAGATCACGCCGAAGAATATCCTGATGATCGGACCCACGGGTGTCGGCAAGACCGAGATCGCCCGCCGCCTGGCCAAGCTGGTCCAGGCGCCGTTCATCAAGGTCGAGGCGACCAAGTTCACCGAGGTCGGCTATGTCGGCCGCGACGTCGACCAGATCGTCCGCGACCTGGTCGAGGCGGCGCTGGTCATGATCCGCGACAAGAACCGCGCCGTCGTGCGTGCCCGCGCCGAGGCGCAGGCCGAGGACCGGTTGATCGAGGCCCTGGTGGGCGCATCCGCCGGCCAGGCGACCAAGGACAGCTTCCGCAAGAAACTGCGCAGCGGCGAACTCGACGACAAGGAGATCGAGCTGCAACTGACCGACAGCGGCACGCCGCTGGGCTTTATGGAGATTCCCGGCGCGCCGGGCAATGGCGCCATGAATCTCGGCGACATGCTGTCCAAGGCGATGGGCGGGCGCAAGAAGACCGTCAAGACAAGCGTCAAGGCGGCGACGCCGATGCTGATCGCCGAGGAAAGCGACAAGCTGCTCGACCAGGAATCTGTGGCGCAGGAAGCGGTCCGGCTGGCCGAAAACGAAGGCATCGTCTTTCTCGACGAAATCGACAAGGTGGCCAGCCGCCAGGATCGCGGCGGCGCCGACGTGTCGCGCGAGGGCGTGCAGCGCGACCTGTTGCCGCTGATCGAAGGCACGACCGTATCGACCAAGTACGGGCCGGTGAAGACCGACCACATCCTGTTCATCGCGTCGGGCGCCTTTCACGTCGCCAAGCCGTCGGACCTACTGCCCGAACTTCAGGGCCGCCTGCCGATCCGCGTCGAGCTGAAGGCGCTGACCCAGGACGATTTCCGCCGCATCTTGAGCGAGCCCGAAGCCAATCTGATCAAGCAGAACCAGGCGCTGATGGCGACCGAAGGCGTGACCTTGCAGTTCGATGACGGCGCCATCGCCGAAATGGCCGCCGCCGCCGCCACGGTCAATGCCAAGGTCGAGAATATCGGCGCGCGCCGGCTGCACACCGTCATCGAAAAGGTGATGGAGGACCTGTCCTTCGCCGCCGCCGACATGCACGGCCAGACCGTGCTGATCGACGCCGACTATGTGAAGACGCGGCTGGGCGAGATCGCCGGCGATACCGACCTCAGCCGCTACATTCTGTAAGGGTGGTTACGGCCGCGGCGCGTTTTCCGATTCGGGGCGCTGGGCGACGATATAGCTGTCGAAATTCGCCACATATTCGTCGAAATGCTTGTCGAAGCGGCGCCGGGTTTCGGTCAGCAGGAGCTCCAGCGCCTCGGCGCGATGACCCTGAAATTCCGTCACGTCCCGCGAGGTCACCGCCCACAGCCAGACGTCGAAGCGGCAGGAGGCGTCGATCATCGACAGGGTGACCTTGTCGGCCGATGCCTCGCGGCATTGGGCATTCGACAGGTTGATATGGGCGTCGGCGCGGGCGGAAAAACGGGGATCGGCGATTTCAAACATGGCAGGCTCTTTCAGCGAAGGATAGGCCGCATCATGCAATGAAAGCCGCGACAAGGCCAGAGCCTTCACCCCCGGGCATGCGTCAGGTCACGTCTTTCACCAGGGCGTCGCTGGCCTCGGCGCACAGGGCGAAAACGGCCTCGAAATCCCGCTCGTCACCATAATAGGGATCGGGCACGTCCTTGGCGCGGCCCAGGGTTTGTTCGAGATAGAGGGCGATGCGCGCCCGGCTGCCCGGTGGCTGCAGGCGCGTCAGATGGCGGACATTGTCGCGGTCGAGGCCCAGGATCAGGTCGAAAGCGTCGAAATCGTCCGCCGTCACCTGGCGCGCGCGCTGAGACGAGATGTCGAGGCCGTGGCGCGCGGCGCAGGCGATCGAGCGCCGATCGGGCGGCTCACCGGCGTGCCAGCCGCCGCATCCGGCAGAATCGAGCGTGAAACGATGGGCGACGCCGGCGGTTTCGGCGGCATGGCGCATGGCGCCCTCGGCCAGGGGCGAACGGCAGATATTGCCAAGACAGACGAACAGGATGGCGGTCATGGGGCGTGACATAGGGACTTTTTTGTCGGCCGGCCACTGGATTTGCCGGAGTGGTGTGGTAAACATTGGGCTCTCCACCTCTAATTGAAAGTTGGCTTCCATGTGGAAGATCCTTGTCGCCGTGCTGGCACTGGCGCCGGCCTGTGCGCACGCCTGTCCGGTTGAACAGGCGCACTACGTCATGGATGGCCAGCCCGGAGTCGAGGCCGGTTTCCGGCCGGTGGGCCGCTACAAAGGATGGATTTCGGATGTTGCCTTCTTCGTGCGCACGCCGGCGCGGACCGATTATTTCCTGTTCGATCAGGGCTCGGCACCCTATGTCAGCCTGATCTCGACGACCGACGTGACTGAGGTGGGTTGGGCGCCGCCGGATCCGGACGGCGGCGTCAGGCCCTTGGGCGGCATGACCTATTACTCGCTTCGCGCCGACCGCAGCTTCTATCAGAATGTCATCCCGAAGGCGGGCGAGGAGGCGCCGGCACAGATATTCCTGCCCGATCTCGCCGAAATCATGTGGTATCGCGGCGAACCCAGGCAGTCCGTGCCACACGCCTTCCTCACGCTGGTCCAATGCGGTGACGCGCCGTTGCGTGATGCCGGGAATCGCCCCTAAACAGAAGCGAACGGAATACGAACATGACGCAGCCTCTGCCCGAACTCGACGCCTTTATCGACCGCCTGAAGGCGATTTCCGACCGCTATGGCCGGGTCTACGGCGTCGATCGCGGGGGCGACTGGCACCTGCTCAAGCTGCAGGAGGAGATGGGGGAACTGACACAGGCCTATCTCGCCAAGACCGCGCGCTCGCGCCGCGACCCGGAAACCGCGCGCGCCGAAATGGCCCATGAAATGGCCGACGTCCTGTGCATGCTGCTGTTGATGGCGCGCGAAGAGGGCGTCGATCTCAATGCCGCCGTCCGCGACAAGTGGCTGAAATGGGAGCAGGTGATGGCCGAGGAAGCGCATGCCTGAGACCAAGGCGCAACTCATCAAGGCCCTGTTCGACCGCTTCGAGCAGGACAAGCCCGACCCGCGCACCGAACTCGACTTCATCAATCCCTACACCCTGCTGGTGGCGGTGGCCCTGTCGGCGCAGGCGACGGACAAGGGGGTCAATAAGGCGACCGGTCCCTTGTTTGCCATCGCCTCGGACCCCGCGTCGATGCTGGCGCTGGGCGAAGAGCGGCTGATGCGCATGATCAGCTCGATCGGCCTCTATCGCAACAAGGCCAAGAACGTCATCGCCCTGTCGCGCATCCTTATGGACAAATATGGCGGCGAGGTGCCGCTGACGCGCGAGGGGCTGATCGAACTGCCGGGCGTCGGCAACAAGACGGCCAGCGTGGTGCTCAACGAACTGAACATCGAACCGGCGATCGCCGTCGACACCCACGTCTTTCGCGTCTCGCACCGGCTGGGCCTGGTCGATGCGAAAGCCAATACGCCGGAAAAGGTCGAGCGCGAATTGATGCGCATCATCCCCAAGCCGTGGCTGACACGGGCGCACCACTGGCTGATCCTGCATGGCCGCTATGTCTGCGTGGCGAGGAAGCCGAAGTGCGATATCTGCATCGTGCGCGACCTGTGCCCGCGCATCGGCGTCGAGACCGTGCCGTTTATCGATGTCGCCGATCAGGTCAAGCCGCGCACAGCAGCACGTCGTCGCCCTCGCGATCGAGGGTGAGTGTCGGCACGCGCACCACCACTTCCTGCAGCTTTTCGAAGTTCAAGGGCTTGACCAGATAGTGGGCCGCGCCCTGTTCGCGGGCATTGATGACGTCGTCCTCGAAGTCCGAGCCGCTGAGAATGACCACGGGAATATCCGCCAGCGCCGTGTCGCCGCGAATCCTTGACAGCACGCCTTCTCCGTTGACGCGCGGCAGGCCGAGGTCGAGGAAGATGATATCGGGCCGCGGCGCCGCCTCGAAGCCGGTGTCCTTGTGCAGGAAGTGCAGGGCATCCTCGCCATTGACGACCCAATGGCCATCGAACTGCACGTGGGCGCGGTTGAGCAGTTCGGTAATCAGACGAATCTCGGCGGCGCTGTCCTCGACGAACAGCGCCCGAGCCAGGTGTTTCGAGGCGTCGGTCATAGTGCAATCCCGAACGGTTCCGGCTGCTCCGTCGGCCCCGACGATTCGCATCACGCACAGCCCTAGGGTGAATTAATCAATAATTTCCTCCAATTACAAGTCAATTCTGCAAAGTGAGGTTGTGACGGCTCAGAGATGTTCGAACACCGAAGTGATCCAGTCCATGGCCGCGTCGCCTTGGGTCGCAAAAAACTCCATGATCGGCCCCCGATTTTCGATGATCAGGTCGGCGGACTTTTTTGCACCTTCCGAGAGCGCGGCGTCTTTTGCGATTTTGGCGGAAGACTTGAATCGCTCCATGAGCACGATCATGAAATTGCGTTGGATCTTCTTGCCTTCCTGCTTACCTAGAATGCCTTCAACGTCTTCGGTCGGCGGCGTGGTTGCCTCCACGGCAATAGCAACGTCTTTCGCCGCTTCATCGTTTGTAACGTCGGGATTGGCCGCGCTTTCGGTTATGACTGTTCGAATATCCGCGAAAGCGCCATCGTCGCCATCAAGGTCTGGCCCCTGGGCCTGCTTTTCCTTGTCGATGAGCTTGGATTGATTGACGATCAGGATGTTGCCGTTTTGCACGACGTCCTGCAGGGAATAAACAATATCGTCGTCCAGCAAGTAGGGCGAATATTCCTTTGCCGATTTGGCCTTGCGGTGGCGCTTCAACGTTATGCGCAAGCGGTGGAATCTTGGCCACAGCAAGTGATAATTTACGGATTCGATTTCCAGCGTCAATATTTCTCGTAGATCGTCGCACTGTGCCCGAAGAGCATCACCTTTTTCATTGGCCGAGCAGCTATCCAGAATTTTGAACGATTTCAGAAATTCCAAATACATATCAACTTGGGCTTTGGCACCGCCCAAATGGTCTCCAGCCTTTACCTCGCTGCGACCGATAATGCCGTCCGCACCAACTCCAAAGGTCTCGGTCGACGGGTTTTGGGCGGGCGGCTTAGCGCGCGCAGCATCAAGCATCGCCCTGATGTCGCGATTGACCTCCAGCGCATCGCGGTCCCAGAAGGCTTTGTCCTTTAGCGCGATAGAAACGCAAAGTTCTTCATCCTGAGCGGCGGATAGCCCGGCGAAGCTTGTTGTGTCGCCGGCAAATCGGCGCCCATACCATTCGCTCCACACCTGCCAGTCTCCTCCGACTTCACTAAGAGTGCGGTTAAGGGCTGTCCAACGTGAAATAATTGGACCCTCTGCAAATTGAAGCCAGAGCCGATCGGACAGCATTGATTTCAACGCCAATGCTTCATCCATCCCTTCAATTCGACCGACATCTTGCGCGATACTAATCCAAGCAACCTTTGCATCGGCGATGTCAGCGATGGCAGCGATGGCGGCATGAAAGGTAGGGAGGGATGCGAAGGCGGAGGCGCGGCCATGGGCAGTCTCGAAGTTGGCGACAGCGCGCGCCGTTTGGAAAGCTGCTGATGCGGCGTCGGCGGCAATGCTGCCGGCGCTGCTGAAAGCTTCGGGGATGGCAGAACGGGCGGCGGTGCTCATATCGTGGGTGGGCCACATCGCGGCTGCTCGCGATATGAACACCGCGCGAAACGAATTAAGGGTCAACCAGTTCCGTGTGCTCGGGTGATCCACCAGAGGCAAGACACGCAAGGCGATACGCATGGCCAGAACCGGCGCGAACTGGGCATGTCCTTCCTTGTTCAGCCATTCCCGAAGTTGCTGTTCGTTCTCAATTGTCGCCATCACCGCCCCATCTGATAACGGTTGCACTATATGCGGCGATTTCCCCGAGAGGTAGCGACTTTTCTAGTGCCCCGCGTGGCCGTGTTCCAGCGCATGTTCCACCGCGTCCTTGAAGCGCATCATCGCTTCGGGATCGTAGGTCAGGTAGAGGTCGGGCTCGATCAGCTCCAATTCCATCAGGCAGAACCGGCCCGCCTCGTCGCGCACCATGTCGGCGCGGGCATAGAGCAGGCGCTCGCGGCCGACATAGTCGAGCGCGGCTTCCGCCAGCTCCAGCGCCTCGGCGGGCGGGGGCAGGGGGCGCAGATGGGCGTCGTAGTCGGGCTGCGAGCGGAAATCGCCGCTTTTCGGCGTCTTCAGCACGGCGTGCGAGAACCGGCCGCCGAAGAACAGCAACGACCATTCGCCCTCGGACTGGATCGCCGGCATGAAGGGCTGGATCATCGCCGCGCCGTCGGGCGGCGCCGACTTGCCGTCTTTGGGCGCGTCGGCCAGATGCGCGTCGCGGAAGACCAGCGTATTCTTGGCGCCGGCCGAGACCACCGGCTTCAACACCACGGCCTGGCCGAAATCGGCGCGCGCCTGGGCAATGATCTCGTCGCTGAGGCGCTCGGCGAAGACGGTCGGAATGATGCGCAACCCAGCCTCGGCCAGGTCGCGCAGATAGCGCTTGTCGGCGTTCCAGCCGACAATGTCGGGCGGGTTGAGCATGGCGACGCCGGCGTGGTTTAGGTTTTCCATGACTTGGCGGAAGGCGTCGACCTCGGTGTGATAGCCCCAGACGACCAAGGGGCAGATCAGGTCGTAGGCGCGATCCAGCGCTTGCGACCAGGGCTGGTCGAAGACCTCGACGTCGATGCCGGCCAGGGCCTCGCGATAGGCGTCCAGCACGTAGGGCCAGCGGCCTTCGTAGGACGAGGTTTCGGGATCGGGCGTCAGGATCAGCAGGGACTTGGTCATAGGGTTCCTTGGCATTGGGCTGCCAGCCGGGTGCGACGGTCTTTTCCTCTCCCGTAAAGTGGGCCGCCGGGTTCACACATCTCAAGCTGGCCCAAACATTAAGCAAGAAACCCCACCACCACCGGCCATTTAGGATTTGGCTTCTAAAGCGCCGGCCGGCGGTCCCCCTCCCCGGCAAAGCCGGGGAGGTATGATAACAAATGTCTTTTTCTCATTCCTCCCCAACTTGTTGGGGAGGGGGACCGCGAGCCGACACGATCATGGATGCAGTTGAGAATGGCTCGGGGTGGTGGGGTTTCTTACTTCGGTGGAATCGAACTGGAGGCGTCTGAATAGGTAAAACGGGGGAGACGGAGAGCGTGAGGTTCGCCGCCTTATTGACCCGGCGGGTCAAATCGCGCAAATGGAATTTTTGCCGAATACCAAGGACCTGCCGATGACCCATCGCTTCGATATTACAGCCGTCGGCCACGCCATTGTCGATGTCCTGGCGCCGGCCGACGAAGCTTTCCTGGCGGCGCACGACCTGCACAAGGGGGCGATGACGCTGATCGACCAGCATCGCGCCGTCAGCCTGTCCGACGCCATGGCCGAAGGCGAGACGGCGTCCGGCGGTTCGGCGGCCAATACCATAGCGGGGGCAGCCTCGTTCGGCGCCACCTGCGCCTATATCGGCAAGGTGGCGCACGACACGTTGGGCGACATCTTCAATGCCGACATGAAAAAGATGGGCGTGCATTTCACCACCCCCTATCTGCGCGACGATCCCGCCCATACCGGCCGCTGCCTGATCAACATCACCGCTGACGGCCAGCGCACCATGGCGACCTATCTCGGCGCGGCGGCCCTGGTGTCGCCGGACGATCTCGACGCCGAGCTCATCAAGGCGTCGCAGATCGTCTATCTGGAAGGCTATCTGTTCGACACGCCGTCGGGCCGCGAGACCTTCGCCAAGGCGTCGCAGATCGCCCACGGCGGCGGCCGTCTGACCGCCATCACCCTGTCGGACCTGTTCGTCGTCGATCGCTGGCGCGGCGACCTGCTGGCCTTTATCGACCGCCATATCGACCTGGTCTTCGCCAATGAAAGCGAACTGCTGTCGCTGTTCCAGACGACGGACTTCGACAGCGCGCTGCGCCAGATGCGCGCCCGGACCAAGACGGCCTTCGTCACACGCTCGGAAAAGGGCTCGGTCTGCGCCCAGGGCGACGAGACCTGGGACGTGCCGGCCCATGCCTGCGCCGCGGTCACCGATACGACCGGCGCCGGCGACCAGTATGCGGCGGGCGTGATGTACGGCCTGACCCACTGCCGCTCGCCCGCCGACTGCGCGCGCCTGGGCTCGCTGGCGGCGGCCGAGGTGATCAGCCATTACGGCCCGCGGCCTTTGGTCAGCCTGCGGGAATTGGCCGAAAAGAACGCCTTGGTTTAGGTCCGCCGCTTCAGCGCCACATATAATGCGCCCGAGCCGCCATGGCGGGGGTGGGCCTGGGAGATGCCGGCGACGACGTGGTGCAGGGCCGGATCGGACAGCCATTCCGGCGCGTGGCGCTTGAGCACGCCGGTATCGGCGACGCCCTTGCCGGTGATGACCAGCACCGCGCGATAGTCGTTGGCATAGGCCTGCTGCACGAAGGCCTTCAGTCGCGCCTCGGCGGCGATCGAATTCATTCCGTGCAGGTCGAGGCGCGCCTCGATCGGGTCGCGTTCGCGCGAAATGCGGCGCTTGCGGCGCGGTTCGATGGGGTCGGGCGCGGCGCCGTCGCCACCATGGACCAAGCGATAGCCCGATTGCGGCCGCACCGCCTGGCCGAGGCGAAACGGCGTCAACGGCGGCGGGACCGGCTTTTCGGCGGTCATCGGCGGCATGTCGGCAATCTTGATGGTTTCCATCGCCGGCGCCTTGGCGGTCACGGGGCTTTGGCGCTGGCGCGGCTTCACCGTCGCGGTGACCAGCGCCCACAGCCGTAAATCCTCATCCTTGAAACCGAACCGAGCCATGGCGGGAAATTGGCTTGTGCGCTGCGGAAAGGCAAGACCAATCGATCTGGAAGTCGGGCATGCAGAAAGGAATTAGCCACGGAAGACACGGAAACGAACTTCGTTTCCGTGTCTTCCGTGGCCAATCTCTTTTCCGGCCTCAGTAATCCTCGGTATGGAAGGCCTGCAACTGCCGGGTCAGGCGCTCGCCGCGCTTGCCGGCGGCCAGGGCCGCTTCCGACAGACGCCGCACATTGTCCGGGCTGTCGGGCGTGCGCGACATGGTCTCGAGCGCGCTGTTGATCACCGCCAGCATCTGGGCGAAATCGGCGGCGACGTCGGTGGTCAGGCGCCCCACCGTTTCGAAACGCTGGGCGTGGGACAGGGCGGCGTTCATTTCGTTCAGCCGCTGCTGCAACTGCGCCTGTTGCTCGTGCGACAGGTTGACCGTATTCTGCAATTGCTCGAGCCGCGAGGTGAGGGCGTCGATATCGACGGTCGGCGGCGGCGGGGCGTTGTTGAGCGTTTCCTGCGCCGCCTCAAGGCGGGCCTGGGCGTCGTGATAGGCGGCCTGCCACTTGACCAGTTCGAACTGCAGACCGGCGATCTTGGTATTGTGCTCGGAATAGTCGGGTTGCGGCGCCGGCGTGGCGGCCAGGTCGTCATAGCGCGCCTGGAGCGCCTCACGGTCGGCCTTGAGTTCGGCGAGCGCCGATTGCAGCTCGGCGGCGCGGCCGGCGGCGTCGGTCAGGGCGGTCTGGGTTTCGCTGTGACGCGTCGTCACGGCACCCAGCGCGGTCTCGACCTGGGCCCGGGCGTCATGGGCGGCGGCCAGTTGCGCCTGCAAATGGGCATGATCGTCCTGGACGCCGGCCAGGCGGGCTTCCAGTTCGGCGACGCGCGCTTCGTGCTCGGAGGTATCGGGCACCGGCTGTGGCGTCAGGAATATCTCGTTGAGCTGGATTTGCAACTCGTTGCGCAGGCTTTCCGAGCGTTCGAAATCGCCGGTGACCTGGGACAGGTTCGCCTGGGCGCGTTGCAGTTGCGCGCGCAGCGTCTCGTTCTCAGCGACGACGACGGGATCGGGTTGGGTCACATAGACCTCGCGCTCGACCACCTGAGGCTCGGGCGCCGGCGTATTGTGCAGCGTTTCGAGTTCGCGGCTGAGGTCGCCGTGCTCGGCCTGCAGACGGGTCAGTTCGGTCTCGATAGTGGCGAGATGCGCGCGTAGCGCCTCGGCCTCGGCCAGGGCCTGGGGGGCCGCGTCCTGGGCCAGGCCGAGTTCGAGCTGCAGGTTGAGCAATTGGAGCTTGAGCGCGTCGGCTTCGACACCGGCGGCGCGCACCTCTTCGAGTTCGGTTTGCAGCGCCGTGGCGTGCGAGCGCAAGGTGTCGGCGTCGGCGGCGACGCCGTGCGCCTGGTCGAGTTCGGCTTGCAGGGCGGCCAGCCGGGTCTG
>OUWB010003269.1_pt2 | contig 13362 bp, 10 predicted proteins | sample 1779821 | NCBI WGS metagenome assembly OUWB01 (sample SAMEA3914806, study PRJEB12502) | metagenome | biome: forest; material: soil | place: Canada | collected 2011-08-03 | depth 0.1 m
TCGCCGCCGAAGGCCGCGATATTGGCGCGCACCCATTTGAGCGCGGCGATCTGGTCCATGAAGGCGTAGTTGCCGAGGTCGCCATGGTCGGCATTCTCTTTCGTCAGCGCTGGGAAGCCGAAGAAACCGAACCGTCCCAGGCGATAATTGACGCTGACCAGGATGACACCGTCACGGGCAAACGCCGTGCCGTCATAGAGGCCGGGCGAGGTGCCGCCGTGGTCGAAGCCGCCGCCATGGATCCACACCATGACCGGCAGCTTTTGTCCAACGGCCGCGCCTGCCGGGCGCCAGACATTGAGATAGAGGCAATCCTCCGACGGCTTGACGGTCGATGGCGCCTCGGTCCACGGCAGGGTCTGCTGCATGCAGTCGGGTGCGAAATGGTCGGCGACGCGAACGCCGGACCAAGCGGCGGCCGGTTGCGGCGCCCGCCAGCGCAGCTGCCCGACCGGAGGCGCGGCATAGGGAATGCCCTTGAAGCTGTCCACCGTATAGTCGCGAACGCCTTCCAGCGTTCCCTGGGCGACCGGCACCTGAGGGCCTTCGGCTTGCGCCACCATCGGCGCGGCAAGCATCAACACAGCCGCGATCATCGTGCGTTTCACAGTCATCTCCCTTGTTGCGCGCGAGCCTATACTTATAAAAAACAGATGTCTTGCCTGGTCAGACCAAATCGCTATTTTCGGGCGATGACCCTGCCAGAGGCCCCTGTTCTGCTTGAAAGATTGCGTGCCGAAACCCGTTCGCAACACGAGGCGCTGCATCTCCATCCGCTGCTGGCGCCGCTGAACCGGCCGGATGTCACCCGTAGCCAATATGCCGATGCCCTCCTGGCCTTTGACGCCTTTTACCGCGCCATGGAGGCCGGCCGCCGCGTGGCGACGCCCGACGGCGTACCCGATGCCCCCGTCACGCAGTGGCTGGCGCAGGACCTTGCGGCCTGCGGCGCCGCGCCGCTGTCGATCGCCGTGGATTGTCCGGCGATCGACAGCGAGGCCAGGCTCTGGGGCTATCTTTACGTGAAGCAAGGCTCGCTGCTGGGCGGCGCGGTGATGAGCAAAAACCTCAATCGCGCCCTTGGGTTACGCCCCGGCACGGACCAGTTGTTTTTTGCCGGCTATGGCGCCGAAACGGGGCCGCGCTGGAAGGAACTTATTGAAAATTTACACCGGCGCGCGCCTAGCTTGCCGCAATCAGAAATCATCGAAATGGCCGGGGCGTCGTTTCAAGCCATCGCCGACCTGTGTGACGCGGTGCATTCAACGAAGGCCGGTCATGCCGTTCAAGCCGCGTCAAGAATTGTCGGAAACCCAGCTCAAGCAGGCGCTTGACGGCTGTTCGACCGAACCGATCCATACGCCGGGCTCGATCCAGCCCTATGGCGTGCTGTTCGTCCTCGACCCCAAGGATCACACGATCCTGCAGGCCAGCGACAATCTCGAAGCCTGGCTGGGCATCAAGACCGCTGACGCGTTGGGCAAACCCCTGGCCTTTGTGATCGGTGACGATCAGGCCGGCATCATTCATCACATCATCGTCAAGCGCGAGCTGCAGCCGCTGCAGTCGTCGGTCGTCAAGGTCGGCGACAAGGTGTTCGACGCCGTCGCCCACCTGACCGACGGCCACATCGTCGTCGAGCTGGAAATCGTCGACGACCCCAAGACCCTGGCGCGTGACTTCTTCTACGATGAGCTTCGCCAGTTCGCCGTCGGCATGCGCGAGATGCGCGATCTTGACGATCTCTACGGCTTCGTCACCGCCCAGATCCGCAAGATCACCGGCTTCGACCGCGTCAAACTCTATCGCTTCGACGAGGACTTCAACGGCGAGGTCATCGCCGAAAGCCGCGCCGGCCACATGGCGTCGTATAAGGGGCTGCACTTCCCAGCCTCCGACATCCCGCCCCAGGCGCGGGCCCTTTACATGAAGAACTTCATCCGCTCGATCTCCGATATCGGCTATGCGCCAGTGCCGGTCGTGCCGGTGAAAAACCCGCACACCGACCGCGTGCTCGACATGTCGATGTCGGCCCTGCGTTCGGTCTCGCCGATCCACGTGCAATACCTGGCAAATATGGGTGTTCAAGCCTCGATGTCGGTGACCATAATCCAGAATGGCCGCTTCTGGGGCCTGATCGCCTGCCACCACAATTCACCCTACCACGTGCCCTACCGCATCCGCATGGTGTCGGAAATCATGGGCCACGTCTTCTCGGCGCAGCTGTCGTCGATGGAGGAGCTGGTCGACCGCGCCGACGGCGAAAAGCGCCGGCTGATCCTGGAGCGGCTGTCGGCCTCGATGGGCACGCACTACAATCTCTACGACCTGCTGCGCGAAAAGCAGGAGATGGCGCTGGAAGCCATGCGCGCCCAAGGCATGGCGGTGCAGTATCGCGGCCGCATTTTCGGCTTCGGCCAAAGATCGGACGACGCCCAGATCGCAGCCCTGATCGACTGGCTCTACAGCAACCACCCGGGCAGCCTGGTCAAGACGCACGAGGCCGAGAGCCTGGTCGGCGATGTCGCGGGGCTGGAAAACCTGCGCGGCGGCTTCCTGGCGGCGCCGATCAGCCATATGCGCAAGGACTACATCATCTGGTTCCGGGATTCGATCGCCAAGGATGTGCACTGGGCCGGCAATCCGGAAAAGACCGCGGTCGAGGAAAAGGCCGGCTATCGCCTGGTGCCGCGCGCCTCGTTCGACCTGTGGAAGCAGACGGTGCGGAACCGCTCGCGCGGCTGGTCACGCGACGATGTCGAGATGGCGCAGAACCTCATTCACATCATCAACCAGTCCGAACGCATCGCCGCCGAAGAGGCCTCGATCGCCAAGAGCGAGTTCCTGGCCAATATGAGCCACGAACTGCGCACGCCGTTGAACGCCATCGTCGGCATCATCAACATCCTGGACCGCGACAACAAGCTCGACGACCGCCAGCGCGAATTCATCAAGACGATGAACCTGTCGGCCAATTCGCTGCTCGGCCTGATCAACGACCTGCTCGATATCGCCAAGATCGAGTCCAACGAGATGACGGTCGAGGAACGGCCGTTCAACCTGCTCGACATCCTGGAAGAAGTGCGCTCGATCATGAATGTGCGCGCCGTCGAAAAGGACCTGTTGCTGGCCGTCAAGGCGCCGCCGCGCCAGAGCATGCAGTTCACCGGCGATGTGGTGCGTATCCGCCAGGTGCTGTTGAACCTGGTCAGCAATGCGCTGAAGTTCACCGACGCCGGCTTTGTCAATGTGCTGGTGCGCCTGCCGACCGAGATCGATGCCCGCATCCGCATCGAGGTCCAGGACTCCGGCATCGGCATGTCGGAAGAACAGCTGGCGCGCATCTTCGACAAGTTCGTCCAGGCCGACGACACAATTACGCGCCGCTTCGGCGGCACGGGCCTGGGCCTGGCCATCGTGCGCAATCTCGTCACCCTGATGGGCGGCGAGGTCCAGGTGCAGAGCCAGGAAGGCATGGGCAGCCGCTTTACCGTTCTGGTTCCGCTGAAAAAGGCCGAGATCCTGGTCGCCGACAATGACGACGGCCCCGCCCCGCAGCAGCTGTCGGCACGGCGCCTGCGCACGGCCGGCGGCAAGAAGCGCCGGGTGCTACTGGTCGAGGACTACGAAGGCAATGTCATCGTCGCGCTCAACCTGCTGCAGGACGCCGGTTACGAGGTGGTCGTCGCCAACAACGGCAAGGAAGCGATCCTGAAGCTTGAGAGCGAGCCGCTCGACCTGGTGCTGATGGACGTGCAGATGCCGGTGATGGACGGCATTACCGCGACCCAGGTCATCCGCAAGATGCAGGCCAAGGGCGAATTGCCGGCGGTCAAGATCATCGGCATGACCGCCCACGCCCTGGCCGGCGACCGCGCCAAGTGTATCGACGCCGGCATGGACGACTATATGTCCAAGCCCTTCGATCCGCAGCGGCTGGAAGACCTGCTGGCCCAGCACCTGGCCGAGGGCGAACGCGAAGCGGTGAAGTAGCGCGCACTGCCACGGCCACCTTCTTCGCCCTCCCCGTAAACGGGGCAGGCGAAAGAAAAGATCGGCGCGCCTACTCTTCCCCGATCACGGCCGTTCACGGCAAGGTCAATTGACGCCGGCGGCTCGGCGTGGCATTGAGATACCCATGAGCCAGACCATTACCGTAGCCGCAAACCGTAAAACGACCGCCAGAGGCGGGGCGTTGAACGGCGGCGTGCGAACCTAAAGGTCCACCTGCTCTTCACCCCCGCCCAGTAAGGACGGGGGACACGATCTTCCCGTTCTTGACCCTTCCGCTTTCAGACCGATCGCCTTTCAAGACCCGGAGACCGCTTATGATCCCCGAAACGCAAGATACCCGCTCCGCGCTCGTCGTTGTCGACATGCAAAACGCCATGTTCCATGGTGCCGCCAAGCCGCACGACGGCGACTTCGTCGTGCGCCGCGTCTGCGCCCTCATCGACCGCGCCCGCCGCGAAGGCGCCCAGATCGTCTTCGTGCAACACGCCGGCGACGGCCGCGCCCATGGCTCGGACGGTTGGCGGCTGATCGCGGCGCTGCGCCCGCAATTTCCCGACTGGGTGGTCGACAAGCTGGGCGCCTCGATCTTCGCCGGCACCAACCTGGCCGCCCAGCTCAAGGCCGTCGGCATCCGCCGGCTGATCCTGGCCGGCGCCTCGACCGATGACGGCATTGCCCAATCGTGCCGTGAAGCCGCTGAACGCGGCTTCGAAGTCGTGCTGGCCGCCGACGCCCACACCCTGCATGCCCACGATGCCGAGGCACGCATTGCCCGCCACAATACGGCTTTGTCGGGTCCGGCGCGCGTCTTGGAAGCGGGCGAAGTCGCGTTTGCTTGAGCGCTGACGTCGCAAGCTTGACAATAAATCTCCAAAAACCCTGATCCATTCATGGGCTTTTATCGTAGACTTCACGCTACCCGCGCGTGAGTCGCGGATAAGCCTATGAGTGGAAACGGTATTTTTTGACCGGGGAGCGATTTTTCCGCCATATTTTTATTTGACTCTCCCCCGCGGCGAACGGCAATGTTCACCCGTAACCCTTTGACACAGTAATTCCAGGCGTAGTCCGGCGGGGCAGATGGATTCCTTCGAGGCCGATATCAAGGCCGTTTCCGCAATCGACTCAATTCCGCTGATGCTCGACGTGGTGTGCCGCGTCACGGGCATGGGGTTTGCCGCCGTGGCCCGCGTCACGGAAGATCGCTGGATAGCCTGTTCGGTCGAGGATCGCATCGGCTTCGGTCTCAAGCCGGGCGGCGAGCTGCCGGTCCTGACCACGATCTGCAACGAGATCCGCAATACCGGCGAAGGCGTGATCTTCGACAATGCCGACGCGCATCCGGTCTTCAAGGACCACCACACGCCTCAGACCTATGGCTTGAAGAGCTATATCTCCCTGCCGATCCGCCTGCGCGACGGCACCTTCTTCGGCACGCTTTGCGCCATCGACCCCAAGCCGCACACGGTCGACACCCCTGAAATCATCGGCATGTTCCGCCTGTTCGCCGAACTGATCGCCCAGCACCTGAGCGCCGATGCGCGCCTGGCCGCCAGCCATGCGCAACTGCTGGAGGCCCAGCATGCGGCCGAGCTGCGCGAACAGTTCATGGCCGTGCTGGGCCACGACCTGCGCAACCCGCTGTCGGCCATCGCCTCGGGCGTCGGCCTCTTGCAGCGCTCGGTCCCCGAGGCCGATAGCCGCGGCCAGCGCGTGCTGAAGATGATGCAGCAATCGACACTGCGTATGTCGGAGCTGATCGAGAACCTGCTCGATTTCGCCCGCGGACGGTTGGGCGCCGGCATCACGCTGAACCGCGACCTTCATTTCACCCTGGAACCGGCGATCACCCAGGTGGTCAATGAACTGCGTTCGGCGTGGCCGGACCGCACGGTCGAGACGCGCTTTGAATTCGCTGCGCCCGTTTCCGCCGATGCGGCGCGTATCGGTCAGATGGTGTCGAACCTGGTCGGCAATGCGCTCAGCCACGGCGACCGCGACGCTCCGGTGCGTATCACCGCGATCAGCGACCGCACGGGCTTCTGGCTGTCGGTGGCCAATGAAGGCGCGCCCATCCCGCGCGAGGTCATGGAGCGCCTGTTCCTGCCCTTCTCGCGCGGCGAGGTGCTGCGCAACCAGCAGGGCTTGGGCTTGGGACTCTATATCGCCGCCGAAATCGCCAAGGCGCATGGCGGCACGCTGACGGCGCAGTCGACCGAGGAAGAGACCAAGTTCATTTTCCGGATGGGTGCTTGATACGCGCTCAAGTGCCGCACGGGCCCGTCCGCTCAGCGGCGCACGAGCTCGGGCGGCCCATTCTTCTGAGTAGGGCTGGCTTCTGAGTAGGACTGGCGCCCTTGCCTCACGCTTCGCGTTCGGAGATATATGCGAGGTCGCACGCGCTGACAGGGGGCTGTCCACATGAGCTGGCTGAACACGGCATTTCCCTGGGTGGGCCTGGCGGGTGCCATCGTGTTGCTCACGTTCCTGTTCGCAACCAACTTGCTGCGCAGCGACCCGGGCGGTTCGCGGTGGCGCGACCTGACCTGGCTGTCCTGGGCAGGAGCAACCGTCTATCTCCTGCACAATGTCGAAGAATACGGCATCGACCTGCTGGGCCAGACCTATGCCTTTCCCAAGGTCTTTTGCGGGGTATTCGGCTTTCATGCGATCTATCCGACCTGCCCGGTACCGCCCCAGGTCTTCACCGCCGTCAATGTGCCGATGTTCTGGCTGGCGGCGCCGGTCGCCGCCTTGATGAGCAAGCGCCATCCGGTGGTCGGGCTGACCATCTACAGCGTCATCTCGGTCAACATGCTTACCCATATCGTCCAGGGCGTCGCCAGCGGCACCTTTTATAATCCCGGCTTCCTGACCGCCGTGGTGCTGTTCCTGCCGCTGACCGCGTGGATGATCTATGCGCTTTTCGTGACCGGCCCGCTGAGCTACCGGACGCTGGCTTATTTGATCGGCTGGGGCATAGCCCTGCACCTCATCCTGATGGCGGCCATGCTGCCCCTGCTTAAGGGCCTTTTACACAACGCCACGCCCTCGACGATCGTCCAGATCATCAACGCGGCCCTGCTGATCGTCGCGCCGCTGTGTGCCGAGCGTTTGCTGGGCAAGGCGGTGTTCCATCCCTCTGCCAAGGCCAATAGCCTCCTTTAGGCTTCGCGAACCTCTGGAGGTTGCGTACAAACGACTCTGAGTGGCCTTGATTTTGCAGCGGGTACCGCTGAAAGCCACCGGAGGATTCCATGACTGCCGCGACAGGGGTCCTAGGAATGTGGCTCCTGGTCTCCGTGACTCTGGGATCGATCGGTCTTGCGCTCATCAGCGTGGTAAAATCCCGTAGAAGCAAACCCGGCAGCGCCCGCGACCTTCACGTTCGCGCCTATGTCCTGTGTCATGCAGGGAACATACCCCTGAGCCAGGTTCCAGCCGATCCCCGCTGGGCATCCCTGGCCAGTTTGGCTTCGGCGAAAGATTTCCTGATGAAGGTCACCCCTTCAACCCAAGACATGTCGCCCGAACTCTTTGCCCAGTCCTGGACACGCTTTCGAAGAATCTGCCTTGCAGCCGCCGGCGCGTGGGCCGTGGTCACCGTCAGCCTTTTCAGCCTGGCGCAGAACAGCTACACGCTCATCCGCAACGACCGGCTCGAGTACAGCTCGCTCTTCCAGCACGTCAACCTGCCACTATCGCAAGCCTCCGGTATCGAAACCTCATGTAGTGTGACGGCTCACAAGAATTCCGAATCTTACGATCCCCACTATGTCATCACATTCCAGGGGCATCACCTCGATATCTACGGCGGTCGCGACGACGCCTTGAATGATCTCGTCAAGATTGACAGCTATTTGAAAGCCAACCACGTTCCGATGCAAAAGCTGGCGCTCGATGGTCAGTTGGACGCGAATACACGTACATGCTTGGACCAAAGCGGCGCCACGAGCGATCCGCGCAAACGCCAACTGATTTTCGGGTAAAATTCAACCCACACGCGGCGCATCGTCACATTGTCTCCTTATTGTGGGCCGCAGTATTTGCTGCATCGCACACAGGAGATGATCATGCGCCTCGATTTCCTCGATCCCGCCAAGCTCAGCGAAGACCAAAAGCCGCTCTATGCCGATATGAAAAGCGGCATCGAACAGAATTTCAAAGGCTTCCAGGCCGTCCGCGAAGACGGCGTGCTGATCGGGCCGTGGAATCCGTGGCTGCATTTCCCCAAGATCGGCGGCGCGGTGTGGGAGCTGACCAAGGCTTTGTCGACCAATCCGACCCTGCCCAAGCCGGTGCGCGAGATCGCCATCCTGGTCACCGGCTCGAAGTTCCGCTCGGGCTATGAGCTCTATGCCCATGTGCTGATGGCCGAAGCGCGCGGCCTCGACGACGACAAGATCGCCACCATCGTCGCCGGCCAGCGCCCGGCCAATCTCGACGAAGACGAAGGCGCCGGCTATGACGTGGCCTACGCCCTGGTCAATGGCGGGGTCCTGCCGGAACTGGTCTATCACAAGGCCGTCGAGCGCTTCGGCGATGCCGGCGCCGGCGAGCTGATCTACCTGGTCGGGCTCTATTGCCTGGTGTCGATGACGCTGAACGGCTTCGACGTGCCGGTGCCGGAAGACAGCCCCAAGGCGTAAGGATAAAGACTGTGCCTCTCCTCCCCTGCGCAGCGGGGGAGGTGGCAGCCGGCGCGTAAGCGCTGGATGACGGAGGGGGCCGCGGTGCACCGTAAACCCTATTCTGCGAATTTAAGCGCGCTTCAAGGCCCCCTCCGTCACGGGGCTTCGCGCTACGCACTCGCTCCCGTGCCACGCCTCGGGGCGCCCCGCTCCCCTGCTATAGAGCGCAGGGGAGGAGAGGCAAAATTATAAGCGGGATCAGGCGGTGACGTCCACACTGGACACACCGCCCTGGGCCGATGACATGGCGGCCAGGATCGACTGGTCGTCATCATAGCCGCTGCTGCCCGGCTGCAGGGCCGACATATTGTTCTGGAACAGCTGCATATAGTTGACCGGCGTATTGGCGGCGGCCTGCTGTTGCGCCGCGGTCAGCGGTTCGAACTGGCCGTTGACGTCGGTGCCGAGCGGCATGCCGGCCAGCTGCATCTGGATGGCCTGGCTGCTGGTGATCTGGCCGCTGCCGGCCAGGCTTTGCACCGCCGACTTCATCTGGTTCGGCGTCATGCTGGTGAAGTCGTAGGTCGAGACGCTGCCGGAAGACGACGCATTCGTAGTCGAGGCATAGGGGTTGCTTGCCGGTTGCGACGCCTGGGTCGCCGACGGGGCCTGGGTCAGGGCCTGGGCGGCATAGCTTGAGGTCGTGGAATTGATCTGCATGGCCATCTCGCAATGAGTTTCCCGCCAGAGAAACAAGCAAAATCAGTGCCAAACAGGGTTAAGATCCAAGCCATTGCAAGACATATGAAAAGGACCACGAAGCGACAAGCCGGTCCGGGCAAACTTTACCGGAGAACGCGCGGGCGGGTAAAATATTCCCGGGCCGCCCATTAAATAATCTTAACTTGCCCACGCGCGGCTCCGCCTCCCCTATACAGCCTGATCCAGCACGGGAGAGTCCGCATGAAGGCCTTGCACGCCGCTACCTGTCTGGCCCTGCTTGCCGCCGGCCCCGCCCGGGCGGCCGCACCGGACGCCGCGCCCTTGCAGGTGCAGTTCCGCAGTGGCACCGCATCGGACTGGATTCCCTCCGAGACCCTGAAGGGCGCGGGCATCTTCTTTCATGCGCGCGTCGACGGTCGCGATGCCATCGTCTTTCTTTACGGCGGTCCGACCCATATAGACCGCACCTTCGTTCCCGCCGATGCGGCGCCCACCGCCGTGCTCACGGTCGAGGCCGGCGGCCTGACCCTGCATAACCTGTCCGCCGTCAAGACCGATGCCGCGGAATCCTTGGCGCGTGCAGCCGGCGCGCCCGTTCCCCTGATCCTCGGCGAAAACGTCTTCGACCGCTTGATCGTCGATATCGATAGCGCCCACCACCGGCTGGCCTTTCGCGACCCGGCCGCGATCGCAAAGCCGAAAGACGCCGTCGAAGTGCCCCTGGTCGCGCGTGACGGTGAACGCGTGGTGCCGCTGTCGCTCGACGGTGCGCCGCCGGCGCTCTTCGAGATCGAGCTCGGCAATACCAGCGGCCCGCTCCTGGTGACGCCCGGCTACGCCCAGGCGCACCAGCTGCAGGAGAACCGGCCGGTGTCGCAACGGCTGTCCGGTCAGTTTGTCGAAAAGGTCGTGACGCTCAACCGGCTCGGTTTCGCCGGCCTCGACCTGGATCACGTGCCGATCGCCATCGTCCCCGATGCCGCCCTGCCGCCCCCCTCGATCACCGGCGGCGTCGGCTGGCCTTTGCTGCAGCGGTTCCATCTGATCATCGACTATCCGCATGATCGTCTGTTCGCCATCGCCAATGCCGATGCCGCCCAGGCCTCCGAGCTCAAGGACCGGATTGGGGTGGCTTTGGCGCCGCGCGACGACGGTTTCGCTGTGACCTTCGTCTCGTCCGGCAGCCCGGCCGAGGCGGCGGGCCTGAAGATCGGCGACGACATCGTCGCCATCGACGGCAAGCCGGTCAAGGCGCTGAATGCCTTTACAGTGACGACGCTGCGCTTCGCCGACGCCGGGCAAACCTTCGCCCTTACGCTGAAGGACGGCGGCGTGCGGCAGGTTAAGGCCGCTGATTTCTTCTGACGGGACGCCCGCGTGCCGTGGCCGGGATCCTGGCCTGAAGTCTGGGCGTGGCTATCTCGTCGACAATGCTTAGCGATGCGACTGCAAGGTGTTCGGATCGAAGATCTGGATTTCGCTGCCCATGTCGACAAAGACCACGCGCGCCGGGTCGTCGGCCATGGCCATGAAGAAGCGGTCCCCGTCCGGCGCGATGCCCAGGTCGCCGCATGGCGGAGCCTGGGGCTCAACGGCATTGGCCTTGTCGTAGGCCGCCTTGGCTGCGCCCGTCGGCGCCAGCACATAGAGCTTGCCGGCCCAGGCGTCGAAGGCGGGCGCCGGCACGAAGGCGCAGGTGGCCGTATCCTTGCCGGGCGAAGCGTCGCGCACGGCGGGCAGGACGGCGTCGATGGAGGCCCCCATGGGCCTGACGAAAGCGCGGATGACCATTCGGGGCTTGTCGCCGCCGCCGGTGATATCGAAGCCGTCAATGGCATTGTCGGCGACCAGATGTTCGTTGCCGAACCCCGCCCCGCAATTGAAGCTCCAGATGCTGGTATAGGCGCCGGTCACCTTTTCCCATGTGCAGCCCTTGAAGGTGTCCCGCGCGATCTGGCTCGGCCTGGGGTCGGCGGCAGCAGGGCTGGACGTGTCGGCCCTGGACGCGGCAGGTTGCGCGTGCGGCCCGCAACCGGCCAGCAACAGGACAAGAAGCGGCAAGATAACGGCGCGCATGAGCTCTCCAGATTTTGCGCCATAGGACGGGGAAACGACGCATTTGTCCAGAGGTGGAGGCCATACCCTCACATAACGTCTTTATGTGGATTCATCGCCCCTATCCTGATCGAATTCTGATGCCCTCTCGCGCAGTTTGTCGGCCATGAGCAGCGACGATCAATCCTTCGAACCACCTTCCAGTGAAGGCACACCCCGGGCGCGAGCCGCCCGGCGCACCGCCGCTGCGCGCCCAAAGGCTGCGGCCGTCGCGCCGGAGCCGGAGCCTGTGGTCACGCCGGAGCCCCAATCCGAGCCACCTCACGAACCACCGCCCCACGGTTGGGGCGATCGCTGGAGCCGGGCGCGGCATCGCTTCGCCAAGGTCCCCGCCCCGTTCCGCTGGCTGCTCCTGGCGGTGGCGATCCTGGTCATCGTGCTTATCGCCGTCATCGTCTTCCTGGCCAATCCGGACTGGGATTGGGCAAAGCCCACCTTGCGCTCGATCATCGCGTCGAAGACCAATCGCCCGACCCGCATCGACGGTCATTTGCGCGTCCATCTCTTCAGCTTCACGCCCGACGCCACCGTCGGCGGCCTGCATATCGGCGAACCGAACGGCGGCATCATCAATGCGCCGAGCGACGATCTCGCCGCCATCGACCAGATTTACGTCAAGGCCGAGGCGCTGCCGGCGCTTTACGGCCATATCGTCCTGCCGCGCCTGGAGATCACGCGCCCGAACCTCGTGCTGTTCCAGGACAAGGCCGGTCACGCCAACTGGGACTTCAGCAATGGCGCCAAGGCCGGCCAGCCGCTAAAGCTGCCGCTGATCAAGAACTTCATCATCAATGACGGCCATCTGAAGATGACCAGCGTGCAGCGCAAGCTGGTCTTTACCGGCACCATCTTCGCCCATGAAAAGGCCGACTCGAGCAGCCAGGCCTTCGGCATGACCGGCGACGGCAGCCTCAATGCGCGCGTCTTCAAGATGAACGCCACCGGTGGGCCGTTGCTCAATATCCGCTCCAACGTGCCTTATCCCTACGACCTTCAGGTCAGCGCCGGCGATACGAAGATCACCGCCAAGGGCCGCGTCCTGCATCCGTTCGATCTCGGCCAGATGGACGCGGCGATGTCGCTTTCCGGCAATGATTTGGCCGATCTCTACTACCTGACCGGCCTGACCCTGCCGAACACGCCGCGCTATTCGATCTCCGCCCAGGTCACCCGCGACAACATGGTCTACCATGTCGAGCACATCAACGGCCGCATCGGCTCGTCGGACCTGGAAGGCGCCATGAAGGTCGACACCTCCGACCATGGCCGGCCCAACCTGACCGGCGACCTGTCGTCGCGCGTGCTCGATTTCAAGGACATGGGCTCGATGGTCGGCGCCACCGCCGCCAACAAGCCACATGCGCCGCAACTGAAGATGACGACGCCCCAGGCGCCGCAGGTCGCCAACCGCCTGCTGCCCGACTCGGAGCTCGATGTCGAGCGCGTCCGCGGCATGGACGCTAAAGTGCGCTATCGCGCCCTGTCGGTCATCGCCTCGCCGACCCTGCCCCTGCGCCAGGTCAGCCTCGGCATCACCCTCGATCACGGCCTGCTGACACTGGATCCGATCGATTTCACCTTCCCGCAAGGCCGCCTGCAAGGCAGCGCCCGCATCGACGCCCGTCGCGCGGTGCAGACCGATGCCGTCGACATGCGCCTAACCGGCTTCGCCATCCAGAACGCCGTGCCGAAGTTCCAGGGCGCCACGCCGCTGGAAGGCATCCTCGACGCACGCGTCAAACTGGCCGGTACCGGCGACTCGATCCACAAGGCGGCCGCCTCATCGAACGGCGAGTTCGCCGTGGTCATGCCGGGCGGCACGGTCCGCCAGAGCCTGGCCGAGCTGATGGGCATCGACGCCACCAAGGGCCTGTTCATG
>OUWB010003762.1_pt2 | contig 13352 bp, 10 predicted proteins | sample 1779821 | NCBI WGS metagenome assembly OUWB01 (sample SAMEA3914806, study PRJEB12502) | metagenome | biome: forest; material: soil | place: Canada | collected 2011-08-03 | depth 0.1 m
GCATAGAACGGCACGCTCTGCGGACGGAACGCGCTGACCATCTTGTCATCGAGCAATGGGTCGATCTCGGTCTCGGTGTAAGAGCGGATCGCCGCAGCGCTGTCCAACATCAAACCGGCTTGGGCGAGGACCTCGCGCGTCGCGTTTTCCTGCAGCGTCGAGGTCACGACCAGGGAGATCGCGATCATGCCGAGCGCGAATGCGACAAGCAGTATCAGGTTGATCCGCAGCAGCATGCCCGGTCCCCTCGCCGGCGCCCAGGTCCATGGACCGGCCCCGACTGTGTTCATGGCGATTGGAATTTCGGTGTCGTCCTGGAGACGCACAACTCCTGCCATCTTTGGCAATGATGACACAAAGCGACAAGCGGGGAGCCGGCCGGTCTTCGGGTGATTTTCACGGCAAAATGGCGGTTTTCCAGTACCTCCATGTGGGGCTCCAAGAGCGACCACGGGAAGGTTTGGCGCCCGTTTCTATCCGCAAGCTGCCCTTGCTAACGACGCCAACGAGCAAAGTGAGGCTCGCGTTGATTCAATCCATGCGCTAAACGCCATGCAGTGCAAGCCCGAGGAATGCGGTTGGTGTCATCCGGGTCACTTGGCGAAACGCAAACGAAAACGCCGCCGTATTGGCAAAGCCGGTGTGTGCGGCCACTTGAGAGATGGAGCTTCCTGCGGAGAGCTGGTCGATCGCGAAGACGATTCGTGCCCTTTGTCGCCATGCCTTGAAGGTTAGTCCGGTCTCTGCCGGGAAGAGGCGGCTTATCGTGCGAGCCGAAGTCGCTGCACGCAAGGCGAGCTCATCGATATCGAGGTTCACTTGAGGGTCGGCCATGGCCAGGTCGGCAACGCGTCTTCCGATAACGCTGGCCGGGAGTGGAAGAAACGTGGGTGCATCGGGCGTCTCGGTGAGCTCGTGAAGGATCAACCTAACGACAAGCTCTCCTCTTTCAGGCGCCGCATCAGCTTCGAACGCTGCAAAGATCAGCTCACGCAACAGCGGCGTAATCTTCAAGGCAAATTCGCAATTCAAGGATTTTGACCGCGCCCACTTTCGCAGTGCCGCAGGATGCCAGTAGATCATCCACAGCTCGGTATCGGAGAGCAGCTCGATCTGATGAGGGACCCCGGCCGGCGCCCAAACGGCAAGCTGCGGCGGGACCAGCCAACGACCAGCGCTGGTATAGACCTGCATTGTCCCGGAAGCGGCAAAAATCAGCTGTGCTTCTCCATGAGCATGCAGCGCGACAGACGCCCCTCGCGCCTTTGAGCGCCGCTGCGTACGAAATAGTGGGACGTCGTTCGCTTGGCGTTTCATCGATACCTATGGGCGTCACATCGTATAGACGCCTAGTTACCATATTCGCACTAGTTGGGCGAGCGCATTGCTGCAGTTGGCGATAGGAGCATGGGCTTCACCTGGGCCGCGCTCGTTTGACGGAGGGCAGCATCTTCGTCTGTGCTGGCAAGCGCGGCACGAAGCTTCCACCCGTTGGCGGTGGGCCACGCTTGGATCGTCATAACCATGCATCCCTGCGCGTCACTCATCAAAGCTTGGAGCATCCATCCATGAATTCGCATCTATCGATAGGCACGCACGTTGCAAAAATTCCAAGAACGGTGGAGTCGTCCCCTTTGGGAGAGAAAGACAGCCAGCGCCGAGCCGAACTCGTAGTTTTCGAGGCAGCAAGACGAGTTGAGCCGAATCTGGCGGCGATTCGTTACTGGTACACGGAGACGCCTATTCATGCTCTGGGCAATCGTTGCGCTATCGAGCTGGTGCGGAACGGCGGCATAGCCGACGTATTGGCGTTTATACAGTCCATCGACTGATGGTAGCTTTGTCATTGCTCAGTGCGCCAAGCGGCTTGTCGCTTCACCTCGTCTACACGTGAACACGCATCTGGCTGTTACAGCAACGTGCCATGCGTTCGCCCCATTTCGGCAGCAGCCAGCTTCGGACGGCTATCCTCGGAACGGGTGAGAAACGAGGTGCCGCCATGACTGCGGATACGAAGACTCCGCTCGAACACGTCCACGACGTGCTTGCGCAACTCAAAGAGATGCGCCACTACGCGAAGAACAACGTCGAAGCGCTGACGGCGCAATGGCTACTGTTCGACGGCGAGTTGAAGAAGCTCAAGCAAGCCGAACCGATCGAAACGTTGATGTCACGTCAAAGCGAGCTGCACGACGCCCTGAACGAGGAAATAGCCGCCCTTGAGGAGCTGGCGGTGACGCTGCAGCCGCCTCCTGAGGAGGCTTAGTCGCGATGCGCTCCATCGTGCGATCGGCGCTTGCCTGGCTCGCCAAGTCGCATTTATTTGCGACCAGCTAGGGGTAACTACCTAGGTTCTTGCCCGTAGTTGTTCGCTAGCCCTGCGATCATGCTGGGGCTCAAATACGGCAGGGGCCGTTGGGCGTTTGGAAGGCCCCGCGCCAATGTGCTCGCGATTGTTTACAGCCCGGCGAAGCCAACCATCGCGGGAGAGGAGCATGAGCAAGCTGACCGACACGATCAAGCATGAATTCAAGGAACTGCTGCCGCCGACGATTTTCTTTTTCGTCATGCTGCATCTCGTGGCGCTGGTACGCGCGCTGATGACACGCGGCACCGGTGTTTCCCTGCCCACCTCAGCCTCGGTCACCATTGCCGCGCTAATTCTCGGCAAGGCCGTGTTGATTGCCAACGCACTGCCCTTCATCAATCGCTTTCCAGAGAAGCCCTTGATATGGAACGCGGGCTGGAAGACGTTGATCTATACGCTGGTGGCGCTGGGCATTCACTATCTGGAAGAACTGTATGACTTCTGGAAGAAGACCCACGATCTGGCGGCCGCCAACCACCAACTGTTTACCGAGATCAGTTGGGCGCATTTCTGGGCCATCCAGATACTGCTGATCACCTTGATCGTCAACTATTGCGTGTTCGCCGAGCTGGCACGCGTGATCGGGCGAGACAGACTGAGGGCCATGTTCTTCAGCCGCCCGCCGGAAAAACTTGTATCGGCAGGTACCGGTTAATTTACGCAGGCGCCGTCGGCGTAGTGGGCGGTGGCCGTCGTGATCGTTGCTTGGCCAACGCGAGTTTGACGACGGTGGTGAGCGGTGCAGCCGTTTCGAACGCCCGCTCGTAAGGCGTCATGGCCTGCGCAATAAGCGCTGCGATTTCCGGTTTACTGATGTCGTCGGCGGCCTTCAGGCGAATGCTGCGGACCTGCTTGCCCTTGCCCTCCAGCAGGCCCTTCGGATCATGCAGGTCCACGCCATGAAGAAAAAAGAGCGTCACCCATCTGGGATAGCCTACTACCGAAACGAATGCATCGGTCCGGCGTTCAGTGGCGCTGATGGCGAATACCAACGCGTTGTAGTTATCGAAGACCAACTCGAAGCCGCGGGGAAACAGGGCGCGCAGCCGGGCACGGGCATCGTTCAATTGCGCCGCGATGGCGGGCGTATATTTTTGGAGGAGGCCTGCGATCTGTGCTTCGGTGGTCATGATGTCGAACTACCAGTGGGGTGAGCTCGGATATCCGGCTTCCGGTCCTTTTCATGATCAAGGGGGGCGACGCTTCTATCATCACGCCAGCGAATGCCTAGTACAATCTCACCCGCAATCGTGCAAAGCCACCGTCCGTCGTTCGCATGCGTAATCCACTGCAAGAACAGTTGCTCAAGGCTGGCCTGATCAAAAAGGGCAAGGTGGACCAGGTGGCCCGTGAGCAGGCCAAGGCGCGCCAGGGCAAAGCGGCGGCGACGCCACCGGCGGACGAAGCGGTAAATACGCAACGCCTGCAGGCCGAGCGTGCCGAGCGCGACCGTGCACTGGCCGCCGAACGCAATGCGCAGCAGCGTACGAATGAATTGCGCGCACAGGTTCGCCAGATCATCGACGTCAACAAGCTCAAGCGCGAAGGTGAAATCGCCTATCGTTTCAGCGTGGGCGAGACGATCCAGAGCGTGCTGGTGAACGAAGCCCTGCGCGCCCAGCTGGCCAAGGGCACGCTGGTCATCGCCCGCCACGACAACGGCTTTGAACTGCTGCCGCGCGAGGCGGCGGAGAAGATCTACGCGCGAGATGCTTCGGTGATCGTGCTGGACCACGGCAAGGCGCAGGCCAACGCCGAAACCAACGACGACGATGAGTATTACAAGCAATTTCAGGTGCCCGACGACCTTATCTGGTAAGTCGGCCCTACGAATCGACCATTTGCGACCATTAGCGCCATAGATGACCCGTGCGTGGCGGCGGCATATCGGCCGGTGCTCTCAGCTCCCTCTCCCTGCTTGCAGGGAGACCACTCGCGCCGCAGCCGGGAATCGACGGTATTCCGGCTCCTGATATAGGGTGACCCACGAAGGCGCGTTTACGGATGCCACGCCAGGCGGTGGCACATATCTTGCGTACTATCTCGTGTAGCCGCACCCGAGAACGAAGTGCACATGGTTGAAGGCAGCTGATGGAAACCAAGGCCATTACCCCACTCGACAAGATTCTGGATCTGTTGTGGGACGCCATTTGTGTGGTCGACGATGAAGGTCGTTACATCTTTGTCAGTGCCGCGTACGAACGTATTTTTGGTTACGCGCCCAACGAAGTTGTCGGCCGGCGGATGATCGAGCTGGTGCATCCGGACGACCGTGACATGACGCTGCAGACGGTCGCGGCCATCATGGCCGGACAGCCTCAACCGCACTTCCAGAATCGCTATGTGCGCAAGGACGGCAAAGTCGTGCACATCATGTGGTCGGCGCGCTGGTCGGCACTCGACGGCGTACGCATTGCCGTGGCCCGCGACATCACCGAACTCAAGCGCGCCGAATTAATGACCGCTGCGCTGCATGCCATCTCCGAGGCAGCGCACGCATCGGACAACCTGCCCGCCCTGTTTGAGCAAATTCACCAGATCATAGGCACCCTGTTACCGGCGACCAATTTTTTCGTCGCGCTGTATGACCCCGAGTGCGAGCAGGTGAGCTTTCCGTATTTCGTGGACGAGCGCGACGAACCGCCGGCACCGCAAGGTCTCGATTCGGGCACGCTCGCCGCGGAAGTTATTCGCACCGGCCAGGCCATGCTGTTGACGCCCAGTTCGCCAGCGGACGATTCGCTGCCTGTGCATGGCAGCGATGCGTTGCACTGGCTGGGCGTGCCACTCATATCCAGGGACGGCACCATGGGTGCGCTGGTGGTGCAGAGCTACTCCGAGGCCACGCGCTACACGGTGGCCGACAAGGAGCTGCTGCAGTTCGTGTCGACCCAGGTGGCCTCCGCCATCGAGCGCAAGCAAGCCGAAGCGAGGCTGCATCACATTGCGCGACACGACCCGCTGACCGACCTGGCCAACCGTGATTTGTTCTATCAGCAGTTCGATGCCGCACTGGATAAGGCTCGACGCTTTGGCGGCTTTGTCGCCCTGCTCTATATCGACCTGGATAATTTCAAGCAGGTGAATGACCGTTTTGGTCACCATGCCGGTGACCTGCTGCTTTGCGAAGTCGCACAACGTATCCGCCAAGGCCTGCGCGAAGCCGACGTGGTGGGACGCGTGGGCGGGGATGAATTCGTGGTGTTGCTCAACGACCTCCATACGCCCAGCGACAGCATGGCCATCGCGGAAAAGCTGCGGGCAGCGCTCAACGAGCCGTTTTCACTGCCCGACCAGCAACTGCAGATATCGACCAGTATCGGTATCGCGACCTTCCCGCACCATGGCGACGAGGCCAGGCAACTCACGCGCGCCGCCGACTACGCCATGTACCACGTCAAGCAGAACGGCGGAAACCGCATACGCCTGGCGAATGGCCCGGATGCGCCAGAGGACGCGGCCGCTGGCAGCGGCCACGTATCCTGAGGCGACCTCTACAAGTTGACCAGACGTGGCGCCGATCCAGCGCGCAGGCCATAACCCATCGCGCTGGTGCAGCCCCATCGTGCGTCGACAGAAGCAAGCCGACGCACGACATGGTTCAAGGAGTGACCTTGGCGGAAAGCAGGGATACGTTGCCGACACCGTAGATCGGACCGCTGATTGGCGAGGTAAACACCAGGCAGAGATCATGCACACCCGCTTGCGTGGCCAACGCAGCTTGCAGCGCAAAGTTGACCGGGCCGTCCTTGGGCAGCGGCAGCGTGGCAAGTGTCTTGCCCTGGCAGCTGTCCAGATGCACTACCAGTTCGCCCTGTGGCGTGGTCGCCTTGTGCGCCTTGACCAGCTTGGCGTCGTGCGCCAGCTGGTAGTTACGCGGCAGGCGTCTCGTGTCCACGTGAATCGCCTCGATGCCATCGAGCTTGGCGGCGCGATACATGCGGCAGTTGTCGAACACGTTGATGAGGTAGCTCGGCGCCATGGTGGTGGCATCGGGCGTGGGCTGTACGCGCAGGCGGAAGTCGCTGCCTAGGCAATTCTCCAGCTCGCCCGTGCTGCGGCTGCGCAGTGACGCCACATCCAGCAGGCGATCGCGTGGCGCGGCCAGCGGCGATCCATCGGCGGCTGTCGCCACCGCCTTGATCGTCGTCGGCAGGCTCACACTGAAAGGCTTCACGTAAAGCGGCGAGTTGGCGTCGGGTGTGCTGCCGTCGGTGGTGTAGTGCACGCTACCGTATTTGGCCTGATTGCCGAGCGTCACCGTGGCGTGCCCGCTGCTGATCGCCGCGTTGCGATCGACATCGATAGTGGCGGCGAAGGCACTGTCAGCGTAGGCAATATCCTGTGCACGATAGCGGGCGAACTGCGCCGGCAGTCGATCAAGGAAACCCTGCCAGTCGTGTGCCGTGGCCGGCGTCCACGCGGCTTCGGCCAGTGCATCCATGCGTGGGAACACGGCGTGTTCGATATGCCGCAACGTGGGCATGTGCTCGGTCCACATGTTGGCCTGCAGGCCCAGCACGTGTTTAGCCTGCGTCGCATCCAGCGCCTTGGGCACCACTTCGAACGTGTAGAAACTTTCCAGCGACATCGACGGAAGGCGGCCAGTGGTTTCGTCGGCGCGATCGCTCTGCATCTGATCGAGATAGAGCTGCGGTGCAGGCGACAGCACCACATCGTGACCCTGCTTCGCCGCGTCGATGGCGCCCTGCGTACCGCGCCACGACATCACCGTGGCGCTTGCCGGTATGCCACCCTCAAGGATCTCGTCCCAACCAACAAGGCGGCGGCCGTGCGCGGCGAGGTATTGGCCCATCTGGCCGATGAACCAGCTTTGCAGGGCGTCTTCGTCTTTCAGCTTCAGCGCGTGGATGCGTGCCTGTACGGCAGCCGACGCCTTCCACTGGTCCTTCACTGCCTCATCGCCACCCAGATGAATGTACGTGGAGGGAAACAGCGCCATCACTTCGTCGAGCACGTTCTGCAGGAAATGCAGCGTGTTGTCGTCAACGTTGTACAGGTAGGGATTCACGCCCCAATCGGTCGATACCGGCGGACGCTGGCCGGTGACACCCAGCTCCGGATACGACGCGACGGCAGCCTGGGCATGGCCGGGCATATCGAGCTCGGGCACGACGGTGATGTGGCGCTCGGCAGCATAGGCCACGATGGCGCGGATCTGGTCCTGGGTGTAGAAACCGCCGTAGCGCTCGGGCTCGCCGTTCTGCCCGGCGTCAGGCGGCGTACGCCATGCGCCGATACGCGTCAGCTCCGGATAACGCTTGATCTCGATACGCCAGCCCTGGTCGTCGGTGAGATGCCAGTGCAGCACGTTGAGCTTGTGCTGGGCCATCTGGTCGATCAGCGTGAGTACTTCGTCGGGCGTCTGGAAATGACGGGCGGAGTCGAGCATGAAGCCGCGCCAGGCGAAACGCGGCTCATCGCGAATATGCACGGCCGGCACCTGCACGTCGCCGCTGCCATGAGCAGGCGTCATCAATTGCCACGCCGTGATGGCGCCGTAGAACAGGCCGGCCTCGTCACGCGCCACCACGCGAATGCCCTGCGCTGTCACGTCCAGCGTATAGCCTTCCGCATTGGCCACGGCCGCCTGCGGGTCGCGCTTGAGCACGATGGCGGCGCTGTCGCCCTGCCCTTCCTTCACCTGCAGCTGGAGATGACGCGTGCGTGCCGTTAGCGCGGCGAGATAGTCGCCGGTGCGACGCGCCGCTGCATCGCCTGCATCCACCACGATGGGCGTCTGGGCGGCAACGGTGAACGTCCCACCGGCATAGCTCACCTGCGCCGGCATCGGAATCACATCCACCGGGTTGGCATCGGCGCCGTGAGCGAGGGCCGCGATCCCGCACAGGGCAAGGCACAGCAGGCGGTGTGGTGTTCTCATCAGGCGTCTCGCGGCTTCTGCATCAATCGTGGGGAAGGCTGATCGCGAACAGGTACCACGCATCATGCGGCAGCCATTGTTCGGTCCAGCGCCAATCGTCGTCCTTGCCAGTCTGGGCGTAACCAAGATCGAAGGCGATGCCTTCATCATCGGTCAGCCCGGCGGTGATGCCGTTGATGATGGCACCCGGCGCATTGGTAAACGCGTAGGACTCGAAAAACATATAGGGCGCGTTGCGATGGCCGCTGGCCATCAGCATGCTGCTGTCGTAGGGATTGCGGCCAAGAATCCAGTGCAACTGGTTCCATGCGTAAGCCTGCAGCTGTTGGCGAAACGCAGCATCGTCGGCATACAGCGGCGCAGCCAGGCGAGCGGCAGCAGCCAGTGAGGCTATGCGTGCGTTCTCGCCTTGCCACCAGGGCGCCGCTTCGGTGTCGTGCGGGAAGAAGAACGCGGTGCGCACGCGGCCGTCGCCGCCGCGTACCAGCTGGCGCGCATAGCCGAATGGGTTGGCCACCTCGGCCGTGGTTGCAAGTTCCGCCTGCAACGATCGCCGTACGATCTCGCGCAGTTTGGCCTGGCGGCCTGCGTCGGCGATCGACGCGTACTCGACCAGGGCGATCACCGGCATGCCCGCGTCGGAGGGATGGAAGAACGGGCGCACACCGTCATCGGCGCGCCAGTAGTCGGGGTGTCCTCCGTGGCTGATCAATCGCGACATCAGCCGTTCGGCGCGCTGATCGGCCTTCGTTCGCCACGCCTCGTCGTGCGTGGCGCGGTACAGCTCCACGGCCGCCAGCAGCGCGCAATAGTCGTCGACAATGTTTTCCTTGCCGTCGTTGGTCAGCTCGCGATTGTGCGCATCGAGAAAACGATAGGCTTCCTCGGCGGTACGTCGATAGTCCTGCGCGGTGAAGTCGCCTTCGACACCGGTGCTGCTGGCCAGTGCCAACGCAGCGATGGCCATGCCGCCGCCGGCGCGGAAGCTGGCTTCGTAGGCGTGCGGCCCATGCGCTGGCTGATCCACGCGCTCGGTGTGATCGCCGGGCTTGAGCTTGATCTGGGTGCGCCAGTTGGGATCGCCAATGCGGCGGTCCTGCGGCAGCTTGCCTGCGCCTGGACCATCGATGGATTGGTAGAACGAGCCATCCGGTCGCTTGTCGCGCACCAGGAAATCGGCACCAAACAGGCCTTCGTCGAGCAGGCGCCGCTGGTACTCGTTGAAATTCGTGTCGTGCCACGCCTGCAGCTGTCGCCACGTGCTCAGCAGGCTCCAGGCAGCCAAAGGCAGCTGCTGGGTATTGAAGTAACTGGTGAGGTTCTGGTGCGACAGGTGAATGCCGTAGTCGCCGGTGGCGTCGTACCAACCACCGTGCAGATCGAGCGTGCCGGGCTGACCGTCCGGCCGGGCCAGGCTGCGATCGGCCTTGTCGAGCAGGCCGCTGGATCGCTGGCCCTTGAAGTAATAGATGACGTTGGAGAGCGTCTGCCGCTCGAGTACGTTGTCCTGAATATCGAACGTCCACGACCGCGTGTTTCGGTCGCCTTCGCTTAACTCCACGAAGTAATGACCGGGCGTCTTCAAGCCACTGAAGTCGGCAACGGCGTACCCGTCATCGCTCCACCGCGCCACCTTGCTGGCGGGAGTGAGCTCGCCCTGCCATGCCAGCTTGCCGGTATCGGCATTGACCACACGAAACTGCCGCATCGAACTGCCCGGCGAGGTCACGACGACGGCCTGCTTGGGCGCCAGCGTGTCGTAGCCCACCTGATCGACCAACACCTTCCCTTCGAAGGCGTAAGCAGCGTTGGTGATGAACGTCAGCAGAGCTACTGCGATACAGCGACTTCGCTTCATGCCCTCGACCCCTCAACGGTGGACGGAATGGCTGCCAGTCCCCGAAAGAAAAATCGGGCCCGGCAAGTGTGCCGGGCCCGTTGGCGGGGAGGTAGCCTTAAATTAGAACTTGAAGTTGGCCTTCAGCATGTACTGACGACCCGTCACATACTCGTTCGCCAGCTGCGTCTTGCTGCCCAGGTACGCGTAGTACTTGGAGTTCAGCAGGTTCAGCATGTTGAGGGTGACCGAGAAGTTCTTGTTGATCTCGTAACCCAGCGTGGCGTCCAGTTCCTTGAAACCGTCGATGTAGGTCGGTGCGGCACCGGCCACGTAACCACCGGCGAGGTAGCTCGAACGGTAGCTGTAAGCGACGCTGGCGCTGTACGGACCTTCTTCGTAGTACGGCGCAACCGTGTACGAGTTCTTGGAGTTGTACGGCAGGGCGCCGCCGCTCTTGGTGTTGGCGTCGGAGTACGTGTAGTTGGCACGCAGACCAAAGCCGTAAGCGTATGCCTGCTGGTAGCTCAGGGTGCCGCCCTTGACGGTTGCGCGACCACCGTCTTCCGGAGCGGAGACGCTGTAGTTACAGATGCCTGCCGCGGTGCACTGGCCGGAAGCAACCAGCGACTGGCCGGTCAGGCCATCGGCAAAGCCCGGCAGCGTCCAGGAGCCGTTGATGCGCTGCTGGAAGGTGGCTTCGTTGACGATGTAGTTGAGCACGTTCTTGTAGAAGAACGATACGGCCAACAGCGACTGCGGGTTGAAGTACCACTCAGCCGAACCGTCCCAGTTGACTGCACGGTACGGGTTGACGTTCGGGTTACCGGCGGATGCCGTCAGCACCGTGTCGTTGGCGGCGAAGTACGGCGCCATCTGGTTGTACGGAGCGTAGGCAATCGTTTCCGAGCCAGCGCCGCGCAGGACGAAGTCTGGCGTGACGTTGTAGGCGATGTTGAACGACGGCAGCCAATCGTTATGCGTGCTGTCCTGCGTGATGTAGCCGAAGCCAGCCGGGAAGTTGCAACCCCAGACGTCCGCCGAGGCGCACGGAGCCGGAATCACCCAACCGCTGCTGGTGTTTTCGGTGTGCACGAAGCGTGCGCCGATGTTGCCATGCAGGTTGTCGGTACCGAAGTTGGCCTGCAGGTAGGCCGCACTGTTCTGCTGCTGCACAGCGAAGGTGTTGTCCCAGTACGAGTTGGGATCCTGCGCCACGCCGAAGCCCGGGCTGTTCTGGATGGCGTCGAAGATGGCCTGCGCGCCGGCGGTCTGCACGTGCTGGACCATGCTCTGGTTCAGGCCAAGATCCTTGGCGCCGGACAGGTTGGTCAGGCCACCGTAACCGATCTGGCTAAGCGTGAGCGTCTCTGCACCGGTGAACACGTTGAGCGTCTGGCTTTCCCAGTGCGAGGCATAGCGCGCGCCGACACTGATCGAGTTCAGGAAGCTGTCGAAGTCCTTGGTGAAATCGAGCTGGCCGTAGGTGTCCTTGGCCTTGTACAGCTCCTTGCCGAGGTTGCCGGCCCAGCCGTTGTCAGCCCAGTAGTTGGGGTCGTTGGCGGTGGACGGATCGTCGAACTGTGCACCCTTGTTGAGCGACCAGCTGTAGCCGCCGCCGTAGAAGATTTCCTTCACGGCCTGTTCCATCGGGTTGCGCGACACGCTCACGCCGGCCTGGCCGCTCAAGCGCCAGGTATCACCCTTGTACTCAGCCGTCAGGTCCACGCCCTTGGTGGTGATGACCGACTTACGCGCGTTGTTGTCGGTGTAGGTGTGCGCCGTGCTCGTGCAGCCGAGATCATTGACGCAAGGCGTACCAGCCTGGGTGCCGCTGGTAATGATGCCGTTCGGGCCTTCATTCAGCGAGGTGATACCGGCCGGCGAGTTGGCGGCCCACGGGTACATGGACTGGTTGGTGTTGTCGAGGTTGTCGCGGGCGTACATCAGGCCGAGGTTGACGCTGAACTGCTGCGTCGGCTTCCACTGGATGTTGCTGGTGACGCTGTCGCGCTTTTCGGTCTGCTGGAAGTTGGCCGCGTTGACTTCCTGCGGCACCAGATCCGAGCCCTTGATCTTGCCGGAGGCCAGCTCGTTCTGGATGGCGGTGTTGCCGGCAGCCAGCGAGGAAACGGTCTGGTAACCGAACACTTCCATACCTTCACGGTTCTGGAACTGCTCGTAATGCTGGGCGGACACGTCGACGCCGAAGGTCTTGTCGTCGTTATGCCAGCTGTAGAACACCGAGCCGGACGGACGGCTGTTCTCGACCATGTCGTTGTAGTTGACGCCAAACGAACCGGTGAGGGTGTTGGACGGCACGTCGAGCGGCTTGATCGTGTGCATGATCACGGTGCCGCCGAGCGCGCCTTCGGCCAAACGGGCTTCCGGGCTCTTGTAGACCTCGAGCGAGCCGACCACTTCAGGCGCCAGCAGCGAGTAGTTGAAGCCGCGGTTCGGCGCGTCGTCGTACAACCACACGGCCTGGGCCACCGGGTGACCATCAAGCAGCGTCAGGTTGAGGCTGGGATCCATGCCGTTGATGCTGACGCGCTGGGTGGCGCCGAACTGGCGGTCGAGCGTGACGCCCGGCACCTGGGCCAGTGCTTCAGCCACGTTGCTGGCCGGGAACTTGCCGATGTCTTCCGCGGTAATCGCATCGACGATGGCGTCGGCGTTGCGCTTGGTGTCCATCGACGCCTGCAGGCTGGCGCGAATGCCGGTGACGGTGACGGTTTCGAGCTGCTTGGCCTTGGCCTGATCCGCCGTCTGGTCGGACGACTGCGTGGCGGCTGCAGGCTGGGGGCCACTGGCTGACTGGGTGGCGGTCTGTGCATGGATCGAACCGACCATACAGAGGCTGGCGATGATGCTGGCTGCTAGAAGTGTCTTGCGATGTGACATGGTTTCCTCCCCTCGAAGGCATATCGGCAGCGGATGTATGTGGGTCGTCCGGCTGCTACGTGGCTGTCTGGGCTCGCGCCCGGTTCAGTGCAACGGTGTTACGTCGGTACTGCGTTCTCCCCTGGCCGTACGTAGTGCCCGTCCAGATACAAGCCAGCGGCGCCGATCACGCCCAGCTGGCCGTGTTCCATCAGTCGTACGGGAACCTGCTGCAAGAAGGCGCGCATGACGCCCTTGTTGAAGAAGCGCTGGCGGAACTGGCTGGCCAGCAGCACATCGCGGATTTGCGGCAGGATGCCGCCGGCGAGAAACACGCCACCGCGCGCGCCATACAACAG
>OUWB010003768.1_pt5 | contig 13342 bp, 17 predicted proteins | sample 1779821 | NCBI WGS metagenome assembly OUWB01 (sample SAMEA3914806, study PRJEB12502) | metagenome | biome: forest; material: soil | place: Canada | collected 2011-08-03 | depth 0.1 m
CCGGTGCCGCACGGCGCCAACCCGCGAGCAGGACCGAATTATTGACCGCCAGCACGGCGGCGGCATGAAACAGCAGGAACGAGCCGCCCGTCGCCAGGATCGTTGCCGCCGGCGGGTGCGAGCCCATGGCCAGCAGGACGACGCCCGCCAGCCCCCAAAAGGCGGCGATGCCAAGGATAATGCGTTGGCCGGTCATCTCAAACCTCCGCGAAGGAAATGTGTCGCAACAGGGCCATCAGCCTGATCCGCGTGCGCGCGTCGGCCAGGCCTTCGCCCGCCGTGCCGATCGCCTCGGGATGCCAATGGCGCTGGAAGGCGCCGACGATGGTCGCGGTTTCGGCATCGTAGGGACCGCCCGGCAGGATATTGTAGCCCAGCTTGCCGAGCGCGGCTTGCAGCGCGAAGACGCCCGGACCGCTATCGCCGGTACCCAAGGGCGGACCCATGGCGGCCTCGCGTTCCGGCTCGATCTGATCGAAGGCTTCGGGCCACAGGCCGTGACCGTGCTGCGCCAAGGTCTTCCACGGGAATTTCTCGCCGGGGTCGATCTTGCGCTCGGGGGCGACGTCGGAATGGCCGAGGATGCGCGATTGGGCGATGTCCCAGCGCGAGCGGATGTCGTCCAGCAGACCGATCACCGCATCGATCTGCGCCGCGGGAAAATCGCTATAGCCGAATTCGTGGCCGGGATTGACGATCTCGATGCCGATCGAACGGCCGTTGAGATCGGTCTCGCCTTTCCAGAACGACACGCCGGCGTGCCAGGCGCGGCGCTCTTCCGCCACCAGGCGATAGACCTGGCCGGCCTCATCGACGCAGTAATGCGCCGACACCTCGGCTGTACGATCGCACATGCGGTCGAGCGCGGCCTTGGCCGTGCGCATGCCGGTATAGTGCAGCAGGCACATTTCCGGCGGCGCGGTACGTTCGTTGAAATTGGGGGAAGGCAAATCGATCACGGTCATTCAACGTGATCTAAACGCTCCGAACCGTTTAGTAAACGATCCAGGTCGAGCCCTTCTTGCGCGCCTCGTAGACGCCATTGCCCTGGCCTGACGCATTGCGCTCGGCATGGACGAAGATCTTGGCCGGGGTGCGGCGCAGGAAGGCGGCGACCGCCAGCAGACCCAGGGCGACAACGCCGACCACCGCGACCGAGGCGGCGAAGATGAACAAAAGGGCCAGCGCCGCCAGGGCGCCCAGACCGAGCGTGGTCATGATCATTCCATGCACGACGCGCCCGATCAGGTTCTGACGACGAACCTGGCCCCACGGACGATAGGTCCGTGCATAAGACGCAAAACCGGAATCTTGATCAGTCATCGGACGGATACCTTACACTCGGAAAGAGACAAAACGCGCCCCCGTGCGAATTTACAGATTGGCACGAATACGCGTTACGTCAACCTTTGCTCGCCACTGACGGGGACTTTATTTAAACCGGCCTCTAACAGTTGCGTGACCTGTCTCATGGAAACCACTCTTTTTTGACGCCTCATATTCATCCCAAAAGTGCGATCGACCTTTCACGCCACTTTTGGGTATGAGGCGATTACGCCATGGCCCGCTCGACCGCGATCAGGTCGAAGGCCTGATTGATCAGGGCGGATTTCTGGGTGTAGAGCGCCTCGAACTCCGCCGGCAGACCGCGCGCGCGGACACGATCGGGGTGAACATCGGCCAGTTGCAGGCGCCGCGCCCGGCGAACGTCGTCGTCGCTGGCGTCGGGCCCGAGGCCCAGAATGGCATAGGGATCGTCCGCGCCCAGGGGTACATAGCCGGCGCGGATGCGGCGATAGGTGCCGGGCTTCAGGTTGAACAGCCGCGACACGGTTTCGAGATAGGTTTCCTCGCGGTCGCTCAAATGACCGTCGGCCACGGCGATATGGAACAGGCCTTCCAGCACGTCCTCGAGAATCTGCGGGCATTTGCCGTAGCGCTTGGCCAGGCGGCGGGCATAGGACTCGAAGCCCAGCGACGTCTGGCGCGCCAGGTCGTAAAGCCGGACGATGTCACGGCGGGCGCCGTCCTCCGGACGAAAAACCTGAAAGAACGCCGCCTGCTCGCCGTCATCGGCCAGGCCGTCGGCTATGGCGAGCTTGGCGCCAAGCGCGGTTACCGCGGTTGCGAAGGCGGGATCGGCACCCGGCGGCCCCTTGGGGCATTCGGCGCACTCGGCGGCGTCTACTTGACGCACAGCCAGCCGGGCGAGATTTTTCCAGAACGACATGCAGGCACCTATAGCCCAAATTATCCGTACTGTGGACTTAAGAATTGTTAATTCGGGCCGTTTTGTTTGCACTGCGACACTTTTTCGCGCTCAGGCGCCGCGAGGCTCCTCGCAACGGCTCGGGCGGCCAGTCGGCCTTGCCTCACGCTGCGCGTTCGGAGAATTCGCGCTCAGGCGCCGCGCGGGCTCGCGCCACGAGGCGCGGCGGGCGGTCGCCCTTGCCTCACGCAAACGCGCTCGGAGATTAGAGTTTGCCACTGAACGGTCCGTGTCGGAAAATCCCCACAAAATGGTCGAAATTGCCGTATAGAACGCGGATTGGGCGAGACGTGCTGGCTTTGGCGCACGGATGGCCTATGCTGCCTTTTTTCGCCGTCCCCCGGAGCCGCCCTTGCGCCCTGCCCTTCCCGTCGCTCTCGGCCTCTGCGCCGTTACCCTGGTTTTCGCCGGCCTTGACGCCCAGGCGCGCCCGAAACCCAAGGCCGCCGCGTCGCAATCGTCGTCGTCGTCGTCCAGCGGCGTCGACAGCATCCATGTGCCGACGATCGACGATGCGCCGAAAAGCGACTTCGAACGCGTCGCCTGGTGCCACGGCATCCTCAGCGGCGACATGCAGCTCGCCGACCTTATCAACCCGCTGGAACCCAAGGACGCCCAGCTTGAGCAGATCGGCCGCGCCTACCTGCGCGCCTATGAAGCGGCCTTGACCCTGTCGACCCAAGGCAAGACCAAGACCGGCCACGCCGTCGCCGAAAAGGCCCGCCAAAAGGGCTTCGACGAGTGGGCGCAGGCGCGCAAGGCCGAGATCCATAAAGCCGCCTGGGTCTATGACAACTGGCAGTTGCCGGGCGACTGCGAACACGCCGCCGTCCGCCTGTCCGGACATCCCAACCTGTTCGCCGAAATGGCCACCGAAGACGAGACCAAGACGATCAACGAGGTGCTCAATTCCGGCGGCGAACATCCCTACCAGGAAGGCCCCGCACCGACTCTGAAGGCGAAGAATGTCGATCCCAACGCCGACATCGTCGCCAATAATACGGCGGCGCTCCAAGCCGCGGCCTCGGCGTCCAGCGCCTCGGCCTCGGTCTCCGAAAGCAGCGCCGCCAGCAGCGACTATTCGCAGGACCTGACTCAGAAGCTCGGCTGGGACAAAAAAGGCAACTGATCGCGCTGCGGCGCAACATATTTTTTGCAGACTATTGCAATTGCCAAAATCTCCGGTTGCGCTTTAACCGGGGATTAACCATGCTCGGCTAAAATATCGTCGTTACGCAGAATTCGCGGCGCCCATGTCCGGTAGAAGGCCGAAGATCATGACCAGTAGCATCGCCAATCTTAACGACTGTATCTCCCCCGTCACGACCGCCCGGGTCCTCGACCCGATGAGTCCGGACTATTATCTCGCCGACGCGGTCAAGGCCGCCCGACAGGCGAGTCCCGCAACCGACCCGGCGGTAAAGGTAACGATTTCCCAGGAAGCCCAGAGCGCGCTGAAGGGTTAGCGGTCATTATCGATCTTACGCTGGGCTTACCCGTGCCTAAGGCTGACCGTGAGGCACGGTCCAGAAGCCCATCACGATCGCCGCGACCACGCCCAGGATGATCAGAATGCGGATCGTCGTCAGGCGCAGATCCAGCGCCTTGCCGTCGACTTTCACCACATAGATCGCGCGGATGATCACGATCGCGACCAGGCCGCCGACCAAAAGCCAGAGTATCAAACGATCGAGACCGGACATGTCTATACCTTCGGCACGTAGTTGAGGATGGGCGACAGCCAGCGTTCGGCCTCGTCGACGGTCCAGCCCTTGCGGCGGGCATAGTCCGCGACTTGGTCCTTTTCGATCTTGCCGACGCCGAAATAGTGCGACTTCGGATGGGCGAAATAGAGTCCCGACACCGAAGCCGGCGGCGTCATGGCCAGGCTTTCGGTCAGTTCCATCCCCGTGCGTGACCGCGCGTCGAGCAGATCGAACAGGGTCCATTTCTCGGTATGTTCGGGCTGGGCCGGATAGCCCGGCGCCGGGCGGATACCCTTATATTGTTCGGTGATCAGGCCGTTGATGTCCAGGTCCTCATCCGGCGCATAGCCCCACAGCTCGCGGCGCACCTTTTTGTGCAGGGCTTCGGCAAAGGCCTCGGCCAGGCGATCGGCCAGCGCCGTCGCCAATATGGCGTTGTAGTCGTCGCCCTTGGCCTTGAAGTCGCGGGCGATTTCGAGCTCGCCGTGGCCGGCGGTGACGGCAAAGCCGCCGATCCAGTCGGGCGTGCCATACGGTGCGACGAAGTCCGACAGGGCGGTGTTCGACTGGCCTTCGCGCGTCTTCTTCATCTGCTGGCGCAGGGTATGCAGCGTGGCGATGACCGTCGAGCGGTCTTCGTCGGCATAGACCTCGATATCATCGTCACCATTGCTGTTCGCCGGCCAGAAGCCGACGACGCCGCTGGCGGTAAACCACTTCTCATCGAGGATTTGCTTCAGCATCGCTTGCGCATCGGCGAACAGGCCACGCGCCGCCTCGCCGACGATATCGTCCTCGAGAATCGCCGGATACTTGCCGGCCAGTTCCCAGGTCGAGAAGAACGGCGTCCAGTCGATATGGTCGGCCAGATCCGCCAGATCGTAGGGACTGAAGGTCTTCAGACCCAGGAACGAGGGGGCAATCGGCGGCTCGGCGGCGAAATCGATCTTGAAGCGATTGGCGCGCGCCTCGGCGAGGGTCGAGCGCGGCTGCGTATTGCCCTTGCCATAGGCCTCGCGCACCTTGACGTAATCGGCCTTGGTCTGTTCGACGAAGCCGTCGCGCTCGGTCTCGCTCAGCAGGTTCGACACCACGCCGACGGCGCGCGAGGCGTCGAGCACGTAGACGACCTGGTTATTGGCATAGCCCGGCTCGATCTTCACCGCCGTGTGCGTCTTCGACGTCGTCGCCCCGCCGATCAGCAGCGGAATGTCGAAGCCCTGGCGCTGCATCTCGCGCGCGACAAACACCATTTCATCCAGCGACGGCGTGATCAGACCCGACAGGCCGATCATGTCGACCTTGTGCGCCTTGGCCTCGGCCAGGATGCGGTCGGCCGGCACCATGACGCCGAGATCGATGACCTCGTAATTGTTACACTGCAGCACGACGCCGACGATGTTCTTGCCGATGTCGTGGACGTCGCCCTTGACCGTGGCCATCAGAATCTTGCCCGCCGCCTGGTACTGGCCGCCGGCGGCGACGTGCGCCTCCTTTTCGGCTTCCATATAGGGCATCAGATAGGCGACGGACTGCTTCATGACGCGGGCCGACTTGACGACCTGCGGCAGGAACATCTTGCCGGCGCCGAACAGGTCGCCGACGACGTTCATCCCGGCCATCAGCGGCCCTTCGATGACGTGCAGCGGGCGCTCGGCCAGTTGCCTTGCCTCCTCCGTATCGGCGTCGATGAATTCGGTGATACCGTTGACCAGGGCGTGCTTCAGCCGCTCGGCGACCGTGCCCTCGCGCCAGGCCAGGTTGGCGACCTGCACCTGGCCCTTTTCGCCTTTGTATTTCGGCGCCAGCTCGACCAGGTATTCGGTGTTCGAGATGTTATGGCGCTGGGGGGGATTGAGGATGACGTCCTCGACCGCCTGGCGCAGTTCCGGGTCGATATCGTCGTAGACCGGCAGGTCGCCGGCATTGACGATGCCCATGTCCATACCCGCCTGGATGGCATAGTAGAGAAAGACGCTGTGGATCGCGCGGCGCACCGGCTCGTTGCCGCGGAAGCTGAACGAGACGTTCGACACCCCGCCCGAGACGCGGGCATAGGGCAGCGCCCGCTTGATCTCGCGCGTCGCCTCGATGAAGTCGACGGCATAGTTGTTGTGCTCGTCGATCCCCGTCGCCACCGCGAAGATGTTCGGATCGAAGATGATGTCTTCCGGCGGGAACCCGACCTCATCGACCAGGATACGGTAAGCGCGGGTGCAGATCTCGACCTTGCGCGCCGCCGTATCGGCCTGGCCTATCTCGTCGAAGGCCATTACCACGACGGCGGCGCCGTATTTCAGGCATTCGCGAGCGTGGTGGCGGAAGATGTCCTCGCCTTCCTTCATCGAAATCGAGTTGACGATGGCCTTGCCCTGAACGCACTTCAGCCCGGCCTCGATCACCTCCCATTTCGACGAGTCGATCATTACCGGCACGCGGGCGATATCGGGCTCCGCGGCCAGGAGGTTGAGGAAGGTCGTCATGGCGACGGCGCTATCGAGCAGGCCCTCGTCCATATTGATGTCGATGACGGCGGCGCCGGCCTCGACCTGCTGGCGCGCCACGGCCAGGGCTTCGGTGAAGTTGCCCTCGACGATCAGCTTCTTGAACCGGACCGAACCGGTGACATTGGTGCGTTCGCCGATATTGATAAATGTAGGGGTCACAGGGCGTTCTCGATGGCGGCGACGGTGCGGGTCCACTCGGCATAGCTGCCGCTGTCCAGGTACAGTTCGCGAATTTCGGAGTCGCCCGTCGTAACGCGTTTCAGCGCCGCGCGGGCAAGATCGGTCAGGTCGGCCGGGGGCGGGCCCATGGCGTCGAGCGTCATATGGTAGTCCTGGGCCGAAACGTCACTCTTGCCCATGGCTATGGTCAAAAGCGCGGCGGCGGCATAGGCGCGCGCACCGTCCGCCAGCTCGACATAGTCCGGATTGACCAGCACGTCGGCAAACGTCTCGCGCACCACGTCCCAAGACGGCGCCTCCTCCAGCTCGATCATCAGATCGACCGCGTCGTCGTTGTCGAAAGGTCCGTTCGACCAGGCGCCCATTACAAACGTGCCCGCTTCACCGCCAGATCGATCTGGCCGTTGAGGAAGTCGATGAACGGAATGCCCTGCGCCTTCAAAGACTTCGGGTACAGCGAGGCCTTGGTCAGGCCCGGCAGGGTGTTGGTCTCGATATAGATCGGGCCACCATCGCCCAGTATAAAGTCCGAACGCGAATAGCCGCGGCACGACAGCGCCCGGTGCGCCACGATCGCCAGGTCCTGGATTTGCCTGGTCAGTTCCGGCGCGAAGCGGCCGGGACAGATTTCCTGCGTGCCGCTGGCCAGGTACTTGCTGTTATAGTCGAAAATGCCGGCGGCCGGGATGATCTCGACCGGCGGCAGGGCGAGCAACGAGCCGTCCGCCTGCTCCAACACGCCGCAGGTCGCCTCAGGGCCGGTGATGAAGGGTTCGATGACGTAGGGCGTGGTCGCCGCGGCCTTGCGCACCGCCGCCAGATCCTGAACGGCATTGACGACGATCAGGCCGAAGGACGAGCCGTCCTGCGACGGCTTGGCGATCAGCTTGCCGTAGTGCGAAAGCGCCTCGTCGGCTGCGTCCAGGGACACGTTTTCCGGCGACGGCACACCGGCCAGGGCGGCAAAGGTCTTGGCCTGGATCTTGTCGAAAGCGAGGTTGGACGACGCCGAACCCGAGCCGGTAAACGGCACGCCGCGCATTTCGCACAAGACCTGGAACTCGCCGTTCTCCGGCGAACCGCCGTGCAGGGCCAGGACCAGCACGCGGTCCTCGGCGGCCGCGCGGTCCATGGCGGCGTCAAGCCGGCCGATCAGCGCGCCGTCCGCCCGGAACGGCACTTCGAACGGCCGCTCGTGCGCGACGAGCGTCGCCTTGGACGCTTCGAATACGCGGTCGTCGGCGTCCCAGAACCACAGGTCGGCGTCGGGCAGGGCTTCACACACGGCCTGGGCCGAGGCGACGGAAACGAGGCGTTCGCGGCTATTGCCGCCGAAAAGGATGGTCAGGCGCATCGAGCTGGGTACCGGCAAAGAAGACAATGCCGCCTCTTAAGCCAAGCCCGCCTCCGCCGCCATTGGAAATTACGCGGGATTTTTTCAGCTCAAGCGCCGCATGGCCCGTGCGCTCATGCGCCGCATAGGCTCGGGCGCCCCATTCTTAACAAAGAAAGATTGGCGCGCTTGCCAAAGTGCGATGCGCACTTTGGAATTACGCGGCACGTGGCCGGTATTTGCGCGCGCTGCCGGTCGGATGGATGCGTTCCTGGCGCATATAGCGGTGGATATAGTCGGCGATGCGTTTGGCCCGTTCGCCCTCGGGCACGAGACCGCCGTCGCGCGTCTTGAGCGTGTGCAACCCGCGGAAGAAGGCGACAAAGCCGGTATAGGCATGAAACGACGAGCGGAACAGGAGATCTTCGAAGATCTCCCGCGACGACAGCACCTGAACCGCGCCGGCCGCGTCGAAATAGCTGAGGTCGCGCTCGCCGGCGATATGGCTGTAGGCGAAGGTGATCCAGGCGATAAAGGTGTCGACCGCCAGCAGGCCGGCGCAGAAATATTCCCATTCCTCGAGGTTCAGCATCCAGTACTGGGTAAAATAGCGCATCACCGCCTCGCGGCTCAGCGTACGGTCCTTCTGGTCGAAGCGGTCCATCAATTCGTGGCGCATATCGGCCAGACGCTGGAAGCGGTCGTTGAAACTGAACAGGCCGCGGAAATACTCTTCGCGCGCGCTGTTGCTGTTCTGCGAGCGGATTTGCCAGAAGACGCCGGCGGCCGAAGCCGTGACCAGGACGACCTGGGCGAACTGCGACAGGTCGCCGACCAGACCGTGATTGGCAGCCAGCCAACGGCCGAACGCCGCCCACATATCTGCAATGCCCGTCATGCGCCCCTCCCCCCGCCGGCGCAGGGAACCACGTTTGGACGGTCACGGCAAGTCCGGCTAGGAAACCGGCTTAACCGCCACGCATTCGATCTCGACCAGCATGCCGGACAGGGCCAGGGCGGCGACCTGGACCGTGGCACGGGTCGGACGGTTCGGCTGATCCGCCGTCCCGAAGTGGCGGCTATAGCTCTTCATCATGCCGGCGAAGTCCATCTTGCCCCCGTTGGCGGGATCGCCGGCGAGGTAGACTCGCATCGACACCACATCCTTGAAGTCCAGCCCCTGCGCCTTGAGCGCCGCCTGGATCTTGGTCAGAACCGACTCGGTCTGCTCCTCGGTGGTGCCCAGGCTGGCGATCGAGCCCTTCTCGGCCTCGGGATGGGTCACGGCGGGGACCATGCCGCTGAGATAGACCGTGGCATAGCCCGGCGGCACGACCACGGTGCTGGCGATCGGCGCCTCCGGGGCGGGATAGGCGCGGGTCACCGGCGCCGGTTCGGCGCTGGCCGCACCCGCGACAAGACACGCGGCGACACTCAGAATAAGCATGGTTTTCATGGTTTCTCTCCAAGGTTTGCCGGCGGGTTATGCCTGCGCGGCGGCGCGGCGGGTGGCGATCATATTGACGACGCGGTGCGCCGAGACGAAGGCGCCCTGCTGCCAGGCGCCGACGTGGCTCAGGTGCTCGCCGGCGAAGTAGAACGGCCCGTCGTTCTGGCCCAGCAGGGCATAGTCGTCGGGATTGTCGGTGAGATGGCCCTCCAGGCCGAAACTGTAGGGCATGGCGCCCCAATGGACGATCAGCGGCGAATGCATCAGGCCCGACTGGCCGGGGTGCAGGCGTTCGATCGTGCCCTTGGCATAGTCGATCTGTTCGCTCATCGGGCGCTTGGCCATATTGCCGTTGAAGGCATAGCCGGCGACGATCACGCCCTCGGGCTTATGGAAGCCGTGCGACGGATACCAGGTGATGAAGGTGTCGCGCTCGGTGAACGACAGGCCGCCATAGATCTGCGCCTGCGTCTCCCAGAAGCGCGGCGACTGGAAGGCGATCTTGTAGCCGTCGCCATAGGTCGAATTGCGCTGGATCGCCGCCTGGCGATCGGGCGAAAAGTCGTTGGGAATCTTGGCGAGAACGGTCAGGGGGATGGTGCAGATGCAGATATCGGCGGCGACCACGGCGGGCTTGCCGCCGGTCTTGGCGGTATAGGCGATCTCGACGCCGGCGCCCTTGCGGCGGATAGATGTGACCTCGCTGTCCAGGCGCACGACCGTTTTCAGCCGGTCGTACAGGGCGTAGGGAATCCGGTCCATGCCGCCGACCGGCTGTTGCATCGTCGCCTGCATCTCTATGGAATCGGAGAAGGTCGCCATGCCCTGGACGAAGGGGTCACCGACGATGTCGAGCGGCAGCGGCGGGCGCGGCTTGCCGTCCTGGTCGCCGGCGCCTGGTTCGACGGCGTAGCCGGCGTTCTGGCTGCCGTGATAGATCGAGTCCGACGCCGGCAATTGGCCGCCATTGGCCAGGGCCAGCATCCGCTGCTGCGTGGTCAACCGTTCACCCAGCCCACCCCAGCGGCCGAGCCCGGCGATCAACTTGTCGCGGTCGGCGGCCGTGAATTGAGCGTCGAGCGCTCCGGCCCTGGTGCATTTGGCCAGCAGTTCGGCGACATGGCCGCGATAGTCGTAGACGGCCTGGCGCATCTGAAACGCCTTTGCATCGTTCAACCGGTCGGTCTGGATCAGGGCCGAACCCGACCAGTTGACCTCGGTCTCGGTCTCGACGCCCAGCTCGCGGCAATAGCCCAGCGTCGCCGCGTGGTGCGACGGGATGCGCGCGGCGCCGGCATTGAGATACTGGCCTTCATCGAACTGACAGACCTGTTGACTGCCGTCGGTCATCTCGATGCGCGTGCCCTGGCGCGCCGTGAAGACGCGGCCGCCCGGCCGGTCGCGGGCTTCGAGCACGGTGCAGTCATAGCCCGCCTTGCCGAGCTCATAGGCGGCTGAAAGTCCGGCGACACCGGCGCCGAGGATGACGACCTTGGTGCCGCGACCCGAGCCAGGCTGCAGATCCGGCATGCCGGCCCAGGCCTCGTCGCTGCCCATCAGGCCCAGGCCGCGCGCCGCCGCATAGGCCCCGGCGACGCCGGCCACGGCGCCGAAACGCATGAGAATCTGCCGCCGTGTGGTCATGTCGAGCCCCTTGCTTTCATTTGAAACAACGAACGCTAGCCCAGCCTTTCGGCGCAAGCCACATTACAAATTATTTATGTTGCGCCGCGTCATATTCGGTCTCTTCCGGCACATCGGTCGGGCTGGCGAACTCGAGGCGATAGCCATCGATATCACTGATCATGACGACCCACAGCCCGTTGCCGACGAACGGCCGCTTTGGCACAAGCCCACGGCCGGTGAATTCCCGATAGAGCGCCAAGGCGTCGTCGCATTGATAACAGAGCGATACGCCGATCCCGCGCGTGTCGGCCGGCATCCGGCCTTCACGATATTGCTGCAGCATCAGGGCAACGCCATCGCGCTCGAGCCAGCACCACTCGACGGCGTCGTGAGGGATCCAGGCCCTGGTTTGCGTAAAGCCCAGACCCTCGACATAAAAGCGCAGGCTGGCCGCCCTATCGGCGACCCAAAGAAACGGAACGGTCAGGCGGAGGTTTGTCATGCCGGCACCGGGCCTCCTGGGTGGGCGTCAAGCTTTCGTCCGTGCTTTCGCCATGGCGCCGGTGATCCACCGGCACACCAGCAGGACCAGTGCGGCGGCGATAAAGATCGTCAGGCACCCCGGGAGCGCGCGACCCAGCAGGTACGCCAATTGCCCATCCCAGGAGTCGGACGAAAACGACTGATGCGACGCGAAGAACTTGAAGAGTTCAATGGCCGGTGACCCGACCACCGCAATAACGATCGCCCAAAGCAACGGATGGTCGGGCCGCGCGCGTGGTTTCATGATACCCCCTCTTACGCGCTCAACCTGTCACAGTTTGCGCGGCGCGTCCATTCCCGACGGGGCTTAGATCAGCTCGAACGGCTCCAGTCCGGCCAGGCGCAAGGCCTTCGGCCGTTCGGGGACCGGGCGCGGCGCGACACCCCTGACCTCGTCGGCGACGTGGCGGATGTGGTCCGGCGTCGTGCCGCAGCAGCCGCCCAGTATGTTGACGATACCATCCTTGGCCCATTCGTGCAGCTCATGGGCGGTCTCGTGCGGCTGCTCGTCGTACTGGCCCATGGCGTTGGGCAGGCCGGCATTGGGATAGGCGGCGACGAGGCAGTCGGCGACGCGCGCCATTTCGGCGATGTGCGGCCGCATCAGATCGGCGCCGAGCGCGCAGTTGAAGCCGATGGCGAACGGCTTGGCGTGCTTGACCGAGTTCCAGAAGGCTTCCGCCGTCTGACCGCTCAGCGTGCGGCCCGAGCGATCGGTGATGGTGCCCGATATCCAGATCGGCAGCTTGTCCAGGCCCTCGTCCTCAAGGTCCATGATGGCCTTGATCGCCGCCTTGCAATTCAAGGTGTCGGTGATGGTCTCGATCAGGTAGAGGTCGACCCCGCCTTCGTTCAGCGCCTGAACCTGTTCACGATAGGCCTGGTAGACCTGGTCGAAGGTGACGCTGCGCGCGCCGGGATCGTTGACGTCCGACGACATGCTGAGCATCTTGTTCAACGGCCCGATCGAGCCGGCGGCAAAGCGCGGCTTTCCCGGCTCCTTGGCCGTCCAGCGATCGGCCGCCTCGCGCGCCAGCCTGGCGCCGGCCAGGTTGATGTCGCGGCAGGCACGCAGGTCGAGATGATAGTCGTCCTGGGCAATCGTGGTCGCCGAGAAGGTATTGGTCTCGGAAATGTCGGCGCCCGAGGCGAAATACTGGTCGTGCAGGTCGGAAATGATGTCCGGCCGGGTGAGGCACAGGATGTCGTTATTGCCCTTGAGCTGGCCGTTATGGTGCGCAAAGCGCGCGCCGCGGAAATCGGATTCTTCCAGCCCACGGCGCTGGATCATCACGCCCCAGGAGCCATCAAGTATGAGAATGCGCTCTTTCGCCGCCTGTTTCAGGGCTTCGATGCGTTCGGCTCGGGTCATAGTACGCGCTCCTTTACGCCCAGAATGCGGCATATAGCATAGACCAGATCGGCGCGGTTCAGGGTGTAGAAATGAAAATCCTCAACGCCCTCGCGGCGCAGGCCCAGGCACAGCTCCGCTGCCGCCGCCGCCGCCAGCAACCGGCGCGTGTCGACATCGTCATCGAGACCGTCGAACAAAGCCTCAAGCCACGACGGAATCGACGCCTCGCATGCCGCCGCCATGCGCCGCAAGCCCTTGAAATTGGTCACCGGCATGATACCCGGCGTCAGCTCGATTTGAATGCCGGCGTCGGCGACGGCGTCGCGATAGCGCAGGAAGGTCTGCGGCGCGAAGAAGAACTGGCTGATGCCGCG
>OUWB010000130.1_pt2 | contig 13324 bp, 10 predicted proteins | sample 1779821 | NCBI WGS metagenome assembly OUWB01 (sample SAMEA3914806, study PRJEB12502) | metagenome | biome: forest; material: soil | place: Canada | collected 2011-08-03 | depth 0.1 m
GTGGCCGGTTCACAGGCAGCAGGCGACGCGGATGCCGTAGCGACCGACGGTGCATGGGAGATCATGACGGGCGCCTGTTTGCCGCAAGGCCTGGATGCCGTTGTGCCGGTGGAACAGGTCGATGTGCTGGAGCGCAACGACGCAGGCCACCCGCTTCGCATTCGACTGGCCGCCGACGTCCCAAGTGGTCAGCACGTAAGGCGGCGCGGCGAGGATGTGTGGATCGGAATGCCGCTGATGTCACCGGGCGAGCCAATTCATGCCCAACACGTGGCCTTGCTCGCATCCATGGGCGTCGATCGGGTTGCCGTGATGCGTCGGCCGCGTGTTGCCATCCTCACTACTGGGCGCGAACTGGTGGATGATCCCGCACAGATTTTGCGGCCAGGCCAAATCCGCAATAGCAATGGCCCATTTCTCGCCTTGCGAACACGCAACGCGGGCGCCGAGGTCGTTTACCAGGCAACGGTTGGTGACGACGCCTCTTCCTTTCTCGATGCGCTGGCCGAGGCGTTGGCGGTCGGCGTCGACGTCATTGTGAGTACGGGCGCTGTCTCGATGGGGCGTCACGATTTCGTGCCGGATGCGCTTCACGGCATCGGTGCGAGGGTTCTGTTCCATAAGGTACGCATCCGTCCCGGCAAGCCACTGTTATTCGCCCGGCTCAGTGCCGGTCCATTGTTTTTTGGGCTGCCGGGCAATCCGGTCTCCAGTGCCGTCGGGCTGCGCTTTTTTGTCGAGCCCGCATGGCGAGCCATGCTTGGCATGCCACCCGAGCGTCCGCTGAAATTGCCACTCGCGGCGACGTACAGCAAGCACGTTGAGTTGCGATTCCATCTGAAAGGACGTGTTGCGTTAGCGGATGGTGGGCATCTGCGGGCACAGGTTCTGCCAGGGCAAGAGTCGTTTCGCATCCAGCCATTGTTGACGACCAACGCCTGGATCGTGGTTCCCGAGTACGCCACGGAACTGGCTGCCGGGGCACCGGTCGACGTCTACGGCCTGGGTCATATGCAAGCACTGCCAGGGTAAGGAGGACCCCATCAATGAAGGTAACGGTACGTCTGTTTGGTGCATTCCGCGACTACGAACCGGGTGCAGCCGTGATGCTGGATATGGCCGACGGGGCAAGCGTGGCTGATCTGCGCGAAGCACTGGCCAGCTATGGCGTGACACATTGGCCCGGTTTTCGCCCAGGCTTACTCCGCGTATCGGCGTTCGCCAGCGAAACCACCATGCTACGGGAACATGAAAAGCTACCTGATGATGGTCGCGTCGTGGTGTTGCCGCCGGTCAGCGGAGGCTAACCATGCATGCTCGACATCATTGCGCCGTGGTGGATATTGCTGAGGCTGCGCTTGATCCTGCTGCTGCGCTCGCCGGCGTCTCCGACCCCGGCTTCGGCGGATTGGCCCTGTTCGTGGGTCGCGTACGCAACCTCAACCATGGTCGCGTCGTTACCGGCGTGAGCTATGACATGCACGACGTGCTCGCACTCTCTGGCTTCGCCAACATTCTGGAACAGGTGGCAGGCACGGTTGGCCCTCAGCTTCGGCTGTACGTGGCCCATGCGAAAGGGCGCCTGGACGTGGGTGGCATCGCAGTGGTGGTTGCCGCCGGTACGCCGCACCGGGATGAAGCCTTTCGCGCGTGTCGCCAGGTGATCGAAGCGGTGAAGCACCAAAGCCCCATCTGGAAACAAGAGCACTACGACGATGGCAGCAGCGTGTGGAGCGAAGGGTGTTCGTTGTGCGCCAACGGCGATCAGCAGGGTTGATCGGCCATGCCGATCCTGACGGCAGGGGTGTCTCAATGAAGCTGCAAATCCATATGCAACAGCTCAGGCTGCGTATCGATGAAGAAGAGCTGGGCCGCTTGCGACGGGGCGAGGCGTTATCCAGCGAAACCCATCTTCCAGGTCAAGCCGGCGTATTCCGATGGTCGTTGCGACTGGACGAGCAGGCATCGATGGTGGTCGATCATGGCGGTTGGCGATTTGTGCTGCCAGAAGCATCGATCGACGACTACGTAAAGCAACTGCCAAGCCGCAAAGGGCTGGATTTTATTTTTGGCACAGAGGCAGGAACGGACATCGCTTTGAGCTTCGAGGTCGACGTGAGGGACAGTGCGCGTCGACGCGGCGTAACGTCGCATCGCCCACAGCGCGAACCCGTCAATTAGCCAGCAAACGGCCGTCTTTCGCCAATCTCGTCAGTAGGTGAAATCCGGGTTCATTGTCGTCTTGACCGGCGTCAAAGCCATCGAGAGATGGCCGCTTACGCTCCCTTCATTCCGCCTAGGAATGGCGCGGTTCACCTGTCGAATGTCCTCGGTGACCCGCGACCGGCAACCATCAAAGGAGCGAGCAGTGAACAGGCAAGGATCGCAATTCTCATTACGCGGGGGCGCCGTTATCAAGGATTGGCGCCCTGAGGACGAATCATTCTGGTCTGCACAGGGCAGCGCAGTCGCCCGCCGCAACCTGGTCATTTCCATTCCGGCGCTGCTGCTGGCATTCGTCGTCTGGCAGATGTTTTCTGCGGTGTCCGTCAACCTGCCTCAGGTGGGCTTTCACTTCACCACGGATCAGTTGTTCTGGTTGACGGCGTTGCCTGGGCTTACCGGCGCGACCTTGCGCATCTTCTATTCCTTCGCGGTGCCCGTGTTCGGTGGACGCCGCTGGACGGCGCTATCCACCGCTTCGTTGCTCGTCCCCGCCATCTGGCTCGGCGTTGCGGTGCAGAACCCGGGCACGCCCTATTGGCACTTTATGGCCATCGCAGCGCTGTGTGGCTTGGGGGCGGCCAACTTCGCCTCGTCGATGTCGAACATCTCGTTCTTCTATCCCAAGTCGAAGCAGGGTTCCGCGCTCGGCATGAATGCCGGGCTGGGCAATCTCGGCGTGTCGACGACGCAATTCGTGATACCCATGGTGATTGGCGCGGCGATATTTGGCTCCATCGCTGGTGGCCCGCAGCATGCGGCGGACGGCCGTGCGCTGTTCCTGCAAAACGCTGGCTATATCTGGGTTCCGTTCATCGCGATCTGCGCCATCGCCGCCTGGTTTGGCATGAATGACCTGACCACGGCGAAGTCGTCGTTCGCGACCCAGGCGGCCATCTTCCGCCGCAAACACAACTGGCTGATGTGCTGGCTGTACCTGGGAACCTTCGGCTCCTTCATCGGCCTGTCTGCCGGTTTCCCGATGCTGATCAAGACGCAATTCCCCGGCGTCAGTGCCATGTCGTATGCATTCCTCGGGCCCTTGGTGGGCGCGTTGGCGCGTCCCGTGGGTGGTTGGATGGCCGACCGGCTTGGCGGCGCGCTGCTGACGTTCTGGGTGTTTGTGCTGATGATCGCCGGTGTGTTCGGCGTGCTGCATTTTCTCCCGCATGCGGGTGTCGGCGGGGATTTCCGCGGCTTCCTCACCTGCTTCCTGGTGTTGTTCGTGATGACCGGCATTGGTAACGCATCAACGTTCCGCATGATCCCGGTGATTTTCCGCACCTTGCACGATCGCCTTGCCGAACGCTCCGGTGGGCGCATCAGCAAGGAGGCGGCGATACGCCAGGCTGGCGTCGAATCCGCAGCCACCATCGGATTCAGTTCGGCGATTGGCGCCTACGGCGGCTTCTTCATCCCCAAGAGCTATGGCAGTTCTATCGCGCTGACGGGCGGCCCTGAAATGGCCCTGTATGCCTTCATCGCGTTCTACGTGAGCTGCGTGCTGGTTACTTGGTGGTGGTACTTCCGGCGCGACGCTGAGATCCGTTGCTGAGATTCGCGGCGATATGGATAACCGACAAGATCACCCGCGTTCTCGCGCAGAGAAACTTTCATGAGCTATTTACTCGACCGCTTGCAGTTCTTCAAACGTAGCAGCGATACCTTCGCTAACGGCCATGGCGTGACCAGGGACGAAAGCCGCGATTGGGAAAACGGCTATCGCGCTCGCTGGCAGTACGACAAGATCGTGCGTTCCACCCATGGTGTGAATTGCACCGGCTCGTGCAGCTGGAAAATCTACGTCAAGAATGGCCTGGTGACCTGGGAAACGCAGCAGACCGACTACCCGCGCACGCGGCCGGACCTGCCCAATCACGAACCACGCGGTTGTCCGCGTGGCGCGAGCTACTCCTGGTATCTGTACAGCGCCAATCGGCTGAAGTATCCGTTGGTGCGCGGCACGCTGTTGCGCCTGTGGCGCGAGGCGAGAAAGACGATGGCGCCGGTCGATGCCTGGGCCAGCATCGTGCGTGATCCGGAAAAGGCCAGGAGCTACAAATCCCGGCGAGGCATGGGCGGGTTCGTTCGGCTTGGTTGGGACGAAGCGAACGAGATGATCGCTGCCTCCAATCTATATACCGTCAAACATCATGGACCCGATCGTGTGATCGGCTTCTCCCCGATCCCCGCCATGTCGATGGTGTCCTATGCCGCCGGTTCGCGTTATCTGTCGTTGCTTGGCGGCGCCTGTCTGTCCTTCTACGACTGGTATTGCGACCTGCCGCCGGCATCGCCGCAAGTATGGGGTGAGCAGACCGACGTGCCCGAATCGGCAGACTGGTACAACAGCCGATACATCATCGCCTGGGGTTCCAACGTTCCCCAGACCCGCACGCCGGATGCGCACTTCTTCACCGAGGCGCGCTACAACGGCACCAAGACGGTAGCCATCACGCCGGACTACTCCGAAGTAGCCAAGCTCACCGATCATTGGCTGCATCCCAAGCAGGGTACCGATGCCGCACTGGCGTTCGCCTTCGGGCACGTGATTCTCAGGGAATTCCATGTCGACCAGCCGTCGGCGTATTTCACCGACTATTGCCGCCAATATTCCGATATGCCATTGCTTGTGCGTCTGGAGCGCCGTGCCGATGGACGATTGGTGCCGGAACGCTACCTGCGGGCCAGCGATCTCGGCGGCCTGGGTGAGAGCAATCATCCTGAATGGAAAACGCTGGCTTATGACGAGCACGCGGGCGCTATCACGGTGCCTAACGGTTCGGTCGGCTTTCGCTGGGGCGAGAAGGGCAAGTGGAACATCGAGGAGAAGAACAGCGCGGGCGAGGCCATTCGCCTGGAGCTAAGTTTCAAGGATGCCCACGACGGCATTGAGGCGGTGTCGTTCCCGTACTTCGGTGGCGTCGAACATGCGCAATGGACCGCATCGACATTCGACGATGTGCTCGAACGTCACCTGCCGGTCCGCAAGCTCATGCTTGCCGATGGTCAGGAATGGGCGGTCGCTACCGTCTATGACCTTCAGCTTGCGCAGTACGGCGTCGATCGCGGGTTTGGCGGCACCAACGTGGCCAACAGCTACGACGACGATGTACCGGGTACCCCAGCCTGGCAGGAACGCATCACCGGGGTACCGCGCGGGGACGTAATCGAGATTGCGCGCGAATTCGCCCGCACTGCCGACAAGACGCGTGGCCGCAGCATGATCATCGTGGGCGCCGCGATGAATCACTGGTATCACAACGATATGAACTACCGCGGCCTGATCAACATGTTGATCATGTGCGGCTGTATCGGCCAAACCGGCGGCGGCTGGGCCCACTATGTGGGGCAGGAAAAGCTCCGTCCGCAAACCGGGTGGCTGCCGTTGGCATTCGGGCTGGACTGGAGTCGCCCGCCGCGGCAGATGAATGGCACGTCGTTCTTCTACTTCAACTCCGACCAGTGGCGTTACGAGAAACTGGAGGTGAAGGAGATCCTTTCGCCGTTGGCCGATCCGTCCAAGTACACCGGCGCGCTGGTGGATATGAATCTTCGCGCCGTGCGCATGGGCTGGTTGCCGAGCGCACCGCAGCTGGACCGCAATCCGTTCGATGTCGTGCGTGAGGCGGACCAGGCCGGTATCGCGCCCGCCGAATACGCCGTCCAACAGATGAAGGCAGGCAAGCTGGATTTTGCGTATGCCGACCCGGATGCACCGCAGAACTTCCCGCGAAATCTTTTCATATGGCGCTCTAACCTGCTCGGTTCCTCGGGCAAGGGTCACGAGTACATGCTGCGACACCTGCTGGGTACGCGGCACGGCCTGCAGGGCAAGGACCTCGGTGAGCGTGGTGCGATCAAGCCGGAGGAAGTGAAGTGGCGTGATGCTGCGCCGGAAGGCAAGCTCGACTTGCTTGTCACGCTCGACTTCCGCATGTGCACCACGGCGCTCTACTCGGACATTGTGCTGCCTACGGCCACCTGGTACGAGAAGGACGACATCAACACCTCCGACATGCACCCCTTCATCCATCCACTGTCCAAAGCGGTGGATCCAGCATGGGAGTCGCGCAGCGACTGGGAGATATTCAAGGGTATCGCCCGCACTGTCAGCGCCATGGCGCCTGGCGTGCTTGGTACGGAGAGGGACCTTGTGCTCGTGCCGACCCTGCATGACACGCCAGGCGAACTGGCCATGCCGTTTGGCGTCAGCGATTGGAAGAAGGGCGAGTGTGAGCCGGTCCCGGGCAAGACCATGCCATCGATGGTAGTGGTCGAGCGCGACTATCCCAATCTGTACAAGAAGTTCACCTCGCTGGGTCCGTTGCTCGACAAACTCGGCAACGGAGGCAAGGGCATGAACTGGGATACCAGGGACGAGGTGGCCTTCCTTGGTCAGCTCAATCGCCTGGTAAGCGAGGAAGGCATCAGCCAAGGGCGGCCTTCAATCAATACCGCTATTGATGCTTGCGAAGTGGTGCTACATCTGGCGCCGGAAACCAACGGACATGTAGCAGTCAAGGCATGGGAGTCGCTCGGCGAGTTCACCGGACGCGACCACACGCATCTTGCGGTCGGCAAAGAGCACGAGGCGATTCGCTTCCGCGATATCCAGGCGCAGCCGCGCAAGATCATCTCCTCGCCCATCTGGTCCGGCCTCGAGGACGAGCACGTCAGCTACAACGCGTGCTACACCAATGTGCACGAGCTCATTCCGTGGCGAACCATCACGGGTCGTCAACAGTTCTATCAGGATCACGAATGGATGCGTGCGTTCGGCGAGGGCTTCATGGGCTATCGCCCACCGGTCGATACCAAGACCATTGCGCCCTTGCTGGGAAAAAAGACCAACGGCAACAAAGAGATCGTGCTCAACTGGATCACGCCGCACCAAAAGTGGGGCATACACAGCACGTATAGCGACAACCTGATCATGCAGACGTTGTCGCGCGGTGGGCCCATCGTATGGCTCAGCGAAGACGATGCCCGCATCGCAGGTATCGAGGACAACGACTGGATCGAACTGTTCAACGTCAACGGTGCGATTGCTGCGCGTGCCGTGGTAAGCCAGCGCGTGATGAACGGCATGGCCATGATGTATCACGCGCAGGAACGCATCATCAATGTGCCGGGCTCCGAAGTCAGCGGTACGCGCGGTGGCATCCACAATTCGGTAACGCGTACGGTGGTCAAGCCAACCCACATGATTGGTGGTTATGCCCAGCTTTCCTACGGCTTCAACTACTACGGCACCACGGGTACCAATCGCGACGAATTCGTGATCGTTCGCAAGATGAACAAAGTTGACTGGCTTGATGGCGAACCGGTGCCGTCTTCTCACCCGGAGGTGTCGCCATGAAAGTTCGCGCGCAGATCGCCATGGTCCTGAACCTGGATAAATGCATCGGCTGCCACACCTGTTCGATCACCTGCAAGAACGTATGGACGTCGCGCGAAGGCGTTGAGTACGCATGGTTCAACAACGTCGAAACAAAACCCGGCATCGGCTATCCGAAGGAGTGGGAAAACCAGGAGAAGTGGAACGGCGGGTGGGTTCGTACCGCGAGCGGCAGCTTGATGCCCCGGGCCGGTGGACGCTGGCGTTTACTGTCAAAGATCTTTGCCAATCCCGATCTTCCGCAGATCGACGATTACTACGAACCGTTCGATTTTGATTATCAGCACCTGCATCAGGCGCCCGACAGCAAACACCAGCCCACGGCACGTCCGCGCTCGCTGATCACCGGCGAACGCATGCAGAAAATCCACTGGGGACCCAACTGGGAAGAAATCCTCGGCACGGAGTTCGCCAAGCGCGCCAAGGACCGCAACTTCGATGCCGTCCAGAAGGAGATCTACGGCGCCTTCGAAAAGACCTTCATGATGTATCTGCCTCGCCTGTGCGAGCACTGCCTGAATCCGGCCTGCGTATCGGCGTGCCCCAGCGGTGCCATCTACAAGCGCGAGGAAGACGGCATCGTCCTGATCGACCAGGACAAATGTCGCGGTTGGCGCATGTGTGTTTCGGCCTGCCCGTACAAGAAGATCTACTACAACTGGAAGAGCGGCAAATCCGAGAAGTGCATCTTCTGCTATCCGCGCATCGAAATGGGCGAGCCCACCGTGTGTTCGGAAACCTGCGTGGGTCGCATCCGCTACTTGGGCGTGATGCTCTACGATGCAGATCGCATCGAGGCGGCTGCCTCGGTACCGGAAGAGAAAAATCTGTATCAGGCGCATCTGGATATCTTTCTCGATCCGTTCGATCCCCAGGTCATCGCGGCTGCACGCGCAGAAGGTATTCCAGATAACTGGCTGGAAGCCGCCAAGACGTCGCCGGTTTACAAGATGGCCATCGACTGGAAGCTGGCACTGCCGCTGCATCCCGAGTACCGCACTTTGCCGATGGTGTGGTACGTGCCGCCCCTCTCGCCGATCCAGTCCGCCGCCGAGCGAGGCCGCATGGGTATGAATGGCGAGCTGCCCGATGTGGCCTCGCTGCGCATTCCCGTGCGCTATCTGGCCAATCTGCTTTCCGCTGGCGATGAGGCCCCCGTGGTACGCGCCTTGGAGCGCATGTTGTCCATGCGAGCCTGGCGACGCGCAAGGAATGTCGATGGCATCGAGGATCATGCCGTGCTCAAACAGGCGGGCATTACTGCGGCGCAAGCCGAGGACATGTATCGCTATTTAGGTATCGCCAATTACGAGGATCGTTTCGTGGTGCCATCCGGCCACCGCGAGTACGCCAATGATGCCTTCGGTGAGCGCGGCGGTTGCGGCTTCACCTTTGGCAATGGATGCAGTGGCGACAGCGCGGCCGATCTGTTTGGCGGTCGTCGCACCACCACGCAGGTGGTACGCCCCCAACCGAAGGACAGGAACGAGGCGCCGGCATGAATGCGCTCAAGTTGATCGGGGTACTGCTGGACTATCCCCGCGACGAGTGGTGGCAGCACCGCGCGGAACTGCTGGCGGCTACCGCGCGGACAGGGCTTCCGGAAGGCGGTCAGCGCGGCCTGGCTGGGTTCGTGGAGATGTTGCTCGGCACCGATGTCCTGTCGGCGCAGGATGCGTGGCTGTCCACTTTCGACCGTGGTCGATCCATGAGCCTGCTCCTGTTCGAGCACATCCATGGCGAATCGCGCGATCGTGGCCAGGCGATGGTCGACTTGATCGAGACCTATCGTCGTAACGGGTTCGAGTTGGCTGCAAAGGAGTTGCCCGACTATCTCCCGCTGGTGCTTGAGTACCTGGCGCACCGTCCGATCGAGGAAGTGCGCGATTGGTTGAGCCATATCAGCCATATCGTCGGGCTGCTCGCTGCGCGCTCCCTGGAACGGCAAAGTTCTTATGCCGTGCTGTTCGAACTGCTGCTGGCGCAGGCCGATGGCAAGGTGGATATCGAGGTCTTGCGGCGAAGTGCGAGCCAGGAATCACGGGACGATACGCCTGACGCCATGGACCGCCTATGGGAAGAAGAGTCCGTGCGTTTTGGCGCCGAGGCGCCAGCTGAAAACTGCTCACCAAACGGGGCTCGCCACGTCCAGCCCGATGCCAGCCGAACGGTGCATCCATGAACTATCTCAATCAATTTGCCTTCCAGCTCTATCCCTACATCACGCTGGCCGTTTTCTTCATCGGCAGCTGGGCACGCTACGACCGCGCCATGTACACCTGGCGTACGGGCTCGAGCCAGCTTCTATCCGGGTGGGGTATGCGGTTGGGTAGCAACCTATTTCACATCGGCGTGCTGGCCATACTCGGCGGACACCTGGTCGGGCTACTGACGCCGCACAGCGTGTATGAGGCCTTTATCACAGCACCGCAGAAACAATTGCTGGCGATGGCGGTGGGCGGCATTTTCGGCCTGCTGTGCCTGGGCGGCTTGTGCATTTTGCTGGTTCGTCGATTGGGTAACGTTCGCGTTCGCGCCACTGGCACCAAGGGCGACACGCTGGTGCTGATGCTGCTGTTCGTTCAATTGGTGCTTGGCCTGTGCACGATCGGCGTGTCGACGCACCATATGGACGGCGCCGTGATGATTCAGCTGGGTGAATGGACGCAGCATATCGTTACGTTCCGCTGGGGCGCTGCCGATTTCATCGCCGACGTGAGCTGGGTCTACAAGACTCACATATTCCTCGGAATGACGTTGTTTCTGCTGGCCCCGTTTACGCGGCTTGTGCATGTGTGGAGTATTCCCGTCAGCTATCTGCGACGCCCTTATCAGGTAGTGCGACGTCGCCCCGCGACGGTCCAGCACGGTCGGCGCGTATAAGCCATGGTCAAGCCCGTTCCGCTTTCCTTGTCCATCGTTCCCGCCGATTCACTGGCTGCGCAACACCATGCCGACGAATCAACGGTGGACGACAGCTCACGTTCCATGGGGCGTCCCGCGCCGTGCAATCTTCGGGTGGGTCATGCCGCGATCGACGAAGCGCAGATCGCGCAGGAGATGCAACACCACCGAACGGCGACGCCGGAACAATCGCGAGCGGCGGCGGCACGCGCGTTGGTGGTGCGAGCATTGTTGCGTCACGAGGTCGAAAGGCTCGGCCTCGATACGGTGGCTTTCGCTGCAGGTGTTGAGACGTTGGAGGAGGCGCGCATACGGGCCTTGCTTCAGCGCGAGGTTGTCGATCGGGTGCCGAGCGAAACGGATTGCTTGCGCTATTTCGAGCAGAACCGGGAGCGTTTTCGATCGCCGGATCGCATTCGTGTCAGCCATATTCTCCTTGGCGCGGCGCCCCACGATGTCGCCGCCCGATTGGACGCACGCCAGCGTGGCGAGAAACTGATTGGTGAACTGAAGGGCCAGCACTCGTTGTTTGCCGATATGGCGCACCGCCATTCGGATTGCCCCTCGCGAACCGACGGCGGTGACCTGGGTTGGTTGGAGCGGGGCCAGACCACGCCCGAGTTCGATCGGCAGATTTTTCGTTTGCATGCGGGGCTGGCGGCGTTTCCGGTGGAATCGCGCTGGGGTTACCACGTGGTATCGATCGAGGCGATGGAGCAGGGACAAGCGTTGCCCTTCGACGCAGTACGCGAACGCATCTCGGACTATCTGGAGCTGCAGCTACGGCAACGCCAGCTACAGGACTATTTGCTGAGTCTGCAGGAGCGCTACGGCGTGGAAGGGTTGGACGAGATCGAGGCCTTGGCAGAACAGGGTTAAGCAGAGGCAGGGAAGGCGGCGTTTTTCTTAGGGAGCATGATCATGGAGCACGACAGCGTTACCGGCGGCCAGCAGCAGCGGGCCATGTGGCTGAGCACTTTCGCCTTCACCGTGTGCTTTGCGGTGTGGACGATCTTTTCGATCATTGGTATCCAGATCAAGCAACAGCTTGGCTTGAGCGACACGCAGTTCGGTCTGCTTGCCGCGACGCCGATACTTACCGGCTCGCTGATCCGGCTGTCACTCGGCATTTGGGCCGACCAGTACGGCGGCCGCCGCGTGCTGACCCTGGTCATGCTATGCGGCGCGGTCGCCACCTGGATGCTCAGCTACGCAAGAACCTACCCGCAATTCCTGCTGGCCGCCCTGTTTGTCGGCATCGCGGGTGGCTCGTTTTCCGTGGGTATTGCCTACGTGTCCACCTGGTTCCCGGCCAAGCGCCAGGGCACTGCGCTGGGTGTGTTTGGCGCCGGTAACGTCGGTGCAGCAGTAACCAAGCTACTGGCACCGATGGTGATGGTGGCGGCCGGTTGGGGCATGGTGGCCAGGGTCTGGGCAGTGGGTCTGGCGGTCACTGCCGTTTTGTTCTATCTGCTATCACAGGACGACCCGTCGCTGGCCGAGCGGCGCCGCACCGGCGCCAAGCCGATGTCGTTTGCCGCCCAGATGGAACCGCTGAAGAATCTGCAGGTATGGCGTTTCTCGCTGTACTACTTCTTTGTGTTCGGCGGTTTCGTGGCGTTGTCATTGTGGCTGCCGCGCTATCTCATTGGCGCCTATGGCATGGATGTGAAGACGGCGGGCTTGATTGCTGCCTGCTACTCGATCCCGGCCAGCCTGTTTCGCATCGTGGGCGGCTGGTTGTCCGATCGTGTGGGTGCGCGGCGGGTGATGTACTGGACCTTTGGCGTGGCGACGCTTTGCACCTTCGCGCTGTCCTATCCCGACACGCAATACGTGGTGAAAGGCATCAAGGAAAATATTGCCTTCCATGCCATGGTCGGGCTGGTGCTGTTTACCGTGTTGGTGTTCGTGCTGGGCTTCTTCATGTCGCTGGGCAAGGCGGCGGTCTACAAGCACATTCCCGTTTACTACCCCTCCCACGTTGGCTCGGTGGGCGGCGTGGTCGGCATGATCGGCGGCCTGGGTGGCTTCGTGTTGCCCATTGCATTCGGCGCGCTGAACGATCTGGTTGGCATCTGGACCAGTTGTTTCATGCTGATGTTTCTGGTGGTCGCGAGCTCCCTGGCATGGATGCATGCTGCCGTACGGCGCTTGGAGCGGCGGCGGTTCCCGCAGCTGGACGCGGACACCGGCTTGCCGACGACCATGCGCTAAGGCCCGTCCAGCCCTTGCGAGCATCAGGGGTGGGGCGGACGCCACCGGTAACGGACGAACGGGAGCGTTTCCGGGCAGGTTGGCCTGGGGCCGTCTCGGAGCGCTTGCGCCAGGGCGGCCTGACTGGCCCGGCGACTGTATTTAGGGGGCGGCGAGGTTATGATAACCGCTCGTATCCACCCATCCCGGTGCTGACTGCCCTAGAACGCAGCGCCGGCTCCTAGAGGAAAACCCATCCATGGCACGCGGTATCAACAAGGTCATCATTGTCGGCAATCTCGGCGCCGATCCGGAAACGCGTTACACCGGTAATGGCACCGCCATCACCAGCATCCGCCTCGCAACGTCCGAAAGCTGGACCGACAAGCAGAGCGGCGAAAAGCAGGAGCGGACCGAGTGGCACCGCGTGAAGCTGTTCGGTCGTCTGGCTGAAATCGCGGGCGAATACCTCAAGAAGGGTCGCCAGGTTTATATAGAAGGCTCGCTGCGCACCGACAAGTACACCGACAAGGACGGCGTCGAGCGCTTCAGCACCGACATCATCGCTGCCGAAATGCAGATGCTGGGCGGCGGCACCGA
>OUWB010003137.1_pt1 | contig 13312 bp, 15 predicted proteins | sample 1779821 | NCBI WGS metagenome assembly OUWB01 (sample SAMEA3914806, study PRJEB12502) | metagenome | biome: forest; material: soil | place: Canada | collected 2011-08-03 | depth 0.1 m
CGTCTCGATCAGCATGAAGTGCGTGATGTTGTCGAGCCAGGCCGCCCCCTCGGCGCGGCGGATATGGACCAGGCCCGGCAGCAGGGCGACCAAGGACTTCATGTGCTCGCTCTGGAAATGAAAGCGGCAGACGACGACGCGGCTCGCCATCGTCGCCATCAACCCGGCGCCCGGTGTCTCGACCGCCTCGCCTATGCCGCGCGGCATGAGCAGCAGTTCACCCTGGGCGACGTCGGTGTCGCCGAGACGCAGGCCGCCCTCGATGACGAAACAGATGGTCTCCGCCTCGGCCGGCAGGTCCAGGACCGCCCCGGGCGCCAGGGCCTCGGTATAGATATGGTCGCCGCTGAGGCGGATCTGCGACAGCACGTGCGACAGCAGATCGGGTGAAATCATGCCGAAACGCGCGACTTCCGGATTTTCGGTCAAGTTTTCAGGAGGCGGCGTCATGGCGATCCGGGGGTGTGGCGGGTATCTTCAGCTTCGTTAGATCGCTTAAATGTAACGCTTTCAAGACAATTCGACACCCCAATCCAGCGAAGGTTTTGCCGGCGCGCGCGGACACACATCCGCAGCACCTTTTGCGAGCCTTCCGATATCCCGAAAGGACTTTCGCCATGAAGAAGTATCTGATCACCGCTGCCGCCACCGCCCTGCTGGCCCTGGGCGCCCTGCCTGTCGCAGCCCAGGCCAAATCCCATAATATCGTCCTGGTCCACGGCGCCTTCGCCGAACCGTCCAGCTGGGACAAGGTCGCCAAGATCCTGCGCCACAAGGGTTATCACGTCACCGAAGTCGCCAATCCCCTGACCTCGCTGGACGACGACGTCGCCGCGACCAAGGCGGTGCTCGACGCCCAGGACGGTCCGACCGTTCTTGTCGGCCATTCCTGGGCCGGCGTGGTGATCGGCGAGGCCGGCGACAATCCCAAGGTCAGCGCGCTGGTCTATATCGCCGCCTTCGCGCCGGACACCGGTGAAAGCCTGGCCGCCCTGACCGCCAACGGCCCGGCGCCCGCGGGCATGAAGGCGATCCATCCGGACGCCAAGGGTTTCCTGACCGTCGATCCCGAGCAGTTCCCGACCGTCTTCGCCGGCGACGTGCCCCTGGCCGAGGCCAAGATCATGGCCGCCCACCAACTGCCGCTGAACGGCGCCGTCTTCGGCGTGCCTGCCAAGGTCGCCGCCTGGCACTCAAAGCCCGACTATTACGCGGTTTCGGCCAATGACCAGATGATCCCGCCGGACGCCGAAGCCTTCTTCGCCAAGCGCATGAAGGCGACGACCATCACGCTCGGCAGCAGCCACGCCGCCATGGTGTCACACCCGAAAGAGGTCGCCGCCCTGATCGAACAAGCCGCCGAAGCCAACTGAGCCGACTTCTGAGTTGATCTCGGAGAGCAAAGCCCTCTCCCCGAGAAACGGGGAGAGGACGGACAGCAAGCACGTAGGGCGAAGATGTCCGGGTGAGGGGCCAATGCGGCCGCCGCTTTAGCCCCTCAGGCTAGCCGCCCGCCCCGTCGCCTTCACTTCGTTCGGCTCTCGTCCTCTCCCCGTTGTACGGGGAGAGGGCAAAAAACTCACCCAAAAAAACATGCGCCATAGCTCTACTCGAAGGAGCGGATGGCGGAGCCATGCCTAAAAGGACCCCCGACCATGACCGATACAGCCCCCGCATCCAAATCCTGGCTGCAGACCTATTATTATCTCCGCGCCGGCGTAGCCATCGCCTGGGTCGCGGCCGCCTTTACCGTCGGCAAGACCGAACCCGTCGAAGGCGCCCTGCTCGTCATCTATCCGGCTTGGGATGCGCTGGCCAATGTGCTCGACGCCCGACGCAACGGTGGCTTTGGCAAGGCACCGTCGCAGGCGTTCAATGCCGCCGTCAGCACCCTGACCGCCATCGCCATGGCCTGGGCCGTGTCGCGCGACATGCATGCGGTCGCAGCCGTGTTCGGCGCGTGGGCCATCCTCGCCGGCTTGTTGCAATTCGCCACCGCGCTGCGCCGCATGAAGGCCGGCGCCCAATGGACGATGATCCTGAGCGGACTTCAATCGGCCCTGGCTGGCGGTTTTTTTGCCAGCCTGGCGTTGAAGCCCACCCCGCCGGCCATGGCGGATCTTGCGCCCTATGCGGCGTTCGGCGCCCTGTACTTCTTCCTGGCCGCCCTGCTTCTGACCCTGCGGCGGAAGTAGAGAAAGGGTGAACGGACTCATCGTTCGTTCACATTCCCACGGTATGGGATTTGGGGTGAAGACGCCCCGAACACCCTTTTCTGTTGCATTCTCGGTCGAGGAAGACACGGCTATCGTGTGCGCCAATGCGTCGGGCCTGATCGATTCTCCCGCCTATATCGACGGCTACATCGCCTTCTTCGCCGGCTTGCCGGAGCCCTGGCGCTATCATTATCTGTCGGACCTGTCGCGTTGCACCGGCTTCGTCGCCTATACCGACCTGATGCGCCTGGCCGATTTCTGGGAGCCGCACCTCAAGGCCTTTCCGCGCCGGCGCAAGGTGGCGGTCGTCACCAAGGACCGGCTGATGGTCGAACGCATGCCGAGGATGGACGATCTGTTGGCCCAGACCTCTCACCGCACCTTTCCGACCTTGAAAGAGGCGCGTGCCTGGCTTCTGGAGTAAATTTCCACCGGACCAAAACCTCGGACTCAGACTCAGCGTATTCTTGTTTTGAGGTCTCGTCTGGATAGGGGTTGGATATGTCGGTTTTCGCGCGCAACGCTCTGGGTTTGGGGCTTTTCCTGGCAATGGGGACCCCGGCCCACGCCGACACGCCCCTGCCCGACAGCTTCGCCACGCCCGGCCTGAAGGTCGTGGCCAAGGTCCAAGCCATCGGCGACCAGATCTACGAGTGCAAGGCGGATGCGAGCGGGGCAAAAACCTGGCAGTTTCGCGAACCTCTGGCCACCCTGACGGAAGACGGCAAGACCGTCGGCCGCCACTTTGCCGGCCCACGCTGGATGTTCGACGACGGCAGCTTCGTTGCCGGAAAGGTGTCCGCCAAGGCCGACGGCGCGACGCCCCAGGACATTCCCTGGCTGAAGCTCGATGTCGTGGCGCAAGGCGGCCAGGGCCGTCTGACCGGCGTCACCACGGTCGAACGCATCGCCACCCGGGGCGGCGTCTTCGCGGGTCCCTGCACCACCGCCGGCGACCTGCACCTGGAGCCCTACCGCGCCGACTACGTGCTCTTCGGCAGGTAAACAAGGGGACGGTGCGACCTCAGCCCCCTCCGTCATCCGAGGCGTAAACGCCTCGTCTGCCACCTCCCCCGCTCCGCAGGGGAGGATTTGCACATCTGTCATCGCCGGGCGCTATAACGGCAGGATTGTCCCTGCCGGAGCCGCCCGATGAGCCTTTTGCTATGCCTCTTGCTGCTCGTCGTGGCGCTGATCCTGCACCTTTTGGAGTCATTGCAGCGGGCGCGCGGCTTCATGATCGCCGGGATCGGCCTGATGCTGGTGATCGGCTTAGGCGTCGTGCCGGCGCTGCTGCTGCCGATGACGCAACTGCCCAATCGCCTCTCCGACGTGACCTGGCACGACCGTAACGCCATCGTCCTGCTGGGTGCCGGCACGGTGGCGCGCTCGTCGACGTCGGGGCCGGATGTGCCGATCTTCGCCTATGGCCGCGTCACCGCGGCAGCCGCCGCCTGGCGCGACTGCCAGTCCCGTGGCAAGGACTGCACCCTGGTGGTCAGCGGCGGTGACCCGATGCGCCATGGTATGAGCGAAGCGGCGGTCTACGCGAAGCCGCTGGAGTTGCTCGGCGTGCCGTCATCGGCCATCGTGCTCGAGGACAAAAGCCTGAACACCTGGCAGAATGCCGCCAATTCGACGCGGCTGATCCCCGCCGACCGCCAGATCGTGGTGGTCACTTCGGGTATCCACCTGAAGCGATCCCTGCTGTTCTTCGATCATTTCCGCGCGGGCGCCGAGGGCATCGCGGCCGACCGGCTGGAACCCGAGTTTTCGCCGGGCGCCGCCAGCTATAACTTCTTCCTGACGGACGCGGTGCTGCACGAACAGATCGGCACGCTGCAGTTCCATGTCTATAACGTGTTGGGGCTGAACGGGCGGAAGAAGGGTTAGGCGCCTCTTTCTTTCGCTCGCCCCGCTTACGGGGAGACCGGGCGGCCGGAGCCGGGGACCGCCGCGAAGCGGTGGTGAGAGGGGGAATGGACGGTAGGTCTTGACTGTGACTGAAGCCTCGTTGAAGCGGATTCTACGGTGCCCCCCTCCCACCACGCCCTTCGGGCGCGGTCCCCCCTCCCCGTAAACGGGGCGGGCGAAGAAAGAAGTGGCGCCTAGCTCAAAGCCTACATCTGCGGCTGCATCTGGTTTATCTGGGCGGCATCCATCGGCATCATGTTGTGGTTCAGATTGCTCATGATCCACAGCGACCCGGCGACGATCAGGAACACCACCAGGATGCCGAAAGCCAGGGCCAGCACGTTGTTGGTATTGTCCGGCCCCGTCGTGACGTGCAGGAAAAACACCAGGTGCACACCCATCTGGGCGATGGCCAGCACGATCAGCGCCACCGGCACGGCCGGGCCCCAAATCAGGTGTGTGCCGGCGGCCCAGAAGGCCGCCGCCGTCAGCAGGACCGAAAAGCCCAGGCCCATATTGGAGTTGCTGATCCAATGGCCGGCACTTTCCTCGGGCTCGTCACCCGGCGCATGGTCTTCGCGATCGCCGGCGGTGCCGGCAAAGGTGTGCGGATCGAAATCGAGGTCGCCACTCATGTATGAAGCCCCATCAGATAGACGATTGTGAACACCCCGACCCAGACGATGTCGAGGGCGTGCCAGAACAGGTTGAAACAGATCAGGCGGTGGACGATCTCCTTGCGGAAGCCCTTGACCTGGACCTGGGCCATCATGGTCAAAAGCCAGAGCCCGGCGACCGTGACGTGCAGCCCGTGCAGCCCGACCAGGCCGTAGAACGAGGTCAGGAACCCGCTGCGTTGGGGCGTGATGCCGCGGCTTGCCAGCGAGATGAACTCCTGCAGCTCCATACCGACAAAGGCCAGGCCCAACAGGCCGGTGACCAGCAGGAAAACCTGGGTCCACAGCTTGTTGCGGGCATTGGTCGCGGCAAAGGACAGCCCGCAGGTATAGCTCGACAGCAGCAGCACGCCGGTTTCCATGGCCACCCGCGGCGCCTCGACGATCTGGGTGATATTGGGCCCGCCCGCCGTCGCGCCCCTTTGCACGGCAAAAGCCGCGAAGAAGCACGAGAACATGACGATATCGCTGAGCAGGAACAGCCAGAAGCCATAGCCGACGATGATGCGCGTGCGCGCCGGGCCGGTCGTGCCGTGGCCGATGCCTTCGACGGGAGCCTCGTCGCCTTCGGGGCGATGGCCGAGATTGTGCGGGTCCTCGCGGACGCGGCGGATGGTCTCGCGGGAGATGGGGAGGTCGGACTCGCTCATGGCAGCGCGCCCTCCTTGGCCAGCTTTTTCAAGAGGGCCTCACGCGAGGCCCGCCGCGCATGTTCGGCGCGGGCCAGCTCCTCGGCCGGCACGTGGAATTCATGGACATCGCGCCAGGCGAAGACCACGAAGCCGGCAAAGGCGGCGGCCAGGCCCAGCCCGGCCAGCCACCAGATATGCCAGATCAGGGCAAACCCCATGATGGTGGCGAAAAACGCGGTGAAAAAGCCGACCGAGCTGTTCACCGGCATCTCGATCGCCTGGTATTGCGGCTCGGCCGACAGCTGCTGGGTCTCGATCGCCCTCACCTTGATGTTCCAATAGGCTTCCTCGCCTTCGACATTGGGCATGACGGCGAAGTTGAAGAAGGGCGGCGGCGAGGTCGTCGCCCATTCCAGCGAGCGGCCGTCCCACGGATCGCCGGTCTCGTCGCGCAGCTTGTCGCGCTGCAGGATGCTGACGACCAGCATGGTGATCTGGCAAATGGCGCCGATGATCAGGATGACGATGCCGACCACCGAAACGTCGAGCAAGGGCGCCCAGGCCGCGATATTGACGTGCTGCAGCCGCCGCGTCATGCCCTGGATGCCCAATATATAGAGCGGCGCGAAGGTCACCCAGAAGCCGACAATGGCGAACCAGAAAGCCGCCTTGCCCCAGCCCTCGTGCAGGCGGAAACCGAAGGCCTTGGGGAACCAGTAGTCGAGCCCGGCGAACAGGCCGAAGATGACCCCGCCGACGATGACATTGTGAAAGTGCGCCACCAGGAACATCGAATTGTGCAGCAGGAAGTCGGCCGGCGGCACGGCCAGCAGCACGCCCGTCATACCGCCGATGATGAAGGTGAAGATGAAGCCCAGCGACCACAGCATCGGCACGGTAAAGCGCACCCGGCCGCCGTACATGGTGAAGATCCAGTTGTAGATCTTGACCCCTGTGCCGACCGCGATGACCGAGGTGGCGATGCCGAAGGCGGTATTGACCGCCGCGCCCGACCCCATGGTGAAGAAGTGGTGCAGCCAGACCATCATGGCGACGATGCAGATGAAGAGCGTCGCCGCCACCATCGAGCGATAGCCGAACAAGGGCTTGCCGGAAAAGGTCGAGAAGATCTCGGAAAAGATACCGAACGCCGGCAAGACCAGGATATAGACCTCCGGATGGCCCCAGGCCCATATCAGGTTCATGAACATCATCGGGTTGCCGCCCAGTTCATTGCTGAAATAGTGCCAGCCGAAGATGCGGTCGAGGCTCAGCATGGCCAGCGTCGCCGTCAGGATCGGAAAGACCGCGACGATCAGCAGGCTGGCGGCCAGGGTGGTCCAGCAGAACATCGGCATGCGGAAATAGCTCATGCCCGGGCAGCGCATCTTCAGCACCGTGGTGACGAAGTTGATCCCGGTCATCAGCGTGCCGACGCCCGATATCTGCACGGCCCAGAGATAGTAGTCGACGCCCACCCCCGGCGAATAGGTGGTCTCCGAAAGCGGTGGATAGGGCAGCCAGCCGGTGCGGGCGAACTCACCGATAAACAGCGACACATTGACCAGTAGCGCGCCCGTCGCCGTCAGCCAGAAGCTGACCGAATTCAGCGTCGGAAAGGCGACGTCGCGCACGCCCAGTTGCAGCGGCGTGACGAAGTTCATAAAGCCGATGACCAGGGGCATGGCGGCGAAGAAGATCATGATCGTGCCGTGCGCCGAAAAGATCTGGTCGTAATGCTCGGGCGGCAAATAACCCGGCCCGTTGATCGCCGCGGCCTGCTGGGTGCGCATCATGATGGCGTCGGCAAAGCCGCGGATCAGCATGACGAGGCCCAGCGTCACGTACATGATGCCGATGCGCTTGTGATCGACGCTGGTCACCCATTCCTTCCAGAGATAGGGCCACCAGCCCTTGGCCGTGATCAAACCCAGCACGCCGAGAATGGCCAGGATCAGCACGATCGAGGTGATCAGGGGAATGGGTTGGCTGAGCGGAATGGCCGACCAGTTGAGCTTGCCGAACATAGTTCAGTCCTTCCCGCCGGTTGAGATTTCGCGGCCGGCATGGGACGGCGCCTCGGGCGCGGGTCCCGGCGCCGGCGGGGTCTGTTGCTTGGCGATCGACAGGAACAGGGTCGGATCGACGCTCTTGTAGGCGATCGGCGCCACGGCCTGGCTTTGTACGGCCAGTTGGGCATAGGCCGCCTTGTCCAGGACGAGGCTGGAGCTTTTGGCCGACTGCGTCCAGACGGCGAAATCGGCCGGGGCGACGCTCTTGACCTGGAACTGCATGTCGGAAAAGCCGTCGCCGCTGAAGTGCGAGGACTGGCCGAACAGGACGTCGGGCCGGTCGGCCTGCAGGTTCAGCTGCGACACCATGCCGGGCATGGCGTAGATCATCGAGCCCAGGCGCGGGATGAAAAAGGCGTTGAAGACGCTGGCCGAGGTGATCGAGAAATGCACCGGCTGGCCGGCCGGCACGACCAACTGGTTGACCGTGGCGATATTCTGCTGCGGGTAGATGAACAGCCACTTCCAGTCCAGCGACACCACCTGGATTTCCAGGGCCGGCGTCTTCGACGGCAGGGGCTTGAACGGGTCGAGCTGATAACAGCCGATCCAGATGACGCCGCCGATGAACATGATGGTCAGGATGGGGATCGACCAGACGACGGCTTCGAGACGTCCGGAAAACGACCAGTAGGGCCGGTATTCCGCCTTGGTGTTCGATGCCCGATAATGCCAGGCCATCCAGAAGGCCAGCAGGATCGTCGGAATGACAATGGCCAGCATGATCAGCAGGGCGTCGATCAGGATGGTGACGTCCTGGGTCGCCACGGGGCCGGCCGGTTCGAGAATGCCGTGAGCCCCTGCCTGAATGTCCATCTGTGCGCCCAACCCGTTTCAAGGTCCCAGATGTCACCGATAGGTCAGGCGGTATAAATTTGCCGTAAGGGATCAGCCCCGGGCTGTCAGGATATGGTAAGGGCCTCTTTCCTTATTGAATCCCAACGGGCCGCCACGGCATGGCAGACACCAATTGATCGGACGAAGGATCCAGCCATGACGCGTGTACTCTATGTGGGGCAGGACCCCAAGACGGTGGACTTTTCCGACCCGGCCCTGCCGCCCGGCACGACCGCCGAGGCCATCCAGGCGGGTATCGAGAAGGCGGCCGCCGACATCGGCAAGCATGGCTGGCAGGCGGACCTCTGCATGATCTCGCCCGACGACGCCGGCATCGCCGCCCTGCGCGACCAGCTGGGCACGGCGACCTATGACGTCGTGGTGATCGGCGGCGGCCTGCGGGTTCCAGCCAAGGGGCTCGGCCTGTTCGAAAAGGCGATCAATGCCATCCATCATGGCGCGCCTTTGGCCGACATCGCCTTCAACACCAAGCCGGACGACACCGCCGCCGCCGCGGCGCGCTGGGTCAAGGAGGAGTGAGGGGACGGGCGAGGCATTCGGAACAAATTAAGAACATTCTCTTGACTCGTTCAAAGCGATCGGTAAAGTGCGGCCATCCTGGGTTGATTATGGGAGGGACGCATGTTCAGGAAAATCTGTGTTGGATCAATGATCGCGTTGGGACTGGCGTCGCCGGCCATGGCGCAAACGCCGCCGTGTGCCGTCATCGTCGGGGGCGGCTACGAGCTGACGGGCGACGCATCGGTCAACGACACCTGGCTCAAGGCGAATAAAATGGTCTCCGACGACCTGACCGCTGCTCTGTCGCAACGCGGCTACACGGTCCGTGAGCAATTTGCCGCTTCGACCTCATCCGACGACAGCCTGAAGATCGCGGTCAAGGCCTCCAAAGACACGGGCTGTTCCGAAATCATCCAACTGACGAACTTTTTGAAAGACCCGCCCGATGCCGTTTCACCCGGCAAGTTCGGGTTCGCCGCGACGGTTGTCCACTTCGATATCCAGCACGCGAATGGCTTTAGCAGCTACAACACCGTCATCGACGCTTCTAAGACGTACGAATATCCGCGGACGATGGAGACCTTCCAAACGCTTTCGATGTCGGATGTCGCGGCGAAAATCGCCGACGATCTCGACGCGTCAAGCGTCCTGGCCGGGATGAAAGGCGCTGCGCCCACGCCTTAGGGCGCTTGCCAGGCTACCGAATACCGCCTAGCACGGAGACCACTGTTCTTTTTCGCGAGGTCCGCCGTGCTGCGCCGTACATTTCTTGCCGGTCTCGCCTTAAGCGCCGTGGCCGGCCGCGCCCTCGCCGCCTCTACGCCCCTGGCCAATGTCGCCGCCGCCAAGGTCACGTTGCTGTCGACCATGTTGTCCGACGGCGACGAACTCGGCGAATGGGGCTTTTCAGCCCTGGTCGAGGTCGATGGCAAGGCCTACCTCTTCGACACCGGCGCCAATCCGGACCTGGTGCTGCACAATGCCAAGGCATTGAAGATCGACCTGTCGCCGGTCGAGGACGTCATCATCTCGCACAATCACGACGACCATACGGGCGGCCTGATCACCCTGCGGCGCGAACTGATGAAAACCAACCCGAAGGCCTTGAGCCGCGCCCACGTCTCCGCCGGCATCTTCACGCCGCGCTGGCGCAAGGACGGCACGGACGACAACGGCCTCACACCCTTGAAGGCGCAATATGAGGCGCTGGGCGGGCAATTCATCGTCCATGACGGGTTCACCGAGCTTCAGCCGGGTGTGTGGTTTACCGGCCCGGTGCCGCGGCCCCATGCCGAGACCAACTGGCAACCCGGCCTGACGATGGATAGTCCCAAGGGCCGCATCCAGGACAATGTGCCGGAAGACGGCGCCCTGGTCATGGTGACCCGCCAGGGCAGTATCGTCCTCACCGGCTGCGGCCATGCCGGTATCGTCAATATCTGCGACGACGCGCAAACCCTGACCCACGGATCGCCGATCCTGGCGGTCATCGGCGGCCTGCATCTCTTTTCCAAGCCCGACACAGTCGTCGACTGGACGGGCGGGCAACTGAAAAAGATGGGCGTCAAATACCTGCTGGCGGCGCACTGCACGGGCATCGAAGCCACCTTCCGCCTGCGCCAGGTGATGGCCCTGACGCGCCAGACCTGCGTCGTCGGCGCCACCGGCGCCAGCTATAGCCTGGCCAACGGGATCGCGCCGGGGGAGATTGCGGCGTAAAATGCATTCCGCCGCCTTATAAACATCCGCCGCGCTAACATCCCCGGTTAAATCAACATCCCACAAGTCACGCGGCCAATTCCCGCCGCCGTGCGTATGCCCTTCACTTGTTGCGCTTCCCGCAACGCGAAAGGCATCTCCATGAAAACGATCCCAACCGTCTCGGCTGGCCTGCTGGCCCTGTCGCTTGTCACCGCCGCCGGCCTTGCCAACGCCCAGGCCATGCGCCCGGGCCAGGGCACTGCGCCCGCCATGTCGCCCGGCATGAGCATGTCCGACCCGATGGTCGGCGGCGCGGCCATGTACCCGAACAAGACCATTGTCGACAACGCCATGCAGTCATCCGATCACACGACCCTGGTCGCCGCGGTCAAGGCGGCCGGCCTGGTCGATACGCTACAGGGCCCTGGCCCCTTCACCGTGTTTGCGCCGACCAATGAGGCCTTCGCCGCCCTGCCCGCCGGCACCGTCGATACGCTGATGATGCCGCAGAACAAGGCGATGCTGGCCAAGATCCTGACCTGCCATGTCGTGGCCGGCGACATCTCGTCGATGATGCTGTCGAAGTGGATCGACAAGCATAATGGCCACTACACCCTGAATACGGTCGGCGGCTGCAAGCTGATCGCCACCAAGTCCGGCGGCATGATCATGCTGACCGACGAAAAGGGCGATGTCGCCAACATCACCATCGCCGACGTCAACCAGTCGAACGGCGTCATCCACGTCGTCGACAAGGTCCTGCTGCCGGCCGGCTAACTGAGGGCCTTTCCGACAAAAAGCACTTCTAAAACGGCGCGTTTCCCCTATCATTGGATGTCCAAAGATAGGGGAGGCGTTCATGTCCAAGGTAAAAGTGGCCGGCTTGAGTGTCTCCCTCGATGGCTTCGCCGCGGGGCCCGACCAGAGCCTGGACCATCCGCTGGGCGTGCGCGGCCAGGAGATGTTCCAGTGGTTTTTCCCGACGAAGACCTTTCGCGAAATGATCGGCAAGGACGACGGCGAAACCGGCCCGGACAACGACTTCGCCCGGCGCGCAATGGCAGGGTTCGGCGCCTTTATCCTGGGGCGCAACATGTTCGGGCCCATTCGCGGCGAGTGGCCGGACGATCAATGGAAAGGCTGGTGGGGGGACAATCCGCCCTATCATGCGCCCACCTTTATCCTGACCCACTATCCGCGCCCGCCGATCGAGATGCTGGGCGGCACGACCTTTCATTTCGTCACCGACGGTATCGAATCCGCCCTGCAACAGGCGCGCGCGGCGGCAGGCGACAAGGACATCAAGATCGGCGGCGGGGTCGAGACGGTGAAGCAATATATCCAGGCCGGCCACGTCGATGAAATCCACCTGGCCTTTGCCCCCGTGGCGCTGGGCCAGGGCGAAGCGCTGTTCAGCGGCCTCGATCTTCATGCGCTGGGCTATCGCACCGTCGAGCATGTGGCCACGCCGCGCGCCACGCATATCGTGCTCGCGAAGTAAGGTTGTGGCGCGCTTCAAGGCCCCCTCCGTCACGGGGCTTCGCCTTACGGCTCGCTCCCGTGCCACTGCCGACGGGGCGTCCCGCTCCCCCGCTTCGCAGGGGAGGAGAGATTCTGGGGGCTATCCCTACCCCAACGCAACGCCGGCGGCGGCCAGGTCCTGGGCGGCGTCGCCGACGCTCTTGAACAGGGTGATGGTCTCTTCGCGATGATCGGCGGCGCCGACCGCGCAGAGGTCGCGCAAGGTGCCGCGGATGTCCTCGGCCTTGAGCAGGCCGCGCGCCAAGGGCTGGGTCAGGTCGCCGGCCTCCGTCATGGCGGCTTCGCTATCGACCCAGACCTCGGCGCGGGCCATGGCGGTGTCGTCGGCCTCGCGCATGTCGTGGGTAAAGCCGCCGATCAGCGCCACGTGCTGGCCGGCGTTCAGCCAGCGCCCCTGGATCAGGGGTTCGGAACTCAAGGTGGCACACGCCGTGATGTCGGCCTGGCGGACGCCGGCCTCCAGCTCCTCACAGGCCCAGGCGGCAAAGCCATGATTGCACAGGTGTCGGGCCAGCTTTTCGGCATTTCCCCGCGTCGGGCTGAAGATCTGCACCTCGCGGATATCGCGGACGGCGCGATAGGCGAAGGCCAGTTCCGAGGCGATGCGGCCGGAGCCGACCAGCAGCAGTTTGTGGGCATGGTCGATCGCCAGGCGGGAAGCCGCCACCGCGGCCACCGCCGCCGTGCGCCGCGCCGTCAGCTCGCCGCCGTCGAGCAGGGCCAGGTGTTCGCCGGTTTCCGCGTCGATGACGATATAGCTGGCGGTCACCGCCGGCAGGCCCTTGGCCGCATTGCCCGGGGTGACATTGACGATCTTGACCCCGCCGATGGTCGCGTTCCATGCCGGCATGACCAGCAAAGAGGCATCGTGCGGCCAGGCATGGACGTGGCGCTGCGGGCTCTGTGTGTCCTGGAGAAGTGCTGCCGGCAGGTGGGCGACCAATTTGTCATAGGGCAAGGCGGCGATGACGTCAGGCTGGGATAAGATACGCATGGTTAGGCTCCGTAAGTTACTCTCCTCCCCATTTTGTTAAAATGGGGAGGTGGCGGCGCGCGCCCGAAGGGCAAGTCGACGTCGGAGGGGTCACTTGCTGTCGTCAAAGCAACCTGAGGCCTCGTAAGTGACCCCTCCGTCACGGACTACGTGCTTCGCACTTCGCCGCGCCACCTCCCCATTTTAACAAAATGGGGAGGAGAAG
>OUWB011183521.1_pt1 | contig 13309 bp, 10 predicted proteins | sample 1779821 | NCBI WGS metagenome assembly OUWB01 (sample SAMEA3914806, study PRJEB12502) | metagenome | biome: forest; material: soil | place: Canada | collected 2011-08-03 | depth 0.1 m
ACTACTTCTTCCCCAGATTGGCTAGCTTGACCCGCTGAATTCAGCACCAAGCCGGCAACAAGTCATGCCTGATGATCATAGCGAGTTGGTACCACCCCTTCCCATCCCGAACAGGACCGTGAAACGACTCCACGCCAATGATAGTGCGGATACCCGTGTGAAAGTAGGTAATCGTCAGGCTCTCTAGCATGTCCAAAAACCCCACCCGAAAGGTGGGGTTTTTGTGTTTACACGATCGAAAAAGGCATACTCGAACTTAACCCACACCAACTCGGATGAGGTTCGTTTGCGGTTTGTGAGTGCTTTGAGGGCAGTGTTCACCGCTTACGGCTTCAGCGGTCCCAGCCCTCATCTTCACATCTCGGTATTGGATATAAACTATCCGGCGCTAGTTTTGGCCGGAAGCAAAAACGCCGCCGGCATCAATGTGCGTGCGCGCCGCTGGCCGCATACTCGGGAAACTCATTTTTCTGGCAAGCCGGGCATACGCCCTTGAGTTCGACGTCTTCCCCGCTCAAACGGTATCCGGCCAGATGAATTTTCGCTACCAGTGCACGCTGCAACGGCGGATCATGCAATTCACTGACCTGGCCGCATTCCTGACACACGACCAGAATGCCGTGTGCGCAGTGGGTCAGGTCATGGCAGGCGGTAAACGCATTGATGGACTCGATGCGATGCACCAGGCGCGCAGCCAGCAGGAAATCGAGCGCACGATAGATGGTCGGAGGCGCGGAACCCGGATGCGTCTTCTTCATCTCGTCGAGCAAGGTGTACGCCTTCGTTGCACGGCCAGTATTAAGCAATAGCTCAAGCACTTTGCGTCGAATGGGCGTCAACCGTTCGCCTCGACCGCGGCAGTATTCTTCCGCGAGCGCAAGCGCAGATTCGACTTGAGTAGGTGATACAGCTTCGCTCACGAGTTTTCGCCATTTCGATTGATAACCGATTCATTATAGCAGCGAGTCGGTCCGCGCTTTATGGTGAGGTCTTACAGGGACCTTGCCCCGATCCATGTCGCGATCTATATCCCGCGTCTTAATGCTGAATCGCCAAGCGTCGTGTCGGATACATCCCCCTGCTGCTTCAAACGGACCCGACGCACTGTTCTGCCGTTAGCAGGACCGCGATCGCGCCCGCTTCGGTCTTGGAGATGGTCGAAACTCGGTGAAAGAGGCTGAACCTATTGGAAAATGGTTCGACACGTCCCGAAATATTTAAAAAGTTATACCTATAGAATCAAGGGATTATTTATTTTTGAGTTGACACCAAAACTCGAAAGGTTCCACAATCCTTTCCCATTGCAGTGAACTAAACCACCCGCATGCGCGGGGATATGCGTGAAAAAGCGAGATTCTTTATGAAACGACGGAGCTTTCTCAAAATCGGTAGCGCATTGCCTGCGCTGTCACTCGGGTCTCTCGGTACGACGAGCGCGTTTGCGCAGGCGGCCAAGCCTTCGAGCGTCACGGTGTTGACATGGGGCGGCTTGTGGGGCGACGCGCTGCAAAAAGGCGTGGGCCAGCGACTGACCGCGCAGACTGGCGTGCCGGTCATCGAAGACCGCGGATCGACGCCGGATCAGCGCATCACCAAATTGAAGGTGGGTCTGGCGCACCAGACATACGACCTGATCCAGTTGCATGACGGGTTGTTCCCGCTCGCGGTGAGCCAAGGCGTACTACAAAAGATCGACACGAACTCACCGCGGCTGACGAATCTCAACGACGTCTATCCGCAGTTTCGGCACGATTATTGGATCGGACAAATCTATTCGGCAATCGGCATCGCGTATAACTCGAAGGCCATAAAGAATCCGCCGCGTTCGTGGGCCGATCTGTGGCGCCCGGAATTCCGCGGCAAGATCGTGCTGCCGGACTCATCGCATTCGATCGGCCTGTACATCATCCCGATCGGCGCACTGGCCGCAGGCAAGTCGACGAAGGACGGTGATGCCGGGTTCGCCATGTTCGAGAAGATGGCCAAGCTGCAGCCGATTTTCGAGACCGATACCGATACCATCATGCAGTCTCTGGAAAGCGGCGAAGCCACGATCGGAGTGCTGTACAAGGCGCAGACGGAAACGGTCGCACAGCGCAATCCGGATATCAAATGGGTGTTTCCGAACGAAGGCGCGATTTCGATTACATGGGGCACCGGCATCGCGAAAAACGCACCGAGTCTCGAATACGCCGAACGTTATCTCAACTTGACGCTCGATCCGCAAGGGCAGATCGGTCTGGTGCAGGCGTTCAATTATCCAGGCACGAATCGCAAGACCAACGCTCTGCTGTCACCTCAGCAACAGCAGGCGACGGCGTTCACCGATGCCGAGCGCGCAAAGATGATCGACCTCGACCAGCAATATATGAGTGATCAGCGCGTCGCATGGATGAACCGTTGGAACAGCATCGTTGCAAGTAATTGATCGAGGGAATGAAGTGAGCGGCAATGTAAGCTGGATACCCGTCGATTCGATTGCGCTGTGCTGGGGCGACAATCAGCAAAGCTGCGCGGTTGCCGTGCTCGCACATCAGTTGGCCACGCGTGGCTTTGCCGTGCGCGTGGTCGAGAGCGATGGCGCGTCCACGCGCGCGGGCGACTATTTGATCGAAGCGTCGGATGAGGTGCGCCGCACGATAGTCGCAAGCGGTGTCCAGTCGATTGAGATCGCTGCGAATGAAGTGCCCGTGGCGACGCACGCCATACGCGTACCGCGGATTGCGATATTCAGCGGCGCGGCCTGCACGTACCCGTATTCCGGCTATTACGCACACAGTATCGCCAGTCTCGGTTTGCCGTTCGACGTGCTGGACGGTGCACCGATTGCCGCCGGCGCGCTCGACGAATTCGACGTGTTGATCCTGCCTGGTGGCTTCGAGACCTGGGGCCTCGATCGCAATGAAAGCGTGGCCGGCATCGACAACGAGATCCGCCGCTTTATCGCACATGGTGGCGCATGCATTGCGTCGTGCGGTGGCTCGTTTTATCTGTCCGAAGGCCGGCCGCACTGGCTTGGCATTGCGCGTGCGAGTCCGCGCTATTCTCACGAGTACTTGCGCAGCGGCGCGGGCGTCGTGGCGATCGAACTCAATGACGGCCCACTCGCGCGTGGTTGTGCACCGATCATCGAAATGCCGTATTACCACGGCCCGATTTATGAAGCGGTGCGTGCACCGACCGACGTCGCGGCGCGTTTTTGCTCATTGACGTTGCCCGCGCGGCTACCGATCGACAATCCGCTCGACGCCGCACGTTTCAATGCGGAAATGGCCGGCAAGGCGTCGATCCTGACAACCGGCGACGCTGCGCGCGCCGTGCTGTTCTCGGCGCATCCGGAAATGGGCGATGTGGTACGCAAGTACATCGCGCTCGACAGCTACGTCGCGCATTACTTGCCGATACGCGGTTCGGCGGTAATGGAGCAAACGCTCAATTACTACCAGTCGAACGACACGCCGTCCTTCCGGCTGATCCTCAATGCGATCGACCATCTGCTTGCGGTAGATATCGCGGGGTCGGCCGATGCGCCTGCTGCGCCACAACCGCGTAAGGCTAGTGTCGTCGATGCATCGGCATGGCGGGATGCACGCGATCAATTGCTCGAGTCCGTCCAGCAGGCGCTTGGCGCGCTCGCCCCAGCGGACGATCCGCTCGGACGGCTGCTGAAACGCGAGATTACGCGGCTCTATACGCTCACCGAAGCGCTTGCCGAGGTCGCAGCCCCAAGCGCGGGCAGCGCGGGTGCGATGCGCGTGATGCGCGATGCGCTCCTCGTACTCGACGCTGGAGCGGCACGGCTGGCGCCGACGCAAACGGATGTTCGATCGATGGCGCAAGCCCTCCTGGCAATCGAATTGCCGCTGCGCTTCCTCGAAGCGATTGCCCGTATTACCCGTTTCGATTCAAATTAGTAGAACGATTTCACCGGACCTTGTATGGACTCCACGGCAGAAGCCGACGTACGCTTTGACAACGTCACCAAACACTATCAGAACGTCGTCGCGATCCAGACCCTGAATCTCGACATCCCGCGCGGCACCTTCTTCTCGCTGCTGGGCCCGAGCGGTTGCGGCAAGACCACGACCCTGCGCATGATCGCAGGCTTTGAGCAGCCGACACAGGGTGAGATCTACATCCGGGGTGAACGCGTGACCGACACCCCGCCGTATCGGCGAAACTTCGGCATGGTGTTCCAGAACTACGCACTGTTCCCGCATATGTCGGTCGCACAAAACGTCGCGTTCGGGCTGAAGATGCGCAAACTGCCGCGCGACGCAAGCGCCCAGCGCGTGCGCGAGGCGCTTGATCTGGTGAAGCTGAACGGCTTCGAGGACCGCTATCCGAAACAGTTGTCGGGCGGGCAGCAACAGCGCGTCGCGCTCGCACGGGCGCTGGTGATCCGGCCGACCGTACTGCTGCTCGACGAGTCGTTGAGCGCGCTCGACAAGATGCTGCGCGAAGAGATGCAAGTCGAGCTGCGTGAACTGCAGCGCAAACTCGGCATTACCGCAGTGTTCGTCACGCACGACCAGGAAGAAGCGCTGACGATGTCCGATCATGTCGCCGTGATGCGCGCCGGCGTGGTCGAGCAAGTGGGCACGCCCAAGGAAATCTATGAACGTCCGCGCACCGAGTTCGTCGCGGGCTTTCTCGGCAACAGCAATTTCGTCGATGGCGTGGTGGTGGACGCATCGTCAGAAGGCGCGCGCATCGACATCGGTGGTGCGCAAATCCGCATCGACGGCTGTACCGCGAGCAGCGGTGAGCGCGTCAGGCTGGCGTTGCGCCCTGAAAAGATCGACATCGTTGCCGACCACGAGGTGGGCAACCGCGAAAGTGTCACTGCGACTGTGCGCGAGATCATCTATCGTGGCGCGGCCACGCATGTATACCTGGAGCGCCAGGGCGTGCGCATGCAGGCCTACGTACGTGACGCAAGGGGGCTGGAGGCGGGCCGCGAAGTACGTTGCGCATGGTCTGCGTCCAGCATGGTCCTGCTGCGAGACGCATGATGTCGAGCGCCCGCCCGTTCTATCGTCGGCCGTTCTTCTGGGCCGTTTCCGCACCGCCGCTGGCGGCGACGCTGGTATTTTTCGTCGGCCCGTTGCTACTGTTGTTCTACGTGAGCTTCATGACGTCGTCGACCACACAGTTGTTCGGCAACCATGCGACGTTCGACAACTATACGCAAGCGCTGACCGACAGCTACATGCTGTTGACGATCCGGCGCACGCTAGGCGTGACCGCCGCGGTGCTGGGCGTGTGCCTGGTGTTGGGCTACCCGGTCGCGCTGGTTGTAGCGCGCATGGCGCCGCGCCGCCGGCTCATTACCATGATGGCGCTGCTGTTCCCGCTGATGATCAGCAATGTCGTGCGTGCGTACGGCTGGCTCGCGATCCTCGGACATGACGGCGTGGTCAATCTCGTGCTAGTCAAGCTCGGCGTGATCGAGTTTCCGCTGCGCATCATCGACACGTTCCAGGCCGTCGTGATCGGGCTGCTGACGATTTTGCTGCCCTACATGATCATTTCGATCGCGAATTCGCTCACTGCGATCGACCGGTCGTTGCATGAAGCCGCCGAGTCACTCGGCGCGAATCCACTACGCAGGTTCTGGCATGTGACCTGGCCGCTGTCGAGCCCGGGGGTTGCCTCCGGGCTGCTGCTGGTTTTCTTTCTCACGCTGAGTGCCTACGTGACGATCGCGCTGTTGGGCGGCGTGCGCTACAAGCTGCTGGTGAGCGCGGTGTTCGACGCGGTCAGCACCCTGCAATGGCCACAGGCCGCGGCGCTATCGTTCATTCTGCTGGCACTGGCGCTGATTGCCGGTGCGCTGATTCAGCTGGTGTTGCGGCCGAACCGTGTACAGGGGCGCGGCTAATGAAAAAATTGGGCAATGTGGTGTTGATCGGAATCACCACCTTTGTTTTTATCCTGTTGCTGGGGCCGCTGCTGATCGTTGTCGCGACGGCGTTTTCATCGTCCGATTCGTTTGCATTCCCGCCGCCCGGGTTTTCCTTGCGTTGGTTCATCGATTTCTTTTCGCGCGACGAGATGCGCAGCGCATTCACGCTGAGCGTCGAACTGGCGATCGGCTCGTCTATCGTCGCGACCGTGCTGGGCGTGATGGCGGCGCTCTCGACCGCGCGCAGCGGTAAGCGGATCGGTGGATTATTCCAGTCGCTCTACATGGCGCCGCTGGTGTTCCCGACCATCATCCTCGGCTTGTCGCTGCTTATGTGCTATCGCTATGTCGGTATGCCCGTGCTGGCCGGGTTGGCGATCGCGCACGTGCTGGTTGGCATGCCGTACTGCTACCGGGCGACATTCGCCAGCCTGCAAAGCTTCGACCATTCGCTGGACGAGGCCGGCCAAAGCCTCGGCGCATCGCCCCTGAAATGCTTCTTCCTGGTGACGCTGCCCTTGATATGGCCGGGCGTGCTGTCCGGTTGGCTGTTCGCGTTCATCGTCTCGTTCGGCGAATTGAACACGGCGCTGTTCCTGACCGGCCCCGGCGTGACGACGCTGCCGATCGAGATCTTTGGCTTCCTGCAATTCGACGGCGGACAGCTCGTGATCGCAGCGGCTTCCGCACTTCAAATCGCGATGATTCTGCTGATCGTGCTGGCGATGGAGCGCGCGGTTGGGCTTGCCCGTCTGGTGCGGTCGTAACGGCCGCATTGTCGATTGCGGCATGCATGCGTGTCAGCGTGCCTCGGCATATACCGAGCGCGTTTTACGATACCCGGCGGGTGGACTGCCGGTCCATTTCTTGAACGCTCGATGAAACGAGCCCGGGTCGGCAAAGCCTAGATAGGCGGCGATCTCACTGACCGAGCTGCGGCTATGGATCAAGGCATCGATCGCCAGATCCCGCCGCAGTTCGTCTATCAGTCCTTGATAGGATAGTCCTTCCTCGGCCAGGCGCCGTCGAAAGGTCGAACCGGTCAGATGCAGGTGTGCTGCAAGCTGGTCGAAGCGCGGCCACTGCGCCGGCGGCAGGTTGCGCAGCTGACGCCGCGCCTGTGCAGTGATGCTGCGCTCGCTCTTGTACTTGAGCACGATGTTTTCCGGCGCGTTGTCGAGGAAGGTGCGCAGGGTCTCGAGGTTTTGCACGACGGGCAAGGTCAGGTAGCGTCGATCAAATTCGATATGTGTCGCAGGGCGGTCGAAGTACAGGTGGCTCGAGTACATCATCCGATATTCGGCGCTGTAGGGCGGCTCGGGGTACGCAAAGCATGCTCGTTGTACCGGAATGCGCCGCCCGACCAGCCAGCACAGCAAGCCGTGCAGCAGGATCAGCATGGTCTCATGGGCAAACACGCGCGGTGCTTTCCCATTGCGCTGCACCAGACGGATTGCGGCCGTGTCAGCCTCGTCGCGGCTATCCAGCGCCACCCCCACGTCATCCAGTACCGCCGCGAAAAAGCGCCCGCTGCGGCGCACCGCGTGTTCCAGCGTGGCGCAGTCCAGTACCGCATGGCAAAGCAGCGCAAAGCTGCCTACCCGCATCGGATGGCTGTCTTCCCCGAAGAACTCGTCGTCGAGCGCGCGCGCCACCAGTCGCCACAGCGTGCTGTAACTGGCAGCGGACACGCGTGCCTGGGGAATCCCCAACAGATGGGGCGCGATGCCCGCTTCGCGCAAGATGGGTGCGGTCTCGATCTTCCGTTCGTGCAGCTCGCGCAACGCATGCTCGACGAAACAAATGGCGATGCTGCCTTTTTCCACCGACTCTCCTGAATCATGTGCTGGGTGCGAACCTGGCGCGTCCTAGGGTAAATACTAGGAGAACATGGCAAATTCTTCCAAATATTTTGATCGCGTGTGCGATGGAAAGCCATCCGGCAGACTCCTATAATTCCCTTATCATCATCTCGCGCCATCCCGCAAATGCACAATTTTTCTGCGCTGTGGCGATACCGGACAGTGTTGACCCGCGTCCGCGGGCTATCGTGAACGGGTAGCGCGCTTCTTTCTCAAGTAGGACACATATGCCGGATTTTTACACCGAAGAGCAGCGGATGGTACGTGACGCCGCGCGCGCTTTCGCCACCGAGCGCCTGGCGCCGAATGCGGCTCAATGGGACAAGGACAAGCGCTTGCCACCGGAAATCGTGCGCGAAATGGGCGAGCTCGGCCTGCTCGGCATGATGGTGCCGGAGCAATGGGGAGGCACGTATACCGACTATACGGCCTACGCATTGGCCATCGAGGAAATCGCCGCCGGCTGCGCCAGTTGCGCGACCATGATGAGCGTACACAATTCGGTCGGCTGCGGGCCTATCCTGCGTTTCGGCACCGAGGCGCAAAAGACGGAGTATCTCGGGCGGCTGGCGAGCGGCGAAATAATCGCGGCGTTTTGCCTGACCGAACCGCAGGCCGGGTCCGAGGCCAACAATCTGAAGACGCGCGCCGAATTGAAAGATGGGCGCTGGGTCTTGAACGGCAGCAAACAGTTTGTCACCAACGGACAGCGCGCCGGCATCGCGATCGTCTTCGCCGTGACCGACCCGGAACTCGGCAAGCGCGGTATCTCGGCGTTTATCGTGCCGACCGCCACACCGGGTTTCAACGTTGGACATCCCGAACAGAAAATGGGTATCCGCGCGTCCGATACCTGTCCCATTTCGCTTGAGAATTGCGCAATACCCGAGGCGAATCTGTTGGGTGCGCGTGGCGAGGGGCTCAAGATCGCGCTGTCGAACCTGGAGGGCGGGCGCGTGGGTATCGCCGCGCAGGCGATCGGGATCGCGCGCGCGGCATTCGACGCCGCGCGCCGCTATGCGCACGACCGGGTCCAGTTCGGCCGCCCGCTGACCGAACACCAGGCGATTGCCCAGATGCTGGCCGACATGCAGGTTCGCATCAATGCCGCGCGTTTGCTGACCTTGCATGCAGCACGCATGCGCACGGAAGGCATGTCGTGTTTGTCGGAAGCGTCGCAAGCCAAGCTGTTCGCCTCCGAGTCCGCCGAGTGGGTGTGCTCCAAGGCCTTGCAGATACACGGCGGCTACGGTTATCTGGAAGACTATCCGGTCGAGCGCCATTATCGCGACGCGCGCATCACTCAAATATACGAAGGCACCAGCGAGATACAGCGCATCGTGATCGCACGCGATCTTTGAAACCAGTTCGCCAACACCCGGAACCGCGCGTCAGTCGCGGCGGGCACATCGTCAGGAGACATCGATGGAGGCAACGCAAGCGTTCGTAGCCGCGCGCGACTTCTTGCTCGCGCACCGGGAAGACTATGACACCGCCTATCGCGACTTTGCGTGGCCCGTGTTGGATCGTTTCAACTGGGCGCTTGATTACTTCGACGTGATCGCCGCCGGCAACGCGCAGACAGCGCTATGGATCGTCGAAGAAGACGGTAGCGAAGCGCGGTTCAGTTACGCGCAGATGGCTGAGCGTTCCAATCGCGTGGCCAATTTCCTCGCCGGTATCGCCGTCGAGCGCGGCGATCGCATCCTGTTGATGCTGCCCAACCACGTGGCGCTATGGGACGTCATGCTGGCCGCGATGAAGCTCGGCGCGGTGATCATTCCCGCGACGACTTTGCTGGCCACCTCCGATATCCGGGAGCGCATTACGCAGGGCCAGGTGACGACGGTGGTCGCGGCCGCCACCGAGCTGGAAAAATTCGCGCATATCGACGTCCCGCTGCGGCGCATCGCGGTGGGTGCCCAGGAGCCTGGCTGGCATCGTTTCGATGAAGCCTATCAGGCCGAACCGGTGTTCCGGCCGCGCGGCGTGACCCACGCGATCGATCCGCTGCTGCTGTACTTCACCTCCGGGACCACGTCGCGTCCCAAGCTGGTTGCGCACACCCATCAGAGCTATCCCGTCGGCCATCTGTCGACCATGTATTGGATCGGCCTGCGTCCGGGCGACCTGCACTGGAACATCAGTTCTCCCGGTTGGGCCAAGCACGCATGGAGTTGTTTCTTCGCGCCGTGGAATGCGCAGGCCACGGTTTTTGTGTTCAATTACGCGCGCTTCAATGCGCCCCAGGTACTCGACACGATCGCGCGCTGCGGCGTGACGACGCTATGTGCGCCGCCGACGGTGTGGCGCATGCTGGTGCAGGAGAATCTTGCCGGATACAAGACGCAACTGCGCGAGCTGGTCGGCGCAGGCGAGCCGCTCAATCCGGAAATCATCGAGCGTGTGCGCGCGGCTTGGGGTATCGCGATCCGCGATGGCTACGGCCAGACCGAAACCACCTGCCAGATAGGCAACTCGCCGGGACAAACCGTCCAGCCGGGCTCGATGGGGCGCCCATTGCCGGGGTACCGCATCACGCTGCTGGACCACGACGATCAGCCCGCCGAGGACGGGGAGATTGCTCTCGATCTGGCTTACCGCCCGCTCGGTTTGATGACCGGCTATGCAGGAGGAGAAGTCGAGACCGAACGAGCGATGCGAGGCGGCTTCTATCGCACGTCCGATCTTGCCGCCCGCGGCGCGGATGGGTATTTCACCTATATCGGGCGCGCGGACGACGTCTTCAAGGCATCCGACTACAGACTCAGTCCCTTCGAACTCGAAAGCATATTGATAGAGCATGAGGCGATCGCCGAGGCGGCCGTCGTGCCCAGCCCGGATCCGGTGCGTCTGGCCGTGCCCAAGGCTTTTGTCACGATCCGGGCAGGCTTTACCGCCGATCGTCAGACGGCGCGCTCGGTGTTCGAATACTGCCGCGCGCACCTGGCGCCGTACAAGCGGATTCGGCGCATCGAGTTTACCGAATTACCGAAAACCATATCCGGCAAGATTCGCCGTGTCGAATTGCGCCGCCGCGAGGCTGCCCGTACCGACCTGAGCCAGCGTGCGGCTCTCGAATTCTGGGAGGAGGATTATCCCGATCTGCGTTAGGCCATACCCCAGCGCATGGCGTTCCCGCGTTAGGCAAATTTGAGGAGTCGATGATGAATGCGTCTTTGCAACCCCATAGCAATCCTGTTCCGACAGTCAAGCTGTTGATAGGCGGTGAATGGGTGGAATCGCGTACGTCCGAGTGGCGCGATGTGGTGAATCCCGCCACGCAGGAGGTCCTGGCGCGCGTGCCGTTTGCGACCGCGGATGAAGTCAACGCCGCCGTCGCCGCCGCCAAGGACGCTTTCAAGACCTGGCGCGGTACGCCGGTCGGCGCGCGTGCCCGCATCATGCTCAAGTACCAGGCGCTGATCCGCGAACACGCCAAGCGTATCGCCCAGGTACTCACGGCCGAACAGGGCAAGACTGTGCCGGACGCGGAGGGCGATATCTTCCGCGGCCTTGAGGTGGTCGAGCATGCGTGTTCGATCGGCACCTTGCAGCTGGGCGAGTACGGCGAAAACATTGCTGGTGCGATCGACACTTACACGCTGCGTCAGCCACTCGGCGTATGCGCGGGGATCACGCCGTTCAATTTCCCGGCGATGATTCCGCTGTGGATGTTCCCAATGGCCATCGTCTGCGGCAATACCTTTGTACTCAAGCCGTCCGAGCAGGATCCGCTGAGCACCAACGAGCTGGTCAAACTTGCGCTCGAAGCCGGCGTGCCGCCGGGCGTGCTGAATGTGGTCCAGGGCGGCAAGGACGTCGTCGATGCAATCTGTACCCATCCGGATATCAAGGCGATTTCCTTTGTCGGATCGACGCCGGTCGGCACGCATGTGTATAACCTGGGCAGCCAGCACGGCAAGCGCGTGCAATCGATGATGGGTGCCAAGAACCATGCCGTGGTGCTGCCTGATGCGCACAAGGAGCAAACCTTGAATGCGCTGATCGGCGCCAGCTTCGGCGCGGCCGGACAACGCTGCATGGCCACCTCGGTGCTGGTGCTGGTCGGCGCCGCCAGGAATTGGTTGCCCGATCTGGTGGAGAAGGCCAAGTCGCTGAAGGTCAATGCCGGCCATGAGCCGGGCACCGACGTGGGGCCGGTGATTTCGCGCCGCGCCTACGAGCGTGTGCTCGGGCTGATCGGCGACGGCGAGCGCGAAGGCGCGAAATTGTTGCTCGATGGGCGCGGCTGCACGGTGCCGGGTTACGAAGCGGGCAATTTCATCGGCCCGACCGTCTTCTCCGGCGTCAAGACTCACATGAAGATCTACACCACGGAGATTTTCGGCCCGGTGCTGGTCGTGGTCGAAGTCGATACCTTGGACGAGGCGATCGAATTGGTCAATGCGAACCCGTTCGGCAATGGCACAGGCGTCTTTACCCAAAGCGGCGCTGCGGCGCGCAAGTTCCAGAACGAGATCGACGTCGGCCAGGTCGGTATCAATATCCCGGTGCCGGTACCGGTGGCCGTCTTCAGCTTTACCGGCTCGCGCGGCTCCAAGCTGGGTGACCTCGGCCCCTACGGCAAGCAGGTGGTGCAGTTCTATACGCAGACCAAGACGGTCACCGCGCGCTGGTTTGACGACGCCACGGTCAACGACGGGGTCAACACAACGATCACGCTGCGCTAAGCGCGGCCTGTGGTCCACGTTAGGAACGCCACTAAAGGAACGCTATGAAGATAGGATTCGTTGGGCTGGGCAATATGGGTGGACGAATGGCGCGTAACCTGCTGAAAGCCGGGCATGCGCTGACAGTCCACGATTTGAATGCAGCCTCGGTCGAGGCCGCGGTAGGCGCCGGCGCGACGCGGGCCGACTCGCTGCGCGAGCTGGTGGCGGACCGTGAGTTGATCATCACGATGCTGCCGGCGTCGGCCCATGTGCGTGCGGTCTATCTCGGTGCCGACGGCATACTCGCGCACGTGGCGCCGGGTGTTACCTTGATCGACTCGAGCACGATAGATCCGGAGACAGTGAAGCAGGTGGCGGCGGCCGCCGCCGAGCACGGCAATGCGCTGGTCGATGCACCGGTGTCAGGAGGCACGGGCGGCGCGCAGGCCGGCACCTTGACGTTTATGGTCGGCGGCACGGTAGGCGCATTTGAGCAGGTCAAGCCCGTGCTTGCCGGCATGGGCAAGAACATCGTGCATTGCGGCGACAGCGGGACTGGCCAGGTCGCGAAGATTTGCAACAACCTGCTGCTGGGGATTTCGATGATAGGCGTGGCCGAAGCGATGTCCTTGGGCGCCGCCCTCGGTATCGATCCCAAAGTCTTGGCAGGCATCATCAATACCTCGACCGGGCGTTGCTGGAGTTCGGATACGTATAACCCGTTTCCGGGCATCGTCGAAACCGCGCCGTCGTCGCGTGGTTATACCGGTGGCTTCGGCACCGACCTGATGCTGAAGGATTTGGGCTTGGCGACCGAGGCTGCCAAACAGGCCAAGCAGCCAGTCATGCTGGGCGCACTGGCT
>OUWB011207328.1_pt1 | contig 13307 bp, 10 predicted proteins | sample 1779821 | NCBI WGS metagenome assembly OUWB01 (sample SAMEA3914806, study PRJEB12502) | metagenome | biome: forest; material: soil | place: Canada | collected 2011-08-03 | depth 0.1 m
CAGGATGTCGTTGTCGTTCCACGGCTTGGTGATGTAGCGGTAGATCTCGCCGCGATTGATCGCATCGAGAATCGATTGAATGTCAGCGTAACCTGTCAGCAACAGCCGTATCGTGTCCGGCCACTTGGCGCGCACGCGTTCCAGAAATTGCGCTCCATTCATTTCGGGCATGCGCATGTCGGAAATGATGATATCGACATGTTCCGCCTCCAGTATTGCCAGCCCGGCTTCGCCTCCCGGCGCCAGCAGCACGTCGTAACCTTCGCCGCGCAGCAGGCGGCGCAACGACGACAGGATATTGGGCTCGTCGTCCACGCACAGCACCCTGGCGTGGTTATGCGGCTTGGCGGCGAGCGCGGGTGTCGAGCTCATGATGCGTCCGCCTCCTGTGGCATGTGTGCATCCTCGCCGTCTGCCGGCATGTGCTTGACCGGCAGGACAATGCGGAAGCAGGTGCCCCGTCCGGGCTCGCTCTCCACGTCGATCTGTCCATTGTGTTTTTGTATGATGCCGTAGGAGAGCGACAAGCCGAGGCCGGTTCCTTGCCCCACCGGCTTGGTGGTGAAGAACGGGTCGAAAATACGCGACAGATTCTCTTTCGAAATGCCACCGCCGGTGTCCGAGATTTCCAGCAGCACGTTCTCGCCCTGGTTTTCAGTCCGTATTGTGATCGTGCCGCGCTCGGGCCCGATGGCATGGGCGGCATTGACCAGCATGTTCATGACTACCTGGTTGATTTGCGACGGCAGGCATTCGATATCGGGAATGTTGCCGTATTGTTTGACGACGTCGGCTTTGTATTTCACTTCATTGCTCACGATATTGAGCGTCGAATCGATCCCCTGGTGCAGGTTGGCCCATTGCCAATCCTGGCTACCCTGCACGCGCGAAAAATCCTTCAGGTCCTGCACGATCTTGCGCACTCTGACGATGCCTTCCTTGGATTCATCCATCAAGACCGGAATGTCTTCTTTCAGGAATTCGAGTTCGACCTTCTCCCGCATGGCCTCCAGGCTGGCCCGGATATCCGGCTGCTTGATTGAAGCTTCCGCGCCTTCGTAGGCGGTGAGCATGTCGAAAAGGTTTTCGATGTAAGTCGAGAGCGTGTTGAAATTGGAAAAGATATAGCCGATCGGGTTGTTGATTTCATGCGCCACCCCGGCCGCCAATTGTCCGATCGAAGCCAGCTTTTCCGACTGCATCAGTTGCTCTTGCGCCATCGATAGCTTGGCGTTGAGTTCGGTCAGTTCGGCGTTGCGCCGCAACAGCTCTGCTTCGGCCAGTTCGCGCTGGCCGATATCGTCTTCGAGGCGGGAGTTGGCCAGGGCCAATTGTTCGGTGCGCTGGGTAATCAATTGTTCGAGATTGATTTGCGCCTGGTAGGAACCGATCTCGGCTTGTTTTCGCTGCGTGACGTCCTGGAAAACTTCGATCGCGGCGACCACGTTCCCTTCGGCATCGCGCAAAGGGGCTGCGCTGCCGTGCAGCCACAGACCCTTTTCACCCAGCGCGGGGAAAAAATCTTCCGCTTCCAAAGCGCCGGGGATCAAGGGGGACGCACGGACTTTCTCCGAATAGTATTGCGTCACTTTTTGTTCGTTGGCGCAATCGACGATCAAGTCGGCCAGGACCGGCCTTTGCTCGGGATAAAAGATCTGCCATTGGTTGCTTGTCCCGACCATCTCCGCAGCGCTCCTTCCCAGCACGCGTCCGCAGGCCTGATTCCAATGCGTGATGACATGGTTCTCGTCGATGATGAAAGTGGGGAAGGGGCTGTCATCGGAGAATTCAAATGAAACAAGGAATTCGGGCGAATCCGCGACTGTCTTGTGAGCGATATGCGGCTGCTTTTCGTCATGATCTGCCATGGTCACCCCTGCATCGTCAGTAATATCTGGCACGCTTCCCCGAATTGCGCTTCGGTTTCGCGAAAAATTCCGCCGGCTATGTCTTGCGACAGGGCGAGGTTGTTCCAGGTTTCGGCGGACACGGGCGGCACGATGTCGTTGTCCACGCCCGAAAGATCGAGGCCGTGCGCAATCGCGTCGGCGATATGGACCAGCCCGGCCAGCGATGGCACTTGGCCATGCGCCTTGTCGTGGTGATCCTCGATTGCCTTTTGCATCAGCGGGGGAAATTTCCAATGCGCGGCGAGGGCGCTCCCGACGACGGTATGCGGCACCCCCAACACGGCCAATTCGGCTTCGAGAAGGCAACAGTCTTGCTGCGCCCGGTGCGTAAGCACCGCTGCATACTGCTCGGGCGAACTGGTGACGAGCACCAGCCTGCCGATGTCGTGCAGCAAACCGATCATGAATGCGTAGTCCTGGTTCAGGTGCAACTGCTTGGCCAGCAACTTGGCGCAAACGGCGGTGGCGACGGAATGGCGCCAGAATCCGAGGAAATCGAAAACGGACGATTTGTTACCCGAGAAACTGCTGATTACCGCCGCCGTGGTGACCAGCGTGCGCACGCCGTTGAAGCCGAGAATGGCAATTGCTTGCTGGATCGACGTCACCTTGCTTTGCATGCCGTAGAAGGATGAATTCGCCAGGCGCAGCGTCTTCGCCGTCAGCGCCTGGTCGCGCGAAAGCTTTTCCGCCAGTTCGTTTCCGCCGGCATCTTCCTGGTCCATGGTGCTCATCAATTCGATGACGATGACCGGCAGTGCGGGCAGTTCGCGCACGCTCTTGATGATGTCGCTCATTGCCAGGCGAGTCATGACGGCTCTCCCGTGCGGTAGCGCCGGATGCAGGAGCGCAGCGCTTCGCTGCCAGCCTGGCCTTCGGCGCGCCTGAACAGCACGGCAAGCCGTTGTTCCACATGTTCCCGTTCCTTCGCCAATTCTTCCTCGGAAACGCTGCTATCGACTATCGTCAGCCGTTCGACACCGCGCCGCTGCAAGGACTGCAGTACGGATTGTGTCAGTTCCGCCCCCTTGGGCAGCAGTGTACCGCCATGGGCATCGAGCAGGGCGCTGGCGAGCACCATTCCGGCTTCGGCATCATCAAGGAATATGTCGAGCTGGCGCGTCGTCATGGCAGTGCCTTGAAGGGGGAAATCGTCATCAACTTTCCTCGCGATTGGGAGCCGCGCCCCATTCTTCGCGCCACAACTTCGAAGAACCGGCGGCCAATTTCGATGGTGCACTGCACTCCGCGCGCGCCGGTGCTCGTGGCATGGGCCAGCTCGGGTATTAAATGATTGACGTCGCAGCCGAGGATGGAGGGAGTGTCCTCGAACAATGCCTGCGCCTCGTCGTTGGCAAAGACGATCGTATCGGAGTCGTCGATACCGATGACCGCAAGCGGAATTTGCTGCAGTGCCTCGCGTACGATGTCCAGGCTGACTTCATCGCGAATGATCTGCTGCTGCTTTTGCAGCAATAACTCTTCAAGGCGGCGGTTGGCCAGCGCCAGTTCCTGGTTTGCCGTCGATACTACCAGGCTGAGGCGCCGGTTTTCATCGGCCATGCCTTTGTGCCGGAACGCTTCATCGATATGGCCGAGCAATTGGTCGTCATCCCAGGGCTTGGTCAAAAACTTGTAGATCGCGCCCTGGTTGACGGCATCGGTGACCGAATGCAATTCCGTGTAGCCCGATAGCACGATACGCACCGTATCGGGATAGAGATCCTTGGCCTTGCCGAGAAATTCGACCCCGGTCATGCCCGGCATGCGCTGGTCCGAGATGATGACGTCTACCGGATTCTCCGCCAGCACATCCAGGCCGGCCTGGCCGCTATTGGCGGTCAGGATGCGGAAATCCTGCGTGCGCAACAGACGCTTGAGTGCGCTGATGATGTTGCCTTCGTCGTCGACCAGGAGCAAGGTTCGGCGCGGCTTTTGCAAGCGGCGCAATTTCTCGGGCAACACATGGTTTCTGCGTATCAGATCTTCAAGATCCGAGGCGGTCAAGGCATTGCTGAAAAAGTAGCCCTGCATTTCGTCGCACATGTTCTGCGAGAGAAAGCTGCATTGCGGCTCCGTCTCCACACCCTCGGCAACCACCCGTATGCCCAGGCTGTGCGCCATGGAAATGATCGCCTTCGAGATCGCCGTATCCTCCCCATGTTCGGGGACGTGCTGGATGAACGAACGGTCGATTTTGACCTTGGCAAAGGGCAGGCGCTTGAGATGGCTGAGAGATGAAAACCCCGTGCCGAAATCGTCCAGTGTGAGATCGAAACCCAGGCTAATCAATTTTTCGAGATTGGCGATGGCAATCGCACCGCCCTGCACCAGGGCAGTTTCGTTGATCTCGACGCATATCATCTCTGTTTCTACGCCAATTTCCTGCAGCGTACGCGCCAGATTTTCGGCATAGAGCGGATTTTGCAGCTGCGCCTGAGAGATATTAATGGCGACGGAAAAGCGCGGCAATCCTTGCCCCGCCCTTTGCAGCACGTCCTTGCATGCCTTGCGCGCGACCCAATCGCCAAGATCGGCAATCAATCCCGATTCTTCCGCTATCTCGATCAAGTAGGGAGTCGAAACGCCGTTGGCCTCCTGCCCGGTCCAGCGCACCAGCGCTTCCACGCCACAGATTTTCCCGCTTTGCAAATCGATGAGCGGTTGATACAGCAGGTCCAACCGTTCACCCTGAATGGCCGTGCGCAAGGCTTCTGCCGTTTTCTTGCGATATTCGGCCTGGCGAATCAGCTCATTCGAGATGAATTCGCAATGGCCCGGCCCGGCCTTTTTTGCCTGCTCGAGCGCAAGCTCGGCGCAATTGAACAAGGAAGGGGCGTCCCTGGCGTCCGACGGAAAAAACGCCACGCCTATGCAACAGCTCAAATTGACTTGTCGCTCCAGCACGAACAAGGTCTCGCCGATGGCGTCTCCGATGCGTTCGCATAGCTGGGCGATATCTTCCTTGGTCCCGGCGCCATTCAAGCAAATCGCAAACTCGTCAGAACCGAGATATCCCATGATGGCCGTTCCGCCAAGGCAATTTCTGAGTCGTCTGGCAACCTGATCGAGTACCAAATCGCCTGCATGTTGACCGTAAACCCGGTTGATTTGTTTGAAGCGATCGAGGCCGATAAACAATAGTGCTGCACGGTCCGGATTAGCGGAAACCGCCGGGAGCGAGTGCTCCAGCCACCGTTGAAAGGCATGCCGCGCGAGTTGACCGGCAGGCAAATCTTGATTGACGTCAATTTGGTCAATATACGTTGGGTCCAAGTCGGCCCCGTGTTTGGCGAATTGCCGCTCCATTGAGCACTCTCGATCTATCCGCGACAAATGTATATGCCTCACTTATCCAGTATGAGTATAGGTTAACCCTGACAGGTAGAAAGTGGCGCCTGTTAATTCTGACAGGTTGACCGACGTTTGACTTCTGAATTGGCCGCGTTTTGAGGTGAAAATGCGAAGGTGATGCGCAAATGCAACGTGGTGTGGGATAGCGTGCAAAATGAGGTTTAACTTGTGACTTTGCGTATCCAGCCAACCGCTGCGTTATTTCTCGGCTCTTCTATTTTTGCTCGGCGACATGATTTCCTAGTTTGGGAAAACATTGGTAGATGAAATCGCAGATGTAACGCATTGCGATGTGTTGACATATTTTTAATTTGCATGCTGGCAAATCGTCGATGATTGGTAAGAGAGTGTTCCGCTCGTTCGTCGAGCGAATATCTGGAGTGTGGCTCGGCCGCTGACGAATCCAAGGCGGCCAATTAATGGGGCAAGAACGGCTTCCGAAAATGGTAGCGCCATCCTCATAGCGGACATCCGTCCGCAGTTGATATGTGCAAGCCGACTTATTCAGCAGTCGCGGCATGGCTACAGAGGAGAAGATCAACAAAAATCGATGGATCGCGTAGCTGCTCCATACACACTCATGCACCGGGTATCAGCGTTATGGCATCATTGGTAAGCGCTGTCGTTACGACTCCGGCCAGATTCGACCCGCCCGAGAGCGAAGCAGCCCATAGGGCTCCGTCGTGCTAACCAATACGCAATACGCGTGCATCGAAGCATCGGGGGGCCTTGTTTGACGTGTGAGACGTCCGCAAGAGTCAATTCGGCCGCTCGTCGGAATGGTGGTGCAGTGAATCGCTATAGAATTGTGCCCGATTACGGCCGTCGTCCTTGGCCTGGTACATGGCCACGTCCGCCAGCTTCACCAGCGTTTTCAAGTCTGTGCCGTCTTGCGGAAAATGGCTGATACCGATGCTGGTGCTGATGTTGATCTCGATTCCGTCGATATTGAAGCTGGGCACCATGGCCTCGATGAGCCGATCAGCGGTTCGTTGTACAGTGTCATTACCACTTTTCATGTCGATCAGCACCACAAATTCATCCCCTCCGAGGCGCGACACGACGTCTTCCGGGGCAACAGTGTCGCGCAATCGCCGGGCGAACTCTTGCAGCAATCGGTCGCCTACTTCATGCCCCAATTCGTCGTTGATCACTTTGAAGCGATCCAGATCAATGAACAGGATCGCGAATGCATCGCTGCGCGGATCGGCATTGTCGATCAGCTTGCGCGTGAAATCCATGAACATTGCCCGGTTCGGCAACCCGGTCAATTCGTCGTGAAAGGCGCGGTGCCGCATCTCTTCCTGATTGCGTTTGCGCGCGTCGATGTTAGTCAGCGCGCTAAATATGCAATCTCGCCCGCTGTACGAAATCATCTGGCAGGAAATCAAGGCCCAGAACTGCGAACCTGTTGCATCGCGCAGCAGCACCTCCCAATCGCGCAGACTGCCGTCGCCGCGCAAAGCCCGTTTCAAGGCTTCGCGATCTTCCGGCTTGATATAAAAACTGCTGACGCGCAGCCGGCCTATTGCGTTTGCCGATACCTTGAACAGGCTCAGTGCATGATCGTTTGCATAAAGCACGGTATCGTCATCGAGGCCGTTTACGACGATCGACAGCGGCGCATTTTGCAGCAAGGCGCGAAATTGCATACCGGCTTCGCGCACCGCTTTGTGCACGCGATCGTTCTGGCGCACCAGTTTTTGCGAAAAAATGTAGGCACCGGTCAGCAGTACCGTTACGACGACGAGCATGACGATCATCATGACCGTTTGCGTCCTGCGCGCGGCTTGGCCCAATGTATAGGAAAACTCGTCTTCCATCGGCGTCAAGTGTTCGTTGATTTCAGATAACTGCTGCAGATAGCTGACGGTGGCTGCATCATCGAGGGTGCCGCTCTGCACCTTTGCCCTGATGATTTCTGCGATCGCCATGATTTTCTCGATGTCGATATCCGCACGGGTCCAGATGTCGATCGCCTTGTCGATTTCCGCCACATGGCGGAAATTGCGATAAAGACTGATCATGCCGTCAATGTCGTCGGGATGATTGCGGCCCAGCAAAAAGCCAGCCGCGGCGATGCGGAAATCCGGATCTTTTTTCTCCAGCTCGATTCGCGCTTGATGGTCGCCACGATTGACTGCCAGCGACTGGAGATACGTCTGATAGTACTTGGGTTCATGATAGCGGGCGTAGCGCGCCAGCGCGTAGATCATTTCCTTTTGTGACTTGGACCACAGACCTTCGCCGCCGACATAGGCGCGCCCGGCCGAAAGGATGCCGACACTGTAGTTGGTAAAGGCCAGCAAGAATGCGACGATCGCCACGAACAACCACGCGATGACAAGCAAGCGACGGCTCTTGTTGTCTACATTGGAAAAGGCATCGATGTGAATGGGCTGATGCATAGGCGGGTCACCTTACACGCAAATCATTTACCCCCTGAATCATCGAAATCTCGGCATGCCTGGCGCCTGCGGCGAGTCACCTACTCGCCATTGTGGGTTGCGCTTCTTCTATGCGGAACATGCCGAGGCGCGAAAAACCTGCAATCGCTCCAGACAGGTCGTCGGCAACGCTGTCCGAATGGATTTTGCTGACCGAATCGACGATACATCGTCACTGCCGTATTGCCGCTGCCACAACGCGACGGCTACAACGCCGGTTTCAGGCGTCCAAAAATCATACCATTTCATTTCCGGATGGAACGACTTCTTTTTGAGAAACTTTGCCTGACTTTTTTGCCCACACCTGGAAGTCGATGGGCGTTCCGTCACATTCGATAACGTCAATTTCTACCGTTTGACTAACTTCTGGTAGGTAAGAGACAACGAGTCATCTTGTGTGTTCCATTTTGCAATACACTTCTCGACGATACGCATTGTTGCAAGCGCCATACCGAACTTTTTGCCTGACGGCATTGTCAGACTTGCACTTTGGAGGCGAGGCCGGCATGAAAAAAAATCAAGATGTCAGTGCGTTAAACCGCAGCCGCCGTCAGGCGCTTGCCTACCTTGGCGCTGTCTCGCTGGCAGGTTTGCTGCCGGGCTGTGGCGGAGGAAGCGGTGCGGGCAGCGTGAGTACAACGCCCGGCGGATCGGGTGCGGCGGCGAGCAATCCCCAGCCGGCGGCCAGCGGTCCCGTAACCGACGCCGGTGTGACGGTCGCCATGGCGGCAGCGGGAAGCATCACCTCAAACTTCATCGGGTTGAGTTACGAGAAGGGGCAGATGGCCAACAGCTTCTTTTCGCCCTCGAATGCGGACGCCATCGGTATGTTCCAGCGCCTGGGCACGAGCCTAGTTCGCATCGGCGGCAATTCGGTCGACAAGACCACCTGGATGCCGGACGGCGCCGGCCGCACCTCGGGCCAGGTCGCGCCATCGGACATCGATGCCTTGGCCGGCTTTCTGCAAGCCACGGGCTGGTCGGTCCTGTATGGCGTCAACCTCGCGCAATCGACGCCGGCATTGGCTGCTGCAGAAGTAGCGTATGCGGTCAAGTCGCTTGGCAGCTCGCTCCATGGCATCGAAATCGGCAACGAACCCGATCTCTATGCGGGAAACTATTTTGCGTCCACCTGGAGTTTTTCCGACTACCTGACGCTGTGGCAATCGTTCGCCGCTGCGATTGCGCAGCAGACGCCTCCGGTCAAGCTGACGGGTCCTGTGGCGGCTTACAATGTATCCGGCTACGTGCAGCCGTTCGCGGCGGCCGAGGGCAAGGATATCGAACTATTGAGCGTGCATTACTACCGCGCCAACGGACAATTGGCGACGTCCACCGTCGATTACCTGATTTCCTATCCCGATACCAGTCTCAAGACCATGCTGAGCGGGATGCTGGCGATCTCCAGTTCGAGCGGTGTACCGTTTCGCGTGGCCGAAACCAATTCGTTCTACAACGGCGGCGCGACGGGCGTGAGCGACAGCTATGCTTCCGCACTCTGGGTGATTGACCACGCCATGACCTGCGCCTTGGGCGGCGCGACCGGAATCAACCTGCACGGCGGCGGCAACGGCGGCGGCTATACGCCGATTGCCGATAGCGGCGGCACCGTGGTCGGCGCCCGGCCCGAGTTTTACGGCTTGGCGCTGTTGAACCTGGCCGGCACCGGGCAGCTCCAGCCGGCCGCGGTGGCGGCGGGAACATTGAATGTATCGGCCTATGCGATTGCCACGGCGAGCGGCTATAGCGTGGTGGTGGTCAACAAGGATGCGACGCAAAACCTGGCGCTCAGCCTGGCGATGCCGTCGGCAGTATCGTCGGCCACGCTATTGGCGATGCAAGGGCCGGCACTGGCTTCAACCGACACGCCGACGATCCAGGGCGCCGCGATCGGCATCGATGGCAGCTTGAGCCTGGCTGCGCCGTATACCCTGCCGGTGTCGGGCCAGACGGTAAGCGCGACCGTGCCACCCGCTGCGGCGGTGTTGATTCAAGTAAGATGAATGCGGTATCGCGCAATTCGGCCTTTCCATGACGGACGCCATTGACTCGGACGCCAAGTGACCCAAGCCGCCGATTTTGATTGGTCGTTACGTGGCGTCGATGCGCGTTCTATACAGCTCGACCGATATCGACTTCGCAGCAGGAATCATGCATGCAGCCGGTGCGATCTTCCACCGATACGGCCTGCTCACCGCCGGCCTGGCGATCAATTCATGATTTGACGGCGAAATTCATTCAAGATGTGTTCGATCGCGCACGGAGCAAATCAAGAACTTGTGATTAGATGCGTCCATAGAGCATGTCAATGGAGAACGTGATGTCAGGCAATAGCACATTGGATCCGGACAACTTGCCCGTTCTTTCCGGTCAGTCGCATGGGCGTGGGCACAATATTGGCTCATTGGGGCCGAGCGACACTTCGGATTCGGGCAGTGATATGAAAAGGACGTCGCCTCGGAAGAAGGCGCGCGGCAGCGCGCTGCCCGCAGATGGCGAAGAAAAAGGCGAACTGTCCGACTTGCAGAACGAAGGCGGATCCGATACGGATTCGCACGGGACTGGCGAACGCGCATCTGTCGAGCCCGACAACGGAAATATGGATGGCGCCGATATCGATGTGGATCACGTCGAATTCGTCAAGCCGGTCGAATAGGTAAGCTTTTCGACTGGTACAGCAATCGTTGCAAGTCGGGTATCAAGCCAAAGACGATCGCGCTAGGGCGCTCTCGCTAATTCGTACCCCGCTTTCCGCAGCGGCACGGCGTAGGACTGCGGCATGCGCTTCACTTGGCGAATTGCCGAAACCGACTGCATGCATACCACGACCGCCCACGTCGTTTGACGTACCCTGACTGGGCGCAATTTGCTATCTTGAGCCGTCCCGCGCAATCGCTCGTGTCGGAGCGGTTACGAAGCGCTTGACGGCATGTCCCATATGGTTCTTGCTCAGTGTCTCGCCATGAATTACAGCGGCGTTTCCCAATAGGGCTGTTGCGCGTAGTAGGTATGCACTTCGCGGTTCCACCTTTCTTCAGACATTTCGGGCCACCGATCGGGATCGAATCCCGGCGCTTCCTTCAACTGAGCCTTCGGCACGTTCAGCACGTATTCGTTTTTTGCCTTGTTGTATTGGAAGGAGCGAAACGGAATGGCAAACAGCTTTTCTCCCAAACCAAGAAACCCGCCAAACGATACGACCGCATACGCGACTCGGGCTGTCGCAGGATCGATGACGATCTCCTTGATTTTCCCCAGGTTTTCGTTTTGGGGGTCCACTACGCTGGTGCCGATAACGTCCGATGCCTTGATCGGCGAACTTGAATACACATGCAATTGATTCATATTGACTCTCCTTGGATGAGTGATGGAAGCGCATGCCATCAGAGAAAAACCCTGACGGAAGAATTTCATGCGCAGAAGCGAGCTGCAACACTAACCAATCGGCAGCCTCAAGACGGTACGCAAGGCAACACAACTCCAAGAAAATTCCTTTTGTTTCGCCATGTCGCAAATATGTCAGTCGCCGCACAGAAGTGAGGCTGGCGCTTCGCTAAAATCGAACTAAGCGTACAACGTAACGACAAATCGAACGTTCGATAAAGGGGAACAAAATGGGAATAGGAACGATTCTTCTCGTCATCCTGATACTGGCATTGATTGGTGCGTTTCCGACTTGGCCGCACAGCAGGGAATGGGGATATCGACCGGTCGGCGGTGTTGGCGTAATACTTGTTATCGTCTTGATTTTGGTGCTGCTAGGTGGAATTTAAAAGCTGGGATTTAAAATCCGGTCGGTAGGCAGATCGCGGCTATGACCGATCGTGGGCATCATAAGTCTCACCAATGGATGATGCGAAAATGCAGCGCTCTGTTCGGTTCGCCGGCGCATGCACCGTCGCGATGGCGTGGCGTGATCGATTTGCTCACCGACAAGCCAACGCGCACCGTCGGGTGCGATGAATGCGTCGCGCGCCGTCCTGCAACCAGGGGTTTGACATTCTGCGCAAAGATGGCAAGATATCTTTGAACGAACCGGCGTACCTCATGAAAATCTCCTTCGTCAACCACGCCCCACCCAAGCTGACAGCTTTGGGTACGATTTCCTTCCAGGCCGTTGTTGATGGCGAGTACCTCTGGTGCGAAATTTCTGTTGATGCCCTGCGCCAACATTTTGGCGCCGTCTCGATAGAAGAGGGGGACCTGCTTCGCGCGTTTTATTCCGGCAAATCGACGATCGAGCAGACGACAAAAATGCATCTCGAAATCAATGGCGGCGGCGCCGTGTTGCTGACGTCGTCGGATTTCCGCACATGAGCTGGCTGCGGCGACTACGCTAGCTCGTGCTTAGACCCTGCAAAAATTTCGGGCAACGCCACGTGCCCGACGCGCTTTCTTTGGATTTGGTGCGGGAACGCACAGTGCCAAGGCAGCTTCCGCCGCAAACTGACGCTCCTGCCGCGATGCTCCGCCAGGAGCGCTAACGTTGAGCCCATGGCAGGCAAGCCCATTTTTCCCATAAGGAACCCTGTCATGCGATTAGCACTTGTCGAGCCTGCCGAGTTGACGGATACGCAGAAGCCGCTTTATGACGATATGAAGCGCGGTATCGAAAAGAATTTCAAGGGCTTCACGGCCATATGCAAAGGCGGAGAATTGATTGGCCCATGGAATCCGTGGTTGCGCTTTCCGCGCATCGGTGCTCCGATGTGGGATCTGGTCAAAGCATTGTCGGACCCGGGATCGTCCAAATTGCCCAAGCCTGTGCGTGAAGTGACAATCCTCACCACCGGCGCGGCGTTCCGTTCGGGATACGAGTTGTATGCCCACATCCTGATGGCCGAACTGCGCGGACTGGATGATAAAACCATCGCGACCATTGTTGCGGGTCAGCGTCCGACATCCCTCAATGACGATGAATCTTGTGCCTATGACGTCACATCCTCGCTGCTTAGGGGCGGCGTCCTGCCCGAGTTGCTTTACCGAACAGCAATTGAACGTTTCGGCAAAGAGGGTGCGGCCGAATTGATTTACCTGGTTGGGCTCTATTGCATGATATCGCTCACCCTCAACGGTTTCGATGTGCCGATACCGGAAAAAACGGCGCAGTAGCCGCCATCCGGTTGCAGGCGGGGCCGGTGAGCAACGCCCTCGCGCAGATTCAGGACGGGAAACTTATTCGATTTCTTCTGTCTCATCCGTAGTCAGTGATGGTGCTCGAATTCTCCCATGCCGTGCACCAACTGATTCGATCCGCAATGCTTGTCCATCGGCATGCTGTTGCGACGAGGCGGTGCACGGAGCGCCAACTAGGTTCTGCATGAATTCAACCTCATGCCGAATTGGGTTGCCAGCACCTGATTGGCGCCATCGATGCCGTTTGACGCCTGCCACACGGCGCTCGCAGCTTTTTTCCAGGAGTGACTTTCATGAATAAGAGATACGACGATGCCGCCCAAACGAAAATCGGGAAGGTCATGGAAGAATGGAAGGAGGGGAAATTGAAAAGCGGCACTTCGGGGAAAAAGGTTCGCAGCAGAAAGCAGGCAGTGGCCATCGGCATTTCAGAGGCACGCCGCGAGGGCGACAAGGTTCC
>OUWB011189077.1_pt1 | contig 13299 bp, 8 predicted proteins | sample 1779821 | NCBI WGS metagenome assembly OUWB01 (sample SAMEA3914806, study PRJEB12502) | metagenome | biome: forest; material: soil | place: Canada | collected 2011-08-03 | depth 0.1 m
GCGCTGATCCTGGCCGGCGCCGGCAGCGGCAAGACCCGCGTGCTGACGACGCGCATTGCCTGGCTGATCCAGACCGGCCGCCTCAGTCCGGCGGGCGTGGTGGCCGTCACCTTCACCAATAAGGCCGCCCGCGAAATGCTGGGGCGCCTGACCGGGATGCTGCCTATCGATCCGCGCGGGATGTGGATCGGTACCTTCCACGGACTGTGCAACCGCATGCTGCGCACCCACCATCGCGACGCCGGCTTGCCGCAGGCATTTCAAATCCTCGATTCGGCCGATCAGCTGTCGGCCATCAAGCGTCTCTTGAAGTCGCTGAATGTCGACGACGAGAAATACCCGGCCAAGAGCCTGCAGCAGTTCATCGGCAATGCGAAAGAGCAGGGTTTACGACCGCACCAGGTCGAAGCCAACGACAATTACAATCGCAAGCTCGTCGAGCTGTACCAGGCCTACGATCAGCAGTGCGAGCGCGAAGGCGTGGTCGATTTTGGCGAACTGCTGCTGCGCTGCTTCGAGCTTTTGCAGCGTAATGTCGCGCTGCGTGCGCATTATCAGGCTCGCTTCAAGCATGTGCTGGTCGATGAATTCCAGGATACCAACAAGCTGCAGTACGCGTGGCTGAAACTGCTGGCGGGCGAACGCGCGGCGATCTTCGCGGTGGGGGACGACGACCAGAGCATCTATGCGTTTCGCGGCGCCAACGTCGGCAATATGGCCGACTTCGAGCGCGAGTACCGTGTTCGTCATCTTATCAAGCTGGAGCAGAATTACCGTTCGCACGGAAATATACTCGATGCCGCGAATCAGTTGATCGCCAACAATACCCGGCGCCTGGGCAAAGATCTGCGTACCGATGCCGGTCACGGCGAACCGGTGCGTATCTATGAGGCGGCGACCGACACCCAGGAAGCCGGGTGGATGGGCGAGGAAATCCGGGCGCTGATCAACCAGGGCGCGGCACGCTCGGAAATCGCGATTCTGTACCGCAGCAATGCGCAGTCGCGCATCATCGAGCACACGCTGGTGGCGGCGGGCATTCCCTATCGCGTCTACGGCGGCCTGCGCTTTTTCGAGCGTCAGGAAGTCAAGCATGCGCTCGCCTATCTGCGTCTGATCGACAACCCCAACGACGACGGCGCCTTCGTGCGCGTGGTCAATTTCCCAGCCCGCGGTATCGGTGCGCGTTCGCTCGAACAACTGACCGATGCGGCGCGCCTGTACAACTGTTCGCTGGCCGCAGCCGTCCCCTACGTGACCGGCAAGGCCGGCACCAGCCTGGGCAGCTTCGTGCGGCTGATCGAGAAGCTGCGGGCGGAAACCCAGGCGATGTCGCTGCCGGAGATGGTTGCGCACATCAACGACGCAAGCGGCTTGAACCTGTTCTATACGGGCGAACGCGAAGGACAGGAGCGGCTGGAGAACTTGCAGGAACTGATCAATGCGGCGACGGCATTCGTCAGTGAGGAAGGTTATGGCATCGACGCGCCGGCGCGGATGCTGCCGCTCAAGCCCGGCGCCAGCGCGGCCGCGCAACTGAGCGCGCCTGACGATGACGGCGAGGTCCAGGTGCTCGATGCCGACGGTATCCCGCTGCCCGACCGCATGACTCCGCTGGCCGGCTTTCTCTCGCATGCCTCGCTGGAGGCCGGCGACAACCAGGCCCAGGCCGGGCAGGACGCGGTGCAGATGATGACCGTGCACGCGGCCAAGGGCTTGGAATTCAGTGCGGTGTTCATCACTGGATTGGAGGAAGGCCTGTTCCCGCACGAAAATAGCGCGCTCGAACTCGACGGTCTGGAAGAGGAGCGGCGCCTGATGTACGTCGCCATTACCCGGGCCAAGGAGCGGCTGTATCTATCGTTCGCGCAAAGCCGCATGCTGCACGGTCAAACCCGCTACAACGTGCGCTCGCGTTTTTTCGACGAGCTGCCCGAAGGCGTGCTGAAATGGCTGACGCCCAAGGCCGAGGCAGGCGGGGGCGGGGCGGCGCGATCCGGCTGGAACGGCGGTCGCAGCGATGCGGGCTGGGGGCGCGACTGGTTTTCCCGTCCGGCGCCGCCCGCACCCCCCGCGGTCGAACGCTTGCCGGCCTTTGCGCAGGAGCAGCGCGCCGAGCAGGCGGGCTTCAAGATCGGCCAGGCGGTGTTTCACACCAAGTTCGGCGAGGGCTCGGTGCTGAGCCTGGAAGGCAACGGCACCGACGCGCGGGCACTGGTGAATTTCAAGCGCCACGGCCAGAAATGGCTGGCGTTGGCCGTGGCCAAGCTGCAGGCTATCGACTGAAGTCACAGCCGGCGTGCCGCAAGGACGCCGGTGCCGGGCCTCAGGCGCTTGCCCCTCATACGCCCGCGGATACGCTGCCGGGTCTATCGTCGGGCGCCTTGAAACACCCGCGATAGGTGGCATAGGCGGAACACAGCAAGGCAGTGGCCCACAGCGTCTCGAGCGGAATCACGGCCGCCATCAGCACCTGCCAACCCAGGCCCAGCGCACTGACCACAAGGCTCAGGAGCAGCAACGAAGCGAAGCCGACGGCGAGCCAGAGCAGGTACAGCACCAAGAGCGCACCCCAGTTGCGCGAGCAGGCAACGAAGCTGAAGAACATCGCCTTGAGCGGCGGCACGTCGTGCCAGGCAATCAGGACCGGCGAGAACCAGAACAGCATGAAGATCGGTACCGCGCCCAGCCACAGCGCGGCGAGCGGCACGCCGAGATTGGCGCCCGCCAGCGTGGCGTCGGTCGGGGCACTGTTGGACAGCACCAGATCGAGGAAGGCGCCGTTGCCGACCCAGGCGACCAACGCGAACAGCATTGCGCAGGCCGCGGCGCAGACCGCGCCGAGTATCAGCAACGAACGAGCGACCCGTTTGCCGTACAGGTGCAAGCCCGCCACCAGCACCGCCGGATTCACCGGTTTGCCCAACACCACGTCGCGGCAGGCAATCATGAATGCGACCATCACCGCGGGCAGCAGCACGAAGAAAGCGATCGATCCGATCACGGGGATCGCGGTGAGCAGCAGTAGCGCGAACGAGGCGGTCAGCATCAGCAACAGCAGCCCGATCGGGTTGCGTCGAAATAGCCATAGGCCCTGGCGGAACCACAGATAGCCCGTTTTGGCGCCGACGAGGTTCAGTTGCATGGTACAGCCTTTAAAACCAAGGTATGTCGGGGGCGCCGATGCGCTCCCGCAAGATACGCTCGAAATGTGTCGGATCGTGCGGCTTCAGCATTTCGGCTGAACGCGGCAGATGGAAGTCGTACAGGCGCGAAATCCAGAAGCGCAGCGCGGCAGCCCGCAGCATCGCGCGCCAGTGGACGATTTCGTCCGGCGTGAACGGCCGCACCGTCTGATAGGCACGCACCAGGGCATGCATACGGGGTGCGTCCAGCATGCCGCTGGCAAGATCGACACACCAGTCGTTGACGCACACGGCCAAGTCGAACAGCCACTTGTCGTTGCCGGCGAAATAGAAGTCGAAGAAACCGCCCAGGCTGTCGTGGACCGTGCCGCCATGCTGGACGAACAGAACGTTGTCGCGAAACAGGTCGCAGTGGCATGGGCCTTCGGGCAGCGAGCGATACGTCGCGCTGCCGAAAAAATCGATTTGAAACGCCATTTCGTTCCGCAGCAGCCGGTACTGGGCGGGTTCGATGAAAGGCTCGATGTCCGGGACGGTGGCTTGCCACCAAGGCAGACTGCGCAGATTGGGCTGGAGCCGGGCAAAATCACGCCCGGCCAGGTGCATGCGCGCCAGCATCTGGCCGACTTCGGCGCAGTGTTCGGCGCGCGGCGAGAGCTGGGCGTGGCCGGCGAGCTTGGTGACGATGCTGGCCGGCTTGCCGTGCAGCATGCCGAACAGAGCACCGTCGTGGCGCGGTATCGGATCGGGCACGGGCACGCGATGCGCGGCCAGGTGCTGCATCAGTTCCAGGTAGTACGGCAGTTGCTGCGCGTTGAGCTTCTCGAACACGGTCAGCACGAACTCGCCGCGCGCGGTGGTCAGGAAGAAGTTGCTGTTTTCAATGCCGGACGCAATGCCGCGGAAATCGGCGACGCGGCCCAGGTCGTAGTGGTCGAGCCACTTTGCAAGATCGGTTTCGGAGACGGCGGTAAAGACAGCCATGCAAGGTATCTGTAAATAAGTCGGCAACGCAGGAGGCTTGCACCCCGGCTTTCTGCGCTGGGGTACCGGCTGCTGCAACGGAAATGCTGCGCGTCACATGCAAGGCATGCGCGCGCAACAACGGTTCAATAGGTCAGTTTGATCGAGGGCAGGCGGTTGTCGGCCGGGCCGTCGTTTTTCACGCGTGGCGAAGTATCGGTCGGCGCGGTCATCTGGTAGTGGGTGCCGAAGCCGGAATGCACGTCGATCTCGGTGGACTTGCCGGTGTCTCGATATTCGGTGATTTCGGTGCCACCGGGCGACTTCTCGTAGAAGCTTGGGGTGCGCGGTACGTTCAGGTCGACCGTGGCGCTTGCCGTGCCGCGCTCGGCCGGCCGGTTGATGGCGTCAAGGTTGGGTAGGCCGGCGGCCTCGTTCTCGTCCATCGGAGCCCGTGCGGGCTTGCTTGCCGGCGCGATTTGCGCGTCGGCCGCCTGCGCGTCGGTCGCCTGCGCAGTTTGGGCTAGCGCCGCGCCCGTCACCAATACGCCGGCGGCCAGCGCAGCGACCAGGGCGGCGAACCTTGCGTAAGGTGTGGCGAATAGCGGTTTCATCTCGATTCTCCAAAAAGTTCGGCGATTCTAACAAACTCGCTTCCGTCATCAGCACTTCCATGGCATTCTGCACTGAACGAACGGGCCATGCTTGCAATGAGTATATAAAATCGGTTGACCATTGGTGGCCGTGGCGACACGGGGCGGATGGGTCGAGCGCGTCGGTTGAAGTGGGTGCTATACGTACGTTACCGTTGCTTGCCGCTGCCCGTTGCTGTCATTAGCCGGCACATCTTGCTATGGATCAGAAATACAAAAAGCGGCAGAAAAACACGCAGGCACAGCCTGTACCGATAACCCAGAGTATCGACGACGCCGAGCGCGCCGTCGACTATCTGTGCGAAATCTACCAAAACAACACGGCGCTCTTGCGCAATGCGTTCGAATGCTATCGGCGTGGTGCGACGCCGGGCGGCCGCGTGCGCGCATGTTACCCGTTTGTGCGGATACGCACCGACGTAGCCACCAACATCGACTCGCGCCGCTCCTACGGCTTCGTGTCCGGGCCAGGCGTGTTCCAGACCACGGTGACGCGCCCCGACTTGTTTGACAGCTATTACCGCGAGCAGTTGCGCCTGCTGTGCAGAAACCATCAGGTCAGTGTGGAGATCGGTGTTTCGGACGAACCGATCCCGATCCATTTCGCTTTTCCAGAGGGGATTCATCTGGAGGGCGATCTCGACCAGCAGCGTATGCGCCAGATGCGCGACCTGTTCGATACGCCTGATCTGGCAGGACTCGACGACCGTATCGCCAACGGAACTTACGAGCCCTCACCGGGCGAGCCGGCGCCGCTTGCGTTGTTTACCGCCGCGCGCGTCGATTTTTCGCTGCATCGCCTACGCCATTACACGGCGACGTCGCCCTTGCATTTCCAGAATTACGTGTTGGTCACGAATTACCAGTTTTATATCGACGAATTCGTCAAGTTCGGTCTGGAATTGATGCAGCATTCGGCAGACCCCGATGAGCGGCGCTATCGCGGTCAATACTTGGCCTTCGTCGAGCCTGGCGACGTTGTCACGCACAGCGCCAACCATGGCCGCGCCAAGCAAACGAAAGTGGAGGGCGAGCCGGTTTCGCGCATGCCGCAAATGCCGGCCTACCACTTGAAACGTGCCGACGGCAGCGGCATTACCATGGTCAATATCGGCGTCGGGCCGTCGAATGCGAAGACCATCACCGACCATATCGCGGTGCTGCGCCCGCATGCGTGGATCATGCTGGGCCATTGCGCGGGCCTGCGCAACACGCAGCGCCTGGGCGACTATGTGCTCGCGCATGGTTATGTGCGCGAGGACCATGTGCTGGACGCCGACTTGCCGCTGTGGGTGCCGGTGCCGCCGCTCGCCGAGGTGCAAGTGGCGCTGGAGCGCGCGGTGGCGCAGGTGACGGAGCTGGAGGGTGCGGAGTTGAAGCGGATCATGCGCACCGGCACGGTCGCCAGTGTCGACAACCGCAATTGGGAGCTGCTGGACCATCGCGGTCCGGTCAAGCGCTTCAGCCAAAGCCGCGCGATCGCGCTGGATATGGAAAGCGCGACGATTGCCGCCAACGGCTTCCGTTTCCGCGTGCCTTACGGCACGCTATTGTGCGTCTCGGACAAACCGCTGCACGGCGAATTGAAACTGCCCGGGATGGCCGACCAGTTCTATCGTACCCAGGTCGACCAGCATTTGCAGATCGGCATTCGAGCCATGGAACTGCTGCGCGAGAACGGTCTCGCCAAGTTGCACAGCCGCAAGCTGCGCAGCTTCGCCGAAGTGGCGTTCCAGTAGCTGCTGGCGTTCAGAGGTAGAACATCCTATCGTCATCGGTAGGCCCGGGCGGCGGTGTTTCGGCCTTTTCGTGCTTCTCGTAGAAGGCCCGCACGCAGGCCAGCACGTCGTCGGGTTCATCGACCAGCTGCATCAGCGCCAGATCGGTGCGATTGATCACCCCCATCGGCAGCATCGTCTTTTCGAACCATTCGAGCAGCCCCGCCCAGAATTTCGAGCCGACCAGGATGATGGGCACGTGGCGCGACTTGTTGGTCTGGATCAGGGTCAGCACTTCGGCCATTTCGTCCAGCGTGCCGAAGCCGCCCGGCATCACGATCACCGCATCCGAATTCTTCACGAACGTTACCTTGCGCGTGAAAAAATGGCGAAAGCGCAGCGAGATATCTTGCCAGGCATTGCCGTGCTGCTCGTGCGGCAGTTCGATGTTGAGACCAACCGACGGCGACTTGCCGGCATAGGCGCCCTTGTTGGCCGCCTCCATGATGCCGGGGCCGCCGCCGGAGATGACCGCGAAGCCCGCATCCGACAACTTGCGGGCGATGGTCGTCGCCAGCTTGTAGTACGGCGAATTCGGCTTCAGGCGCGCCGAACCGTACATGCTGACGGCAGGCCGGATCTCGGATAGATACTCGGTCGCCTCGATAAACTCTGCCATAATCGTGAACATTTGCCACGATGCGCGAGCCTTCTTGATGGTCGCGCGGTCTTCGTCTGCCAGCGAGCGCAGACTCGGTATCACTTTTCTTTTGCTCATATGTCAGTGCAAGCCAATCTGCAAGATAAAACCCTGCTTTTGGTAGATGGATCGAGTTATTTATACCGCGCCTACCATGCGATGCCGGACCTGCGCGGCCCTGCCGGGGAACCGACGGGCGCCTTGTACGGCATGGTCAACATGCTGCGGCGCCTGCGCAACGACTTCAGCGCCGAGTATAGCGCGTGTGTCTTCGACGCGAAGGGGAAAACCTTCCGCGATGAAATGTATCCGGAATATAAAGCGCATCGCCCGTCGATGCCGGACGATCTTGCCGCTCAGATTGCCCCGATCCACGAAATGGTGCGCGCGCTGGGCTGGCCGCTCCTGATGCTGGACGGCGTCGAGGCCGACGACGTGATCGGCACGTTGGCCGTGATGGCCGAGCAGGCCGGTATGCGCGTCGTAGTTTCGACGGGCGACAAGGATTTGGCGCAGCTTGTCACCGACCGGGTCAGGCTCGTCAATACGATGAGCAACGAGATGCTCGACCGGGCCGGCGTGATCGCCAAGTTCGGCGTACCGCCCGAGCGTATCGTCGACTATCTGTCGCTGATCGGCGACACCGTCGACAACGTGCCCGGCGTCAACAAGTGCGGGCCGAAGACGGCCGTCAAATGGCTGGAGCAATACGACACACTGGACGGCGTGATTGCGCGCGCGAGCGAGATCAAGGGCGTGGTCGGCGAGAATCTGCGCCAGGCGCTCGATTTCCTGCCGCTCGCGCGGCGTCTCGTGACCGTGAATACCGGATGCGAGCTGGCGCCGCAGGTCGCCACCATTGCCGACAGCCTGCCGAATCGTCCCGAGGGCCACGATCTCCTGCTCGAACTGTTTCGCCGCCATGGCTTCAAGACCTGGGCACGCGAAATCGAAAGCGGTGCAGCCGGCGCCGGCGCATCTCAGGCGCTCGCGCAGTCCAGTGCTCAAGACGCGGCACCGGAGCCGGGCCAAGGATCCTTGTTCGAAGCGACCGCACCGGCCGCCGCCGCGATGTCCGCGGGCGAATACGAAACCATCCTGAGCTGGGAGCGGTTCGAAGCCTGGCTGGATCGTATCCAGCGGGCGGATTTGACCGCCTTCGATACCGAAACCACCTCGCTGGATGCGATGCAGGCCAGGCTGGTCGGCATCTCGTTCTGCGTCGAGCCGGGTCGTGCCGCCTACCTGCCGCTCGCGCACCGCGGTCCCGGCGTGCCGGAGCAGTTGCCGCTTCCGGCCGTGCTGGAGCGACTTGGGCCATGGCTGGAAAGCCCGCAGCGCAAGAAGGTCGGCCAGCATATGAAATACGACGCGCAGGTGCTCGCCAATTACGGCATCGCGCTGGCCGGGATCGAACACGATACCCTGCTGCAGTCCTATGTGCTCGAGTCCCACCGCAGTCACGATATGGATAGCCTGGCGCTGCGCCATTTGGCTTACACCACCATCAAGTACGAGGACGTCTGCGGCAAGGGCGCGTCCCAGATCGGCTTCGACGAGGTCGGCCTGGATCAGGCCGTGGCCTATGCGGCCGAGGATGCCGACGTGACCCTGCGCCTGCATCAGGCGCTGTATCCGCAGATCAAGGTTCAGCCCGGCCTCGACTATGTGTACCGCAAGATCGAACTGCCGACCTCCGAAGTACTGCGCAAGATAGAACGCAATGGCGTGCTGATCGACGGCGAATTGCTCGGCCGCCAAAGCCACGAACTCGGTGCCAAGATGTTGGAGCTGGAGCAGCAGGCGTACCAGCTTGCCGACGGCCAGTTCAACCTGAATTCGCCCAAGCAGATCGGTGAGATCTTCTTTACGCGCCTGCAGTTGCCGGTCGTGAAGAAGACGCCGAGCGGCGCGCCGTCAACCGACGAGGAAGTGCTGCAGAAACTGGCGGAGGACTTCCCTTTGCCCAAGGTGCTGCTCGAATACCGTGGTCTGTCCAAGCTCAAGTCGACCTATACCGACAAGCTGCCCAAGATGGTCAATCCGGACACCGGCCGGGTCCACACGCATTATGCGCAGGCGGTCGCGGTGACCGGCCGACTGGCCTCGAACGATCCCAACCTGCAGAATATCCCGGTGCGCACGGCCGAAGGACGGCGCATCCGCGAGGCATTCATCGCGCCTGCCGGCTGCAGCATCATGTCGGCGGACTATTCGCAGATCGAACTGCGCATCATGGCGCATATCTCCGGCGACGAGAACCTCCTGCGTGCGTTCGCGCACGGCGAGGACATTCACCGTGCGACCGCGGCCGAAATCTTCGGTGTCGAGCGCGCGGCGGTCGACACCGACCAGCGCCGCGTCGCCAAGACCATCAATTTCGGCCTGATCTACGGCATGAGCGCGTTCGGCCTGGCGGCCAACCTGGGCATAACACGGGATGCCGCCAAGCTGTATATCGACCGCTATTTCATGCGTTATCCGGGCGTTGCCGAATACATGGCGCAGACGCGCGATTCAGCCAAGCGCCAGGGTTATGTCGAGACCGTGTTCGGCCGGCGCCTGTGGCTACCCGAGATCAATGGCGGCAACGGCCCACGCCGTCAGGCCGCGGAACGCGCGGCGATCAACGCGCCGATGCAGGGGACGGCGGCCGACCTGATCAAGCTGTCGATGATCGCAGTGCAGGACTGGCTCGAAGCGAACGGCCGGCAATCGAAAATGATCATGCAGGTCCACGACGAACTGGTGCTCGAAGTGCCGACCGCCGAGTTCGACGAGGTCAAGGTGCAGCTGCCGGCGCTGATGTGCGGGGTGGCCAAGCTCAAGGTGCCGCTGGTGGCCGAGGTCGGTTCCGGCGCGAACTGGGAAGAAGCCCACTAATGTCAAACCGACGCGGCAAGCCGGCCGAGATCCTGCCGCGACGCATTGCCGTATGACGAATCCGCCACGCGTTGCGGAATCCTTCGAGATTCCAGTTACACTCTGTCTAAAGCGCGTGCGCGGCGCGGGTTAGTGGTGCGCATGTGGCATGCAGCCAGGTTTCAAGAAGACAGGGGGCACGGTATGCATCGCATCATCGTAGTCGGCGGGGGAGCCGGCGGTCTCGAACTGGCCACGCGTCTGGGCGACAAAATGGGCGCGTTGCATAGCGCGCCGGCCGCCCGGGTGATCCTGGTAGATCGCAATCCCACGCATGTCTGGAAGCCGCTGCTGCACGAAGTGGCCGCGGGCAGCATGGATCCGTTCACGCATCAGCTCGAATATGCGGCGCAGGCACGCTGGCACGGTTTCGAATTCCAGCAGGGCAGCCTGGTCGGGATCGATCGCGCCGTCCGTACCATGCGTCTTGGCGAGGTGATCGACCAGGAAGATGGCAGCGTACTGCTGCCCGAGCGTACCCTGTCCTATGACACGCTGGTGATCGCGGTCGGCAGCATTACCCATTTCTTCGGCGTGACGGGCGCCGCCGAAAACGCGATCGCGCTCGATACTGTGGCCCAGGCCGAGCGCTTTCGCCGCCGCTTGATCGCGGCTTGCATGCGAGCCCAGGGCGGCACGAGCGGCCCGGCCGAGGTCGATGCCAGCATCAATGCCGCCGAGGTGCAGACGGCCAAACCGGCCGGTCGAATCGAAATCGCCATCATCGGCGGCGGCGCGACCGGCGTCGAGCTGTCGGCCGAATTGCGCGCGACCGCGCATGTGCTGGGTTCCTACGGGCTGCACCGGCTCGATCCCACGCATGATATCGGCATCAGCCTGATCGAATCCGGCGAGCGCCTGCTGCCGGCGCTGCCCGAGCGTGTGTCGACCTCCACCACGCAGCTGCTGCGCAAGCTTGGGGTACAGGTATACACCGACGAGCGCGTCACCGAGGTCAAGCCGGATGCGCTCGAAACAGTGTCGGGCAAGACCTTCCATGCCGATCTGACGGTGTGGGCGGCCGGCATCAAGGCGCCGGCCATCCTGGCTCAGCTCGACGGCCTGGCGGTGAATCGCCTGGGTCAGTTGAGCGTGCGCGCGACACTGCAGACGGAAACCGATGATGCCATCTTTGCCCTGGGCGATTGCGCAGCCTGCGCCTGGACCGAACAGAACCGCAATGTGCCGCCGCGCGCGCAGGCCGCGCACCAGCAGGCAAGCTTCATGCTGAAGGCGATCAAGGCGCGCGTCGCGGGGCTGCCGTTACCGACCTTCCAGTATCGCGATTTCGGTTCGCTGGTCTCGCTCGGTCACTTCAGCGCGGTGGGCAATTTGATGGGCGGTCTGATAGGCGGCAATATGCTGGTCGAAGGCCTGTTCGCGCGCTTCATGTACATGTCGCTGTATCGGCTTCACATAGCCGCGCTGCATGGCTGGCCGCGTATGATACTGGACACTGTCGCACACTGGCTGCGCCGCTCGACCTTGCCGCGCGTCAAGCTGCATTGATGGCGGCAATCTCATGCAACTCGGTGCTACACCTCTGCTTTAAGTTGGCGACGACCGGACCCGGACGTCGGCCGACCCGGCCCATGAGCCAAATAAGGAGAACGACATGCTCAAACCCGAAGTTGACAGTCTGATTCCTCACGTGCCGTTCGATCGGCGCGGTTTTATCAAGGCGGCGCTGGGCACCGGCTTTGCCGCTGCGGTCCTGCCGGTTTCTGCGCAGACCATCCACACCGACAGCAACGGACTCGATGTGGGCGAGATCGCGGTGCGATCGGAAGGCGACTGGGTTCCGGTCTATCGGGCCCAGCCGGCCGGACGCAGTAATCTGCCGGTGGTGATCGTGATCCACGAGATCTTCGGCGTGCACGAGCATATCGCCGATATCTGCCGGCGTTTCGCCAAGCTCGGCTATCTGGCGCTGGCGCCCAATCTGTATTCGCGCGAGGGCGATGCGGCAGCCTATCCGACCATGCAGTCGCTGAACGACAATCTGGTCAGCAAGGTGCCCGACGCGCAGGTGCTGGACGACATCGATGCGACTGTTGCCTGGGCCGGTGCGAACGGCGGCGATCTGAAGCGGCTCGGGGCGGTCGGTTTTTGCTGGGGCGGGCGTATCGCCTGGCTCTATGCGGAGCGCAATCCGCAGCTAAAGGCGGTGGTGGCATGGTACGGGCGCTTGGTCGGCGACCACAACGCAATGACGCCCGACTATCCGATTGACCGGGTGGCGGACTTGAAAGCGCCGGTGCTCGGCATGTACGGCGGGCTCGATCCTAGCATTTCCCAGGCCTCGATCGAACAGATGAAAGCCGCGCTGGCTGCCCAGCCGTCGCAGGCCGCGCGGACCTCGCAGTTCGTCGTGTACGGCGATGCGCCGCATGCGTTCTTTGCCGATTACCGCGCCAGCTACCGGCCGGCGGACGCCAAGGACAGCTGGCAGCGGGCACAGGCCTGGCTGCGCGAGCACGGCGTGGCCTAGGGCGCGTCGCCGGTCGCGATCGGGCGGCTCGGGTCGGCCGACCATTCGCTCCAGGAACCACCGTAGAGCGCCGCGCCATGCAGGCCTGCCAGTTCCATCGCCAGGGCATTATGGCAGGCGGTTACGCCGGAGCCGCATTGCAGGATCACGCGGCTGGGGGGCACCTCGCCGATCACGGCGGCAAATTCATCGCGCAGGGTATGCGCGGGCTTGAAGCGGCCCTCCGCGTTCAGATTGTCCTTGAAGAAACGGTTGGCCGCGCCCGGGATATGGCCCGCGCGCGGATCCAGCGTTTCGTTCTCGCCGCGATAGCGATCGGGCGCGCGCGCATCGACCACCAGTTCAGCGCGCGTCGTCAGGTTATGTTCGACTTCGCTCACGCCCACCGAGGCCGTCAGCGGCTTGCCGGGAACGAAGTTGCCGCGCGTGCGGTGCGGCAACGCAGGGTCGACCACCACTGCGCGACCGGCCGCCATCCAGGCTTGCAGTCCGCCGTCCAGCACCGCCACGGCTTCGTGGCCGAGCCAGCGCAACAGCCACCATGTGCGTGCCGCGTAGATGCCGCCCTGAGCGTCGTAGGCCACCACTTGCGTGTCTTGATCCAGGCCGCAGTCGGCCAGCTTGCGTGCCAGCGTATCGCGGTCCGGCAGCGGATGGCGCCCGTTTTTGCCGGTCTTGATGCCGGAGAGATCGTGGTCGAGATCGA
>OUWB010003973.1_pt1 | contig 13227 bp, 10 predicted proteins | sample 1779821 | NCBI WGS metagenome assembly OUWB01 (sample SAMEA3914806, study PRJEB12502) | metagenome | biome: forest; material: soil | place: Canada | collected 2011-08-03 | depth 0.1 m
CTCGACGCTGATCGGCGCCAGTGAAACCGTTCCGGCGCGCGGGTCGAAGGTGCGGTCTTCGATCGCCACCTGCGGCGCGGCGCCGATACGGTTTTGGGCGTCGAGGTCCGGTCCCGTCAACCGCCAGGACCGGCCCTCGCGGACGGACTTGAAGCCCTGAAGGGCAAGCTGAAGGCTTTGCGGCTGTTCGGTTGCATTCACCACGGCGACGATGAGGGCGCGGCGGTCGCGAGTCAGAGCGGCCGACACGTCGAGCGGCCAGGTCGGACTGCCGGTATTGACGCTGGGCTGGTCGCCGCCGACCGGATATTTCGGCGGCGGCACGGGCGAATTGCCGGTGACGGCGACCGGAATGACGCCGAAATGCTGGTTATAGAGCTGGAAGACGCGCCCCTTGGCGCTGATCACCGAATGGGTGCGGTCGAAATCCATCCAGGCCGTCGCCATCGTATAGGCGGCCGCATCGATGAAGTCCGTGTGCCGGTAGAATTCGTGGAGCGCCATGGCTATGGCCAGCGACCCTTTCAGGTCCGGCTGGAAATGATAGGCCCATTCGTCGAAGAAGACCTTGACCTTGCCCTGGTTGAGCTCCGGGAAATGGGTTTTGTAGGCCTCCCAGCAGTCGGCCATGGTCTGGATACGCTGCGCCATGGCGCGCGACCATTCGTTCAGCGGCTGCTGGATATCGACCAGTTGGCCGGTGGAAAGGTCGTAATGCTTGTTCTCCGCGGGATAGGCGTGGGTTTGCAGGGCGTCGAAGCGGCCCATGCAGTTCTGGAACATGCCGTAGGCCCAGTCGCGATCCGAGCCGATCTGGACTTGCGGCTGGCCGGCGATGAAAATGCCCTGCCCGGTCGTCATTTCGTCGGCAAACCCACCGGGCGCGGCGATATAGATCGACGGGTCGACCGCGCGCATCGCATCGACGAACAGGTTGTGTTTTACATAATACTGGTCGCGGTCGATGTGGCCCATCTGCCAATGGCCGTACATCTCGTTGCCGACATCCCAGTATTTGACGTGCCAGGGCTCCGGATGACCGTTGGCGGCGCGCCTGGCGCCCCATTCGGTGGTGGCCGCGCCGTTGACGTATTCGACGATCTGCGCGCCGGAGCGCGGCTCGTCGAACCCCGTGCTGATACACCAATAGGGCTCGGCGTTGATCAGGCGCGCCATATGCAGCAGCTCGTCGACGCCGACGTCGTTGGGCTGCACGGCATGCCAGACCGGATCCATGATCGGCGGCCGCTTGTCGGGGTCGCCGACCGTGTTCTGCCAGTCGTACGCGGAGATGTAATTGCCGCCCGGCATGCGGATAAGATGGCAATCCATCTCGCGCATCAGCGCGATCATGTCGGCGCGGAAGCCGCCGGCATGGTCGGCCGGCATCAGCGAAACCGCGCCGACGCGGAAGGTTCCCGCGCCTGTGCCCGTGATTTCCATCCGTCCGTCCTTGGTGTCGGCGCCGCAGGTGAAGCTGAGCGGTACTGTCGACCACGTGGCTGATGCGGGGACGGCCATGGTCTGCCGCTGATCGGGGCGGCTGCCCCAGATCAGGGTCGCGGACACCGTAACGCCCGGCTCGGCGGCGATCACGATGCGCCCGGTATAGGCCTTGCGCGCCAGCACGAGGGCGGACTGGCCGATGCCGAGCGGACCGGCGCCGGACAGATGCACCACGGGGCTATGCGCGCCGACATAGGGTGCGCTTGTGTCCATGCCGACCGTCGCGTCGGCGCCGGTCGGATGCCATTTGTTCGACGCGGTGCGCGGCGGCCCGCCGCCGCCCGAGGGCGGCGCCGGGACGGGCTCCGAATTGACCGGCCAATAGAATTTGCGGTCGTCGAGCACCTCGCTCCACAGGCTGTGATTGATGAGGTCGCCGATATGTTCGATGAAACCGCCGTACATGAGCGGCGAGATCGGCGCGCCGGTGCGGGCGGCTTCAATGGTCGCGCTCAGCGTCGCCGGCGTTGCCGAAATTGCCGGCAAGGCGCGAACCGCGCCAAGCGCGGCCACGCCCAGCAGAGCGCCGCGGCGGGACATCTTCGAAGGTTCGTTACGCATCCGTCTCTCCTGCGATGGAACACCCGGTCATTTCGCTATCGGCGCCGCGGACGTCACGACGACGGGTGCCGACATCGCCATGACACCGTCACCGGGCTGGCCCGACCCGACCGACAGCCGGTACGTGCCGGCCATGACCTGGCGATTACCGTCGCGGTCGACGAAGCTCAGGTCGCGCGGTGCCAGGTCGAAAGTAATCTGCCGGTTTTCGCCCGGCTTCAGCATCAGGCGCTGCAGGCCGCGCAGCGCAAGACGGGGCGCGCCGGCGAACGCGGGCGGCGTCAGGTAGAGCTCGGCGACCTCGCTGCCGTCGCGCGCGCCGGTATTGCGCACGGTGACCGTGACATGCAGGCCCTTTTCCGGCTTGCCGTCGACCGGCTGGATGCTCAGCTTGTCATAAGCGTAGGTGGTGTAGCTGAGCCCGTAGCCGAACGGGTAGACCGGGGTGCCGGCAAAGTAGCGGTAGGTGCGTCCCGCCATGGCGTAGTCGTCGAACGGTGGCAGGTCCTTGGCGCTTTCGTAGAAGGTCAGCGGCAGGCGGCCGCCGGGATCGGCGGCGCCCGACAGGGCTTGGCCGACCGCCCGCCCGCCCGACTGTCCGGGATACCAGGCTTCGATGATGGCCGACGCGTTCGCCTTGGCCCAGGCCAGGTTGACGGCGCTGCCGTTCATCAGCACGACGACGAGTGGCTTGCCACTGGCCTTCGCCTTTTCGAGCAAGGCCAACTGATCGGCGGGCAGGTCCAGCGCCGTGCGGTCGCCGCCGGCAAAGCCGTCGATATGCAGTTTGCTTTCCTCGCCTTCGAGGTCCGAGGTCAGCCCGACGACCGCGACGACCGCGTCGGCGCCGGCCGCGGCCGTCCTCAGGTCGGCATCGGCATCGGCCGAGACGCGCTGCCAGACGATCGAGGCGCCGAACGACTTGTCGGTTTCGGTCTCGAAATGCAGGGGGTAGCGTTCGCCCTTTTTCAACGCGACCTGGACCAGGTTCACCGGGTCGCCCCACTGCGAATAGGTCTTTTGGACGACGGCCGGCTTTTCGTCGACCTCCAGCGTCCCGACGACGCCGGAGACACCGATGCGGTAGCTGCCGGTTTCCGGCGCGACCAGGTATCCGCTCCACGCCACCTTATAGCGGTCGGACACGGTCTTCAGCTTGTCGGCGCCGGAGACCAGCCCGGCTTCGGTGCGGACCTCCGCCGGCGTGGCGTCGTAGCCGGCGCCGGAAGCATTATAATAGGCCGCCGTCAGGCCGGGCTTGCCTTCGGGCGTCGCGAAGGCCGAGGCCGGAACCGGATCGCCGTCGGTAATCGAGGGCGAGAAGGGGGCATAGACGATGGTCGCCCGCGGCATCGCCTGGCGCAGGCCGTCGAGCACAGACACCGGCGGTGCGCTGGCGGGCGACGAATAGTTGCCGCGCAGCACGCGCGTCGAAGCCGCCAGCGGACCGACAATGGCGATCCTGACGTCAGGTCTCAACGGCAGCGTGCCGTCGTTCTTCAGGAGAACCAGGCTTTCGATCGCCGCCTTCAGCGCCAGGGCCTGGTGTTCGGGGGTATCGATGGCGCTGACCGCGACCGGCGCGTCGCTGCGCGGGCCCGGCAGGTCGCCGTTACGCAGGCGGGCCGAGAACAGCCGCACCAGGGCCCGGTCGATGTCGTCCATGCCGATCAGGCCGCGGTCATAGGCTTCCTTGTAGCGCGCGCCGAGACCCGGCGTATCCGACAGCGTCTGGGTGTTGCATTCGTTGTCGACGCCGGCCTTCAGCGCCACGGCCGCCGCCGCCGCCGGATCCGGCGCATATTTGTGGTGGATGGAAATATCCGTCACCGCGTCGCAGTCGGAGACGACATAGCCCTTGAATTCCCAGGCGCCGCGCAGATGGTCCTTGAGCAGAAGGTCGCTGCCGCAGGCCGGTTGGCCGTCGATGCTGTTATAGGCGCACATGACCGAACCGGCGTGGCCCTCGACGATGGCGGCGCGGAAGGCCGGCAGGTAGGTGTCTTCCAGGTCGTGCGTCGAGACGAAGATGTCGGCGACGTGGCGCGTCGGCTCGGGGCCGCTGTGGACCGCGAAGTGTTTGGGCGTGGATATGACATAGGGCAGGTCCGGGTCCGGGCCCTGCATCCCCGTGACGAAGGCGACGGCGAGGCGCGACGTCAGGTAGGGATCCTCGCCGTAGGTTTCCTGGCCGCGGCCCCAGCGCGGATCGCGGAAGATGTTGATGTTGGGCGACCAGGTATCGAGACCGGTGCCGATGTGCCCAAGGTGTCCCGTCTGGCGCCCGAGCGTATGCAGGGCGCGCACTTCGACGCTGATCGCGCCGGCGACATCGTGAACCAGGGGGGCGTCGAACGTGGCGGCCAGACCGATCGGCTCGGGGAAGTTGGTGGTGGGCACAGAGCCCAGCGCCCCGTGCAGCGATTCCGTCCACCAGTTGTAGGCGGGAATATTCAAGCGGGGAATGGCGGGCGCGACATTGACCAATTGTCCGATCTTTTCGTCCAGCGTCATCTGCGCCACCAGCGCGCGCGCCCTGGCTTCGGCGGCATCACGGACCGGACTTTCCGTGGCGCGGGGCGCGTCCTGCGCCGCCACCACCGCCGCCGGAGCGGCCGACAGACACGCGATGAGCGCGATAAAGGAAGCCCCTTGCCTGAGCATAGTCATAGTCCCTGTTTAATTTTATAAGCGCATTTTGATAGCGCTACCATTTGATAGACGAAAAGTCGGACAAGTAAAGTCCGATGATGCGGGCGACTGTGGCCACTTTATCGGGAAGCGCTACAGGCAAACGCCGTTTGTCCTTTACGGCACTCGGGTGTGGCCCTATGTCACGGGGACTATTGGAGACGATCGGCCATGGTGGCGAAGGCAAAACGACCTATGAGCGATATCGCCGTCATCGACGGCGTACCCTATCGCTGGCACGTTCATCGCGAGCCGCAATGGGCGACCGTCGACGGCGCCAAAGGCCTGTGCATCGCGGTCGAGCCCCAGGAAAATCCTCAGAAAATCCTGCTGATCGAATATCCGTTTCCACCGCCCAACCGGCACCAGCAGCGGCCGAAAATATCCAAAAGCGACGTCGCCACGCGGATCAGGGAAGCGATGGAAGCCGGCTGGAACCCGGAATCGCGCGGCAAGCCCTTCACCTACATCATCGAAAAATAAAGCGCTTGCCGGCGATGGTGGCGCGCCTCCAGGTTGCATGCCAGATTGCATGAAGGCCCATTCCATGCGATGTCCTGAAAAACCGTGCATCGCGACGCGGGGCACCAGGGGAGCACCTCATGAGAACCATCGCCGCCATTCTAAAAATGACCATCTGCGTCCTGGCGCTTTGCCCCGCGGCCGCCATGGCCCAGCCGTCGGCGCCGGCCGGCGCCGACGGCGCCATACTGCGGAAGGCTCTGGAGGCCAATGCCAAGGGTGATTGTCCTGCCGATCTCATGAGCCCGGGATTGCTGGCGGCCTGTCAGCAGCAGATTGCGGCGATCCAGCCGATGTTGACCGCCAAAGGGAAGATCACCCGGCTGGAGTTTCTGGGACCGCAGGGTCCGGACGGCCGGGGGGAGCTTTGGCTGGTTGTCTATGAGCACGGCGCGCAACTGTGGGGCATTGCCGTCGGCCCCGACGGCAAGATCGTCGGCATGTTCAGCCACGATGACTGATGCGGATGCGGATAGTCCGCTTCGGCGCCGAAACGTCATGGTAGCTTTGTTTCATGGCCAAACCTGAAATTCGTCCCGCGAGGTCAGCCGATCTGGCCGGTGTTCTGGCGCTTTATCGTCAGCTCCATCCCGGTGATCCTGTTCTCGACGCTGGCGCCGCCGAGACGGTTTGGTCGGCACTGCTCCTGGGCGGCATGACCACCGCGTTCGTGGCCGACGCGGCAAGCCGTTCACCTACCGAAAAATTAAAGCGCTTGCCAGCGGACGTGTGAACGATAGACTCCAGGGCAATTGGACAATTTTCACCTCTGGAGCGGCCGTGATCATGTCAACGCAGCACTGGCTCATCCCGATTGGATAAGGTCCTTCCCGCTGTTTTTCCTTTGCCGGACTTGGGGTGGTCGGCGTTTTTCGCCGATCAGGTCGCGCCCGACGAAACAGACCTGATCCCTCACCGCATTGCCGGCGTCCATCGCGCGCACCTGACCTCGCTCTCGTCTTTCGGTCATTCGACCCTCATCCTGGCCGCCGGATCGACGACGGCTGAATACGCCGTCGGCGACTGGGTTCTGGCGAGCGGCCCGCCCTGGACGTTCGTCCGCCGCCTGGAGCGGCGGACGCTGGTGCAAAGGCGCATCGAAGGAAAGGCCGAACCCCAACTGGCGGCCGCGAACATCGACACCTTGTTTATCGTCACGTCGTGCAATGCTGACTTCAACGTCGCGCGGCTGGAACGGTATCTGGCCATGGCCAATGAAGCCGGCACGGTTCCGGTGATCGTCCTGACCAAGGCCGACCTGGTCGACGACGCCGGCGTTTATGTCGGCCAGGCCCTGGCGCTGCAGAGAGATCTTGTGGTCGTCTCCGTCAACGCGTTGTTGCCGCAAGCCGCCTTGACCCTGGCGCCGTGGTGCGGCGAGGGGCGGACCCTGGCTGTGACGGGGTCTTCAGGCGTCGGCAAGTCGACCCTGGTGAACACCCTTGTCGGCGCCGGCGGGTCGGATGCTCAGAAAACTGGAACCATTCGCGAAAACGATGCGAAAGGCCGTCACACGACGGTCTCCCGCTCGATGCACGCGATCGATGGCGGCGGATGGATTATCGACAACCCGGGTATGCGCAACCTGCATGTCAGCCATGTGTCGGACGGTATAGACACGCTTTTCGCCGAAATTATCGAGCGCGCGGCCCTGTGCAAGTTTCGCGATTGTACCCATGCCCACGAGCCCGGCTGTGCCGTGCAGGCGGGCGTACGCTGCGGCGACCTCGAGGAAGCCAGGGTGGTCCGGTGGCGAAAACTGTTTGACGAGAACCGCTTGAATACGCCGCGGCAAACCGGGCCGCGCGGCAATCGAACGCAGCAGAAAAAGAGCTGGTAGTCGGAAGGCGGGCATCGGCCTCATGGACGTTCCGCCGGATGGCGATCCAGGTCCTTGCATACGCGTTCGGGCGTCCCTAATCTGCCGGGTTCAAGGATGGGGGACCTCATGCCAAATCATATACGCGCCGTCTGGGGCGCCCTGCTGCTGGCCGCCTTCGCGGGCTCTGCCGCCGCGAAGGCGCCGGTGGCGGACATCTGCACATCGCCGGGGCAAGGCGTCCATGAAAAAGGCTTTGTCGACATCGGCGGTATCCCGCAATGGGTGACGATCAACGGCGACTCCTGCGCCAATCCGGTCGTTCTGATGGTGCACGGCGGTCCGGGCAATCCGATGAGCCTGTTCGCCGACAAGATGTATGGCGGCTGGGAAAAAGACTACACCATGGTGGAGTGGGATCAGCGCGGCGCCGGCATGACCTATGGCAGGAACAAGCCGTCCGACGATACGCGCCTGAGCGTCGAGCAGATTACCGACGACGGCATCGCGCTGAGCCGCTACCTGGCGCAGCACCTTGGCAAGCGGAAAATCATCCTGATGGGCGGCTCGTGGAGCTCCATCGTCGCTATTCACATGATCAAGGCCGACCCCGACCTGTTCACCGCCTATCTCGGCTGGTCGCAGATGGTCAGCTATCGCGACAACCCGTCCGGGACCTATAACCGCCTGCTGGATCTGGCGCGCGCGGCCGGCGATCAGGACAGTGTCGCCAAGCTTGAAAAGCTGGGTTCGCCGCCATGGACCGATCCGCGCGCTTTCGGCATCATGCGCCGGGTCGATCGCAAGTACGAAGACCTGGTCACCCAGCCGGCGCCCGCCGAATGGTGGCAGCCCGCCCCGGAATACGCGACGCCGCAGGCGCAGGCCGATTACACCGCCGGGGAGGACTATTCCTATCTGCAGTTCGTCGGGCTGAAGGGCGACGGCATGTATTCGACGGTCGACCTGCCGGCCCTGGGAACGCATTTCGACGTCCCGATCTTCCTGCTGCAAGGCGAAGACGACTATCTGACCTTGCCCGAGATATCACGCCGCTACTTCGACAGCCTGAGCGCGCCGCGAAAGGCGTTCGTCTTGCTGCCGCGCACCGGCCATGATCCCAACCCGATCATGATCGACGCACAGCGCAAACTGCTCGACGAGAAAATTCGTCCCCTGGCGGAATAGAATTACGAAGACAAGCGCACCATGCCTTGGAGCGAGATGACTTTAGGTAGGCTCGTTATCTCGCTCTAGCGTTTCCGGCGATTTTCGACGACCTATCCGCCCATGGGGGTGAGAAGCGCGTCCAATTGCTCGAACTGCTCTTCAAACCCGCACGTGCTCCCCGACGCGATGGCGTCGTCGAGCGCTTCCTTCGACGGATAGAGGTCGTGCATGACGACCAGGGTCTCGGCGCCGCGCTCTTCGAAGGTCACGGTGGTGACGGCCCCGTCCTCGCCGCCTTCCTCATTCGTCCAGACGAGGCGCGCGGGCGGCGTCACTTCGATATATCTGCCGCGGAAGGCCATGGGTTGCTCCGAGCTGGGGTGGCCGAACTCAAAACGGTAGCCGCCACCCGTCCGGACATCCATCTCGCAGGAAATAAAGGAGACGCCGCACGACTTCGGCATCCACCATTGCCTGAACAGCTCGGGCCTGGTCCACGCCTCGAAGACGAGGTGAGCCGGGCCGTTGACGGTGCGCGTAATGACGAGTTCGCGATCGGACGTCCGTTCCATCGTCGTGCGGCTGTCTTTTCCTTCAGTCATTGGCTTTTCCTTCAGTCATTGGCTGTCTCCTTCCGTTTCAATGCCTCGACAACCGCGTCCAGCGCATCGAAGCGTGCGTCCCATTGTTGACGGTACTTTTCCATCCAAGCCGCCTCTTCCTCCAGCCGGCGCAGGCCGAGCTTGCACGTCCGCACGCGCCCGACTTTCCGTGTGGAGACGAGACCCGCGTCTTCCAGGACTCGGACGTGTTTCTTCATGCCCGTCAGGGTCATATGGAAGGTCTCGGCCAGATCCGTGATCGAGGCGTCCGCACGTCCCAGGCGCTCCAGAACGCCGCGCCGGGTCGGGTCCGAGAGCGCGGCGAACGAGGCATCGAGTTGGGCTATAAACTGAACCATTTGGTTCAGTTTATAGCCCAACGATCGCCGGCGCGCAAGGGGGCTGATTGCAGGTATGGACGCGCGCGGTGACGGCGATTGCTACAGGCCGGCGGTGAATATCGTGATCGTCTGCTGACCGCGGTAGGCGGCGGTGGGTTGCCGCGTCGTGATGTAGACCTTGGCGCCCGGACGGATCTGGTCGCGGGTTGCCGGCGTGTCCGTAGTGATGCGGGCGCCGCCAGGCACGGTGATCTGGCGGGTGCCCGAGCCGTAATCGACCGTCACAATCCGGCCGCCGTCGACGGTGACGACGGTCGTGACCGTGCCGCTGGTCAGCATGGTGCCGCTATCGCCGATCGCGAGATTGGCGTCGTGGTGCGCCGCACCGGGCGGGAAAATGCCGATTTCCCGAGCGAGGCCGGTGCCGTCGGGCTGCGTCTTGTTGGCCGAGGTGACATGGCTTCCGGGCAGGATCTGGTCAAGCGTGGCCGGTGCGATGAGCGTTATGGACGGATTGGCCAGGAAGGCGACGGTCGCGCTTGTGCCATCCTCCTGGGTCAGGGTCAGGCTTTTGTCGGTGATACTTGCGACGATACCATGCACTCTTTCGGCTGCCGGTATCGTCGTGGCAGGCGGCACCGGTATAGCGGTCTGGGCTCCGGCCTGGCCGGCGTAAAGCGAAAGCGCGACCGCGGCGGTCAATATCATCCGGTTCATGTCATTCCCCCTCGATTAGTTGTTTCCTGGCAGCGAAAAGATTCTCGCGATCTCGATCAACTTCCGCTAGTGGTTACACGTGCCTTGGTCGAGTGTTCCGTCGTCAGGACGAACGATAGGTCTCAGTCCATGGTCATGTCGATCACGACCGCGGCCGGACATGCCTTGGATTCTATCGCCGCGGCTTGCTGCATCAGGCCTTCGCTTTTGGAATAGGTGTCACGTATACCGGCCAGGTAGGTTTTGACGTGATCGTTCTGGGTCATGTTTTCGGTCAGCACGGTGATCAATTCGAGACGGATCATCTTTTCGCTCATGACGCCGAGCAGGCCGCGGCTGGCCTGGCATTGTCCTGCGTCGTCGGCCTTTGAGATCGCGGCGTTCAGTGCCTCCACGGCGGGGTTTTGCTGGGCCGTGGCGGCCACCAGGGCCGAATTGGCGGCGTCGTAGAGGGCCTGAGGCCGGCCGCTTCGGCGATAGTTCGCGCACATCGTCGCCGACGTCGCGGTGTCGGCGGTCAGGGCCTGGTCGATCTTCGCCAGTGACGCCTTCAGTTGCGAGGTATCGGCACCTTGAGCTTCGCGGCTCTTGATATAGGCCTGGCCATAGTCGCGGACCTTGCGCATCTCGGTCACCGCGAACCGCGTATAGGCGCAATCCCGGCCCGGATCGGGGTGTGTCATCGACTGCATCACCGCCACCGACGGCTCAAGCGCCCTGAACATCAATCGAACAAAATCCGTTTCAAACGCCTTGTCGTCGGCGGACAGAGGCGGCACGCTGAGCGGACGGAAAACATAGGGCGCGTTCCGATCGGCTTCTCCGGGATGGAGGAGCGGCGCGATCCGCGTTTGGTACTTCTGGTGAACCGTTGCGTATTCCGCGTGCAACGCCGCGGATTGCGCCAGTAAGGCCGTGACCTTCGGCCCCTCGCCAGACGAGGCGAACCTGGCGAATATGTCGATCTGATCCACGGCTTTTTTCAGCAGGGTATCCATGCTTTGCAATCGGCCGATATAGACCAGGCGGTCCTGCGCCGCCTGGGCGGCTGCCTTGTCGGACTTGGCCGTCGTATAGGCGGCCAGCAATTGTTCGGTATAGCTCGCTTCGCGCGCGTCATCGTCGCCCGGGGTCTGGGCACGGGCGCAATAGTCGTATTGGTGCATCAGCGCCGTGTCGACAAAACCCGATCTCCGGAGAAAGACAGGTTCCAGGCGGGACGTCGATTTCCCGCCGGCCCGCATTTGCTTCAAATAGGCCAGGGCCTGGTCATAGGACAGGCGCGAGAGACGGGTGATTTCCGTCGCGTCGCCGCACAATACGGCATAGTCGATCTTAAGTCCGGTGACGCTGGTCAGGGTGTGATTTTGCAGCACCGAGATCGCATCGTCATTGGCTTTGCCCAAGGCAAAAAACGCGTCTTCCTCGGATTGCGGGGGCGCCGGCGCCGCGGCATCCCGGTTTTGCGCCTGGACCGGGCCGGAAAAGGCCAAACAAAGCAGCATGGTCCCTATGGTCGCTAAAAACCTGATCATCCGCCGTCCCCAAAATCATGTCCTAAGTGTCCAGTACCAAACCGTGCGCTTGCCGCCCAGTACCGATTGTGCGCCGAGTCGACGCGGGCGCGCCCGGTTTCGACTAAAAAGAGCCGCTGACGGGCGCAAGAGCGCCGAAGATGCCCGCGAAACCGAGATTAGGTTTTCGCCTGCTTGTCGAGTTCAAAACAATGCCACTGGCCATCAAAACCAGATACCGATCGCATTTTGATCGATAGCCGATATGGGAAGGTTATATAGAGGTCTCGACGGATTGGTCGCCAGGCGCGCCGGCCGACCTGGCCGCACAGTCGGGCGATTTGAACAGGAGGTCTCATGAAACGTATTGTGTTCACGGGTGGAAGCGGCAAAGCCGGACGACATGTTTTACCTTATCTGCTGTCGCGCGGGCATCAGGTCGTCAACCTGGACCTTCGCCCGGCAGAGGTGGAGGGCGTCAACACGCTCATTACCGACCTGACCGACTCCGGGCAGGTCTTCAATGCCTTCTCCATGCATTTCGGCTTTGAGGGCCTGGAAACCGGCAAGGGGCCGGCGCCTGTTGACGCGATCGTTCATTTCGCGGCCATTGCCCGCATCCTGATTCAGCCTGACAACGTCACGTTCGCTTCAAACGCCGTCGCTACCTACAATGTGCTGGAGGCGGCGATGAAGCTTGGCGTTCGAAAGGTCGTCATCGCCTCGAGCGAGACGACTTACGGAGTCTGTTTCGCCGAAGGCGAACGCGATTATCATCGCTTCCCGCTGACCGAAGACTACGACGTCGATCCCATGGACAGCTACGGTTTGTCGAAGGTGGTCAACGAAAAGACGGCACGGGCGTTTGCCATGCGCTTCAACGCCGACGTCTACGCCCTTCGTATAGGAAACGTGGTGTCGCCCGAAGACTATCGCAACTTTCCCGGTTACCTGACGAGTCCGCTATCCCGGAGGCGAAACGCGTGGAGCTATATCGACGCCCGCGATCTCGGGCAAATCGTTGACCTATGCGTCCGGACCGACGGACTGGGCTTTCAGATTTTTAACGCGGTCAACGACCATATCACCGCGCTGGAGCCAACGAGACCGTTTCTTGCGCGCTGGGCGCCGTCGACGCCGATCGCCGACGATCTGGAAGGCTTCGACGCGCCGATGAGCAACCGTAAAATTCGAGACATGCTCGGCTTCCGCGAAGTCCACGATTGGCGAAAATATGTCGATATGGCGAAGCTGTAGGCGCTCGCTTTTGCCGGAAGCGGCTACCGCGGTGAACGGGGCGGAGTCATTTCCAATGGGTCGCGTCCGCGATGGCCCCCCCGCGGCCGATGGTGCCCACGAGCGGACTCCCAATCGGTCAAACCTCTAGAGCGGGATGTGTTTTGATGGAATCAAAACACCGCTCTAGGTCTTTGTTTTGTCGCGCAATTTATCCAAAAAGTGGTGTCCACTTTATTGGATTGCGCTCTAATACCAACGGCCTTGGGTTTTGACTCTGGGGATTCCCAAATCGTTCGAACTCTGATTCACTTGGCTATCGGAGGAGACAGCGATGGCCACAGAGGTAGCAATCACGCGCACGGATTTAACGGCGTCGGACCTTCGTCGCGCCTCGTCCAAGGCAGCAGATGGGGCATCGGCGCGTCGGATGCTTGCCTTGGCCTTGGTGTTGGAGGGCGTTGACCGCAAGACGGCGGCGGAAACCTGCGGGATGGATCGGCAGACCCTGCGTGATTGGGTGCACCGTTACAACGCGGAAGGTTTGG
>OUWB010000330.1_pt1 | contig 13223 bp, 7 predicted proteins | sample 1779821 | NCBI WGS metagenome assembly OUWB01 (sample SAMEA3914806, study PRJEB12502) | metagenome | biome: forest; material: soil | place: Canada | collected 2011-08-03 | depth 0.1 m
GCCTGCTTGGGATCGCCGACCAGAAATAACGGCGCGCCGGTCCGCAACTCGGACGCGGCATGTTCGCCGCCGTCTGCCGCGGGTGCGAAGACCCGCATGAAAATGTCGAACTGCAGCGGATCGGTATCCTGGAACTCGTCGATCAGGGCGGCTGCATAGCGGGCGCGCAGTGTCTGCGCAAGCCATGGATGGGTACTGAGCGCGCGCTGCAGATCGCCCAGCAGATCGGCAAAGGACATCGTGCGGCGCGTACGCTTGAGCGTACGCAGCGCCTCGGGCGCCCAGGCCAGCCAGGCACGCGCGAGCCCAAGCCAGACCCGTTCATGCCACTCGGTCTGAGCCTGGGCTGCAGCCAGCAGGGCATCGAGCGCGGCGAAGAACGGATGCGCGGGCAGCTGGCCGTCCTTCTTGCGGCCTTTTTCGAGTGCGGTTTGCCCGATGCGTGAACCGTTTTTGTACGGCACCGGCGCGGCACCGCCGGCGGCGAAATAGGCGGCCCATTCCTGGCAGGCCGCGCGCACCAGTTCGGGCTTGTGCGAAGTGGCTTTCAGTCCCGGCAAGGCGGTTTCGAGCAAACCCAGGATGCGCTCTTGTTGCTCGGCCCATAGCGCTGCCGCCACGGCATGCGTCTCATGGAGCGCACGTGCAAGCGCCGCGCCGCGCGCCGGGATCTCGTCCAGCGAGGCCGGGACCGCCTCGCCCCAGCGCACCTCGGCAAGCGGCTTTTGCAGATGCCGCGCGAGCAGCCTATCGAGTGAGGCGGGTTCGGCACGCTTGTCGACCAGCCACTCGGGAAAACCAGGCACGCGCCGGGACAGCGGCTCGACCGTGTCGCGCCAGAACTGCGCGGCCGCTTCCAGCCTGAGCCCGTGATCGTCGGCCGCCAGTTCGACGTCGAACGGCAAACCTGCCGCGAACGGCGCCTGCTGCAGCGCGCGCTGGCAGAACGCATGGATGGTATGAATCCCCGCCTGATCGAAACCGCGCAACGCATGTTGCAGGCGTTGCCGCGCTTCCTGCGGGGCGATCCGGTGCTGGGGCTGATTGCCGATGACGTAAGCGAACAGGCCCGCGAGGAACGGGTCGGTGTCCACCTCGCCGTCGGTCGCGGCCATGCTGTCGAGTGCCGCCAGCACGCCCGCCAAGCGCTCGCGGATACGTTCGTGCAGTTCCGCGGTGGCGGCCTTGGTGAAGGTGACGACCAGAATCTGGTCGACGCTCAGCCGCGTCTCGAGCAGCAAGCGCAGATACAGCGCGCAAATATTCCAGGTCTTGCCGGTACCGGCGGAGGCTTCGATTTGATTGATGCCATCCAGCTCGCAGACGAAGACGTCGAGTTCGGCGGTGCTGCGCATCATGCCTCCACCGACGGGGCCAAGCGCGCCACGTCTTCACGCAAATGCGCGCGCAGCGGTGCGAAAACCGTCTGCGCGAGATGCACGAAAGCCGCTCCCAGCACCTGAGTCGGATCGCTCGCATCGACCGTCCCGCGCAGCGCGGCGCGCAGGTATTCGTCTTCGGCCTCGCCTTGCGCATGCTGATGCCCAAGCCAGGCATTGCGCGCCTCGAGCGGCCCCTTGCTGACCTGGGCCCAGGCACTGCGCGGATAGAACGGCAAGGGACTGCGCAGACCGATGCGGTACAGCGCCGCAAGCTGTCCCAACGGCACCAGCGGCGCCGCCACCGGCTCCAGCATGAAGCCGCTGCCCTCGCCGAACCACCAGGTACGTGGCGCGATGCCTGGCGGCGCCTGCGCGCACAGCACCAGGTGCGCGAGCCACGCGCTCAGGTAATCGCGCGCGCTCGCACGCGCAAACCGATACAGCACCTGGCCGTGCGGCGACAGCGAGCCCAGCACGCCGCTCAGCACCACCGGCCGGTCGTCGAACAGCGGCAACCAGGGCGCCAGCGCATCGCGCGCGAAGGGATCTTCCGGTTCGCCATGATCCTGCCCAGCGGCGGCGTCCGGCCAACAAGCCGGGAATTGCAGCACGAAGGGCAGACGCTGCGCACGGCCTTCGAGCGCATCCCGCACCACCGCGGCGAGCGCGGCCAGACTGCTCTGAGTACGGGCGCGCCAGACCTCGCCGATGGCGCCGCTTGGCAACTCTGGGCTGGCCGCGGCGATGCGTCGCACGCGCTCCAGCGCAGCCGCGGGCGCAGTCGCAGGTATAGGCGTGGCGCCAGTCTGCGGCGCGACATCGAGCAGCACCGGCAGGATGCGCGCCGCCAATGCAGCGCGTGCGCTCCAGGCTAGCGCATAGGGCTCGCGATCCTCCAGCGTCGGAGGCGCGTCGAACAGCGCCAGGCCCAGACGTTCGCGCAGCAAGGCCCGCACCGGGTGGCGCCAGAAACGTTCGAGCGCATCGAATTCTATTGTGCCGCCCAGGCTATCAATGGCGGGGTTGGCGGTAGCGCCGCTTATGCCGCTTGCCTCGGATGCAGCATCGACCGCGGGCAACGGTTCGGCGAAAAACGCCGGCGCACTGCGCGGCTGCGGGTCGTTCAGCAGGGCGGCAATCCGCGCGCGGTCGGTATCGTAGGTGTATAAGCCCTGCTCGCCCAGCGCATAGGCAGCGGCGAAAGGCTGCAGCGGATGTTCCGTAATCAAGCGCCCGCGGGCGGTACGCCATTGCGCCGGGCTCGCATGCACGCCGGCCGCCGCGCCGGCCAGATGGTCGAGCAGCGCGTCGACCAGCGCCGCCGGCGGCAGTACCGTGTTGTCGCGGATACTGCGGCCGGTGTAGTAGATCAGCAGCCGCTCGCGCGCGGCAAGGAGCAGATCGAGAAACAGATTGCGCTCGTCGTCGCGGCGCTGGCGGTCGCCCAGCTTGGGAAAGGCCGCGATCAGGTCGAATTCGTCGGCGCGAGTGATGCTGGGCAAGGCCCCGTCGTTCAGGTCCAGCAGGCAGATCACCTTGAACGGCAGGCCGCGCAGGCTGGTCAGTGCAGAGAAGGTCACCGCGCCCCAAGGTACCCCGCCGCGTGCCGGATCGTCCAGCGCACCCGCCAGTGCCAGGCGCACGACCGCGGCCGGCAGCAGCACCTGGGCCGCGCCCTCGTCGATCTGGCGGGCCATCGCATCGATGGCCTCGCGCACGGCGGCAAGGTCGTCGTGAAACGGCAATTCCGCCGCAAACACGGTATCCAGTGCGCCGCGTAAACGTGCGGCCCACGCAGCGCCCGGGCACGGTGCGCTGCAAGTCCGCACCAGCTGTTCGATCTGGTCGGCAAACAAGGCGACGCGACCGAGCAGGTCGGCCTGTGCACCTTCGGCGCCCGCCACCGGCAAGTAGGCGTCGACGGGATCGGCGGCATCGGGCATCGCATAGCCGAGATACAGTCGCAGCAGCGCATCGGCCAGCGTATGGCGGGCCGGCGCGGGCGCGTCGCCTTCGTTGCTTTCACCGTGGGTTTCAACGTCGCGGCCACCGTTGTTGCCATCATTTCCGCGGGCATCATCGGCGGCCAGGCCGCGCCGTGCGCCGGCCGCCGCCAGCCAATTCTGTATCTGTTCCAGGTCGCCCGCGGCAATGGCATAGCGCGCCGCGATGGCATCGACGCGCAGCCATTCGATCAGGGTCGGCACCGGCGTCGCCTCGACGCTCGCGGCCAGCAGCTCCAGCAACACACGGGCAACCGGATTGGTGCGCGACGGCGGCAGGCCGGAAATCCGAAACGGAATGCGCCGCGAGACAGGCGCGCTGCCGAACACGGCTTCGATCAAAGGCGCGGCGCCGGCCAGATCGGGCAGCGCCACCATCACGTCGCCGGGCTGCAAGGCCGGTTCGGCATCGAACAGGGCCAGCAGCCTGTCGTGCAGCGCTTCCAGTTGGCGCGCAAGGCTATGGCACACATGCACTTCGACGCCGGCCTGGGCTTCGTTCTCTTCCGCCTCTCCGTCCTCCAGGCCCCGCGCCGGCACGCCGCCGGCGGACCAGCGCGGCAGCGGTGCCAGTTCGAGGATCGCGTTCTGGCAGGCGGCCAACAGAGTCGATGCGGGGTTGTCCTCGTAATGGGCGGCTTCGCGTCCGGCCGCCCCCTCGGTCAGTTCCTGCAGCATATGCAGTTGGGCCTGGGTTTGGCGCCCCCATTCCGCCAGCAGCGGATTACCGACCTCGTGATAGTCGGCCACCTCGCGCAACGCCAGGTTATCGACCTGGGCCTGGGGCAGGATGTCGGTCCAGTATTCGCGGCATGGGTTCATCACATACATGCGCACATCGATCCAGCGCGCCAGCTCGCGCAGCAAGGCGATCTGCAGCGGCGGCATGGTCGGCAGGGCGAATACGGCGACCCGCTCGGGCCAGCAGGCCCGGGTCACGGCCGCCTGATCCAGCGCGGGCGCTAAGCGTAGAAAACGATAGGCGGGCGGCGTACGCTCGGCGGCCGCGCCCGTATCCGATGCGAGGTCCGTGACGATTTCTTCCAGCAGGGCGCGCCATAGCGGCGCCTGCCACTGTTCGTCCTCACGCGCCGCGGCATCGGCTTGGGCCAGATTGGCGTTAAGGCGCACCGGCTCGCCGGTCGGCTCGAAAATCGATAGCCCCTGCTGCCAGGCATTCAGCCACTCGGGGCGATAGGTCAGATAGTGGTCGAACACGGTGGCCACGCGCTGCGCCAGTTCATAGCGCATGGTCTCGTCGGCCTGAGCCAGGTAGGCGGCCAAGCGATGTGATTGATGTGATGGAGGCGCTGGGGATTGCGAGGCCGAGGAAACTGACGACGCTGAAGGCTGCGCCCCGGACGCGGCCTCAAGCAGGCGATAACAGCGCCACGCGAGCCGATCGGCGGCGAACGGGGATTGTTCCGGCACCGGCAAGACCGCGCCGATGCGGGCCCAGATCCATTGCGCCAGATAGGTGAATTCGAGGTTGGCGCAGATGCCCTGACGCTGTGCGATGTCGAGCTCGAGACGGCGCCGTATCGCGGCACTGGGCACGATCACGGTCTCGCGTGTCCACGGCCCCCTGCTGTCGGCCAGGCCGGCAAGCAAGGCTTCGGTCAGCACCTCGTAACGATTCGAATAAAACAGTGTGAGCATCGGACGGATCGGGCATCGCGGCGCGCGTCGCCGCCCGGACGACAGGGTCGCTTGGCAAGTCTGTCGGCACGGCGCTTGCATGACCCTTGATACGGCGGCCGTCGCTGTCCGACACGCAATGCTACCGATGATCCGCGAGCATGAAGCAGTACGAGACGAGCGACAACGTTACCGCATAGACCGCCAGTGTCGTCCCCGCCGATAATAAACCAACTATCCAGGTATGCCATCGCCTTTTTTGCGGTACGCGGCGCTGGGCGTAGCGCCGTGCCAGCCACACGCCCAGGCCGGCGCCGAGCCACATGCAAGGCATAGAAGCGCAATACATGAACAGCTCCGCCAGCATTAGATAGCCCCCGGCCGCGTAGCTCCGATACAGGTGGCTCTGATACATGTAGTTCTGATGCTCGGACCAGAAGCCGAAGACGAGCGGGCAGGCGCTCAACCCCAGCGCGGCCCCGTCGATCGAGATCCGCGACGGCGACGCCATACAAAGCACGCCCAGTACCAGCACCTGAGGCAGCAGGGCTATCCCGAGCACTATCCAGACCAAAGGATTGAATGTGAATATGTCGGCAATACCCGGTAGCTCAGTGTTGCTCGGGCATGCTTCCATCACCGCGCAATAGATCACGCTGGACTCCATCCAGCGCCACAACCAGCGCTGCCATGCCGAATCGCGGCAATCCGGAGAGCATGTCCGGTCCGTTTCCGGTTTCAATACCTGTCGCACAAATCTGTCCTGGCAAAGAAGGGGGCGTGGCGATGCCGCATAAAAGCGAGGTTGAAGTCTAGCAAGACCAGTATGGCGTTTTCGTCGCCGGCCGAGAATTGCGTCACTTGCTCGAAATCACTCGCGCTATACTTGGCGCGACGCGTCGCACGCCGGCTCGCATCCAGCGGTGCCGGCGCATGCCCCTTGCGCTGAATCTGTCGCCCGAGCTATGCGCTATTCGACTGAAATAAGAAAATTTCTCTACAGCCAATATTTCTTCGGCGGCCTGCGTACCGCGATCGGCATCTCCGTTCCCCCGCTGATTTCCATCCTGCTGTTCCACGATCAGATTACCGGTTTCACGGTCGCGGTCGGGGCCGTCGCGGTATGCGTGCTGGATATGCCGGGACCGCTCAAGTACAAGACCAACGATATGCTGGCCTGCAGCGTGATCGGCTTTCTGGCCTCGCTCGCGACCGGGCTGGCCAGCCCCGACGCGCTGACCTTGTGGCTGACGGTGGTGCCGCTGACCTTCGTGCTGTCCATCATCGTGGTGTACGGCAACAAGTGGCAGCAGATCAGTTTCGCGACGCTGTTCATGATGATCCTGACGGTGGGCGAACAGTACAGCGTCGGGGAGGCAATCCGCCACGCTCTGTGGCTCCTGGCCGGCAGCCTCTGGTACACCGGCTGGAGTACCTTGGTGAGCCGCTGGCAATGGCTGCGCATAGAGCGCCAGGCGGTCGCCGAATGCATCTTCGCCACCGCCGATTACCTGCGCGCGCGCGGCGATCTCTACAACCTCGACATCGATCTGGCCGATAGTTACCGCCATCTGGTCGACCGGCAGATCGCCGCGATCGATCGCCAGGAAGCGGCCCGCGACATCGTATTGCGCAACCTGCCGCAATTCAGGCGCGGCGAACTCGATACCCAGCGCATCGGTCTGTTCAATCTGTTCATCAATGCGGTCGACCTGCACGACACCATCGTTGCCGCCCATGTCGACTACGAACAACTGCGCGCGACGCTGGGCCGCAGCGACCTGATGCTGTTCCTGCGCGATGCGGTGTACAAGATCGCCCACGATTTCGAGGACATCGGCCTGGCCGTGCTCGAAGGCCAGCCGTCCTATCAGCGGGTGAGCGTGAAGGCTGAACTGCGTGCGCTCGAGTATGAAATCGAGCTGATGCGCAAGCACGAGGCGCCGACGCTGCAGCCGGAAATCTATTCGTCGGTGGTGTCGACCTATCGCCGCATCTGGAGCGCCCAACGCATCACCGAGCGCATGCACCGCAACACCCACCCCGGCGAGATCCGCCCGGAAACGGAAATGCGCATCGACCAGGCCTTGAGCCGCTTCCTGTCGGGCCGACACTTCTCGCCGGGATTGGTGTTCTCCAATCTGACGCCGGCCTCGCCGAGCTTTCGCCATGCGCTGCGCGTGACGCTCGCGGTGGCGGCGGGACTGTGGATAGGCAAGCTGCTGCCCGTCAACAACGGCTATTGGATCGTGATGACCACGCTGATCATCCTCAAGCCCGGCTTCTCGTTGACGCGGCAACGCAATACCCAGCGCATCATCGGCACGGTGATGGGTTGCGCCGCCTCGATCGGGCTGATCCTGACGGTGAAGTCGCCGCACATGCTTCTGGCGATCATGTTCGGCTGCATGGTGATGAGCTACAGCCTGTTGCTGTTCAACTACACCGCCAGCGTCGTCTTCACCTCGTCGTGGGTGCTGTTGCTGCTGCATCTGACCGAACTAGGCGGCATGCGCATAGTCGGCGAGCGTGCGTTCGATACCTTTATCGGCTCGGCACTGGCGATCGCTGCCAGCTATCTGTTCCCGTACTGGGAAAACCGTGCGCTGGGCAAGCTGGTGCGGGCCTTGATGGTGGCGATGCGGCAATATGTCGACGTCGCCTACGCGCCGCTCGACGGCGCGACCAAGCCGGCACCGTCGCCGGCCTCGGCACTTTCCGCACGATCGGCGGTCTCGGCGATCGTGTCCAAGGACGGTGCGCTCGACGGCGACTATCAGTACCGCCTCGCGCGCAAGAACGTGCATAACGCCTTCGCCAATCTGGGCAACGCCTTCCAGCGCATGATGATGGAACCGAAGTCGCAGCAGCGCGATGTACCGGAGCTGAACGACCTGCTGGTGCAAAGCCATGCGCTGGCCGCCGAGATCGCGGCTGCAGCGCCGCTGGTCTCGTCCCTCGCGGCGCCCGGCCGGGCGCCGTTGCTGCAGCCGCTGCAGCAAGCCTGCGCGACGATACGCGACAATCTGCGCGCAGCCGAGCAAACCCTGTTGGGCCCGGCGGCCGCCGACAGCGTGCCGGACCGTAGCGCAGTCGCGTTGGCAGCGGCGGCCACCGAAGTCGGCACATCCGCGACACTGGAGCAGGAACGCACGCTGACGCGCGCCCTCGACGATATGGTGGTCAGTGCCGAACGTGCCGCCAAGACCAGGGACGATGCGGACAACGAAGCAGGCAACGTGGCGGACAACAAATCAGATAACGGCGGCGCCGGCTGGTCGGTCGAGGCGATAGAGGAGTTGAAGCTGCTGGCACACCAATGCAAACAGATGCTTGCAGCGTCCGGCCTGGTGCGGCGGGATACCGGCAGAATGCGGCTGCCCGCGGCCTAGGCGACTGCCATCCTCGCTGCTATTGAGACGCCGCGCTCGCCGGCAGCGCTGCTGCGGCGGACGAGGCCGTCGCAGCAGCAGCAGCGTCGGCCGATGCAGCCGCTGCCGCATCCGCGCGCTGCTCGGCCAGATATTCGTTGCGTCCGCTGATGCCCTTGTAAAGAATCGCGGCCAGCACCAGCAATACCACCACGACAAAGAAAATCGAAATCCCTCGGGTGGGATCCTTACGTCTGACGCGGTTGCTCATGATCGGTTTGGAGTCGGTAACTACAGGTCAGTACGGGTAACGACACGATGGATACGGTGTGCGGCACGGCCGCACACCGCGCGGCTAGGGATTGTACGCCGGGCTAGCGGCGCACCGGCAACGCCGTCGAATACTTGAGCTGTTCCATCGCGAAGCTGGAACTGACATCGCTTAGCGATACCTCGCGTATCAATTGCTGATAGACGCGATCGTAATCGCTGATATCGGTGACCACCACGCGCAACAGATAATCGGTCTCCCCGCTCATGCGGTAGGCTTCGACCACTTCCGGCATGCCTTGCACCGCTTGCAGAAACTGCTGTGCCCACGCCGCATTGTGTTGGTTGGTGCGGATCGAAACGAACACGGTGGTGCCGACCCCGAGCTTGGCGGCATCACACAGCGCGACCTGGGCGCGTATCACGCCGCTTTCCTTGAGCCGCTGCACCCGCTTCCAGCAAGGCGTCTGGGAAAGGTTGACGCGCTGGGCCAGTTCGGCTATAGGCACCGACGCGTCGGTCTGCAGGATTTCCAGCAATTTTTGGTCAATTGCATCCATGACTTATCCAGATAATAGAATTTTCTTCTATGCTAACGCAAATTTAAAGGACAGAATAGAACCCAATTCTGGGGCGGTATTGCTATAAATGAGGGCATTCGGCTTACACGATTTCGCCATGCTCATCCCGCAACACGCTTCCCTTGGCGCCGGTTTCGGCCGTCCAGCCAGCGCGGACGCCGCCGGCATCGATGCCGCGCCGCCCTGTATCGAACACCTGCGCGCGGCGCTCGATGCCGCGCTCGACCTGCCCTTGCACGTGCGCGCCGCCGGCCTGTACGAGGCCCTGCAAGACTTTGCCGACCCGGCCGAGATCGCAACCTTGATCGCCCACTGCGGGCCCGCTTCCAGCACCGGCTACCGCCGCGAGATCCTGGTGGCAGATCCGCAGGGCCGCTACTGCGCCGTCGCCCTGATCTGGGGGTCCGCACAATTCAGCCCGATTCACGGCCATCACACCTGGTGCGCGTATCGCGTTCTCTCTGGCGCATTGCACGAAAGCCGCTTCGAGTGGCAGGAAACCAGCCAGCACGCGCAATGGCGCGCCGACGAGGCCCGCCTGCCGGGGGCCATCAGCTATACCGATGCGGGCTTCCAATGCATCCACCGGCTCGGCAATCCACATCCGGCGACCGCCGTGTCGCTGCACGTGTACGGCATCGACGTGTCGGGTGTCAGCACCCGCGTCAACCATCTGGTCGACACCGTCAGCCGCCACACGGCCTGAGGTGCGCACATCAGGCGATGCTTCAGGCCATTCATCAGGCGATCTGACGGATCTCGATCGCTCAGCGGGCTGTAATCGAAGGAAACATCGGCGCGATAGACTCCGCGTTGGCGCCCACGTAGCATTCCGGGTTTTGTTCGGGCTGCCCGCTTTGCCATCGGCCGCATACCGCATCCAAACGGAATTACCGGACCCAATCCGATAGGCTTTTCAGCCCCGCGGATTGATGTGGTTCGCTAGCCACATAGAAATCTCGATGAACGAATCCGATCGCAAAACGCCCGCATCCGCTCCGGTCCCACCTTCCGCCAGTTCTTCCGAGAATTCATCCCCCGCCACCGGCAAGCGCCGTATATGGCCATGGGTCGTGCTGCCAGTGGTGGCTATCGTGGTGGCTGGCATCTGGTTCAAGCACCACCAAGGCGCGGGCGGCCCGCAAGACCGCGGCTTCGGTGACCCGCCGGGAGGCCGCGGCGGCCCAGGCGGACGGGGGCGCTTCGGCGGCATGAACGGGCCGCAGACGGTGCGCATCGCGACTGCGGTAACCGGCGATATGCCGGTATTGCTGAGTGCGCTGGGCACGGTCACGCCCACCGCCACCGTCACCGTGAAAACGCAGATCGCGGGTCAACTGATGTCGGTCGGGTTCACCGAAGGCCAGATGGTGCACAAGGGCGATTTCCTCGCTCAGGTCGATCCGCGCCCTTACCAAATCTCACTCGAGCAGGCCCAGGGCACGCTCACGCATGACAGCGCCTTACTGGCACAAGCCAAGGCTGACCTGCAGCGCTACGAGGTGCTGCAGCAACAGAACTCTATCGGCGCGCAGCAGGTCGACGACCAACGCTATCTGGTCAAGCAGTACACCGGACAGGTTCAGGCGGATGCGGCGCAGGTCAAGACGTATCAGCTGGATCTGACGTATTGCCATATCGTGGCACCGGTCGATGGCAGGGTCGGTCTACGGCAGGTCGACCCGGGCAATTACGTGCAGACCTCCGACACCAATGGCATCGTGATCCTGACCGCGATGAATCCAATGGACGTGATCTTCACCATTCCCGAGGACAGCCTGCCGCCGGTGCTGGCGCGCGTCGCGACGGGCGCACGCCTGCCGGTGACCGCGCTCGACCGCGGCAATTCGACGGTGCTCGCGCACGGCTATCTGCAAACGATAGACAACGAGATCGACACCACCACCGGTACGGTCAAGCTACGCGCCGAATTCCAGAATCCGGACTTCAAGTTGTATCCGAGCCAGTTCGTCAACGCACGTCTGCTGGTCGATACGCGTCACGACGCGACAGTGGTGCCGTCGTCGGCGATTCAGACGGGCTCGATCGGACAGTATGTGTATCTGGTGAAACCCGATAACACGGTGGCGGTCAGCGTGGTCAAGACCGACATCGTCGACGGCGAGCGTACCAGTGTGCTGTCCGGGGTTGAACCCGGTGACCGCGTGGTGATCGATGGCACCGACCGTCTGCGCGATGGCGCCAAGGTCGAGATCACCGGAGCCGCGCCCGCCGAAACCGCAAGCGCAGCCCGCGGCCACGGTGGGTATGGTCACGTTGGCTATGGCCGCGGCGCATATGGCCATCGCATGGGCGGCGCGTCGCATGCCTGGGGGGCATCCGCGGCGTTCGGGCCTTTGGGGGCGTCCGGCCCGGGGGCGCACCACCGCCATGCGCAGGACAGCGACAAGGGCAGTGACCAAGAAAGCGCTCCGAACAATGCGCGATAAGCCGGTACCGCCGCCGATGTATCGCCCGATGAATCGCTGCTTGGACAACACCCGCGCGTGACCGCATGAATCCTTCACGTATCTTTATCCTGCGGCCGGTCGGCACAGCGCTGCTGATGGCCGCGATCATGCTGGTCGGCCTGGTGTCGCTGCACTTCCTGCCGCTGTCGGCACTGCCGGAGGTCGAGTATCCGACGATCCAGGTGCAGACGTTGTATCCGGGCGCGAGCGCCGAGGTCATGACCTCCTCCGTCACCGCGCCGCTCGAGCGCCAGTTCGGCGAAATGCCCAGCCTGAACCAGATGGCGTCCACCAGTTCGGCGGGCGCCTCGGTGATCACGCTGCAATTCGGTCTGGACCTGCCGCTCGATATCGCCGAACAAGAAGTGCAGGCCGCGATCAATGCAGCCGGCAGCCTGCTGCCGGCCGATCTGCCGGCGCCGCCGATCTATGCCAAGGTAAATCCGGCCGACGCGCCCGTGCTGACGCTCGCGATCACCTCCAAGACCCTGCCGCTGACCCAGCTCGAGGATCTGGCCGATACCCGTCTCGCGCAGAAGATTTCACAGATCAGCGGCGTCGGTCTCGTCACCATCAGCGGCGGCCAGCGGCCCGCGATACGGATCCAGGCCAATCCACGCGCGATGGCCGCCTACGGCCTGAATCTGGACGATCTGCGCACGACCATCGGCAATCTGAACGTCAACACGCCCAAGGGCAGCTTCGACGGTCCGTCCCGCGCCTACACCATCAATGCCAACGACCAGGTGCAAACGGCCGACGGCTACAACAACGCTGTCATCGCCTATAAAAACGGCCGACCGGTGCTGCTGAGCGACGTCGCCCACGTGATCCAGGGTGCGGAGAACTCGAAGCTGGGCGCCTGGGTCGACCGGACACCGGCCATCGTGATCAACATCCAGCGCCAGCCGGGTGCCAACGTGATCAATGTGGTCGACTCGATCAAGCAACTGCTGCCGACTCTGCAGAACACCCTACCGGGCGCGGTCGACATGCGGATCCTGACCGACCGCACGGTCACCATCAAGGCATCGGTGCGCGACGTGCAGTTCGAACTGGCGGTGTCGGTCGCGCTGGTGGTGCTGGTGATCTTCCTGTTCCTGTCGAATTTCAATGCGACGCTGATCCCCAGCCTGTCGGTGCCGCTGTCGCTGGTGGGCACGCTCGCGGTGATGTATCTGTGCGGCTTCTCGCTCGACAATCTGTCGCTGATGGCCCTGACCATCGCCACCGGTTTCGTGGTCGACGACGCAATCGTGATGATCGAGAACATCGCGCGCTACGTCGAGATGGGCGACAGCGCGCTGCAAGCGGCGCTCAAAGGTTCCAGACAGATCGGCTTCACCATCATTTCGTTGACGGTGTCGCTGATCGCCGTGCTGATCCCGCTGTTGTTCATGGGCGACGTGGTCGGTCGCCTGTTCCACGAATTCGCGATCACGCTGGCCGTGGCCATCGTGATTTCGGCCGTGGTGTCGTTGACGCTGGTGCCGATGATGTGCGCGAA
>OUWB011209502.1_pt1 | contig 13201 bp, 30 predicted proteins | sample 1779821 | NCBI WGS metagenome assembly OUWB01 (sample SAMEA3914806, study PRJEB12502) | metagenome | biome: forest; material: soil | place: Canada | collected 2011-08-03 | depth 0.1 m
TGCGCAACGAGGTCCATCGCGGCATCCCGGACGGCCAGGGCACTGGCGTAGGCGTACGCCTCGCCAGCAGATCGGAGTTCGGACTGCAGCCGGTCCATGGCCCGCTCGTGCGCCTGGGCTTGGGCGAGGGCCCGCTGCTGCCGCAGGATCCGGCCCTCGGCGATGCCGTAGTTCGCGTCGGGTGATCCGGGCTCGCCGTAGATCAGCGCGTTGATGACGCGCTCGATCCGCCAGCCGTCGACGTCCTCGCGGATCATCGCAGACTCGACGCGGAGCAGCAGGTCGTGAAGCTCGGGCACGGTCATGCTCACCATGATGCGCTTCGTGCCGGACGTGCGCGGGCCCGACCGAGGGGGGATTCGGCCGGGCCGGGGGCACTGCGGGTGAGGCAGTGGGACCAGCATGCGCCGGGCGGGGCGTACGCGGGCGCGGATTCACCGCACCTTCACGCCTCGGGTGCCCACTCGGGCTGATACCCCGGGCGGTCTGCATATGCCGAGGCGAGGTCGATCACGGCCTGCCACAGTCCAGCGGCGACCCCGGCGTTGGAGGCGTCCCATTTGTCGACCTCGGCGTACTTCTCGGCGGCCTCGTACCCGGCGATGATCCGCCGCTTCGCCGCGAGGTCCGCCTTCCACGTGTCCGTCACGACCCGGAGCGCCCGCATGTGGTTGATGCTGAGCGACCCGGTGACGGCGCAGCGCTCGTAGTCGGCGTCCGTCGGCAGGCAGCCGACCCACTGCTCGTCGGCGTTGAGTTGGGCGCGGAGCCAGGTCGCGAGGTCGGCGTTCAAGGTGTTGCCCGAAGCCGGAAGGCCCGCATCCCGACCTGCGCGAACGCCGGGTCCGGTGCGGCAGGTAGGCCATGGGCGACGTAGATCACGTTCGACGCGAACATCGGCCGGGCGTTCTCGATTGCCTCCGCTTCCGTGTTCCCACGTGCGAGGACCCAGCGACCATGGGCGTTCGCGACTTGCCAGAATGGACCGGAGCTTGGAAGCTCCTCGCCTCGGGACTGCTGTGGCGCCAGGCCGCATGCCCACTCCCAGTTGGCTGTGAAGCCATGGCCAGCGTGCATGAGCATGGTCCGCGACCTTGTCTGGCTATCCGGCAGTGGCAGCGAGGTCGCGACTGTGTGTGCAGGCCAATGCTGCTGCATGGCTGCGCAAGCCCAGTCGATCATCTCGCTTGCCTTCGCTGCCAGGTCCTCTTCGGTCACCGTTTCCTCCTGCGTCGGTTCCGCTGCCGCTGGTGGTAGCGGGCATCCAGGGCTGACGGCCGGGCTGCCTGGATCTCGTCGAAGATGACCAGCAGGGGCTGCATGCCCTGCCAGGCGGCCGTCACCTGCTCGCACAGGGTCCTGAATGCGGGTACGACGATGGAGGCTATCTGCGCCAGCGCCTGCCGGGCCTGCCTCGCCTGTTCGGGTGTCGGCTCCGCCTGTTCGGGTGTCGGCTCCGGCCGCCACGGTGCCCGGCTGCGGCGCGATGCCGAGTTCGTCGTACTCCAGTACGGCGAGCGAGGCTGGCGAGCTGACCGCGCGCCGCTCGGCTGGCGGTCGACGCCAGAAACGGAGGCTCATGGCCAGTCCACCGGGATCGTCAGCGTCGGCTCGGCGTCTAGCAATGCTGCGCTGGAGTTCATCGTCGCGCACTCTCCCTCGATCCACCGCGCCGGATTGGCCCCGAGTGCAGCCTGGGCGGCGCTGGCGCTGATGGCGCTGTAGACGTGACCCCAGGTGAGACGCGGCGGGGCAGGCTCGTTCGGGTTGCCGGAGCGGTGCCGGTCGAGCTGCCTCAGAGCCCGGTCGGGGGCCGGGTGGCGGTTCACAGCTGCTCACCTGCTTCCGGGTAGCAGTTGTCGAGCATCCCATCCAGCTCGACCAGCTCCGGGTGCAGCCCGAACACGAGTGCATCCTGGACGTCGTGTAGAGCGGCGAGCATCGCTTCCTGGGTAACTCGCAGCCGGGCCAGCGACTCGGATAGAACGCGGATGCGCTCGGGCACGGACTGTGGGGTGGGCTGGGGCTCGGTCACGGCGTCACATCCTAGGCGGCAGGTACAGCAACCCGAACTGCATCGCGCAGACGAGAACCATGGCGCCGAAGTACTCGGCGAACCCCGGGGCGCGGACCCAGGAGCGGATGATCGTGAGCGGGTTCATGCGGTTCATCATCCTCTCTCGGTGCGGTAGGCGGGGACGGTTGAGTGTCTCCTAGCGACGACCGGCCATCAGTGGCCGCAGCCGGATGTCCACCAACCGCACGTCGGGCAGTACTTCGGTACGGCGGCGCAGCGGTCGGCGGGGTGGCATTGGTGGCCCGGTTCGGCCCACCAGCCGCAGAGGGTGCAGAGGTAGGCGGCGAGGATGCTCATGGTGGTCTCCAGGGTTTTCATCGGTGCCGCCATATCCAGTCGGCGACGGGCAGGGCGAGGAAGAAGGCGACGGTGCGGGCGAGGTCGCGGTAGTCGAACGCCTGCCACCGGTGGACGTGCTCCAGGTGTTCGCGGTCGGGCCGGTGGCCGCCGTGGGCCTGGTCGCGGTGGTGTTGCCGTTCGCGGTACGCGCCGGCCCGGGTGTAGGCGGTGGGGGAGGTGGTGCGGCAATGGTCGCATCGGTAGCGGTAGGGCACGGTCGGGGCCTCGGATCGGCCCCTTCCGGGGCTGTAGGGATGGGCGTAGGGGCGTGTAGGGCGGATCGTTTTCCGCAGGTCACCGGCCTGTAGTGCGCTGCGTGTAGGGCGGCTGCCGCAGAGGGGGAGTGGGTGCCCGGAAGGGGCTCAGGGCAGGGCGGCGGGCGCCCCCGAGGCCACCTCGGACACACCCTCGGCGGAGGCCTCAGGTTCGGCCTCGGCGGGGGTGAGATCGGGCACCATGTGGGGTGGCAAGTGGGGGGCTCTGGAGAGGTGGCGGCGGAGGTCATCCCAGTGGACGCCGACGCGCGTGGTTTGGCCGACTCGGACGCTGTCTCGGACGGGGACTCCGATGTGTCGGAGGTAGGCGCCGAGGTCGGTCACGGTCCAGTGGGTGAGGCGTCCGTGGGTGTGGAGTACGGACAGGATGGTGGAGAGGTGGGTGCCGTGTTTGCCGTGGCTCTTGGCGATGGCGAGGGTCTGCTCGACGACGAGGAGCATTGCTTTCTCGGCCGCTTCGGGGGTGATCGCCTCGGTCTCGTTCGGCTGCTGCTCCCCCGCCTGAATTTCTTGATCGTTTAGGGTTGTGGCAAGCCGAGGCGCAGGCCTGCGGGGCCGCACGGGGGCCAGCATCAGCGCCCCGACGGACCAGGCCACGACCACCGCCGGAGCACACACCACGGCGTACAGGTGCACCTCGTACATCGCCACCCCGGCCGCCGCCAGGCTGCCGCCGATCCGCTCCAGCTGCTGCTTGCCCGTGTCAGCAGCACCGGTCCACTGCCACCAGCGGCCGACCAGAACCCGACTGCCTGCCAGCAGGTCCCACAGCACGCTGCGACCGCCCCGGAACGGGACGGCCAGCTCCGCACGCAGTCGCTTCCACGCCTCCCGGTCCACGGTCATGCCCCGAAGTGTCCGGCCGTGGCCAGGACCATCGCCGACGCGACACTCCAGATCCCGCCCGCCAGAGAGAACAGCGACCCCGACATGACGCCCAGCAGTGCAGCCTTGCCCGGCCTCGGCTTGCCCAGCCACCACCACAGCGTCAGGACCAGCGCCGCAGCGCCCAGGCCGACGTCGCCGAATGGTCCCCCGGGGCCCGCCACGGTGGTCGCGAGGGAGTCGGTGAGGTTCCCGGCGAAGGCCCATATCTGACCGGCGGACAGGTACAGGGTTCCGGCGAGGAACCCGATCACACCGGCCTGGACGTGCGACAGGCGGTGCTTTCCGTGGCCCCGGACGCCGAGGATCAGGGCGACGGTCAGGACGAGGGCGAGGCCGCCGGTTCCGAGGGACCCGAGGATGTGGTCGATGCCCGTCGGCGCTGCGGCGAGGGTGGACATGTGAGGGCCTTTCACCAGGTGGTGGGGTAGATGGCAAGTGCGAGGACAGCTGAGGCGAGCGGCGCGCGCAGGACCCAGGCGAGGGGCGGCCACCAGGCGTGCAGCCAGCGCCGGTCGATGTAGGCGAGAAGCCCGGCGGTCCCAAGTCCGGCGACGAGCGGCATGAGGGCTGCGACGGGGATCCAGTGCGCGACGGCGGCGACAGCTGACGAGGCCTGCTGGGAGGCGTAGGACGCGGCACCAACGGCGATCAGGGGCCGCACCAGGAAGGGCTGCGGGAGGAACCGCAGGTGGCCGGACAGCCACCAGCCCGCGGTGCCTGCGCCGGCGGCGAGGAGTACCGCGGTGGTGCCGACCGGGCTCTGGGCGCCGGCGAGCATCCACTGGCCGGCGTAGTGAACGAGGTCCAGGCCCCAGCCGAGGCCGGCGGCGGATCCGTTGTAGAGGGCCCAGCGGCGGCGGCTGGCGAGTTTGGGGTCCACGCCCTGATACCACTGCCGGAGCCTCTCCCCCGCGGGACGCAGCGGGGCAGCTTCTGGTGTAGTGCCTGGTGGGGGCGCTACAGATGGCTCGCCGGTGGGCGCTTTGTGCCACCAGTGGCCCTGGGGCTCGGGGGTGGCGTCTCTGCTTTCGGCCTCCTCCGGTTCGTCTTTGGGGTCGGCTTCCGATGTGGCTTCGGGGGCGGTGTCGGCGCTGTGCGTGTCGGCACTGGTTGGGTCGTAGACCTTGTCCCACCAGGTGATCGTGTCGGTCATCGTCATTTCCGTAGCAGGAGGGCGAGGAGCGCCACGGTGGCCAGTGCGGCGGCGGCGCAGCGGGTGGCAGTCGGGTAGCGGTCGGGGTGCCAGGCGTGGACAGCGGCGAGGAGTCCAGTCAGTGCTGCGATCGGCACGAAGCTGATGAGGATGATGCTGGCGGTCATTTCTGGACTCCGGCGTCAGGCAGATTCGCGGTAGCGGTCGCGGGCTTTGCGTAGCCGGTCGTAGGCGGCGGTGTGCTTGAGGCCGAAGTCCTTTTTGACGCGCTCCAGGCTGACTGCGTCGTAGCCTTCGGTTTCGATTAGCGCTAGGACGGCTTCGGCTTCTGCTTCGACGCGGGCGCGCTTGCTGTCGAACTCGGCTGGCTTCGGCTTCGGGTCGGCTGCCGGGTTCGGGCTTTCTTTGGCTTCGGCCTGCGGCTTCGGGTGGGGCTGTTTCGGTTTGACTTTGGCTTCCAGGTGCTGGCGCTCCTGGGCTTTCCGAAGCGCTTCGGCTTCGGCCTGTTCGCGTTCCTGGGCGAGGCGAAGTGCTTCGCGGTCGCGGCGAAGCTGCGCTTCGGCTTCCTGCGCGTGCTGCTGCTGAAAGGCCCTTCGGCGTTCGGCTTCTGCTGCTGCGACGCGTGCTTCGGCCTCGGCTTCGGCGACCCGCTGGGTCCTGTCGATGTCCGCGATCCGGGCCGATGCTTCGGCTTCGGTGACGCGCCGGGCTTCAGCTTCCGCGTGCTGGCGGGCTTCGGCTTCGCGGGTGGCTTCAGCTTCGGTTTCGGCCTGGGCGCGGGCTGCGGCGTGCCGGGCGGCTTCGGCATTGCGGTGCGCTTCGGCTTCGACTTCGGGTGCTGCGAGCGCTTCGGAAACCGATGTCCCGAAGTTGGCCAGGGTGAACACGAGGAGCTGGTCGGCCGGGGCTGCGGTGCGCCATTTCCACCCGTGCTGCTTGCGGAGCCGGGCGCGGTAGATCTTGATCTGCTTCTGCTGCTCGATCACTTCGGTGTAGGAGCGCAGGTTCCACAGGCGCATGCGGCGCCAAATCCGGTAGGTGGGGACCGGCGAGAGGAGCCAGCGGATGATCGGCGGCGACTCGATGTGCTTCTCGGCGGTGATGTCCGCGATCCGGCCGACAGCGTGCCGGGCGGCTTCGACGACGATCACGAACAGGGCCGGGGTGACTGCGTGCATGCCGACCGCGATCGGGTCACCCCAAGCGACGGAGGCGTTGAAGGAAATCGTGGCGGCTGTCAGGAACCAGGCCGCGGGTCGCAGTGGGGTGAAGGGGATTCTTAGGCCGGTGAGGACGAGGTCGAGGGCGAGGATGGAGACGATGCCAGCGTCGACTCCGATGGGGAAGCCGTAGGAGTACCAGCCGAAGCCTTTCGCTTCGGCGAGGTGTTCGACGGCGCGGTAGGAGCCGGCGAAGCCGAGTCCGGCGACGATGATGGCGCTGGCGGCGACGACTCCGATGAGCCATTTCTGGGTGCGGGTGAGCGGCGCCCGCCCGGTGGCCTTCTCGGGCGTGGTGGCGGGCGCAGCGAGGATGCTGCGGATGTCCGTCCATGCCGGGTCGAGAGGGTCGCTCACGGTGTCGTCCTTCAGGGATGGGTGGGCCGGGCAGCGGCTGCTGCTCGCGGTGGGGGCGGCCGGACCGTGCCGCGGGGGATGGGTTCCGGTCCGGCCGCCGTCTGGGGTTACTCCGGGGTGGTGCTGGTGTCTCGGAGGCGTAGGAGTGCGGCGCTGACGGCGAGGACGCTGCGCAGTTCCTCGGTCTGTGCGGGGCTGAGGTCATAGGGGGTGCCGTCGAGGGTGATCGTGGTGGTGGGCCCGTCGGGGCCGTCGAGGGTGGAGGTGGTGGTGTACCAGTGCATGAGCGTGGCGGTCAGGCCCAGGCTGGCGGTGTTCACTGGTGGCCTCGGAGGCGTTGGTGGATGTTGTCGGGTGTAGCGAGGCTCATTCGGTACCGTCTTCGGTTTGGGGCTGGCGGATGGTGGTGGGGGTGGTGGCTTCGGGGGTGCTGCTGGGCTCGCCGTAGGTGTCCTCGGGCCAGCCGGGGTCGAAGAGGGGGTTCTCGGTCATTGACTGGCCTCCGGCTTGGGCATGGCCCGGCAGATGCTGGCGTGCTCGTTGGCGTGGTCCCGGATCCGGAAGAGGTAGTCCTTGTCGGGGCAGTCGGAGCTTTGGAGGCATCCGTGGCAGTGCCAGGCGTAGTCCTGCTGCTGACCGCTGCCGGTGACGTCGAGGTGGGCGCCGCCGAGGGTGAGGTAGCGGAGGCTGACGTCGTTGGGCCAGGGGGTGGTGGTGTTCTTGGTGAGGTCGCGGATACGGGCTTCGAGGCGTCCGATGGTGCGGATGTCGTCGCTGCTCACAGTGCCTTCCCTTGGGTGTCGGCCTGGAGGTGGACGGCGGGTTCGGTGAAGCAGCGGTCGGCCCAGCAGTCGATCCGGTCCCGGGTGGTCTCGTCGGCGGCGAGGGCGTCGGTGACCTGCTGGCGGGTCATGCTGACGGGTTCGTGTGCGGCGGTGGGGATGTGGAGCTGGCCGGGGATCTGGCCGTCGGCGGTCACGCGACACCGCCCATGGCGGTTTCGGCGGCGGTCCACCAGGCGTCGAGGTCGTGGGCGAGCGGCTTGCGGGTGGGCTGGGCCGTGGGCTGTGCGGGGCGCGGCGGCAGGGGCTTGGGCTTGGTGGGGCTGGTGCCGTATCCGGCGTCGGCGAAGCGGGCGACGGTCAAGTCGGGGCCGCGCAGCTGCGGGGCCTCGGTGATCTGCGGTGGTGCGTCTGTCGCCCGGTGGGGCGCGAAGCTAATCTCAGTCATGCGTCTGGCCTTCCTGTTCTGCGCAGGTGGGCTGGGCTGCCCCGATCGGTGTCCAACCACCGATCGGGGCGTTACTGCATCCACTGGCAGCGTGCTCTCCACAAGCCAGCATCGTCAAGAGTACTCTTGTTTTTGCGGTCATGGGAGCGCGCTCCTCAACTGAAGGGAGCGGCGTGGAATCCGAGGAGGTGAGGCGTGTTGTCGATGCGATCGATGCGCTGGGCGAGATGAGCGACACGCTGGAGCGGGCCAAGGCGCTCAAGACCCTTCTGGACGACTGGCCCGACCATCACTCCCGTGTCCGCGAGCTCCGCCAGCAAGCCTTCCGGGCATTGAGCGACGAGGGGATGACCTACAAGGAGATCGGCGCCGAGTTGGGCATCAGCGCCGCCCGTGTCGGGCAGATCGTGACCGGCGTGACCAATCCGCGCACCCAGAAGAACCCGCCGCCAAAGGAGCCGCGGCGCAAGCGCGGCAGCAGCGCCAGCGCTGCGCCTGCCGAGTAGCCCACCCCTTCGACGCCCGGCCCGCACGTCTCGGGTCGGGCGTCGCTGCGTTTCGGCCTGTTCCCGCGCGCCCGCAGTAGGGGTGTACGTGTCCAATTCATCATCATCTGAACCGTATTGACATACTTTCAGATCTTGTGCCACCTTCGGCAGCACGCCCCCGTCGAAGGAGAAGCTCATGCCCCGCGGTCGTCTCGCCGAGTACCACCCAGTCCAGGCGGCGTCGTTGCTGCACGTCACTGACGCCCAGTTCCGGTGGGCGCAGCACGCGAAGCTGGTCCCGCCGCCCGACGCCACCGAGCAGACGTGGCTACGGGCCACGGTGGAGGCCATGGACGCGGCGAAGATCGTGCGGGCGCTGCCGCAGCCCGTCACCGCGGGCCAGGCGGCCGATCTGATCGCGGCGTCGCTCGGCATCCCGAACCCGCCGATGGGCAAGCCGAACGTGAAGACCTGGACCGTCGAACGGTTTGTCGCCCGCGGCCTTCTGCTGCGACTGGCGTACAGCCCGTGCGAGGTGAATCCGGCGCAGGTCGCCCGCCTGTGCCTGCGGCGCAACATCTGGGACCTGCTCGCCGCCGAGACGCCCCTCGGCCCGGACCAGTCCGCAGCCCGGCTCGGCATCCGCCGTAGCGACTGGGACCACGTCGTGCGGCTCGGCTGGATCAAGACCGTCGGCTGGCAGAAGGTCCAGTTCGGGACGTCGAAGGCGGGGGCCGTGGACGTGCCGATCTACCGCAGCGGCACCGTCGACGCGATCCCGGGCAAGCACCGGAAGATCGACTGGGAGCATCTGCGCGGGCTCGGGAAAGGGCAGCGGTCGCCGCTGGCCAAGCTTTAGCCGTGCATGCGAAAGGCCCCGCCGCCCACCCGGTTGGGGCCTTCGCCGTGCTCAGTCCTCGGTGGCGTCCTGAATAAGCCGACTGGCCCGCTCGATCAGCGCATCCAGTTCGGCCTCGCTGGTCGGCGCGTGGATGCCGAGTTCGGCGAGCACCGCCTGGTCGTACGTTGTTGCGCGCGTGGCATAGGTGATCTCGATGCGGTCCGGCGGGGCGGTGAAGCGCGCGGCCTCGTAGCCGACGAGCGTCACCGGGTAGTCGCCGCTGGCCAGCCACTCGTTCAGCGCCGCGATGGTCTCCGGGCGCAGCGGCGTATTGACCATGCCGCCGTAGGCGCGGGCGGCCTCGGCCGCGTCCGCGACTTCCTGGTGCTCGGCTGCTCGGGCTGCTCGGTCAAGGCTGACCGCCCTCCAGAGCGGCGAGCAGATCGTCGGCGTCGGGCGCCCGCATAGTGATCGTCATCGTGGTGCGGTCGAGCGACGCCATCACCAGCGGCGGTAGGCCCCAGGATTTCAGCATCTCGGATCGGGCGCCGGGTGGCAGGGAGATCCACAGGTCGGCGCTCACGCTAACGGCGCCGGGGTCGGGCTGCTCGGTCACCGCCGTACCTCCTCGACGGACTTGAGCACGGTGATCGGCGCCCCGTCGGGGTGCGCGCGGCTGATGTTCTTGGCGAGCCGCAGCAGATATGGCCCGTTGCCGGTGCATTCCCACACGTCGACGTTCTCGCTGTACGGCTCGTCGCCGATGCGGATGTACGACGGGGCCGGGATCGGCTCGGTGATCACGATCCGCCAGTTGGCCGGGGCGGTCGGATCGGCGGGGCGCGGGCAGATGGTGGAGGCGAGCGTGGACGGCATGGGATCAGCATGCACTCGCCGCGATGACTGGTTGAAGTAGTCATCGCATCATCGCGACGGATGCGGCGCGCGCCGGATCTCTTCATGGCTGGACGCGCGCCGCGATGATGCTACTGCGCGACGGCACGCAGACTCTCCAGTACTTCCCGCAGCTCGGCCAGCCGCCCGTACGGGATCTCGGCGAAGGCGAGCAGCCGATCGTTGTCTCGCTCCTCAACCGATGCCCAGACCGGTCCGGCGATCCGCAGCGCATCGCCGTCGACTTCTACGCGCCAGGCGCGGGCGGTCTGCGCCTCGGTCTCGGCGTCCTGTGGCGTGATCACGGCCGTCGCGGCGAAGGGTGCGGCCTGCGCGAGAGCTGCGAGGATCTGCGGGATCTCGCCGGCCGGGAAATAGACCTCGCTGTTGTCGTACGTTCCGACGTGGCCGACCGTGTCGCCGGTCTTGCCTGCGCGCCTCATGGTGAACGACTCGCTGCGGGCCTCGATGCCGTACGGGCCCATGGCTGGGGTGGGCTGCTGGATGGCTCCCATGATCGTGCTCCTTGGTGAGGGTGGTGTGACGACGGTATCGGCGGAAGGCGGGCGGGGCGGTTACTTCGCGCTGGCGTGCCGCAGGTTGGCGGCGCGGCTCCTTAGCCACTCGGCCTGTGCGGGGAGGTCCTGGAGGATGTCGAACCCGGTGCGGACGAGTTCGGGGTAGGCGACGCCGTCCTGTTCGTCCTCGTCGAGTTCGCGCAGGTCGCTTGCCATGATGCGCGTGTAGTCGATGAGTGCGCCGGCGGTGAGGGCGGCGGCCTGGTGGGGTTCGGGGGTCTGGGCGATGACGTCGTTCGTTTCGAAGCTGGCGATCCAGTAGGTGTGGCCGTCGCTGAAGACCTCGATGCCGCAGCTGTGGGCGTCGTCGAGGTACTGCTCGACGGTGCTGACGTCGGGGCGGCTGTCGAGGTCGAACGTGTTTACGGGTGCGGCGTTGAGGCCGTCTTCGAAGACGGTGCGGAGGTAGTCGGTTTGGGTCGTGAGCTTGCCGGCGGCCGAGTTGATGCTCTTGAGGCCTTCGGTGAACCTGTCGTAGGTGGCTTGCGGGATTCGGAACTCGACCTTGGGGCCGATCTCGGGGCGTCCGCGCCTTGGGGTGGTGGGTTGGGTGTTGTCGGTGGTCATGGTGATCCCTCCCGATGCTGCGGAATTTCCGCTGCGTTTATTACGATGGCAGGGATTAAACGCTGCGTCAATGGCTGGGTTGGGGCATGCAGAAGCGCCCGCCACCACGAGGTGACGGGCGCCGGGTCAGGCGAGCTTGCTGCGGCCGGTGCGGGGCCTGCCAGTGCGCCGGGTGTGAGCCGGACGGCTCGGTCGCACGTCCGGTCGCGGTTCCTCGGTGGCGGCCTCCGCGCGGGCCCTCGCGGCACGCCGGGCCAGTGCGAGCGCTGCGGCAGCCACTCGCGGGTCGACCTCGACGCCGAGTTCGGCGGCGACGCGCTGGCACACGGAGCAGTGGACCGGGCTGGCCGGCCCGTGGGGGTACTGCATGGACTCGGGCGGGAGGTAGTGCGTCGCGCACTCGGCGCAGATGAAGGTGAGGCGCATGGTCAGCCGATCTCTCCGGTACCGCCGCAACTGGTGCAGGGGCTGATGATCTGACGGGCAACAGGCTTCTGGTTGCCGTTCTCGTCCAGCTCGATCTCGTAGATGGTCTTCTCGGTGAGCCTGCGTCCGCCGCAGGCGCTGCACGTCTGTCGGTCTCCCATGGTGCCCCCTCCGTAGGTCCTTCGACGGTAGCGCGGCGGGGGGCGCGTGGTGGAGAAGTCGGGCGCATTGGTGCGCACGGTGCGGCGGTCCACGGTCGGCTATTCGGGGCCGCGCACGAAGCTGCCCATGCCGACGGTCGTCACGATCAGGCCCTCCTCTCGCAGTGCCGCGATGGCCTTGCGGACGGTGGCGCGGGCAACGCTGAACTCGGCTTCGAGCTGCACCTCGGACAGGAGCTGCTGGGGCTGGTATTCGCCGGTTTGGATGCGTTCGCGGATGCTCTCGGCGATCTGCTCCCATTTGGGTCGCGTCGGGTCGAAGTCGATCATGCGATTGACGCTACGTAGGGGCGCACGTCAGCGCATAGAGACGCCTATCCACCGTTAGGTGTAGATAGGTGTGTACAGGTGGCTCTACGCTGGGCGGCAGAAAGCCCCCGCGACCGCTAGCACGGTCCGAGGGCAGTCCGACTGCTGGGGTCGGCCCGCCCATCGTAGTGCCGCCCATCGCGGCACGCCTATGGACCGGACGCGGCTCCCCTCGACCATCCGGAGGAGCCGTGACCACCATCTCCACCCACTCTGCCGGCCCACCCGTCGGCGGGTCGGCGGCCACTGTCGCCGGTGCCTGCGCCGGCTGCGGCACCTTCACCGGCTGGGGGCGCCCGGCGCTCGCCGATCAGTCGTCGGGGCCTGGCGTCCCGGTGGTGCTGTGCCCGCGGTGCGACCCGGAGACCGACCTGCTTCCCCTGGCCTGAACTGGGGGCTGTCCGATCAGAGGAGAATGCTGTGCAGTGCTCGTGTGGAACGATCATGTACCGGAACCAGGACGGCATATGGGTCTGCCCGTCGTGCGGCAACACCAGGGTGTAGTAGCAGGGCCCGCGATGGACTGCTACCGCTGCGCCGTGCCGATGGACCTGTCGCAGGATGAGCACTACCGGTGCGCCTGCGGCAACATCATGCACGTCAGCACGGCGAAGTTCGTCCGGTTCCTGCTGGCGATGAGCGTGCCCGAGGTCGTGGCCTACGCGGAGGAACACCTCGCGTGGTGCCGGGAACAGGCTGCGGACCTTGGCTGGCGCGAGTGCTATGCGCAGGCCCGCGCGGCGTAGGGAACGGTACGGCGTAGGCCCCGCGTCCACCCGGACGCGGGGCCAGCGCGCGGGCGAGGCTACTCGCCTGCTTCTAGCGTCGCGAGCCTCGCCTGGAGGTTCTCCCGGGCGGCGATGGCCCGGCGCGGGTGAAGCATGCTGCGGAAGCCGGCGAAGTAGAAGTCGTGGAGGTTTCCGGCCAGCTCTTGGATGATCTCCAGCTTTCGGGCCTCGGTGCGCTCCGATAGCCAGACGAAGCGCATGGCGCCGACCGTCCGAATGCCCATGTCTCGGATGCCCATTTGGCCTCGGAAGGTGAGCGCGAAGGACTCGAAGTTGTCGATGAGGCTGGCGGTTGCCGCATCCAGCTGCTGGCGCCAGCGTCCCCGCTCGGCTCGAATGGCCGCTTGCACTGCGGGTGCCACTGAGGCTGGGATCTGGGCCGATCGGAGCCGGGTGCAGGCGCTCAGGATGGCCCGGAGCTGAGTGCCGAGCTCTTCTCGGGCGATGTGCGCGGCTTGTATCTCCCGGTTCCGTGCTTCGAGTCGCGGTCCGACTGTCCAGTTGGTGGCCACGGCAACGCCGATGGCGGTTCCGGCGGCGATGGCGATGG
>OUWB010011100.1_pt1 | contig 13198 bp, 12 predicted proteins | sample 1779821 | NCBI WGS metagenome assembly OUWB01 (sample SAMEA3914806, study PRJEB12502) | metagenome | biome: forest; material: soil | place: Canada | collected 2011-08-03 | depth 0.1 m
TACGTCGGCAGCTATGTGCCGGCCCAGGCCGCGCGCTTCGGTCCGGTCGATCGGATCTTCACCCGCATCGGCGCGGCAGACGATCTGGCCGGAGGACGTTCGACCTTCATGGTCGAAATGACCGAGGCTGCCACCATTCTCAACGAGGCGTCCCCGCAAAGCCTGGTGCTGATGGACGAAATCGGCCGCGGCACGTCGACCTTCGACGGTCTGGCGCTGGCTTGGGCAATTGCTCGTCATCTGCTGGCGCACAACGCGTGCTATACATTATTCGCCACCCACTACTTCGAGTTGACGCAGTTGCCGGACGAGTTCGCGCATGCGGCCAACGTGCATCTGTCGGCGGTCGAGCACGGCCAGGGCATCGTGTTCCTGCACGCCGTCAGCGAAGGGCCTGCAAGCCAGAGCTACGGACTCCAGGTGGCCCAGCTCGCCGGCGTGCCGGCCGCGGTGATCCGTGCGGCGCGCAAGCACCTGGCCTTGCTGGAACAACAGTCGCTGGCCCATGCCACGCCGCAGCTCGACCTGTTCGCCACACCTGCCGCCCATCCGGATCTTCTCGGCAACGCGGCCAACGAGCCGGAAACTTCGGCTGACGCAGACCCGCCATCGCATCCCGCGCTGACCCGTCTGAGCGAGATCGACCCCGACGACCTGCGACCGCGCGAAGCCCTGGACCTGCTCTACGAATTGCGCGCCCTGCTGGAAAACTCGCACGCCGCGCACGCTTCGCCCATTCGGAACGGACACTGACCATGGACAGCCAGCGCATCGCCCACACGCAAACCGGCCCCGCGCGTCCACACGCCAGCCGGCGTGCGGCGCGGGCGCATCGGCCGCGCCGGCCATACTGGGCAGTTGCCGTTCTGGCCGCCGCCATCCTGCAGATCGCGGCGATACCAGTGCATTTCGCCGTGCTCAGCAACGTACCGGAGAATCCAGGCCAGGAAGAATCGGTACGTACCATGCTGGCAGCCATCGCCAATCGGCCCGATATCACCTTCATCCTCGACGACGGTAATGTCAAGGGCGCGCGGGAAACGTGCAGCGACACGCTGCTGGAACATCGCATCGCGCTGCTGAATGGAGCGCCGCTGCCGCTCGTGCTGATTCCGGGCGCGGCCGACTGGGTCGATTGTCAGCAAAGCGCGGCGGGCGCCTACGATCCGCTGGAGCGGCTGGATTTCCTGCGCGATGTGGCGTTTTCGGCATCCGACTCTATGGGCACGGCTGGGCTACCGCTCGAGCGGGAAAGCGATTTCGCGCGCTTCGGCCACTTTCACGAAAACACGCTGTGGCAACAGAGCAATGTGCTGTTCGTCGGCCTCAACGTGGTCGGACATAACAATCACTACCTGGACGCCGGCGGCCGCAACGGCGAGTTCGAGGACCGTACGATCGCCAATCGCTTCTGGCTGGAGCACGCGTTGCGGGTTACGCGCGAACGCCGCCCCGCCGCCGTGGTAATCGCGATTCAGGGCGACCCCGGGCTGAGCCCCGCCCCCCGTCGCGGACCGTTCGACTGGCTGAACTTTCGTTCATCGAACAAGCGCGACGGTTACCTGGAATTCAAGCAGGACCTGACCAGGTTCGCGCAGCAATTCGATGGCCCCGTCCTGCTGATCAATCAGATGCGAGCGGACGGCGCACCCGCGCAGACCCCGGCTTTCCGTCTGCAGCCGCCGGCACACCGGCGCAACGGCGGCCTCGCCAACCGCGTTTGGCAACTCGAATTGGGTCCTCATGGCGATCCCGATCGCTGGCTGCAAGTCGAAATCTCGGCGGGCCGTGAGTTCAGCGTGCGTGCGCAGATGCAGACGGTGCCGGCACCGGCACCACGCGTGGCGGCGAGTGGCGCGAGCGCCGCGGCGGCCGCCACCTGGGGATCAGCGGCATCGAGTGTCTTCGCGCCGCTTCGTTAGCAAGCGGCCGACGCAGGGATCGCGTGCGGCCAGCGAGCCGCCTGATGCAAAGCGACCGGGTCGGCCCGCAACGTCAATGCAGTGTGGGTGCGTCGTCGCTATCGTCGTCCTCGTCGATATCAAGGATTTCGACACCATCGGCGCCGTGCGCATGCTCGTGCTCGATTTCATCGGCAGTCGCCACACGCACTTCCGTCACCTTCAAGTCGAAACGTAGTGCCATGCCGGCGAGCGGATGGTTACCGTCCAGCACCACCTTGTCTTCGGCCACGTCTGTCACGGTGTAGATCAGTGCATCCATGTCCTCGTCACCCTCTTCCGGGGTGCCTTCGAACTGCATCCCGACTTCGAGCGGCTCGGGGAAGCGGCCCCGCTCCTCGATCTTGACCAGTTCGGGATCGTATTCGCCGAACGCGTCGACCGGCTCAAGCTGAATCTGTGTCGTGAATCCGGACTCCTGGCCGTCGAGCGCTTCCTCGATCTTGGGGAACGTGCCATCATAGCCGCCGTGCAGATACACCATCGGCTCTTCGCTCTCTTCAATCAGATTGCCCTGCGCGTCCGAAAGCTTGTAAGCCAGCGAAACGACCGTGTTTTTCACGATTTTCATTTGAATCTCCAAATTTCAATCGACATTATACGATGCCTTCACGGCCCCTCGCCCCTGCCAACAGCGCACCCGCCTGTTATGCCCCGTCCGATCTCGACCAACCCACGCGATTGCTGGGCGGCCTGACCCCGACGCAGTTCATGCGGCGCTACTGGCACCGCAAGCCCTTACTAATACGCCAGGCGGTGCCACCCGGCGACCCCGTGATAGACCGGGCCGCCTTGTTCAACCTGGCCGATCTCGACGAGGTCGAATCCCGTTTGATCACGCGACCCCGCAAGCGCGGCGGCGAACCCGGCTGGGCACTCGAACACGGTCCGTTCGCGGCCGACGAACTGCCCTCCGTGAAGACGCGCCTTTGGACCTTGCTGGTACAAGGCGTCAACCTGCATCACGCGCCGACCGAAGCCTTGATGAACCGGTTTCGCTTTCTATCCGATGCGCGCCTGGACGATGTGATGGTGAGCTACGCGAGCGACGGCGGCGGAGTCGGTCCGCACTTCGACTCCTATGACGTGTTTCTGCTGCAACTGCACGGCAAGCGCCGCTGGCGCATCAGCACGCAAAGCGATTTATCCCTAAAATCCGGGTTGCCGCTGAAAGTGTTGCAAGATTTTGACCCGGAACATGAGTGGCTGCTGGAACCCGGGGACATGCTCTACCTGCCTCCGCATGTGGCCCACGACGGCATTGCCGAAGGCGAGACCATGACCGCCTCGATTGGATTTCGCGCGCCCCAGGCCGACGAGATCCGCGGCCAGTTTCTGTATCGCCTGGCCGAACAATGCGCCGACGGGCCGGGCAGCACGCAGCGCTATGCCGATGCCGGCCAGCCGCCGACCGCCACACCGGGGCGCATTCCGCCCCATATGGTCGAGAAAATCGGGGCGATGATCGCGAAAATACGCTGGAATCAAGCCGATATCGCAGACTTCGTCGGCAGCTACCTGAGCGAACCCAAGTCCAATGTATTCTTCGACCCGCCAGCCAAGCCGCTGACCGATACCGTGTTTGCGACCCGTCTGGGGCGACGCGGCGGACATCTGGACTCGAAAACGCGGTTGCTTTACGATACCAGTCGCGTCTATGTCAACGGCGAGACCTTGCGTCTCACCGGCAACCTGAAACGGGCCATACAGACACTCGCGGACAGCCGCACCCTTGCTCCGCGGAGCTCTGTAACACTCTCTCACGATTCTTCCGTGACACAGTTACTGTACGAGTGGTATCTTGCGGGCTGGATGCACTTGAACTAATCGTTTCCGGTGTCGCAAGCGCGCATTCAAAACGATGATATTTGTAGGTAAAAGCTGAATTCCGGGCTAGCCGCACGCGGGTTGTACGGCAACGTGCAATTTCTGTTCGTGGCACAAATTGATCATAGAGCACCATGATCAGGAATCTTGGCTTTTGCTCACCCGCTGTTGCTCACTTTTAACCATAAAAGGACGTGATCATGAAGAAATCCCTCCTCGTAGCTTCCCTGATGGCAGCTTTTGCACTGGCAGCTTGCAGCAAGAGCAGCGACAACACGGCGGCTCCGGCTGCTAGCGACGCTTCTGCAGCAGCTTCGGCTCCGGCAGCAGCAGCACCGGCAGCAAGCGATGCAATGGCATCGGCTCCGGCAGCAAGCGATGCAATGGCATCGGCTCCGGACGCAGCTTCGGCAGCTCCGGCTTCGGGCGCTAGCCAGTAAGCAGGAAGGAAGCAGAAAAAAACCGGCCTTAGGGCCGGTTTTTTTTCGTCCATTTCCATCTTTCATTTTCCTTTCACACGCTCGATCGGACTAGCCCCCCTACCCCTGCAACCAGCCGAATCCTTCTTCCTGGGTGGCAATCAGGATCTCCGCTGCAGTCGCGCCCAGCGCCCGCGCCAGTGACTCTCGCGCCAGGGATGCGGTGTTGTTCTGCCGGCTGAGGTGCGCCCCCACTAAATGCCGCAGATGCGACCGATCCAAACCCGCCAGGATGGCCGCGGCTGCGGCATTCGACAGATGACCCAGGGCACCTGCGATGCGGGTCTTCAGGGAGGTCGGATAGCGACTTTGCGCCAGCATCTCGCTGTCGTGATTGCACTCCAGCACCAGTGCATCGCAGGCGGCCAGAATTTGCGTGACGAGCGGCGTGCCAATGCCGATGTCGGTCAGCACGCCTAAACGGCTGGCACCGTCGGAGAAGGTGAATTGCAAGGGTTCGCGCGCGTCATGCGGCACGGTGTAAGGCAGGATTTGCAGGTCGCCCTGCACGATGGGTATGCCGCTTGTGCAGGGGCGCCAATCGAGGTCTGTCTGAGATACGGCGCCAACCGCGCGCGCGGTACCCCAACTCATGTGGATCGGCACGCGCAACCGACGCGCAAGCCCGAGCCCCGAGCCGATATGATCGCCGTGCTCGTGGGTGATCAGGATCGCATCCAGCTGCCCGGCCGACAAACCCAGCCGTCCGAGCCTGCGCTCCACGTCCTTTTGCGAAAACCCGCAATCCAGCAGGACTCGCGTGACGCTGGCGCCACTGCGTGCCTCGACCACCAGCGCGTTACCGTCGCTGCCGCTGCCCAGGCTCGCAAAACGGATGGCCATGCGGCAGCGCGGGCTTAATCGAGCTGGGCGTGCAGTTGGCTGACCAGGCGTTTGGCTTCGGCGGACGACACGGGCGCGCCGTCCTGGCTCAACACGTTGACCTGGGTGCCGGAATCGACCGCGCGCACGCTGACCATATACGACTTGCCGACCTTCGGCGCCTTGGTACCGCTGCCGAATAACTTGGACAGGATGCCGTCGGACTTGGTCTCGCTGGCCGGATCGACGTAGTTCACGTAGTACACGCCCTTGCTCTTGTCGGCCTGCGATACAGCGAAGTCGCTACGATCGAGCGCCAGACCGACGTGCAGCCAGGCTCGCTCGAACGGTTCTTTCAGCGACAGTGCAGGCGCGCCGTCGTCCGACGCGATATGCACGTGATCGACCGTGCGGGCCTGGGCGACCAGCTGCTGCGACTGTTCGACGGTCAGGCCGAATTTCTGCATCAGCTTTTCCATGAACGCGACTTCCAGCCTGGGATCGCGCGGAGCGTCCTGCCAGCGGGTGGTTTCCTTGTCTTGGCCGGTGTCGACCTCGACCATGCCGTGGTGCGTGATGAAGATATCGGTGGTGCCGTTCGCGCCGCGCTCGACCAGCGTACGGAACTTGTCCTGGGTACCGGACGAATACACGCCGTCCAGCAGCTTGCCGATCGAATCGCGGAACCAGTCGTTCGGGATCTTGGCGCGATTCTCGGCCCAACCGGTTTCCATCACGCCGGTACTGGGCGACTCGATTTTGATGATGAATCCGTTGGCCTGCCAGAAATCCTTGAGCTGCGGCCAGAGCTGCTCGGGCGTGCGGCCGTCCACCACCAGCCAGCTTCCCGTGCTGTCCTGCTCGACGTGCATGCCCAGCGCATCCTGCTGGTCCGGTACGCCAAAAGTGAGCGTCCCGGCTACCGTCTTCTGCTGCGCGGGAACCCCGCCCAGGCCCGCCGTCGCCGGCGGTGCGATGTACTTGCTGTTGTCGATCGGCATCGGGCTCAGGCCGGGCGGCACGTCCAGCGACGGCGCGGTGGCGACGTTCTTGTAATCGACGTGATCGCTGCTGAACCAACGATCGAGCGTATCGCAACCTGCCAGCGATGCCAGCGCAACGCTCGCCACCACAACACGCACCGCGCCGGCCGCGTATGCGGGGCGCGACAGCTTAAAACGGGAAAGGTCAAAACGTTTCATAAGTCCTTCGATCTAGCTTGTTGATGCGTGGTTGCAGCCGGCCGCACGCGGCGGTCAGGCTCAATGCTCCGATTCAATACGACGCTCAACCGCGCAAACCGGCTTCCTGCAGCGCGGCACGCACGGTGTCGTGGTAGCGCGTATCGAGCGGCGTCAACGGCAAACGGATGCCGCCCTGGATACGCCCGAGCTGCTGCAAAGCCCATTTGACCGGAATCGGATTGGCTTCGATAAAGAGATGCCGGTGCAGCGAGAGCAGCGTCATGTGGATCTCGCGCGCAACCCGTGCCTCGCCTGCGATGGCGGCGCGGCACAAGTCGGCCATCAGGCGCGGCGCCACGTTGGCCGTCACCGAAATATTGCCGTGGCCGCCCATCAGCATCAGTGCTGTCGCGGTCGCATCGTCACCGCTATAGATCGCAAAGCCGTCCGGCGCTTGCTTGATCAGATGAATGCCGCGATCGAGGTTGCCGGTTGCGTCCTTGACGCCGATGATGCCCGGCACCTGCGCCAGACGCAGGATGGTCTCGTTGCTCAGATCGGCCACCGTGCGGCCCGGCACGTTGTAAAGGATGACCGGCAGGTCGACCCGCTCGGCGATCGCCGAGAAGTGGCGGAACATCCCTTCCTGGCTGGGCTTGTTGTAGTACGGCACCACCTGCAGCGTGGCGTCCGCGCCGATCTGTTTCGCGTAGCTGGCAAGCTCCACCGCCTCGGCGGTGGAATTGCCGCCGGCGCCAGCGATCATCGCAATCCGGCCGGCCGCGTGCTCGACCGCCGTCTTGATCAGCAATGTATGCTCTTCGAAGGTGACAGTGGGCGATTCGCCGCTGGTGCCGACCACCACGATGCCGCTGGTACCCTCCTCGACGTGCCAGTCGATCAGGGCGCGCAGGGCCGGCAAGTCCAGGCTGCCGTCCTCGAGCATCGGAGTAACGATCGCAACAATGCTGCCGCGCAGGCCGCGGATACCGCTCACGCCGGCCGCACTCTGGCTGCCCGTCGCTGCGTTGTGGATTCCATTTGACATAAAACAGAAGGCTCGATTCGGTTAAGATGCGATTGTAGCCGATCGCAGCGGCCCGGCGTCAAAGTTGTAGTACCCGGTAACGGGCGGCCCGTGGCTCGGCTTGTGTACCTGGCGCCGCGAGCGGCTCGCGCACCGCGCAGATGCGCTGTACGAAGGCTGCCTGCGGTGTTTCGCGAAAAACATCCTGAAATGCAATCACGCGCAAATGGCCCTGCACCACGTCCAGCAGTTCGCCCGGCCGCAGCAGGAAATCCGGATTGGACGGCTTGCCCAGTTCGCCGTTGCCGGAAGCAAAAGTTTCATACAGCAGCACGCCGCCGGGCGCCAGCGCGGCGATCAAATGCGGCCATAACGGCCGATGCAGATAATTCGTCACCAGGATGCCGTCAAAGCGCCGTTGCGCCAGCGGCCAATGCCCCTGCTCCAGATCCGCGCACAGGATCTCGATGTTAGTGACGCCGGCCAAATCGTCCAGCGCCGCCGTATCGCGATCGACCGCCAGTACGCGCTGCCCGCGCTGCACGAGCCAGCGCGCGTGGCGCCCGCGGCCGCACGCCAGATCCAGTACCGTGCCGCCCGGCGCAAGCAAATGTGCCCAGCCTTCGATCCACGCGCTGGGCTCGGCATGACCGCCCTGCCGAACGGTATCGGCGGCGCCATCTGCAGCATGGTGGGCGGCGGTCGGGTTCATCGTTCCCCTCAGTTATAAGACATGCCCATCGCGTCGCGCACTTCGCGCATGGTCTCGTGCGCGAACTTGCGCGCCTTGTCGCAGCCGTCGGCGACGATGGCCCGCAGCAGCGACGGATCGTCCATATACTTCTGGGCGCGCTCAAGCATCGGTTGCTGCTCGCGCAGAATGCCGTCGATCACCGGTTGCTTGCATTCCAGACAACCAATGCCGGCGCTGCGGCAGCCGCTTTGCACCCAGCTGCGGGTGCTGTCGTCCGAATACACCTGGTGCAGCTCCCATACCGGGCATTTTTCGGGGTCACCGGCGTCGGTGCGGCGCACGCGAGCCGGATCGGTCGGCATGGTGCGAACCTTCTTTTCGATGGTGGCCGCATCCTCGCGCAAGCCTATCGTATTGCCATAGGATTTCGACATCTTCTGGCCGTCCAGGCCCGGCATGCGTGAGGCTTGAGTCAGCATCACATGCGGCTCGACCAGGATGATCTTGCGCGACCCTTCGAGATAGCCGAACAGACGCTCGCGGTCATTCATCGACAGGCTTTGCGATTCCTGCAGGATTGCGCGAGCCCGTTCCAGCGCTTCGTCGTCGCCGTCCTGCTGGTAGGCGTTGCGCAGCTCGTGATAGAGCTTGGCACGCTTGCCGCCGAGCTTGCGGGCCGCTTCGTTGGCCTTGTCCTCGAAACCCGGTTCGCGTCCGTACAGATAATTGAAGCGCCGCGCCAGTTCGCGCGTCATTTCCACGTGCGGCACCTGATCTTCGCCGACCGGCACCAGCGAGGTGCGATACAACAGGATATCGGCCGCCATCAGCACCGGATAGCCGAGAAAACCGTAGGTCGACAGATCCTTGTCCTTCAGCTTCTCGATCTGTTCCTTGTAGGTCGGCACGCGCTCCAGCCAACCGAGCGGCGCGCACATGCCGAGCAGCAGCGCCAGTTCCGCATGTTCCGGCACGCGGCTCTGGATGAAAAGCGTCGCCTGGGCCGGATCGATGCCGGAGGCGAGCCAATCGATCAGCACCTCCCACACGTTTTTCTCGATCACATCCGGTGTTTCGTAGTGCGTCGTCAGCGCGTGCCAGTCGGCCACGCAGAAAAAGCACGGATATTCGGCCTGCAGCACGATCCAGTTCTTCAGGACGCCGTGGTAATGGCCCAGGTGCAGCGATCCGGTCGGACGCATGCCGGAGAATATGCGGTCGGGAAACATGGCGTGGCGCGAACGACTAAAAAGGGGTGAAGGAAAACAGCATGTTCAGCAGACCCAAACCCGCGGTCACCAGCGGCCGCAGCCAATACGTGGTCAGGATGCCGCTGAACACCAGCGCCATCACGATCAGGAAGCCATACCGTTCGACGCGCGCAAGCGCGATCGCGGCACGGTAAGGCAGTATCGACACCAGGACCCGGCCGCCGTCGAGCGGCGGGATCGGAAACAGATTGAAAACGCAGATCACCAGATTCACGGCGATGCCTGCATGCGCCATCAGCAGAACGAACTCCTGCAACTGCGCAAAACTGTCGTCGACCTGCAGCGGGATCAGCAATTTCAGCAGCACGGCCCAGATCAAGGCCTGCAGCAGATTGCACGCCGGCCCGGCCAGCGCGACCCAGATGGTATCGCGGCGCGGGTGGCGCAAATTGCCGAAGGACACCGGCACCGGCTTGGCGTATCCGATCGCAAACATGCCGCCGGAGGCGAAATACAGCAGGACCGGAATCAGGATGGTGCCAACCGGGTCGATGTGCTTGAGCGGGTTCAAGCTCACCCGGCCGAACATATAGGCGGTGTTGTCACCGAAAAAGCGTGCGACATAACCATGCGCGGCCTCATGCAAGGTAATTGCAAAAATCAGCGGCAGTGCGTAAATCGTGATGTTGCGTATCAGCGAATCGTCCATAAACCTATTGTATCAAGTGGCGGCGGCAAGCCCGAAAGGTGTCAGCGGCCCGCGGCCCGCACGTACCAGCACGACTTCGTCGCCCGTCAGGTCGATCACGGTGGTCGGCTCGCGTGGGCACGCGCCGCCGTCTATCACCAGTTCGACCTGCTGTTCCAGGCGTGCGCGTATCTCCTCCGGGTCGTTCAGCGGCAACGGCTCGGGCGGCAGGATCAGGGTGGTCGCCAAGAGCGGCTGCCTCAATTCTTCTAGTAGAGCCAGTGTAATGGCGTGTTGGGGCACCCGCAAACCGATGGTTTTGCGCGACGGATGCGACAATCGTCGCGGCACTTCCTTGGTGGCTTCCAGGATGAACACGTACGGCCCTGGCACGACGGACTTGATCAGGCGAAACTGCCGATTATCGACCATCGCGAACAAGGCCAGCTCGGAGAGATCGCGCACCAGCAGCGAAAGATTCTGCTTTTCATCTATGCCACGGATGCGGCGCAAGCGCGTGACCGCGTCCTTGTCGTCAAGGTGGCAGGCCAGCGCATAGCTGGAGTCGGTCGGCAACGCCACGACGCCGCCCGCGTCTATGATCTGCGCCGCCTGCTTGATCAGTCGTGACTGGGGATTGTCTGGGTGTATCCGGAAATATTGGGCCATCTGGGGTTATTTCAGGGGTCCGGCTGCGGCTACTATAGCCATGCGCGCCAGACCGGTACCAGATCGTTCGGCAGTTGCGGCAGGCTGCCCAGGCCGGTGTGGGGATCGTCCGGCGCATGGAAGTCGGAACCGCGCGACGCCCGAAAACCGTAGCGGCGCGCGACGTCCGCGTATTCGCGGTACTGATCGGGCGTATGACTGCCGGTCACGACTTCGATCGCATCTCCGCCCAGTTGCAGGAATTCATCGAAGAAAGCGCCGAATTCGAGTTGCGAGTACTGGTAGCGCCCCGGATGCGCAACCACCGCGGTGCCGCCCGCGGCATGGATCCAGCTCATCGCGTCAGACAGCTTGGCCCAGCAATGAGGCGTATAACCCGGCTTACCCTCGGACAGATAACGATCGAACACTTCGCTGATCGATTTGGCCGCGCCGACGTCGACCAGATAGCGTGCAAAGTGGCTGCGCGATATCAGATCCGGATTGGACACGTATTTCATCGCCCCGTCGAACACGCCGGGCAAGCCCAGCGCGGCCAGGCGCCGCCCCATTTCCTCGGCGCGCGCATAGCGGCCGTTGCGGGTCCGGGCGAGGCCCTCGACCAGTTCCGGACAGGCCGGATCGATGTTCAGGCCAACGATATGTACCGTGCGCTCGGCCCAGGTGACGGAAATTTCGACCCCGCCGACATAGCGCATGCCGAGCGCTTCCGCCGCCGCGCGGGCGTCGGCTTGCCCTGCGACCTCATCGTGATCGGTCAGCGCCCATAGCGTTACGCCACCGTCGCGGGCGCGCTGCGCCACCGCGGCAGGCGCAAGCAGGCCGTCGGAAACCGTCGAGTGGCAGTGCAGGTCGGCATTGATCATTGCTAGGGGTATTCCCACGGGTTTTTCCGTTATGTGACTGAATTGTATCGCAGCCGGGGCACGCCGTCCGCCTCATGCTGCTCGGCGGCCACGCCCGTCACCGGAAAATGGTTCGCCGGCCAGGCCATTCAGGCACAAAACGACTCGATCAGCTGGGCCACGCGCTCGGGCTGATCATGATGCAGCATATGGCCGGCATCATCGATATCGATCTGGCGCCAATTGCGAAACGCCTGGAAACGCGTGCGGAAATCGGCCTCGGGCTGGTTGCCGGCAAGCCTGCGCAAGGTGGTGGACTCACGCCCCTCGACGTGCAGCACCGGCGCCGTCACCTCGGCCCAGATCGCGCAGACTTCGTCGAGCCGGTAAGGACGAGGATTGCGCATCTTGTGCACCGGATCGCCAAGCACCTCATAGCTGCCGTCGGCCAGGCGCCGCGACCAGTGCCCGGCAAGAAACGCGGCGCGCTCGCGGCTCAAGCGGGGATTGGTCTTGCGCAGGCGCGCGGCCACGCCGTCGAGCGCATCGTAGGCCTTCATGGTCGGCGGCTCGCGCATCTCCGCGAGCCATGCGCTTAGCTGCGCGGGCGCGCTCGAGGCCGGCCGGTCGGCCATGCCGAAGCCCTCGAGATCAACCACGCGCCGCACGCGTTCGGGCCGCACACCGGCGTACAGGCACACCGCGTTGGCCCCCATGCTGTGGCCGACCAGATTCACGCGGCCGCTCGGTGCATAAGCGTCCAGCACGGCATCGAGATCGGCCAGATATTCGGGAAAGTTGTAGTAGCCGCCGCCGCTGTCGCGCGCGGGCCAGCTCGACTGCCCGAATCCGCGCGCATCCGGCGCAATCACGTGCCATTCGCGCTCGAGCGCATCCACCACGAATTGGAACGAGGCGGCCACATCCATCCAGCCGTGCAACATCACGAGTTGAGGCGCACCGACCCGGCCCCACTGGTGTATCGCCAAACGCTGGCCATGCGCAGCCAGCATCTCCGTTCTAAAAGGTCTCATCGCGCTATATATTCCTGTCAAATGAGGCTATGCCTGCGGGTTCGGCGCCTCGCCGTCGCCCGCGAGGTTGGCCGACAACGCGGCAAGTTCAGCCTCGTCGAAGCCGGCCGCGCGGCGCGCGTCGAGATTGAAAGGGCCGCGCAGGCGCGGCGCGGCATGGCGTTGGGCGAGATGGCGATAGGCCTGGTGCGGATCGAGGCCGCGCGCCGCGCACAAAAAGCGGAACCAGTGATTGCCGATACGCACGTGATCGATCTCATCGCGCAGGATGATGTCGAGGATCGCCGCGGCCGGCGCGTCCCCCGCCTGCGCCAGGCCGTCGCGCATCGGCGGCGCAGCGTCGAGGCCGCGTGCTTCCAGTGTGCGTGGTACCAGCGCCATCCGTGCCAGGACGTCGCCGGACGTTTTCTGAGCCATCTCCCACAAGCCGTCGTGCGCGGGGAAATCGCCATAACGGCAGCCCAGCGTGGCCAGATGTGCGTTCAGCAAACTGAAGTGCAGCGCCTCCTCCTGCGCCACCTGCATCCAGTCGTGATAAAACCCGGGTGGCATGCCGGCGAAGCGCCATACGGCATCGAGCGCCAGATTGATCGCATTGAATTCGATATGGGCCAGCGCATGCAGCAAGACCGCGCGCCCCCGCGGCGTATGCAGGCTGCGGCGCTTCAGCGCGCGCGGCGACACCAGTTCGGGATGCAGCGGCCGGCCTGGATAGGCGACCGGCTCATCCAGCACCGCGCCGACATCGAGCGGCAGC
>OUWB010008110.1_pt1 | contig 13183 bp, 11 predicted proteins | sample 1779821 | NCBI WGS metagenome assembly OUWB01 (sample SAMEA3914806, study PRJEB12502) | metagenome | biome: forest; material: soil | place: Canada | collected 2011-08-03 | depth 0.1 m
TCATCGATGGCGGCTGGATCAATTAACGACAGCTGCACGTACCCATCCACTGACAGAGCATATTTATGAAACTGATACGTTGGGGCGCCGCCGGCGCCGAAAAACCCGGTTTGGTCGATAGCAGCGGCACACTGCGCGATCTGTCCGGCGTCATCGCGGACATCGATGCCGCCGCATTGTCTCCGGCAGGGTTGGCTCGCTTGAGCGCGCTTGACGCGCAGCGCTTGCCTCAACTCGATGCCTCGGTCCGTCTTGGCGCGCCGGTCAGCCAGATTTCAAAGATCGTCTGCGTCGGCTTGAATTACGCCGACCACGCCGCCGAATCAGGTATGCCGATTCCGACCGAGCCGGTGCTGTTTCTCAAGGCGCCCAGCTCCCTAAGCGGTCCGAACGATGCCGTGGTGATCCCCCGCAATTCGGTCAAGACCGACTGGGAGGTGGAATTGGGCGTCGTCATCGGCCAGCGCGCGTCCTACGTCGATTTCGAAGATGCGCTCGATTATGTCGCGGGCTACTGCGTGATCAATGACGTGTCCGAACGCGAGTATCAGCTTGAGCGCGGTGGCCAGTGGGACAAGGGCAAGGGCTGCGATACGTTTTCGCCGATCGGGCCGTGGCTCGTCACGCGCGACGAAATTGCCGACCCGCAGGCGCTCGGCCTCTGGCTCGAGGTCAACGGCAAGCGTTTCCAGAACGGCAACACCAGCACGATGGTATTCGGGGTACAGCACCTGGTGAGCTATATCAGCCAGTTCATGACCCTGATGCCGGGCGATGTCATCAGCACCGGTACGCCACCGGGTGTCGGCCTGGGCCAGAAACCGCCAGTCTATGTGCGGGCCGGCGACACGATGCGGCTCGGCATCGATGGCCTCGGTGAACAATCCCAGGTCGCGCGGGCTTGGCGCGCTGCCGAACGATAATACGCCAGGGGCTACCTCAGCAATCCACGCAAGCGGTATGCCCCGCCACCCCAGAACAATAAAACAGCTTCAACCTCGCTTAATGCGCCAGGAGACAACGATGTCCAATGCTATCCCCATGCAGGATGGTCCAGCCGTCCGCACCGTATCGGAAGAAACCGCCTATCGCAAAGCTGTCTGGCGCATCGTGCCGCTGCTGATCGTATGCTTTATCTTTTCCTACTTCGATCGGGTCAACATCAGCTTTGCGAAGCTGCAGATGCAGGGCGACCTCGGCTTGTCGAATGCGGCCTACGGGCTGGGTGCCAGTATTTTCTTCGTCGGCTACTTCATATTCGAAATCCCCAGCAATCTGATCCTGGCCCGCATCGGCGCCCGTGTCTGGATCGCGCGCATCATGATCTCGTGGGGCATTGCATCGGCCGCGATGATGTTCGTGACCTCAGAGAAATGGTTCTACATCCTGCGCTTTATCATCGGCGCGACCGAAGCCGGCTTCCTGCCCGGTATCATCCTGTACTTCACGTATTGGTTCCCGGCCCAACGGCGCGCGCGCATCAATGCGTGGTTCATGACCTCGATCTCGATTTCCGGCATTATCGGCGGCCCGCTCTCGGGCTTCATCATGACGCGCTTCGCGGGCTTGAATGGGCTGGCCGGCTGGCAGTGGCTGTTCCTGCTGGAAGGTCTGCCGACCGCACTCTTGGGCCTCCTGGTGCTGGTCGTGCTGAAGGACCGCATCGCCGACGCATCCTGGCTGAACGCAGAGGAAAAAGCGATTTTGCAGGGCAATCTCGACCGCGAACAGCACGGCGTCGCACATAGTCTGATCGACGCCTTGCGCCAGCCGGGCACCCTGATGTTGTCTGTGATCTATCTGTTCATGCTGATGGGGCTGTACGGACTGACCTTCTGGATGCCGCAACTGATCAAGAACACCGGCATCGCAAGTCCGATGACGATCGGTCTGCTCACCGCGATTCCGTACGCCGCCGCGGGGATAGGCATGGTCGCACTGGGCAAGAGTTCCGATCGCAGCGGCGAACGCCGCTGGCACCTCGGGCTTGCCGTAGCGCTCGGCGGCGTCGGCTACATACTGAGCGCCTATTTCGGCGGTCACGCAACCTTCGCATTGATCGCGCTGGTGATCGCGGCCGTCGGTGCCATCGGCTGCCTGCCGGTATTCTGGACCTTGCCACCGGCGTTCCTGGGAGGTGCGGCGGCAGCAGGCGGGATCGCGCTGATCAATTCGATCGGTAATCTGGGCGGCATCGTGAGTCCGTACCTGGTGGGCATCGCCGTGGATCTGACCGGCAAACCGGCAGCGGGCTTGTATGCCATCGCCGGCGTGATGATCATCGCTGCGTTGCTGATTCTGTTCGGCTTGCCTGAACGAATCGCGAAGCGCCATGCCCCAGCCTAGCCTATCAGGTATATCCGGCTCTGCGCTCAGGCCTTAGAATCTCGCCATTGCCCATTCAGTCAGCCACATGAGCCCAGTCGCAAAACCCCAGCGCCGCAGCCGTCCGGAGGCACGGACGGACGACGCGCTTCGTTCCACGCCGCCGGCGGGACCCGTCGCCGAGGATATTTCGGATACCCCCCGCTACGCGGCGCCCGCGCTCGAGAAAGGCCTGGATATTCTCGAGGCGCTGGTCGATACCACCGACGGCTACACGCTCAACGAACTGTCGCTCAAGCTTGGCCGCACCGTGAGCGAGATCTTCCGCATGCTGGTGACGCTGGAGCGGCGCGGCTACATCGAGAGCGACCACAACGACCGCTATACCCTCACGTTAAAGCTGTTCGAAATGGTGCACCGGCAGCAGCCGATCAAGTCGCTGACCGCAGTCGCGCTGCCCTTGTTGCGCGAACTCGCCAATACCACGCGGCAATCGTGCCACCTGTCGATTTTCCAGAGCGGACGGGTCGCTGTCATCGCCCAGATCGACAGCCCCGAGCGCTGGTCGTTCGGACTCAAGGTCGGCGCGGTGATGGGTTTGACCGACACCTCCTCCGGTCATGTCCTGCTGGCGTTTCGCGATCCGGTCGAACGCGCACGGATGCTGGCCGCGCATATCCGGGTGGAAGGCGAATTGGACGTGGACGACAAGCAATTGGCTCGCAATTTCGCCAAGATACGCGCGAGCGGCCATGAATTGGTCCCCAGTCGCCAGATGCGCGGCGTCACCAACATCGCGTTTCCCGTGATCGGCAACGCGGGAGATGCGATCGCCGCGATCAATGTGCCGTATGTGGAGCGGATCGATCAGAAGATCAACCCGAATGTCGACGAAGTGTGCCGAATGGTCGGGGAAACCGCAGCGCGTTTATCCGCGTTGATGGGGTTCAGCGGCTACAACCAGCCTTAGGCGCCAGGGCCTGCCCGATCTGTCAGCTGCGTGCCAGCGCCGCCGCCCTATAATAGACCGGCCGGCAGGTCTTTCGACCAAAAAATTAAAAGACACAGGAGAAGGTTTCAATGAGCTCTCGCTACAAGCTGCTGCTGATGATATGGATCATCCAGCTGGTGAATTACATGGATCGCGTCAATATTTCCATCGCCGCGCCGACCATGATGAAGGATCTGGCTATCAACCCCGCGTCGTTCGGCTTCGTGCTCGGCGCATTCACGCTGGGCTACGCCTGCATGCAGATGCCAGGTGGTTTTCTGGCCGACCGTTTCGGCGCCAAGCGATTGCTGATCGCGACACCCATTATCTGGTCGATCTTCACCGGGCTGACAGGATTCGTCACCACCCTGTCGACGCTGATCGTGGTGCGCATCTGCTTCGGCCTGGCCGAAGGGGCATCCAATGCGTCGTATTACAAGGTTGTCGGCGACAATTTCACGGCGAACGAACGTGCCGGGGCCAATGCGGTCTGGTTGACCGCGTTGGCGCTGGGGCCCGCCTTGATCGCGCCGATCGCGTCGTACCTGCTGCAAGTCAGCGGCTGGCAGCATCTGTTTTTCTGGTTTACCTTGCCGGGCCTGGTCGTCGCACTGCTTGTATATTTGACGATTCCCGATCAGCGCAAGCTCGCCATCGTCCAGGACGCGCCTGACGGCGGTCACCGTATCGGCTGGCGAACCCTGATGGCTCGCCCCAGCAGCTGGCTGCTCTTCCTCGGCTATCTGCTGTTCAACGTCGGTTTCTGGGGTTATCTCGGCTGGATGCCCAGCTATCTGTCGATGGAGCGGCATCTCGATGTCAAGGCACTGGGCTACGCGGCCTCGATTCCCTACATCGCCGGCTTTTTCGGTCTGGTCGTGTTCGGCTGGCTCGGCAACCGGGTGCTTTTCAAATACCGTGCGCAGATGGTCGCGGTCGGCTATTTGCTGGCCGCCCTTGCCTTGTATTACACCTTCTCCGCCAGCACCGTCGTGCTGAGTCTGGTCGGCCTGTCATTCGCCGCCCTCTTCCTCTACGGCGGTTTCGCGCCGTGGGCATCGTTGGTGCTCGACTGCGCACCGCTGCAGGCGCGCGCGGCCTTTGCCGGGTTCATCAGCACGGGCGGGCAGATCGGCGGGATTTTTGCGCCCATCATCGTCGGCTATATCGTTCACGCCACGCATTCGTTTACCGGCGGCTTTATTGCCATGATGCTGGCGCTGTGTCTGGCGGCGGGCTGCTTCCTATTGCTGGGACAGCAACTGAGGATCAGCGCACGCGCCGACGCGATACCGGCCGCGTAAAGCCTTTTCTTCTGAAATAGACGCATCGGGTGGCCTGCGCCTCGGCAACGAGGCGCAGGCCACCAGACCCGCGAAGAGATTCCGCCTAGAAGCCTGCCGCCAAACCATCCCGACGGCTATCGCTCGCGGCCACGTACCCGCGATCGGGTTCGTTCCGATCCAGCTTCCAGATGAACTGCCCGGAGCCGAAATCCATATACGGATCGTCGATCGATTTCAGTTCATGGCCTTTCTGCTCGAGCGCCGCGACCACCTGGGGATCGATCCCGGACTCCAGATCGACCGAGAAGTCCCGGTTGACCTTCCAGCGCGGCGCGTCGCACGCCGCCTGCGGTTGCTGGCCGTAGTCCAGCATGCGCACCACGGTCTGCAGATGTCCTTGCGGCTGCATGTCGCCGCCCATCACACCAAAACTCATCACCGCCTCGCGGGTGCCGTTAACATCCTGCGTCATGAATGCCGGGATGATGGTATGGAAGGGGCGCTTGCCGCCAGCGACGACATTGGCCGATTTCGGGTCCATCGAGAAACCAGCGCCGCGGTTCTGCAGCGAGATGCCGAGGCCCGGCACCACGATGCCGGAACCGAAGCCCATATAGTTCGACTGGATAAAGCTCACCATCATGCCGCGTTCGTCTGCGGCCGACATATAGATGGTGCCGCCTGACTTCGGCATGCCGAAATCGAAATTCCGTGCCTTGGTCGGATCGATCAGCTTGGCGCGTTCGGTCAGATAAGCATCGTCGAGCATCTGCTCGGGTGTGACTTCCATCGAACGCGGATCGGCCACGTACTGATAGACGTCCGCGAACGCCAACTTCATCGCTTCGATCTGCAGATGCTGCGATTCAACTGAATCGACCGGGTACTGTTTCACATCGAATTTCTCGAGGATACCCAGCGCGATCAGCGCGGCGATGCCCTGACCGTTGGGCGGAATCTCATGCACGGTGTAGCCGCGGTAGTCCTTCTCGATCGGTTCGACCCAGTCGGCGCGATAGCCGCTCAGATCGGCCTGGGTCATCGCTCCGCCGCCCTGCTTCGCAAACGCCGCGATGCGCTCGGCAATCTCGCCTTCGTAATAGGCGCGTGGTCCCTGCTCGGCAAGGATGCGCAGCGTGTTGGCATGGCCCGGCGCACGCACCAGTTCGCTGACTTCAGGCGCACGGCCACGCGGCATGAAGGTATCGGCGAAACCCGGAAGATTCTTCAGTTCGGGAACGGCGGCGGCCCACTTGCGCGCCACGATGTTCGCGACCGAATGTCCACGCTCGGCGATCTCGATCGCCGGCTCCATCAAGTCGCCGAACGGCAGCGTGCCGAATTTTGTGTGCAGGGCTTCCCAGCCGGCGATCACGCCGGGCACCGTCACCGCATCCCAGCCGCGGATCGGCTGATTGGCGATACCCTGCGTCTCGCCGTATTTACGTTTGAAATAATCGACATTCCAGGCCGCGGGCGCTACACCCGAGGCATTCAAGCCGTGCAGTTTCTTGCCGTCCCATACCAGCGCGAAGGCATCGCTGCCCAGACCGCAGGATACCGGCTCGACGACGGTGATGACTGCCGCGGCGGCGATCGCCGCGTCGACCGCATTGCCGCCCTTCCACAACATGCGCAAGCCTGCCTGCGCCGCGAGCGGATGGGAAGTCGACACGACGTTGCGCGCGAACACGGGGGCGCGCTGCGTGGGATACGGGTTCTGCCAATTGAAAGAGCTCATATGGGGTCTCGGTTTTGGGCGCGGTGCTGTTCAGCGCTCACGGGTATCCATGGCGTCACGCAAGCCATCGCCCAATAGGTTGAAACCCAGCACCGCCAAAAAAATGGCAATGCCGGGGAAAATCGACATCCAGGGGGCCTGATCGACGAAATCCTTGGCCGTGTTCAGCATCGATCCCCAGGACGGGGCCGGCGGCAGCTGCCCCAGGCCCAGGAAAGATAAACTGGCTTCGGCGATGATCGCGGTAGCGACGGTCAGGCTGGCCTGCACGATGATGGGCGGCAGGACATTGGGAAGTATATAACGCACGATGATGCGCAGATGCCCTAGCCCGATCGCCCGCGCCCCTTCCACATAATCCTCGGCCTTGGTGGTCAATGCCTGGCCACGGGTCAGGCGCACGAAACGCGGCATCGCCGAGATACCGATCGCAATCATCGCATTGGTCAAGCTCGGCCCAAGAAAAGCCGCCAGCGCGATCGCGAGAATCAGAAATGGAATGGACAGTAAGGCATCGGTCAGACGCGAGATGACGATGTCGACCCAGCGCCCGAAATACCCGGCCAGCAAACCGAGCGGCACACCGATCAGGGCCGCCACCAGCACCGACACGACGCCCGCCATCAAGGAGGCGCGCGTACCCCAGATCATGCGGCTCAAGATATCGCGACCGAGTTCGTCGGTGCCGAACCAGTGCGTCGCGTCGGGCGCCTTGCGCACCGTCATGAAGCTGGCCTGGATCGGATCGAACGGCGACAGCCACGGCGCGCACACCGCGACGATCACCATCAGTGCGACGATGATCGCGCCGGCCATGGCAGCCGGGTTCTTGATGAATTTGGCCAAGCCACGACGACGTTTGACGGGCAAGCTTTGCGCGATGAAAATTGTGGCCATCAAGCGTGCCTCAGTCTGGGGTTGAGCAGGATATACAGCACGTCGGCCAGCAGATTCGCCACAATAAAGCTGAGCGCCGTCACCAGCACCACGCCCTGCACCACTGCGTAATCGCGGTTGAATACCGCATCCACCACCAACTTGCCGAAGCCTGGAATGGTAAACACCTGCTCGGTCAGCACGGCACCTGCCAGCAATTCGCCGAACAGCAGTGCAAGCACGGTGACGATGGGGATCAAGGCATTGCTGAACGCGTGCTTGACCACCACGGTCGCGCGCAGCAGGCCCTTCGCGCGGGCGGTCCGGATATAGTCGGCCTGCAGCACGCTGAGCATCGCACTGCGTGTATGGCGCATCAGTTGCGCACCGAGTGCTGCGCCCAGCACGAAGGCCGGCATCAGCATGGTCTTGATGCTGAGCCAGAAATCCTCCGACGGCGCCACATAGCCGGACGAAGGCAGCAGATGCCAGCGCACCGACACGATGAAGATCAGGATCAGTCCCAACCAGAAATTCGGAATCGACATGCCCGACAGCGCAAATAGATTGGCACCGTGGTCGAGCCAGCGCCCCTTGTTGGCCGCAGCCAGGATACCGGCGGGCAGGCCGATCGCCAGCGCGATGATCATGCCCATCACCGCCAGTTGAATGGTCACGGGCAGCTTTTGCGCGATCAGTTCGGTCACCGGCACGTCGGTACGCAGCGATTTACCCAGGTCGCCGTGCAGCATGTCCTTCACCCACAGTACATACTGCATCGGCACCGGCTCGTCGAGGTGGTATTTCAGCCTGAGCGCCGCGATCACTTGCGGATTCTGGTCTTCGCCCGCCATCGCCAGCACGGGATCGCCGGGCAGCATTTTCTGCAGGCCAAAGATCATCATCGACACGATGATCAGGGTCGGAATCGCCATCAGGACGCGGCTGCCGATCAGGCGCAACATGCTATGTCCCCTTAATTCTTGAGGCTGACGCCGCGCAGGCGTATCAGGCCGTCCGGATAGGGCACAAAGCCCTGTATCTTCTTTGACAGCAGAAACGGCCAGGGCTGCGAGTACAGATATACGAGCGGATCTTCGTCGGCGAGGATCTTGTTCGCGGCATCGTAGAGCGATTTTCGCTCGGCCACGGTCGATTTGGTGCGGGCCTCGTCGAGCAAACGGTCGATCTCCGGATTGCAATACTGGCCGTAGTTGAGACTGCCCTTGCAGGTGACGAAGGGATATAGGTTGCCGTCCGGATCGACCCGGCCCGACCAGCCCAGATACAGGAGTTCGAAGTCGCCGCGATGCGCCTCATCGAGTGCCGCCGCGTAATCCGTCGGCCGCAGTTTCAGGTTGACACCGACCTCCGAGAGCATCGCCTGCAGCAGCTGCGCCATCTGATTGGAAATCGTGTTGTTGCCGAAGGTCAGTGTCACATCGATCTTTTCATAGCCGGCCGCCTTCAGCAGCGCCTTGGCCTGAGCGACGTTGCGTTTGCTCATCTTGAGGTCGCTGTCGTAGTAGCTGCCGCTCTTGGGCATGGGCTGGTTCGCGGGCGTGAACATGCCGGCACCGACCACCTGATTGATCGCGTCGCGGTCTATCGCCAATTCGATCGCCTGGCGCACCCGCTTATCCTTCAACGCCTTCGGTGCATTGGGCGCAAGATTGAAAGTCAGGTAGTAATAGCCCAGGCCGTCGATGGAGACGAAGTTGAAGCGGTTGTCGCTCTGCACCGATTTCACGTCGGACGGCGCCAGGCGTTCCAGCATGTCGAGCGAGCCCGACCGTACATTCGCGAGGCGCACGGTACTGTCCGGTATCGGCAGGAATACGACCTTCTGGATCGGATAGTGGCCGGCGTCCCAGTATCCGGGGAATTTCTGCAGCACCACCCTGTCGTTCTGTACCCGTTCGACGAACTGATAGGGACCGGAACACACCGGGTGGGTCGAGGCGTCGTCGAGCGTTTTCGGCGCGAGCATCATGCCGGCGCGATCGGACAGCGTCGCGATCAAGGAAGCATCCGGCTGCTTCAGCACGATCTTGACCGTGCTGTCGTCGACCACGTCGACGTGATCGACCGAGGCCAGTTCGCTCTTGCGGTTGCTGGTCGCCATGGTACGGTCGCGATCCAGATTCGCCTTGACCGCAGCCGCATTGAACGGCTCGCCATCTTGGAATTTCACACCCGGCCGCAGTTTGAAGGTCCAGATCTTGCCGTCCGGACTGACGCTCCACGCGGTGGCCAGCTGCGGCACAAATTTCAAATCCGGGCTGATATCGACCAGGGAATCGCACATCAGCCGATACACCATGCGGTCCACCACCTGGCTGCTGCGTGCCGGATCGAGGGTGCCGATGTCGTCCTGCAAACCGATGCGCAGGGTGGATTGAGCCAGCGCCGAGACGGCGCTCACCGAAAGCGCGCCGGATAATGCCAGCCGAACGAAAACATGTCGCATATGGACTTCCTATAAGGTCTGGATAGAATCGGGTTCGCCCTGAGCATCTGCCTGACGTGCGCGGAATAGCGCCAAGCGTTGTGCGAGACGCGTGCCGCTGCGGGACTCGGGCGGCGCGCCGGCACCTTGATGCTGGATTTCGCGCCAGAAGTGGCAGGCCACCTGGCGTCCGTCCGGCAGCGCCTCGCTGCGCGGCGCTTGTTCACTGCAAAGCGCTTTGGCATGTGGGCAGCGCGGATGGAAACGGCAGCCGGCCGGCGGCGCGGTCGGATTCGGCAGCTCACCACCGGCGATCAAATGTGCCCGTCGCTGATGCGGGCTGCTGGCAGGAATCGCCTGCAACAAGGCCTGCGTGTAGGGGTGTAGCGGCGTATCGAACAAAGCATCGACCGGCGCCAGTTCGACGATCTCGCCGAGATACATCACCGCCACCCGATCGCTCATATGGCGGATCACGGCAAGATCGTGGGCCACCACGATCATGGTCAGACCGAAGTCCTGTTTCAGGCGTTCGAGCAGGTTGATCACCTGCGCCTGGACCGAAACGTCGAGCGCGGATACCGGTTCGTCGGCCACGATCAAGCGCGGTTCGCCGGCCAGCGCCCTTGCGATACCGATACGCTGACGCTGACCGCCGGAGAATTCATGCGGAAAGCGATGCGCATATTCCGGCTGCAGGCCCACCGTCTGCAGCAATTCGGCAACGCGTGCCTCGCACGCCCGCCCATGGGCAAGACCATGCAGCGCGATCGGTTCACCGATCAAGCGTCCCACCGTCATGCTGGGATTGAGCGAGGAAAACGGATCCTGGAACACGATCTGCAATTCGCGCCGCAAGCGCCGCATCGCAGCGCCATTGAGCTGCCCGATATCTTCGCCCTGATACAGGATCTGTCCTCGGGTTGCCTCGATCAAGCGGATCAGCAGACGCCCGAGCGTCGATTTGCCGCAGCCGGATTCACCGACGATCGCAAAGGTCTCGCCCGGCTCCACCGAAAACGACACGTCATTGACCGCATATACGGTCGGCTTGCGCGACAGCAACTGCCGCGTGCCGCCGAAATGCTTGACCAGACCACGAGCTTCGATGATTGCCGTCATGAGGCCACCTTCATCGTGTCCGCCACGAATGCCTGCTCCAAGGGCGCGGCCCAGCAGGCCACACGATGCGTGTGCGACAGCGTCGAGTCAGGCGGTGCGGCCTGTTCGCACTGCGGGCGCACAAAGGGACAACGCGGCGCAAAACGGCAGCCGGATGGCATGCGCTCGGGCGACGGCACCGTGCCGCCTATCGTGACGAGCGATCCTTGGCGCTTGCCGATCGAAGGAATCGCGCCCATCAGGCCAACGGTATAGGGATGCTGGGGGTCGTCGAAGATTTCCTGGGCCGTACCGTGCTCGACGATACGCCCCGCATACATCACGGCCACATGATCCGCGACCTCCGCCACCACGCCCAAATCGTGCGTGATCAGCAACAGCGCGGTTCCGGTTTCAGTCTGCAAGTCCCGCATCAGCGCCAGGACCTGGGCCTGTATCGTTACATCGAGGGCGGTGGTCGGTTCATCGGCGATCAACAGCCTGGGGCGGTTGACGAGTGCCATCGCGATCATCACGCGCTGACGCATGCCGCCGGACAATTCATGTGGATAGGCGTCGAGCCGCTTCTCGGGGGCGGGAATACGTACCCGCCGCAACATCGCCAGCGCCGTCTCGCGCGCCTCGGCACGGCTCACGGGGCGGTGGCGCAGCACGCACTCGGCAATCTGGTGGCCGATGGTGAAGGCGGGATTGAGCGAAGTCATCGGCTCCTGGAAAATCATCGACATGCGATTGCCTCGCACATCGGCAAATTCCCGCTCGGACAGGCCCAGCAGATCAACCCCGTCGAACGTCACCGTGCCGGCTACCAGATTGGCGGGCGGCGTGGGCAACAAGCCCATCAAGGCCAGCGAAGTCACGCTCTTGCCGCAGCCGGATTCGCCGACGATACACAGGGTTTCGCCCTCGCCGATCGAAAACGAAACGCCGTCGACCAGATTCGGCGCCGCCGCGTCGCGCGAAAATTTCAGCGCAAGACCGGCAACTTCCAGTATGGGGCGGCGTGCGGAGGCTATCGTCATCGTTAGTCTTTCGATCCCGGACAAAGGGCGTGTATGCGTCATTTCATAATTATGCATGCCATGCAATGCCAAGAAATATTAATATTGATACATGTTACTTAAATATTTTTAATGAATCATGCTCACCCTGAGGATGTTGAAGACCTTTCGACTGGTCGCCTCCAGCGGTTCGTTCGCCGCGGCGGCCGAGAAAGCGTCGCTGACGCAGGCCGCCGTCAGCCATCAGATGCGCGGCCTCGAAGAGGCCCTGAACCGTGACCTGTTCGATCGCAGTGCCCGGCAAATCCTGTTGACGCGGCAAGGCCACGAGATCGCGCCGAAGATCGGCCATATCCTGGATTTGTTGGGAGAGCTCGAGGCCAAGCCCCTGAATGCGATGCAAGGCCCGGTGACGATAGGCGCGGTGGTATCGGCGATCCATGCGCTGTCTTTCGTGGTGGCAAACCTGAAAACCAAATATCCGCAACTGGACGTACGCCTGACTTCCGCCCGCTCGGACGAGTTGACGACGATGGTGCAGGAAGGCGAAGTCGATCTCGCCGCGGTGGTCGCGCGGGTCGATCAAAAAGGGGCGACTGGCAGGGTGACAGACGGACTGACCTGGGTGCCGCTCTACACGGAACCGCTGATGCTGGTGGTCAACCGCGACATCACCGATACCGACCCGCAGCGCATACTGCTTGCCCATCACTTCCTGCGCTTCGATCGGCGCGAGCGCACCGGGCACCTCGTCGATCAGTTGCTGAAGGCCCTGGATTTGAGCGTCGACGAATATCTGGAACTCAACTCGATCGAAACCATTCTGGCGCTGGTGCGCCAGAATATCGGCGTGGCCATCCTGCCCCACCTGCATCGGGGCAATCTGCAGGCCGATCCGGCGCTACGTCTGATAGCGCTCGGCGCCACACCGTTTACGCGGGCGATCGGGCTGATCCATCGGAGCAGTTATCAGCAAATCGGCATCACGCAGGCGATCGTCGATATGATGCATGCGGTTTGAGCGCGCGCACCCATCAGTGATGCCAGACGCCACGAGATCGATCCCAGACCTAGTCGTGCCGTTTCTTCGTCAGAATGGCTAGAAGAGCCACTGACTACGATTCGGGGTATCGGCCTTACCAGTGTGCCTCCGTTGAGCAGAAGGCCGCCATACGGTTGGAGACGGTCATCGCGCTGCTTCGGCGTAATACAGCCTATGCACTTTCCCTTTCCAACTCCGTCAAGGCCCTGGTCATCACCACCACACTGTCACGAATTGCGAGACGACCTTGCTCAGTTGGTGGCGGACGTTCTCGGAGATAATGCCTTGGTTGCTGCCTCACGCTTGACCATCGGTAGCCAACGGCCGCGATCGCATCCATTTGGGCCTCA
>OUWB010000611.1_pt2 | contig 13166 bp, 10 predicted proteins | sample 1779821 | NCBI WGS metagenome assembly OUWB01 (sample SAMEA3914806, study PRJEB12502) | metagenome | biome: forest; material: soil | place: Canada | collected 2011-08-03 | depth 0.1 m
AAGCGCCGCATGGCCCGTGCGCTCAGCGTCGCAACGGCTCGGGCGCGCGGTCGCGCTTGCCAAGGCTGCGCCTTGGAATTTGTGCTCAAGCGCCGCATGGCCCGTGCGCTCAGCGCCGCATAAAGCTCGGGCGGGCAAGATTCGTAAAAGAGTTGGCACCCTTGCCAAATCGCCTTGCGATGTGGAGATTGAGCTCGAGCGCCGGGCCAAGTCATCCGCGAACGGATGAACGAAGATGAACGCGCGCCTCAAGCCCCGTTCATATTAACACTTCTATAACCTTATCATCGGGCCGCATTCGACAGCGCGGTCCAAACCCGTGATGAGGAGAGACATCATGACCCATGTAAAGACCACCCTCGCCGCCCTGCTGGCCACCATCGCCGTGGGCGCGGTCGCCGCCCCCCAGATCGCCTCGGCCGCCACCTCGTGCACCGTCACCAAGGCCCACGTCGTCAAGCGGGTCGTCCATAAGCGCATCGTACGCCGCCCGGTCGCCGTCGCCGCCTATCGCGAGGCCGCGCCGGCGCCGGTCACCCGGACCATCGTCGAGACGCGCTATGTCCGCGAACCGGCGCCCGTCGTCGTCACCGAGGCGCCGGCCTATGAATACGGATACGGCTACGGTTATGCGCCCTACCCCGTCTACTATCACGGCTACGGCTACGGCCGCGCGTACGGCTACCGTCACGTCGTCTATGGCGGCCGGGGCGGCTATCGCGGCCGCCACTGGTAATTTTCCCTTAACTATGGCAAAAAGGCCTCCCCGGTTGCGACCGCGGAGGCCTTTTTTACGGAAAATTTCGAATCGTCCCCCCCGTGAGGTATTTCCGCCTTTCGCGCCCAGACCTACCGATAGACGTTAGCCTTGAGTTTCGAGTCCGTTTCTGCGGCCCTTCCGCGGCCGTTCGCACAGGAAACCGCCACATGCTCCGTCTGACAGCCCTTCCGTTCTGCCTGCTGGCCGCCGTAGCGTTCGGCGCCGCGGCCCAGCCCGCCCCCCATAGAGGCCCGCCGCCAGGCGCCTATGCCGACGACGGTCCACCCGAGGCCGACGCTCCCCCACCGCCGCCCGTCGGCTATGATGTCGGCTATGATTACGGCATCGCCAATGACCCCGCATCCGATGCCGATCCGTATTATCAATATCCCGGCCCGCCGCCCACCGACCCGCGCGCCCGCGAACAGACGGGCCTGCGCGACGGCGTCCTGCCGATCAAGCCGCGAACATCCTACTATGCCGGCGTTCGGCTGTATGGCGATGGCTACGGATACGGCAATACCTACGGCTATGGGTCTGACGCCTGCGGCTGTGCGCACTACCGCCGCCGCTACACTGTCTATTACGACGATTTCGGCCGGCGCGGCGATAGCTACCGGGGCTATGGCGACCACCCACGCGAAGATTACGGCCGGGGCTACGGCGAATAGCCTTGCCTGGCCGTCATCGAGGAAAGATCGAGAGAAGGCTTCATGGCGCGCCGGTGAAGCCTTTTTCATGGCGCTTTTCGCGTCTTTTCCGCGCCTTGACTCCGGCACGGGACCTATCGCAGCGCCTTCTTATGTAGGAACGCCTATAGTAACGCGCATGAACGGATGAGCCGCCCGCCGGAATAAAATCATCGTGGGCGGAATGGAGATATCCTCATGCATACCCCCCGTAACCTGATCCTGGCGGCCGCCGCGGCGGCGGGCCTGATCGCCCTATCCCTCCCCGCTACCGCCTTGGCCGACTGCTATACGCGCCGCGCCGACGGCACCATCGTCGGCGCCGTGATCGGCGGCGGTCTGGGCAGCGCGCTGGCTCGCGGTCCCTCACGCGGGGCCGGCACGGTAGCCGGCGCCCTGCTGGGCGGCGTCATCGGCAATTCCGCCGCCGGCTCCGACTGTTATCGTGGCGGCCGCTATTACGACAGCGGCTACAGCTATGACGACGGCTACTACGACGACGGCTATTATGGCGGCCCCACCGTCTATGTGGAGCCCGGCCCCTATGCCTATCATTACTATGCGCCGGGCTATCGCTACTATTCCGGCCGCCGCTACTACCGGCCCTATTGGCATCGCCGCGGCTGGTAAAAGCGGTCGGATGAACGAAGATGAACGCCGGGCTCAACTCCCGTTCATCGGAACCGGTCTATAACCGTATTCACCCGAGGCGAAGGTCGCCGGACCAACGGACCCGCGCTTTCGCCTCTTTTTCGCCCCCTGAAACTCGACACCCGAGGCCAACCCCGCCTCGGGTGTTTTTTTGCGCGACGCGCCCGAGTCAGCCTTTTAGGACGGCTTCTTTTCCTGGCCGCTCTTGCGCCAAGACAGCTTGGTCGAGGCCCAGTAGTTCCACACGCTGCTCAGCAGGACAGCGATGGCGCCGGCCAGCATGTAGTGCATGTGAAGCTTTTCCTTCATGAATATCGACATGGCCAGGCTCAGCACGGCGCCGATCGAACAGGCGATATAGAAGCTGATCAGGCCCCCGAGCACGCCCCAGCCCTTCAGGCGCTTGTCGCGGAAGGTGATGGTGTTGTTGACGAAGAAGTTCCACGTCATCGATACCCAAATGGCGACGCCATAACTCAGGAAATCGTCGGGGCGGAACTGGAATCGGTAGATGGGAATGCTCAGGCCGGTGTGCAGCAGGTGGTGGGCCAGCCACAAAATGGCCAAATAGACGATCACCCCCGTGGCGCCGACGCCGGCGAACAGCACGAACCGCGCCGGCAGCAGGCCGCCCGTCGCCTTTTCGACCAGCAAAGCGCCGAGGTCGGCGACGACGCGCAGGTCGAGCTTGGACTGGCCGCCCTGGCGTTCGCGCAGAGCCGCCTTGACCTCGCCGAAGCGCGGCTTGATCTTGGCGGACGCGGCGATGTCGACCAGGATTTTGAAGCCGACGCCGGCCAGGCGCGGCCGCGCCGATTCATAATATTGGCGCGTCATCATGAAGCAGCCCGACAAGGGGTCGGTCAACGGCACCTTCAGCACCATGCCGGTCACGGCGGTGGCGGCCTTGGAGCCCAGGTCGCGGAACCACGACAGGCCGGTGTCGGTCCCGCCGAGATAGCGCGACACGCAGACCAGGTCCTTGTCGCCCTTGCGGATCATTTCGGCCATGGCCAGGATCGCCTTGGGGTCGTGCTGGCCGTCGCCGTCCATGACGGCGAGGTAGCGGCCCCGCGCGAGGTCCCAGCCGCGGATCGCCGCCGAGGACAGGCCGCGCTCGTCGGTGCGCACGTGCAGGCGGACATAGGGCCGCGTCGCCGCGACGGCGAGCACTTCCGCGCCGGTATTGTCCGACGAGTTGTCATCGACCACGATGATCTCATGGGGAATATGCGCCAGCGTGTCGCTGACTTCGGTGATCACCGATCGGATCGCCGCGCCTTCGTTGAGCGTGCAGATGATCAGGCTGAGTTCGGGCGCGGGCAGGTCCGGCGCCATGGAGGTGGCGACCGGCGCGGTCTCCGCTTCTAAGTCTTTAGTCGGCAAAAAGCGTTTCCTCACTCATTAAGTCACACGAAAGTCACTAGTCCGGTGTGACGGCATCGTCCATATAGATTTTTTATTCTCAATGGACGTCAAACCTGCAATATTGAGGTCCAACTAACGCCGCCGGGGCCCTATAAACCCACGGCTCGCTGAGTGCTCCATAATCGTTTAGGGCTTCAAACACAATGACGAAACGCGAAGCCGTCCTGCGTACACTGATGTCAAGGCTTGCATCGCTCCGCCAGGGTGCGATCGTCCCCTTCCTCTTCGTCCTGCCCTTTCTGTTCGGCCTCGGCGCAAAGCTCATCCGCGCCAAACAATGGTTCGGCGACTATCAGGCCATGGCCTGCGCCGGCCTCAAGGTCCAGGCGCATCAGCCGATGTACGCCGTGCACCTGGCCTGCCCCGGCATGCATGCCTCGGCCTTCGTCTATATTCCCGCCGTGGCCAATATTTTCGCGGCGCTCGAGCATCTGCTGAGCGAGCCCGTCGTCTGTGCGCTGTACGCTGTCCTGTTCTTTATCAGCCTCGCCGCCCTGGTCGTCGTGCCGCTGCGTTTCGCCCCCGGCGCCTGGCGCGACAAGCTGCCCTTCGCCGTATTCATCGGCCAGGCCACAGTCACCTGGGGCAATGTCGCGGTGCTGCTGCACGCCGCCATCCTCGGCGCGGCCCTGGTGCTGGACACCGCGCCGTGGTTGTTCGTCGTCGCGGTGGCCTGCGCCGCCGCGGTCAAGCCGGTGTTCCTGACCTATCTGGCGGTTATCCTGCTGTCCGACATGCCGTGGCTGAAGCGGATCGGCCTGATGCTGGCCGGCGCCATCGCCGGCCTGGCGCCCACCTTCGTCTTCATCGCCACCGATCCCGGCACCGCCTATCAGTGGGCGCAGGTGCTGACGCACTTCGTCTACGACGTCACGCCGGGCTCCGGCTTCTATGGCTGGCTGGGCTTCCTGGGCGTGCGTGGCGATACGCTGTTGGCCCAGGCCATGTTCCTGGTCTATGCCGGCGCACTGGCCTTGTCGGCGCTGTACATCGCCTATCGCCTGAAGCTCGACGGTCGTGCCCGGTTGTGGCTGGGCCTCGGCGTCGCCGCCCTGCTGATCCCGCGCATCATGAGCCAGGACGTCTTCCTGCTGGCGCCCGGCCTGGTCATTGTCGCCCAGCGCGGCGCCCTACTCGCCACCAGCCGCGACGCGCCGGCCGGCAAGACGTCGCGTACCCTGCTGCGCTACGGGCCGAACATCGTCTGGGGCCTGTGCGCCCTGGCCTTGATGTTCGGCTGGATCGGCCGTGATCGCCCGGTCGATTCCCTGGCGCTCCTCGGCCTCAGCCTGTACCTGATCGGCCTCGGCGCCACCCTGGCCGGGGAATGGGCGGCCCAGGCCGCCAAGACGCAAAATGGCTTGTGGGCCGGTCTGAACGCGCGCGCGCCGGTCAAGTCCGAGACCCAGGCGTGACGGGTTCCGCCACGGACGCCCCCCAAGGCCCGACAGACACGCCGAAAGACGCCCGGGACAAGGACGCTCTGAGCCTTGCCCATCGCCTGACCGCCCGGCCCTGGATGGCGGGGCTGTTCGCTTTCGTCTTCCTGTTCCCGATCCTCGGCAATGTCATCAGCCGGCTGACGCGCAAGCATGGCTGGTGGCTCAACGATTACGACGCGCTGATCTGCGGCGCCCACTCGGTCGGCCTGGGCCAATCGCCCTACAGCCTCAATCCGGTATGCGAAGGCCTGCGGCCGGCGCCGTTCGTCTATGCACCCCAGGTCGGCGCGATCTTCGCGCCGCTGGTCAACGGGCTGGGCTTTGCCGGCGCGCGCTGGGTCTATCTCATTCCCCTGCTGCCGGCGCTATGCGTGCTGGTGTGGTTCGCCCTCGGGAAGGTTCTACCCAAGGCGCCGTTCTGGCTGCGGCTGATGACCTTCGCCGCCATAAATGGCAGCGTGTTCGCCTGCGGCAATATCGGCCTGGTGCTGCACGCCATCGTCATCGCGGCGGCGCTGAACCTCAACCGCACGCGCATTCCGTTCGTCGCGGCGGTGATCCTGGGCGCGCTGGTCAAGCCGGTCTTCCTGACCTATCTGATCGTACTGCTGATGCAGGACCGGCCCATGGGGTCGCGCCTGCGCGATTTCGCCATTTCGGCCGCCATGGGGCTCGGCGCCATCGCCTGGCTGATGCTCGACGCCGGGCCGTTCGGCGCGGCGTGGCATGCCGTGTTAAACGCCATCGTCATCCAGCAGCAGCCGGGGATCGGCCTGTTCAGCTATACCTCGCTGATCGGCTTTCCGGCCGCCTCGCCGGTCGCTTTGATCCTCTACCTGCCCTTCGCGGCGATCATCGCCGTCAGCGGACTGGTCGTGGCCGAATGGAGCGGGTTCGACGCCTCAGAGCGCGTGGTGCTGGGACTGGGCGTAGCGCAATTGCTCAATCCGCGCCTGATGGATTACGACCTGTTCGTGCTGACGCCGGCCGTGGTGCTGATCGTCATGCAGGCCAAGGCGTTCGGGCCGCGCGCCTTCGCCTGGGCGACGTGGGCGTTCGCCGGGGTGCTCGTCTTCGCGGTGGTGATCAACAGCGTCGCCGGTCCGCATATCAATGACGCTGTCAAACGCGCGCCGATCGCGGTGTTCGTCTATTGCGGGCTGTTGATCTTCGTCGCTTGGCGCACCGCGCAACGGCATGAGGCGGAGATTCGGGCGCTGGTCAAGGACCCTAAAGCGCTCTTCGCCAAGGCCGCCTAAAGAATTTTTGACACGAACCACACGAAAAAAGACGAAAAGCACGAAATTCGTGTGATGGGACCTTCCGCGCGAAGCGCCTTCTTTTCACGCCACTATGACCGCTGGAGTTGAACTGCGCTGCGCGCGGCTTTTTTTCGTGTCTTTTCGTCTTTTTTCGTGTGGTTCGTGTCAAAGACACTTACGACGCCGCCTTCAGACGCTCGAGCGCGGCGGACAGCTTGGTACGGCCGCTCATGGCGTCGTCGAGCCGTTCGCGATTTTCCTCGATCACCTCTTCCGGCGCACGCGCGACGAAGTCGGGATTGGTGAGCTTCTTCGACGTCTGCTCGATCGTCTTGTCGAAGGCCGCCATTTCCTTGAGCAGGCGCGCCTCTTCGGCCTTGAGGTCGATGAATTCGGCAATGGCCAGATGCGCCGTCGCCTCGCCGGCCACGAACGGCACCGAGCCCGGCACGGCGTGGTCGGCGGCCTTGACCTCCGACAGACGGCCGAGGAACAGGATGATGTCCTCATGCGTCGCGACGCGGGCGCGCGTGACGTCGGACGCGCCGGTCAGCACCAGCTTGGCGCGCGCCGATCCCGGCACGTTCATCTCCGAACGGATCGAGCGGATCTCATTGACGACGTCGATCAGCCAGTTGATTTCCGTGTCCGCCGCCGCATCGATCGCCGTGTCGTCAAACGCCGGCCAGGCATGGGTGATCAGCATGCCTTTCGCCTCTGTCTGCGACCACAACTCCTCGGTGATGAACGGCATCACCGGATGCAGCATGATCATCGCCTGGTCGAGCACCCAGGCCGTCATGGCGCGGATCTCGTCCTTGGCCGCCTGATCGTCGCCATTGAGGATCGGCTTGGCCAGTTCCAGATACCAGTCGCAGAAAACGTTCCAGATGAAGCGGTAGAGCGCGCCGGCGGCATCGTCGAAGGCGCAGGCCTCCAGCGCCGCCGTCACCTCGCGCAAGGTTTTCTGCACCTCGCCGCGAATCCAGCGCGACAGGATAAGCTTCGCCGAAGCGGGGTCGAACCGGGCAATACGGGCGCATTCGTTCATCTGGGCGAAGCGCGCCGCGTTCCACAGCTTGGTGCCGAAATTGCGGTAGCCCTCGATGCGTTGCGACGACAGCTTGATGTCGCGCCCCTGGCCCGACATGGCGGTCATCGTGAAGCGCAGGGCGTCGGCGCCGTATTCGTCGATCAGGACCAGCGGGTCGAGGACATTGCCCTTCGACTTCGACATCTTGGCGCCCTTTTCGTCGCGGACCAGGGCGTTGATGAAGACGCGCTTGAAGGGCGCCTTGCCGGTGAAGTGCAGGCCCATCATCATCATCCGGGCGACCCAGAAGAAGATGATGTCGAAGCCGGTGATCAGGGTATCGGTCGGATAGAAACGCTTCAGATCGGCCGTGTCCTCGGGCCAGCCCATGGTCGAAAACGGCCATAGCGCCGACGAGAACCAGGTGTCGAGGACGTCCTCGTCCTGGCGCAGCTCGACCGCCTTGCCGTAGTGCTTTTCGGCGGCGGTTTTGGCGTCCGCCTCAGACATTTCCACAAAAATAGAACCGTCAGGCCCATACCACGCCGGGATTCGGTGGCCCCACCACAGTTGCCGCGACACACACCAGGGCTCTATATTTCGCATCCATTCGAAATATGTTTTTTCCCAGTTCTTCGGCTCGAACACGGTGCGGCCGTCCTCGACGGCCGCGATCGCGTCCTTGGCCAGTTCGCCGGCATTGACGTACCATTGGTCGGTCAGATAGGGCTCGATGACCACGCCCGAGCGGTCGCCGTGCGGCACCATGTGCCTGGTTTTTTCGATCTGCTTGAGCCAGCCTTCGTCCTCGGCGCGCGCGACGATCAGCTTGCGCGCGGCAAAACGGTCGATACCGCGATAGTCTTCCGGCACGGTGTCGTTGAGCCGCGCCTCGTCGTCGAGGATATTGATCTGCGGCAGATTATGGCGCTTGCCGACCTGGAAGTCGTTGAAGTCGTGCGCCGGGGTGATCTTGACGGCGCCCGAACCCTTTTCCGGATCGGCATAGTCGTCGGCGACGATCGGGATGCGGCGGCCGGTGATCGGCAGGATGACGTCCTTGCCGACCAGGGCCTTGTAACGCGCGTCATCCGGATGGACGGCCACCGCCGTATCGCCCAGCATGGTTTCCGGCCGCGTCGTGGCGACGACGATATAGTCGCGCGTCTCCATGGCGACATCGCCGTCTTCGTCCTTGACCGGATGCTGGTAAGTAACCCCGTCGGCCAGCGTATAGGCGAAGTGGTAATAGGCGCCGTCGACTTCCTTTTGCTCGACCTCGAGGTCGGAGATCGCCGTCTGGAAGTGCGGGTCCCAGTTGACCAGGCGCTTGTCGCGATACATCAGCCCCTGCTTGTGCAGGGTGACGAAGACGGTGCGCACGGCCTCGGACAGCCCGTCGTCGAGCGTGAAGCGCTCGCGCGACCAGTCGCACGAGGCGCCCAGCCGGCGCAGTTGGCGCACGATGGTGCCGCCGGACTGTGCCTTCCATTCCCACACCTTGGCGACGAAGGCGTCGCGGCCCAGCTCGCGGCGGCCGACATTGCCGGTGGCGGCCATTTGCCGTTCCACCACCATCTGGGTGGCGATGCCGGCGTGGTCGGTGCCGGGCAACCACAGCACCGCCTTGCCGCGCATACGCTCGAAGCGCGCCAGGACATCCTGTAGCGTATTGTTCAGCGCGTGGCCGATATGCAGGCTGCCGGTGACATTGGGCGGCGGAATGACGATGGAAAAGGCCTCACCCGCATCATTTGGCGCGAACGCGCCGGATTGCTCCCACATGGCGTACAGGCGGGGTTCGACGGCGGCGGGCGAGAAGGTCTTTTCGAGCATGATCTTTTGGACAAACAGAGAGGGCGGCACACGCGTGTGAGCCGCCCTCTTACCTTTAAATTTCAGGGAAATCTACGCTTAACCGCGACCTTGGCGGGAGATGCGTTCGACTTCGAGACGGACCTGTTCCTCGACGATGCCGGGCAGGTTTTCGTCGAGCCAGGACTGCAGCAACGGGCGCAGCAGGTCGCGCGTGACGTCTTCCAGGGTCCGGTCGGACTTGGGAACCAGCAGGTTCGAGGTCAGGGAGCCGAAGGCCGAGGCAGCGGCGGCTTCGGTGTTCTTGCTGACCAGGCCGGCGCTGGGGGTACTGGGCGCCTTGGCGGCGACGGGCTTCGGCGCGGGCGCCGGCACGGCTTCCGGTTCGTAGGCGTCGATATCACCGATCGACACCGTGCCATGGGCGGGCTCGAACGGCTGGGTCAATTCCAGCACGTCTTCTTCCTCGGCCTCGTGGCCGACGGCGTGTTCAGGCTCAGCTTCGGCGAAAGCTTCCGGTTCCGGTTCGGCGGCCGGCGCGGCTTCATCCGCCGGCGCGTCATCTTCCGAGATGATACGCCGGATGGAGGCCAGGATCTCTTCCATCGTCGGTTCGTGTGCGGACTGTTCTGCCATTGTATTTTTCAACTGCTGCGAATCGGATTCGAATCTGAAACCCGGGTGATGGAACACGTCTTCGTTGCCTTTGGCAACTCCTTACGCGGGATGAGTCTGCCACAAATTCGTCGCGGCGGTGAATAAATCAGGCGTCCGGCGAGCCTCTACCTGCGAGAATCAGCGGGTGCGACCGTCGGTCTTCGGCTTGACCTTGGCGCCATCAGGTAAAGACGTGGTTAATTTCGGTTAAGAGGTATTTACGCGCGAAGCGCCCTCATCGTTCCGCAGCCAAGTTGGCGTGCAAGTCAGCCATGTTCCGAACATCTGTGTAGATGGCGTAGCCATTTATCTGTGCCATCTGTGGCAGACCTTACCGACGTTAAGGTGGGCCACGGATGGCGCAGAATGAACACAGATTTCAGGACAATGCCTGCCCTTCCATGCCCTCCCTCGTCGCAACGAGGCGCTGCGCGCTGTGTCGGCCGCTATTTCGGCGCGGCGAGGCTGTCCAGCGCATGCACGACCGGCTCGACCGGGGTCCAGCCCTTGTTCTTGACCTTGCGGAAGTTCTTGTTCGGATCGTACAGTTCGGCGTCGGGCATCAGGATGCGCGCCGTGAGATTGCCGGTCACCTGAAGCAATTGCGCCGCCGCGACATATTGCGACCGGCGGGCGTCGATCAGCGCCAATTGCGCCGAATTCAGCGTCTGCTCGGCAATGAGCACTTCGAGATTGGTGCGCAGGCCGACCTGTTGTTCGGTATGGATGCCGTCGAAGGCGACCTGGGCCGCCTTGACCTGCTCCTCGTTCGACGCGGTCGCCGACTTGGCGGCCAGCATCTGCGACCACGCCTGAGCGACCGACGCCGTGACTTGGCGGCGGGTGATGTCGACCTGGGCCTTTTGGGCGTTTTCGTTTTCCAGCGCCTCGCGCAGGTGCGAGCTGTTCATGCCCGAGGCGTAGAGCGGGATCGACAGGGCCACGGTCGCCGTCGTCTCATTGATCGACTGGTTGAGATTGTTGAGGGCGGCCAGATTGGTGGTCGACGCCTGCAGCGACACATGGGGCCCGAAGGCCGAACGCGCCTCGCCGACGGCGGCGTGAGCCGACGCCGCCGCGTATTCCGACGATTGCAAATCCGGATTGTTGTTTTCGGCCGCCGCCAAGGCGGCGTTGAAGTCGGTGGGCAGACCCGGCAGGTCCGGTTCCGGCTCCAGCGCCGTCGGCGACTGGCCGATGAACTGGACGTAGGTGGCGCGGTCGGTGTCGAGCGTCGCCTGGGCCTGGGCCAGCGAGGCCTCGGCCTGGGACAGGCTGGCCTGGGACTGGGCGACGTCGGTGCGCGTCAACTGACCGGCTTCGAACTGCGCCTTGGTCTGGTCGAGCTGTTTCTTGAGCGTGTCGTAATTCTGCTGGGCGATCTGCAGCGCCTCCTGGTCGCGGCGGACCAGAGTGTAGACGCTGATGACGTTGAACAGAACACCGGCTTCGGTCGAGCGCAGCGCTTGCTGGCCGGACTTGACCGTATCCTCGGCGGCATTGAGCGTCGATGTCAGATTGCCGGAGGAGAATATGGTCTGGCTCAAGGACAGCCCGTCATCGGCGGCGGTGGCGTTGCCGCCCAGATAGGCCGGCTCGCGTTGATATTCGGCGCCGACCTGGGCGCTGAGGTTCGGGCCGAGTTGCGAGCGCGCCTGGACGTAGCCTTCGTCGGTGCCGCGCTGCTGAGCGCGCGCCTTGGCCAGAGTCGGGTTCTGCGCATAGGCCGCGGCGATGGCGTCGCGCAGGCTATCGGCGTGCGCCACGCCGGCGAACGCGCCCGCGACGGTCAGGGCCAACATCGAAGCGGCCGCCAGCGCCCGCGCATTCAGTCTGGTCATGTAACTTCCCACGTCTTCGGTCCCTCAAGGGCCGTACCCAATTTACCGGAGGCGTCGTGGCAGCTTGTCTGATGCCTCATGTTTATCCGAAAAGCGGTGTCTACTTTTCGGCATGAGGCTGCCACACGAACAGACCTCCTCGCAAGAGAAGTCACGCACCCCGTGCATACAACCCTGCCAGAAGTCCATACCCTTGGCGAGTTAAGGATTTTTCACTTTCGTCTTTTTCTCGGACGCGACGATTATGTGTCACAGGACGTAATCGTGTCAGCAGCGCGCGTTTTGCCCGCGGGACCGTGTCATTCAGAACTGGAAGCTGGGCGCGGCTTCGAAACCCGGCAGCACCGACGGCGCCGAATCGAAGACTTCGCGCTCGGAAAACCCATGCTCCAAACGGATATAGACGCGGGCGCGGCCCATGGCGCCCGAGCGCAGCACTACCGCCAGACGGCCGCCGACCTTCAGCGCCTTCAGCCATGCCGCCGGCAGTTCGGCGACCGCGCCCTCGGCGATGACGATATCATATTGCGCCCCGGACGGCGTCTTCAGGTCGGCCGTAACCGGCGTCACACCCAGTTCGCGCAGGTAAGGCTCGACCACGGCCATGGCGCGCGGATCGCCTTCCTGTTCGAAAACGGACACACCGACCTTGGCCATGACGGCAGCGGCATAGGGCGCGGCGATGGCCAGGGCCTTTTCGCCGGCCTTGGGTTCGACGGCCTGGAGCAGCTTGGCGATGTCGCGCGGCTTCATCAGGGCGCGCCCCGGCGCGATGGGTGATTCGACCTCGCCATAGGCGCCGAAGGCCTGGGACGGCGCACACAGCCGCTCGCGCTGGATATGGCGCATGGCGTGCTGCAGCCCCTCGTCCGTGACGTCGTTCACACGCACCTGGGATTCGACCATATTGTTGCGGGCGGCGGTGAAGTCCATGAGAGCAAAGTCCTGTTGCAACGCATTACGAGTGAGTCTGCTTATATGCGTAAGGAATAAGAGCCGCAACTGCTGGCGACACCGTGGACGGCGACAATTTTGGCGCTTTTGCAAAATCCCGTTGCAGGGGGGAGACGGTTCTGATAGCGAAACCGTCCGCTCCGCGGTTCGCGTTCTTTTACGTCCGATCCGCAGGTGAGGCCTGATGGCGGAGCGGTTACGCAGCGGACTGCAAATCCGTGTAGGCCAGTTCGACTCTGGCTCAGGCCTCCATCCTGCTATTCTCTTGAAAAACAAGTGCTTGCCCGACGGACACCGCCGCATTCCAGCGCCCTTGCGCCAGGCGACGACTCGCGTCTAACAGGACGAAGTTCCCTATTTCGAAGAAATTTTTCGGCGGTTTTCGCGCTTAACGCGTTGTTAACCTCAAGGGTTCATTAAGATCATGTCTTTGCTTTTTGTAAGACACCCACCATCACCAAACTTCCAAAGCCCGGAACGTTTTCCGGGCTTTTTTTCTTTCTTCGTGGCTCATTTTTATGCGCTCAAGCGCCGCGCAGGCTCCTCGCACGAGCTCGGGCGGGCAGTCGCCCTTGCCGAACGCCGAAGCGTTCGGAAATCTATAATCAGGCTCCTCGCACGAGCTCGGGCGGGC
>OUWB011203296.1_pt1 | contig 13156 bp, 17 predicted proteins | sample 1779821 | NCBI WGS metagenome assembly OUWB01 (sample SAMEA3914806, study PRJEB12502) | metagenome | biome: forest; material: soil | place: Canada | collected 2011-08-03 | depth 0.1 m
GTCACTGGATGACCAGCTTCGCTGTTGTGAACCGCCTCCAGCCTTCGCTGGGGTGACGAGCAAAAAAGGCGAGCTTGCAATGCGCCCGCCGCACCTTCGCTAGCCGCACACACCCCATCTCAAATCAATCATCCCGATCATGCGGCACACTCACCTTTCCCTGCACACCCGAATGACTGATATCACCACTGCCCTTCGCGCCCACGCTGAAATCGCCCCGCACATCGCGCACGCGCAGATCGCCGGAACCCAGCGTGTCCACACGCACACTGCCGCCGACCTGGCTAATGGTGACGTCACCCGAGCCCACGCTGCCCACGCGCGCGTCACCGTGGACGCCATTGACCTTGATGTCACCCGAGCCAATCGAACCCAGGTCGAGGCTGCCTACGTCAGTCACATCCACATCGCCCGAACCCACGCTGGTGGCAAAGGGCCCGCTGATCTTGCTCACGTGCAGATCACCCGAACCGACTTGGGTGTTCAAGCGCTGTACGCCGCTGACCCATGCGTCGCCCGAGCCCAGGTTGACCACCACTGGCATCTGCGCAGGCAGCTGCAGGTTGATGTCGAGGCTGGTGGAGGTGTGGCCGAACATGCTGATTGTGATGTGGGTCTTGCCGCCGGCCTCGACAATGAGTCGATCGCCTTCGCGGCGCTGCGTCACCGTCAGATCATCCAGCAGCTTCGGATCGGAAGCGCAGGCGCGGCCGGTCAAGGTACCGCCCTTGGCGGTGTCGTTGCCGGTGAGGTGCAGGTCGTAGCTGTGCATATCCACTTCCACTTCGCGCACACCGTTGAGGTCGAGCGTGAGGTTGCGTGGCGCCTGGTATTTGCAGTCATCGGCCTGGGCGGCCAGCGGCGCAATGAGAAGAGCGGCGAGAAGAAGACGGCGCATGAATAACTCCTTGGGTCATCGGACCCTCATGGGATGTGTCAGGCGACCAAAAGGTTGAATCGCCTCCGGTGATTTCCTGCATGGTCAACCGGCACGGCGAAGGTACGTTTGAGGCAGGACATCCATCGTGAGAGCCACCACCATGCAGCGCAAGACCTTGCTCGCTTCCACGCTCGCCTTGTTGATCGCCGGCACGGCCGCACTTGCCATCGCCCAGGACGCAGCGCCCAGCGGGCCTGCGCCCAAGGCAGGTCCGATGAGTAATGGCCCCCAGGCCGGTCGTGGTGGCGATGGTTTCAGGGGCGGCCCGGGTTTTGGTGCTGGCTTTGGCGGCCCGAGTTCGCCGGTGATTGATGACCTGCGCGCCCTGGAGCACCTGTACATGGTTAGCGGCCGCACCAAGGAACTGCCGGCCCTGTACAACGAGGTGTTGTCCAAGTCGCAGGACCCGCGCGTGCGCACTTACGCCTATCACCAGCTCGCCCGCACCCAGACGGCGCCGGCCAATCCGGACCAGGCCATCGCCACGCTGCGCAAGAGCCTCGAAGAGAATCTGGCGAACGAAGCCAAGCGACGCGCTGAATTCGACAGGATGCGTGGCGATTGGGAACAGCATCGCGGACCGATGAAGCCGGCCTCTGCGCCTGCACCGGCCGCTCAGCCATAACCAGAAGAAGAGTAGGCACTGCCGTCTGGCAGCGCATCGTCCTGAGGCGCGGGAACCCCAGAGCCCGTGCCTCTTTTTTATTAGGTGGCGGCTTCGTCCACGCGCTTGACGCGTTGCCACAACGCCTCTTGCTCGCCCAGGTCACACTGCGGCAACGGCTGACCATCCTCGCGTGCAAGCTGTTCCATCCGGCGAAAGCGCCGCTCGAACTTGGCATTGGCGTGGCGTAGCGCCTGCGAGAAATCGACACCGGCGTGACGCGCCAGATTCACCACGACAAACAACACATCGCCGATCTCGTCCTGCAAGCGCTGCGGATCGCGGCCATCGGCAAACTCGGCGCGCACTTCGTCCACTTCCTCGAGCAGCTTGTCGAGCACGGGGCGTTCGTCGGGCCAGTCGAAACCCACCTTGGCCGCGCGCTCCTGCAACTTCAGCGCCCGCTTCCACTCGGGGAGGCCGCGCGACACGCCGGCAAGCGCACTGTCGTCATGTTGCTCACCCCTGGCTGCGCGCTCGGCTTGCTTGATGTCTTCCCAGCCCTGCTTTTGGGCGTCCAGATTCTCGTAGCTCTCATCGCCAAACACGTGCGGGTGCCGGCGCAGCATCTTGTCGCTGATGGCGTGCGTCACGTCGCTGAAATCGAACAGGCCTGCTTCCTTCGCCATCTGCGCGTGAAACACCACCTGCAGCAACAGGTCGCCCAGCTCATCGCACAAGTCGCGCCAATCCTGACGATCGATGGCGTCCGCCACCTCGTACGCTTCCTCGATGGTGTACGGCGCGATGGTCGCGAAATTCTGCTTTACGTCCCACGGGCAGCCGTTATTTGGGTCGCGCAGGCGGGTCATGATGGCGAGCAGGTCGTCGAGGCTATGACGGGTCATGAAGGTCTGCAGATGCGCTGGAGGGGAGCAATGATGATGCCCCAGAACACCCGGCCCCGCTAAACAGGCTCACAACGAAGTGGTCAAGCGGGTCAGCCAGTCGGGGCTGATCGACAGCAATGCGGCTTCCAGCCTGCGATCCAGGCCGCTGAGAATGAGCGTGCCAAACAACACGAACAAGCCACCCATGACCGCCTTGGCGGTGTGCCCGAACGATGCCAGCGAACCACGGATTCGCATCATCGAGGCGTGGGATACGCCGCCGAGCAACAGCAATGGCAGGCCAGCTCCCAGACCGAATACGGCCATCAGCAAAGCGATCTGTCCGAGGTTGCGTCCCTGCGCCGCCAGCGTCGTGGCGGCGCCCAACGTGGGGCCTACGCAGGGGCTCCAAACCAGGCCCAGCAGCAGTCCAATCAGAAACTGGCTGGACGGACCTTCGCCCTTGATGGCACCGAGTGCCTGCTGGCCCGACGAACCCAGGCGAGAGCCAAGCCGCGCGAAAAGCTCCTGCAAGCGTGACGAGAGCATCACCGCGCCGAACACCACCAGCAACACGGCCGCCACGCGTCGAAGCGTATCCGCACCCAGGCCAATCGACGCGCCCACCGTCGCAATAAAGGTACCCACCACCGCAAACGACAGCGCCAGCCCCATCGCCAACGCCGCCGTGCCCAGGCGATGTCTGGAAAGCGCAGACGCAATCAGTATGGGCAGAATCGGCAGGACACAGGGCGACAATATGGAAACCACGCCCGCCGCAAAACTCACCGCGTAAGTGCCAAGACCAAAATCCATCACAACGCCTGCTGCAGCACCGAGCGAATGACCGGCTCCTGCGTCTGGCCGGTGGAACGGGTGACTTCATGCCCCTGCTTGAACACCACGAATGTCGATTGCGAACCGACCTTCAAGGTTTTCTCCAGCGCAGTCTCCGTGTCGTAGTCGGCCACGAAAATGGTTACGGCCTTCAGCGCGGGATCCTTCGCCAACTTATCCACGATGGGTTTCTGCGCGCGACAGGTCGGGCACCAATCCGCATGGAAATACACCACCACCGGCTTGCCCGCCGCCTTGTCGCGATCAAACTGGGCCTGGTTGAACGGCACTTCATCAGCCAGTACGCCACCGACCAGCAACAGCCACAGCAGTCCAAAAAACACTTTTCCCCGGGGTTTCATGACGACGCGTGTCCTCGTGGTGATATTCATCGGCACCGATAACTTCGCCGTGAAGACGAATCGGGTTACGTGCGTCGCACGCGTCTCAGCTCTGCGTGCGAATACCCAACCAGCGCGCCAGCCAGGTGTCGACACTGACCTTGCCCGGGCCAGCCATCAGCAGCCAGAAGAAGATGAGGCTGTAGACCACCTCGTCTGCTTCGACGTAATCGTCCAACCCCATCAGGTTGCTCGACACCACCAACGTGACGGCTACCGCCATGTTGATGAGCATGGGAATGCAGACCAGCCGCGTGAGCAGGCCCAGCATCAGCAGTAGCCCACCGACCAGTTCGGTCCACGCCGAGAGGGTTGCGCTGAACGCTGGAAATGGAATGCCCCAGCCCACGAAGCGCTGCGTGAAACCGGCGATGTTGTGCACTTTCGCAATACCGGTTTCCAGCCAGAAATAGCCAAACACCACGCGCACCAACAAGGGCCCCAGCCAACGCACGCGGTGCAAGGTGGCGAGTGCCCGGGTGGCGCCATCAGCGATCAACTGTCGCATCGTCAGTTCCAGAGGGATGAGTGGCCGACATCATGCTCACGCGCTTCACGCGTTCGCCATGTCCCTGCGTCCATCCTTTCTTGCTGCGCGTCCTGTCCTGTCGATCGGCCCGCAAAGTCGGACGATCGGTCACAAAAACGGGATGCACGGAGGCAGTCAGCGATACGCGGGGCTGTCGACAATGCAACGGTCGGGTCAGGCGACCCGGCAAGCTACTCATCGATGCCGCATGCAATGGCGGCCTACCGACTACAGGAATCCACTCATGAAGACCAACAAGCTCAATGGCGGCGCCATGGCCATCATGGTCGCCGGTCTGTTCGCCATGACCTCGCTGACCGCCACCGCGGCCGACAAGACCAGCACCAGCGGCGACACTGCTGCAGTCAAGTGCATGAACTCGTCATCGTGCAAGGGCCAGGGCGCCTGCAAGCAGGCCTCCAACTCCTGCAAGGGCCAGAACTCATGCAAGGGCCAGGGCTTCACCATGCAGAAGACCCAGCAGGACTGTACGGCCGCACAAGCGGCGGCGAAGGCTTCCTGATCGCCGCGGCGGGGCCCGCTGCCACGCAGGCCCCGCCCTTCCCCCATGAATATAAAAGACACTCCCAAGTTGCCTTGCCTCGGCTACGGCCTGGGGCTGCGCGTGGATCACTACGAAAGCCTGCTGGAGCACCCCGGCCAGGTCGAATGGCTGGAGATTGTTTCCGAGAACTACATGGTCCCCGGTGGCCGGCCGCTGGTTTGGCTGGAGCGCTTCCGCGAGCGGTTTCCGCTGGTGATGCATGGCGTTTCCCTGTCCATTGGCAGCACCGATCCGCTGGACGAGGGATATCTCGATCGACTCGCCGAACTGGCGCGACACGTCCAGCCCATGTGGGTGTCCGATCATTTGTGCTGGACCGGCGTGCAAGGCGTGAACCTGCATGACCTGATGCCGCTGCCTTATACCGAGGAAGCCCTCGCGCATGTGGTCGAACGCGTGCGGCGCGTACAGGATCGATTGGGGCGACGCATCCTGCTGGAGAACGTCTCCAGCTATCTCAGCTTTGCGCAATCCCAGCTTACCGAGTGGGAATTTCTCGCGGAAGTCGCCACGCGTGCCGATTGCCTGATCCTGCTCGACATCAACAATATCTACGTCAGCGCGCACAACCATGGCTTCTCGCCGCAGGCCTATCTCGATGGCATACCGCCTTGTCGTGTGCAGCAGTTTCATCTGGCCGGACATGAGCACGCCAGTACGCTGATCATCGACACCCATGACGCACCCATCGTCGACCCGGTGTGGCAACTTTACGTGGCGGCTGTGCGACGCTTCGGCCGCGTATCGACGATGATCGAACGCGATGACCATATTCCGCCGCTCGACGAATTGCTGGCTGAGCTGGCCCACGCGCGCGAACTTGCCGAGCCGCTGCTGCGGGAGATTGCATGAGCAACCTGCGGGTGCTGCAACAACAGATGCAACAGGCCGTGCTGGCCGACAGACCCCGGCTGGCGCACGACTGGCGAGGCGACGAACGCGCCAGCTCGTTCGACCGTCTGGACGTCTATCGTCGCGGCTATCGCATTCGCCTGCATGACGCGCTGGCCACGGAATATCCGGGGCTTGCGCTGATGGCAGGGAAGCGCTTCGAGCATCTGCTCGCCAGCTATGTCGAGGCACATCCGTCCGGGCACTACAACATCCGGTGGCACGGCGCGGGACTGGCTGCCTTTCTCGACTACGGTTTGCCATGGAGCAAACAGCCGGCACTGGCGGACATGGCGCGTCTGGACTGGGCCATATCGACGGCGTTCGACGCGGCCGACGAGGCGGTCATTTCCGCAGACCAACTGGCCGAACTGCCAGGAGATGCCTGGGTGAACCTGCGTCTTCGTACGCCAGGGCATCTGCAGCTGTTGTCGGGCGTATGCAACGTCGACGCGTTTCGCCGGGCCGCCGACCGCAGCGCGCCAAGACCCCATCTGCGCCGTTACACCCGCCGTCGACACCTGCTGGTTTGGCGCCAGGCGCTGGCGGTGCGCTATCGGCCGATCGATGAGGACGAGCGGCTTGCGCTCACCGCCTTGGTGCACGGCGAGACGTTCTCGCAACTGTGTGAGCGACTCGCCGAGCGACACGGCCCTGACACAGCCATGCCCCGCGCTGCCCAGCTACTGCATCGCTGGTTGGCCGACGACCTGATCACGGGCTGGCAGTTGTCTTAGGCAACGATGTAACCGCGGGCGATCACTGGCGAATAGATGTCATAGCGCGTCACATCGGAAGGATCGCCATGTACATCGAATCGCACCCGGCACTGACCGACCGGCCTCGGCAGCCGCTGATCGACCCGGCCCTCGAGTCGCTGCTGAACCAGTCGATGTTGCGTGTGGAGGTAGTGGCCGAACTGCACCGCTGCGGCTCATGGTTTCTGAACGCCCCGCGCTATGCCAGCGGCCTGTTCCACCTGGTGGGTGCAGGCCGCTGCCAGGTCGAAGGCCCCACCCTGGAGGCAACGCTCGCATTGGAGGCCGGTGACCTGCTGGTGCTGCCGCATGGCGACCCGCATCGCCTGAGCGCCGAGACCGCGGAATCGTCGCGCGGTACCGACCACACCAGCCTCATTTGCGGCCAGCTGCGTTTTTTCGGCAGTGCTCATCATCCCCTCAGCCACGCGCTACCCGCCTGCTTCGTGGTGCGCTCGCGGGAGGCGGGGCCCACCTTCCAGCAGCTGTCTTCCATGATGGTCGACATCGTCGAGGAAGGATTGGTCGGCCGGCAGGTGCTGCTGAACAAGCTCGCCGACGCCTTGTTCACCCTTGCCATCTGTCACTACGCACGCCGCGCCGATGAGCGCCGCGGCCTGTTTGCGGCACTGACCGACTCGCGCATCTGCAAGGTATTGCAGGCGGTGCACGAAGCCCCCGGGCAGGCCTGGACCATGCAGTCGATGGCGGCTACGGCATGCATGTCGCGCTCAGCGTTTGCCGAGCGCTTCACCCAGCTGATGAAGGTGCCCCCGATGCAGTACGTCACGCAATGGCGGGTGAGCATTGCCGCGCAACTATTGCGTGACCGTCAGCAATCCGTCGCCGGCATCGCACAGCAATTGGGCTATAGCAGTGAAGCCGCATTCCGGCGACTGTTCAAGCGGGTCAGTGGCATGAGTCCAGGCAAGATCCGAGCAGACGTCGTCAGCACGGCACTCAATTGAGCGTGGCCTTCATCAGCCCTGCGCAGCGACCCGATGCAGGCGCTGCGGCCAATCGACGGTGGTATCGCCCACTGCGAGAAATTCCGGATTGATCAGCGATTCGCGTGTGTTGTAACGCAACCGGTCGCCGGCCAGATTCAACAGCGCGCCACCCGCCTCCTCGAGCACGCATTGCGCCGCGCCGGTATCCCACTCGCTGGTGGCGCCCAGGCGCAGGTATATATCCGCAACGCCTCGAGCGATCAGGCAGAACTTCAGCGATGAGCCCATCGGCAGCGGCTCATATTCCGCACGTAGCAGCGCATGCAGCATCTCCTGAGTATTGGCACCGTGCGAACGGCTTCCAGCCGCCACTGCCGGTTCGGCCAGGCTACGCGTGTGCAGCGGCTGCCACCGCCCGCCTTCCGTCGCCTGCAGCCACGCGCCTTCATGCTTTGCCGCGGCGTACAGCTCGCCAGTCACCGGCGCGAGCACCACGCCGAGCACCGACTCGTGTGCGTCCACCAGCGCGATGTTCACCGTGAACTCGCCATTGCGCTTGACGAACTCACGCGTGCCGTCGAGCGGATCGACCAGCCAGTAACGCGTCCAGCGCTGGCGATCGGACCAGGACGCTGCACGCGCTTCTTCCGACAGCACCGGCACCGAGGGGTCGAGCTCGGCCAGCCCGGCCAGGATCACGCGCTGTGCGGCGAGATCGGCAGCGGTGAGCGGCGAAGCATCGGCTTTGCGCTCCACCGTGAAATCCTGGCCGTAGATTTCCAGGATGGCCGCGCCAGCGCTGCGCGCAATGTCCGCAACGGCCAACAGCAAGGCGGAGACCGGTGCATCGTGACTCATGGCTGGAAGCGCCCGGCCAGATACTCGCGTGCCATGAACAACGCCGCGATGGAGCGGCCTTCGGTGACGTCGTCGCGCGAAATCAGCTTGTGCAATTCGTCCATCTTCCACGGCACTACTTCGAGCTCTTCCGGCTCGTCGCCGACGAGGCGCTCGGGGTACAGGTCTTGCGCCAGCACCACGTGCGCCATGTGCGTCATGTACGACGGCGACAGCGACAGGTTGTGCAGTATTTTCAGCTTGCGCGCGCCGTAGCCGATCTCTTCCTTCAGCTCGCGATCGGCGCCCTGCTCGGCCGTCTCGTCCTGATCGAGTCGGCCCTTGGGCAGGCTCAGCTCGTAGCGTCCCACGCCGGCGCCGTATTCGCGCACCAGCAGCACGGTGTCATTGTCGATCATCGGCACGATGATCACCGCACCCAGGCCGCCGCCCTTCAGGCGTTCGTAGGTGCGCCGCTCGCCATTGGAAAATTCGAGGTCAAGCTGCTCGACGCGCAGAAAGCTGCTGTCGTGCACGTCCCGGGTCGCATGGATGATCGGTGGTTTGCGCATTCAACCATTCTAGCGCCTAAGCGCTTCGCCCATTCTGGCCAGCGCCACCGCATGCAGCGCGGGCACGCCCGCCAGCACGCTACGCGTGTCCAGGGTCAACGCCTGGCCGTCCAGATCGGTGAACACACCGCCAGCCTCGCGCACGATCACGGCCAGCGCGGCGATGTCGAGGATATTCACGTCGGACTCCAGCACCAGGTCCAGTCCGCCGCGCGCCAGTAGGTGGTAGTGGCAGAAATCGCCATAACCACGGATGCGGTTGCTGTCGCGGATCAACGCGCCCAGTGCGTCCCAGCGCGCGTCGGTGGTGAGGGATTTGATGTTGCCCGTCGATATCGAGGCCTGGGCCAGCGCGGTCGTTGCCGCCACCTGCACACGCTCGCCTTCGAACCAGCTGCCGGCTCCTGCGCTGGCCCACATCGTCTCGCCATAGATCGGCGCGCTGGACACGCCAAGCACCAGCTCACCGCGATGCATCAGTGCAATCTGCGTGGAGAAGAACGGCGTGCGCCGCACAAAACTCTTGGTGCCATCCAGCGGATCGACCATCCACAGCAATTCGTGCTCGTCGCCATCGCGGCCAAATTCTTCGCCATAGACGGAGGCCTCGGGCAGCGCCGCCTGTAGCACCTTGCGGATGGCCAGCTCCGCCTCGCGATCGGCCACCGTCACTGGCGTGTCGTCGCTCTTGAGCTCTACCTCGACGCCACGACGCCAGTAATGCAGCAGCACCTCGGCAGCCGCCTGTGCAGCTTCGCGCGCGGCCTGCAGGGCGTGCGGCAGATTCAGTTCGCTCATCGTCCCCCTCCGGACATGGCAGCGGCCAGGCCACCACTGTAATTGATATGCGTGATGCCACCGGCATCAGTGCTACCCAGACTACTGAGCCAGCGCTGTAACGGGATATTTGCGCCACGTGGCGAAGCCTGCGCGGTAAAGCGGCGCGCGATTGGACTGAGCTGCAACTCGCCGTCGAGGCGCAACGGCCCTTGGCCATCGTCCTGCACATGTCCAGCCACAACGCCGTTGCTGCCCTGCATGGCGAGCTGCAGCGCACCCAGCGATACCTCGCCATGGCGTGGCGTGAGCAGCGCGGCACGCTGCCACAACAATTGCGCATCAAGCTCCAACGGCCAGCCGCCACGCAGCTGAATGCGCGGGGCCGCCAGTTCTACCGAGCCGCGAGGCCGCCCCATGGGTAGCGTGATGTTTGCTGGCAGAAGAGCAAGATCGGCATGCAAATGGACGTCCGTCCATAGCGCGTCGGCACTGTTGTGTCCTGCCATTTGCCCGGTGAAACCGATGCGGGGACCGCTCAGGTTCACGCTGAACAGGGTGTCGCCGAGCAGCGCGCGTCGGGACAGCTGCCAGCTGACCTGGCCCAGGTTCTCGCCACGGGAAGTCAGCACCTGCGCGGCGCGCCCATCCCACAAAAGGCCGCTCACTTCTTGCAGGCGCACGCCAGGCAGGCGGGAGGCCAGCCAGGGCATGGCCCAGCGCGCAGGCAGGAACCAAAGCAGCAAGAAACCGATGGCCAACAGGGCCAACAGGCCCGCCAGTGCCCTACGCCAACGCTTCAAAACGACTCCCGATGACCCACCAGACTTGAGCGAATGTGCTCCGAGCACCGATCATAGCCGCATGAATACCTTCCCTGCCGTCGATGCGCTGGTGCGCCGCGACCTGCAACACCTCTGGCATCCCTGCACGCAGATGCATGATCACGAGACGGTGCCGATGGTGCCCATTGCTCGCGGCGACGGCGCGTGGCTGGTCGGCACCGATGGGCGCCGCTACCTTGATGGCATCAGTTCGTGGTGGACCAACCTGTTCGGCCATGCCAACCCACGCCTCGCTGCGGCGCTGGCTGAACAGGCCCGCACGCTAGAACACGTGATCTTTGCCGGCTTCACCCACGAGCCAGCGGTGGCGCTGGCCGAAGAACTGGTGCGCGTCACCCCGGCCGGCCTCGACCGCGTGTTCTACGCCGACAATGGCTCGGCCGCGATCGAGGTGGCACTCAAGATGAGCTTCCACTACTGGCTCAACCAGGGTCACGGCGAGAAGACGCGGTTTATCGCGCTCACCGGCAGCTATCACGGCGAGACGCTGGGCGCCTTGTCGGTCAGCGACGTGGCGCTTTATCGCAAGACCTATGCACCGTTGCTACTCACGCCCATTCTCGCGCCCTCTGCCGACACGTACGAGGCCGAGCCCGGCGAAAGTGCGTCGCAGGTAGCGCATCGCCGCCTCGGTGAACTGCGGCAGTTGCTGGAACACCACGCGCACGAAGCATGCGCTGTCATCGTGGAGCCGCTGGTGCAGTGCGCCGGTGGCATGCGCATGTACCACCCGGACTATCTCACCGGCCTGCGCGCGCTATGCGATGAGTTCCAGGTGCATTTCATCGCCGATGAAATCGCCGTGGGCTTTGGCCGCACCGGCACGTTGTTCGCCTGCGAACAGGCGGGCGTGGCGCCAGACTTCATGTGCCTGTCCAAGGGACTCACCGGCGGTTTCCTGCCGCTGTCGGCGGTGCTCACCACCACGCATGTCTACGAGGCGTTCTACGCCGAATACAGCGCGGGCAAGGCGTTTTTGCATTCGCACAGTTACACCGGCAACCCGCTGGCGTGTCGAGTGGCGCTCGAGACTCTGCGCATCTTCAAGGACGAACCGGTGCTGGAGCACAACCGAATACTGGCTGCGCACCTGGCTTCGCGGCTAGCACCGCTACGCGATCACCCGCACGTGGCCGATGTGCGCCAGACCGGCATGATCGCAGCGGTGGAACTGGTCGCCGACAAGCGCGACCGAAAGCCCTTCGCGGCCGGCGAGCGGCGGGGCCTGCGTGTCTACCTGCACGGTTTGGAACACGGCGCACTGTTGCGCCCGCTAGGCGACGTGATCTATTTCATGCCGCCTTACGTGGTGACCACACAGGAGATCGACCACCTGGTGGACGTCGCCATCAGCGGCATCGAACGCGCCGTCACGGGCTGAACGAGCCGCAGGCGGTCGTCAGTGACCGCCGCGCACGGTGATGCTGGGATCGAGCATCTGCAGCGCCGGGCCCATCGTGGGCTGGCCAGTGCGGTCGATGTCGTCCTTGCTGTAGCTGTTGCCGTGCACCGCCAGGCAATTGCCCGGCTGTGGCTTGATCAAGCTGCCGGTGGACTGCAGGCAACTGCGGTCACCCGGTTTCGGCACCGGCTGTGGATCGACCTGGGTAGGCACATAGGGGCTCACCTGACCGCCGGGCAAGGCGTGCATATGAGCCGCATCGGCGGCGGGCGCCGACGTGTCCTGTGCCATGACGGCGCCGCTCGCGCCCAGCGCGATGAGCAAGGCCAGCAGGGTCTGTTGAGTGGGCTTGAACATGATCTCCGCCTCCGGAAATGGAACGGGCCAGACTTCATGCTGCGCCGATGTAGTCCGACAGGCAATGTCCCGCCCCTTGGCATGGTCGGCTCATTCAGCTTTTGCCTCGCAGGCCGCCCGGGACGGCGCCTCACCCGTCCGTTATGCTTCCGTTTTCACGGCACGAATCGCTCCATGCGCACGATCCGCATCCATGTCGACCATCCCCTGGCCGCAGGCCTTGAAGTAGGCCTGCCGGCGCAGGCTGGGGAGCATGTGGCTCGCGTGCTGCGGCTGGTCGCCGGGAATGCCATCACGCTGTTCAACGGTGACGGCAACGATTACCCCGCGGTGATTCAGGCGGTGGGCAAGCGTGATGTAAGCGTGCAGGTGCTGACCTCGCAGCCCGTCGATAACGAATCGCCCCTGACGCTGACGCTCGCGCAGGGCGTGGCGCGCGGCGAGAAAATGGACCTGATCGTGCAGAAGGCCACCGAGCTTGGCGTGGCACGCATCGTGCCGTTGCTGACCGAACGCTCTGAGGTTCGGCTGGATGCGGCCCGTGCCGAAAAGCGCCTGGCCCATTGGCGCGCCGTGGTGGCCAGCGCCTGCGAGCAGAGTGGCCGTGCCAGCCTGCCCGAAGTCATGCCGGCGATCGCGCTCGAGACCTGGCTGGGCTCCCTGGCGACCGACGGAGCACTACGCCTGGCCCTGCTTCCGAAAGGCACGCACAAGGCCAGCGAGCTGCGTTTCGGGCCGGCCGGAGGCATGCTGGTGGTGGGCCCTGAAGGTGGCCTGGGCCAGCGCGATGTCGCGGCACTGACGGAGGCGAGATTTCAGGGATTGCGGCTGGGGCCGCGCATCCTGCGCACAGAGACCGCCGGACTGGCCGCCCTGGCGGCATTGCAGGCGCTGCACGGGGACGTGTAATCCAGCGCGATGAAAATCCCTTGTAGGAGCGCACCCTGTGCGCCACAAGCCGACGAAGCGGTAACGGCAGAACGCCGCGGTCGCGCACAGGG
>OUWB010000534.1_pt1 | contig 13149 bp, 13 predicted proteins | sample 1779821 | NCBI WGS metagenome assembly OUWB01 (sample SAMEA3914806, study PRJEB12502) | metagenome | biome: forest; material: soil | place: Canada | collected 2011-08-03 | depth 0.1 m
CCGAGCGATAGCCGTGGACCAGCACATCGGCCTCGGCCAGCAAGTATTCGAAGCGCGCATGCTGGGCCGGATCGCGCAAATCCAGATAGGCGCAGTGCTTGCCCAGCACCATGTCCGGCACCGTTCCGGGTTCATCCCAACCGGGTGGATCGATACGCAGCACGTCAGCGCCGAAGCCGGCCAGGAAGCGGGTGGCGACCGGACCGGCGATGATGCGGGTCAAGTCCAGCACGCGGATGCCGCGCAACGGTCGGGCTGTGTCGAATGCGGGGTTCAACTCAGCACTCGACTGAGCATTCAACCGAGGCCGATAAGTCCCGACGGACTCGCGCCGCAACAGCGGTTCCTGCGCGACCGCGCGGCCTTGCGGATGTTCGGCCCATGCCGCGCCGCTGCGCATCGCGGCTGCACAGCCGCGGGCGGCGACGATCGCGCTCTCCAGTTCGGTCGCATGCCAGCGCGCCACCGCCTGCGCCACGGCTGCGCGCTCGGCCGTAACACCCAACACCGATAGCGCCGCCGCCTGATGATGCGGCGCATTGGTATGCAGCCGGATCCAGCCATCGGCTGCACGATAGTCGCCCGCGACCGGATCCCACAACGGCGGCAGTTGCCAGCCTAGCGGGCGCAGCGAACTGCCGAACCAGAACGACGCGAGCCGGCGATCGACGTCGACCTGCGCCGGCTGTGCGCCGTTCGCTTCCATCCATTCGGCCAGCGCCAAGCCGGCGGCGCCGACGCACGCCGCCGCCAGATCGCTGACGGCAAACACCGAAGGCAGGCTGCCGCTGCCGCTCAAGCTCAGTTGTGGCAGGCGCACGGCCGAGCCTCCGGCCGCCCGCCAGATTTCGTGCAAAAAGAAGTGCGCCGGACCGGGCGCCTGGACGTTGCGGGATGGGATGTCATGCATGGCTGGCCTCTCGAGCGGTGTCGAATGCCGCCCAGTCTAGACATAGCACCTCAATTGTCAAATCTGCACTACCGGGGGCGCCAGGTCCAGCAGACCGGGCAGGCAGGGGTTGCGATTTTGTGCGCGCCAGGCCAGCATCAGCTGGATCCGCGGCGCGTCCGTGACCGGCTTGAAGACGATGCCGTCCAATTGCGTGCGCCGCATCGACTGCGGGACCAGCGCCACGCCGACACGCTCGGCCACCAGAGTCAGGATGGTCTGCTGTAGTTGCGCTTCCAGCCTGACCTGGGGCTCGAAGCCCGCGCGCTTGCAACTGCCGACGATCACATCGTGGAGTGCGGGCGAAACCTCGCGCGGCGACTGCACGAACCCGTCACCGGCCAGTTCGGCTAGCTCGACAGCGGCGGCGCCCGCCAAGCGATGATCGGCGGCCAGTACCGCGCATAGTGGTTCGCGATGAATCTCCCGGATTTCGATGTCGGCCGTGCGCTCAATCGGCAAGGTAATGGCGGCGTCGATCTTGCCCTCGCTCACATGGGTCAGCAGATCGGCGGGAAACAGTTCCCGGATTTGCAGCGCGACCGCCGGAAACGCCGCGCCATAGGCGCGCGCGAGCCCCGGCACCACGCTGTAGGCGGCGCACATGGTAAAGCCGACCGAGAGCGCGCCCTGCTCGCCCAGCGCCGCCGCCTGCGCATTGCGCGCCGCTTGTTCGAGCCCGGCCAGCAAGGCCCGCGCATCGACCGCAAAGCGCCGGCCGGCGACGGTCAGTGCGACGGAACGTGTGCCGCGCTCGAACAAGGGCACGCCCAACTCGCTTTCGAGCGCCGCGATCTGTCGGCTCAACGCCGGCTGCGACAGGTGCAGGCGTTGCGCCGCGCGGCCGAAGTGCAGCGTTTCGCTGAGCATCGCGAAGTAGCGCAGATGTTTGATATCGATCACGATAAGCTCCCGGAAGGCAACAATGCCGGGTGCCAATTTAATGCATTTATTGCATCAATTCGGCACTCAATCGGCATTGGATTATATCGCTCGCAGCCTATAAGCTTGCGCCATCGCCGCTCACGCCACATTGCCACTGCCATGTTCTCCACCCTGTCCATCGTGCTGCCGATCTTCGCGCTGATCCTGGCCGGCTATCTGAGCCGCCGCATGAATCTGCTCGGCGCCGGGGCCGCCACCGAACTGAACCGCTTCGTGATCTATCTGGCGTTGCCGGCACTGCTGTTCGACATCATGGCCAAGGTCAGTTGGGCCCAGCTCGACCAGCCCGGCTTTATCGCCGCGTTCGGCCTGGGTGCGGGCATTCTCTACCTGCTTACGGTGCTTGCGCGCGTGCGCCGCGGCCAGCTGCTGGCGGACGCGAGCATAGACGGTATTGCCGCGGCCTACGCCAATACCGGTTATATCGGCTTTCCGCTATGCTTGATCGTGTTCGGGCGCGACAGCCTGGCGGCGGTGACGATTGCGACCATCATCACAGTCTGCGTGCTGTTCGCGGTGGCCATCGTGGTCATCGAAAGCAGTCTGCAACGCGGCGGCGGCCTGCGCATGCTGGGCAAGGTCGGCCTGTCGCTGCTGCGCAATCCGTTGTTGATGGCGCCGCTGCTCGGGGCCGCATGGGCCACGCTGGGGTGGCCCATGCCGGCCAGCGCCGAGACCTTTCTCAAGCTGCTGGGCGGAGCGGCGAGTCCCTGCGCACTGGTGGGGCTGGGCCTGTTCCTCGCGCGACAGCCTACATCGGACAGCCGCCGCGATCTGGCGCCGGCCTGGCTGGTCGGCGTCAAGTTGATCCTGCAGCCCGCGCTGACCTGGTTCTTCGCCTATCGTGTGTTCGCCGTACCGGCCGCACTGGCCCCGGTCGCCGTGCTGCTCGCGGCGCTGCCGACCGGCACGGGCCCCTTCATGCTGGCCGAGTTCTACCGCCGCGAAGCCGGGTCGACCTCGCGCGCGATCCTGTGGTCGACCGTCGGATCGCTGGTGACGCTGACTTTGTTGCTGGCCTGGATCGGTCCTGGAGCGGCAGCGGCAGCCGCGGCAACATCGGCCGCCAGTACCGGCTGAAACTAGCGAGCCGGCGCTCAAACACCGTTCAGCAACGTTTCCAGATCCTCTTCCTTATCGAGCTGGGTCGACATGTCTAGCACCTGTTCGATATGCAGCAGGTGCTCGATCATCGCCGCCACGGCTCGCTCCGCGTTGCCCGCCGCGATCGCGTCGATCACTTCGTCATGCTCGTGGTGAGTACACGCTGGCGTGCCGGGCGAGTCGTACAGCACGATGATCAGGCAGGTCAGCGAAGCCAGCTCCCGCATCATTTTCGTCATTACCGGGTTGCCCACCATTTCGGCAATCCGGATATGAAATTCGCCAGACAGCCGGATGATCGCGCGGCGATCGTTGGTCTGCCGGGCCTGCGCCTCTTGTTCGACATGGGCTCGCAATTGAGTCACATGGCCGACGCGGGCCTGTTCGCATAGATGGCGCAGCAGCGCGGGCTCGATCAGGCGGCGTGCCTCGAACACGGCACGTGCTTCGGCCGGCGTCGGGCTCGCAACGAATGCGCCGCGATTGGGCAGCGTCGTAATCAGCCCCTCGTGGCCCAGGCGCACCAGGACTTCGCGCACGCGCGTACGGTTGACGTCAAAAATGCTGGCAAGCTTTTCTTCGGCCAGCTTGGTCCCCGGCGTCAGCCGGTGTTCCATGATGGCCGTGAGAATGCGGTCGTAAATCATGGCGCCTGCCATCGGCCGGGGGTGGATCGCCTGCCCCGGCAACGGACTGTTCTCCGCTTTCTCCAAGATTCTTTTGCTGCCGGGCTTGCCGGCCGCGAGGGTGCTTTGAGTCATTGCTGGATCCTGAAGGTGTCGGAAGCACCGATCTCGATCGATAATTTGTCGGATCATATTGTCACAATCCGATAAACTTTTCTCAACATTTTTGGCTAGTATTGTTGCACTATTTTGGTGTCCCGCCTCCCCTGACACGCACCAAACCGGTTCCCGAAATCGATCAACTCAGCACGTGGACGCCTGACTCCTGCCTGTTTCTCCTCGAAATTTTGCTGGCACAAGAGTTGCATATGTTTGCGTCAATCGCTGATTTGGATTGTCACAAAATAACATCTCATTGTTCATAAGGGGTTCCATCATGCAACGTCCCGTTCGTATCCCTGGCTTGAGCCTGGCCGCCTTGCACCGATTTGCGCTGTGGCTGGCCCTCGCCTGCGGCATCGCTTTCGCCACCAACGGCAGTGCCCAGACCTCCTTGCCGAAAATCACGCTCGGCTACGCCAAGTGCGCCCACTGCATGGCGATGTCGCTGGTGCCGGCATTGGCCAAGAACGTCGATATCCAAGCCGTCAACTTCACGGCCGGCAGCGATGCGCTGACCGCCCTGGTTTCCAAAAACGTCGACATCGCGCAGATCACTTACCAGAGCTTTGTCAGCGGACTGGACAAGGGTTTCGATCTGGTCGCCGTGTCCGGACAGGTCAACGGCGGCTCGGAAATGCTGATGCGCAATGACCTCCCGCTGGCGGCGGACGACTGGAACGGCCTTAAGAAGCTGATCGCGCAATACAAGGCACAAGGCAAACCGTTCCGGGTCGCCGCCTCGCGCGGCAACGCCCAGGATCTGCATATGCGCGGCGAATTGGCTATGCACGGCATCGATCCGAACAAGGACGTGCAGTTCATCAACATCCCGAATCCGGCGGATGACGCCTCGGCCCTGCGCAACGGCGAAGTGGAAATGATCACCTCGGTCGAACCGTTCGCCTCGCAGATCCGCTTGAGTAGTGTCGGCAAGCACTTTTCCTATCCCTACGATCAGGCCGCTGGCAAGCTCACCAACCTGATCGTGACGCGTTCGGACGTGATCAAGGCACATCCGGCTGAAGTGCGCGCGACGGTCGCCGCAGTGGTGCAGCTGGTCGCCAATCTGAAAACCGACAAGCAGGCCTGGATCGACAGCATCGTCAAGAGCACGGGCCTCGATCGGGCGGTGGCGACGGAAGCGCTGAAGAACGCCTACCCCGACTACAACATGTACCGCCAGCAAACGCACGCAATCGCCGTCATGATGAAGGACCTGCATTACACCTCTTCCGATGTCTCCAGTCTGATCGACAAGAACATGGATTACTCCTTCCTGATGGCAGTCACCGGCAAACCCAAGACCGAACTCGGTTATTGACGTCCGGCCGCGGCGCGGCTTCAGGAGCATTCAACTGGTTGCGGTTTCATGACGCAGTTGAATTCGTCTGCGAGCCGCGTCACGCCCCAGCATCTCTCATTCACGTAATAGCAATGCGGCCAGGCCACCTGATAGCCCGGCGTTGGGCTTTGTCGGCAACTTCGCGAAACTGCCAGCCTGCGCGCGCGCCGTGGCGAGCCGGGTCAACGCCTGAGCCTGACACACGCCGCTCGATACGCCATCGACCACCGGCACCGGCAGCCGGTCCGCCACGCTGCGCGCCAATCCCGCCAGCGGCGCGCCGGCTAGAATCAGCACGTCGGCGCCATCTTCCTCCACCGCACGATGGCTCAGTTCGATCAGGTGCGCGCCATGATCTTCCTGTACCGTGCCCGGATCGCGAAGCGGCCGGTCGAGATGACGGATGCCCGCCAGCCGGCCGAGCATGCCGTAACGGTCCACGCATTCGCGATACCAGGCAGTGATGCGCCGCGAAATCGCAATGATGCCGATCCGCTGACCGAGTTGGGCGGCGGTCATCAGCGCCGCTTCGGTCATGCCGACAACCGGCACGTCGAGCACTTCGCGCAACTCAAGCAGGCCTGGGTCGCCGAACGCCGCGACCAGCAGCGCGTCATATTCGCCCCGGCGCTCGCCGGCGATGTTCGCCACTGCGTGCGCGCCCAGCAGCGCCTCGAAACGGGTTTCAATGTAGGCGACGCCGCTCGCCGCCGTCGCCATCTCGATCTGTGTATCGGCTAAAGCGACACGGCGCGCCTCGGCTTCAATCAGATCGGTGACGCTCGACGAGATGTTCGGGTTGACGATCAGTAGTTTCATCACGGTTCCGGTCAGGTGTAATGGCGCAATTGCTATGTTTAAGAGCGAAGGCGATGCGCGTTCATCCGAAGATGGCGTTCAAATCGTCCTCGGTATCTTCAGGCAAGGAAGGTATCCAATCGCTGCCGCGATCACCGCCTCCAGTTCGCCTTCTCAATCAGGCCGACGATTTCGGTGTGCTCATGGCTCGGGCAGGCCGGCATGACCAACGACAATTTTGTGTCAATGTAATTATATATTGTGACAAAAATAAATGAAATTGTCCGAGTTTGCACCATGGGCGCACACCGGCGCACCGCTTACGCATCCCAAAGGCACCCGAACGGTGCCGGGTTTGTGCGCGCGGCGAAATAGCGGTCTGGCTGGCCGGCCAGCGATATGGATTGCGCCTTTTTGCCCCGTAATACTCGTAACGCCGACCCACGCGGACTTGACCCATATATAAGAAGATCGCTCAAAGTCGCTGGACACGGCCTGCAATCGATTGGCACGCCTATTGCTTTATTTGTCGCAAATGCGATTCATTTTGTGACAATAACGGAGCTTCTCTGATGCGATTAATCTTCCCGTCTCTCGCCGCCCTGAAGCGCGCGGCCCGCGGGCTGCTCGCGCCCGTCGTCGTTGCCACCGCGCTCACGCCGACGTTCGCTCACGCCAAGGATGCCGCACCGATCAACCTCGGCTACGCCAATTGCGCGCACTGCACGCCAATGGCCCTGACGCCGCAGTACGCTACCGGCGTCAAACTTACGGTGACCTCGTTCAACACGGGCAACGACGTGCTGACCGCGTTGCTCTCGAAGAGCCTCGACGTCGCGCAGGTCACCTATGGGCACTATGTCACGGCGCTCGACAAGGGCTTCAAGGTGGTCGCCATCTCCGGCCAGATCAACGGCGGCACGCAGATGCTGCTCGCCAACAGCTTGCCGGTGCAGCCGGGCGACTGGGACGGCCTGAAGAAACTCATCGCGCAGTACAAGAAGGACGGCAAGCCGTTCCGCGTGGCGGCCTCGCGCGGCAGCCCGCAGGACATCGACATGCGCGGCGAGTTCCTCATGCACGGCATCGACATCAACAAGGATGTGCAGTTCGTCAACATTCCGAATCCGGCGGACCACGTACAGGCATTGCGCGTCGGCTCGGTCGAACTGGTCACTTCGACCGAGCCGTACGCCACGCAGATCCGCGAGGTCAAGGCGGCCAAATTCTTCGCGTTTCCGTATGACCAGGCGGCCGGCAAGCTGACCAACCTGATCATCACGCGCCCGGATGTGATCGCGAGCAATCCGCAAGGCGTGCTGGAAACCGTGCGCGCGATCGTCAAGGTGGACGACATGATGGCCGCCAACAAACCGCTCTTCGTCGATACGATCCAGAAAGTGACGGGCCTGGACAAGAACATCGCCGCCGGCGCGGTCGACAACCTCTATCCGGACTACAAGATGTATCGCGCCTCCGCTGTCTCGATCGCAAAAATGATGCACGACCTGAAGTATGCGAATTCGGACGTCAGCGATGCCGTGCAGAAGAACCTCGACTACAGCTTTCTCGAGAAAGTGACCGGCAAACCCAAGACCGAACTCGGTTACTGATCTGGACCACACCATGTCAACCTTGCTTTCCTCACGTTCCCTGTTTTCCTCACGTTTCTACAAGCGGATCGAGCGCGGCATCGTGCCGGTGCTGCTGCTGGCCGGCTGGGAGGCGTTCTCCCGCTCGGGCATTCTGCCACCCGCCCTGCTGCCAGCGCCGTCCAGAGTGTTGGTCGCCTGGGCCGACTGGATTTTCGCCACCGACGGCAACACACAGAGCTACAGCGGTCATTGGGTGTTTGATGTGGCTGCGAGTGCCGCTCGTGTCTTCGCGGGCTTTGCCATTGCGACGATTCTCGGCGTCGCGATCGGCATCGCCGTCGGCTGGTCGCGTACGATCGAGAAGCTAATCGAGCCGACGCTGCAAACCTTGCGGCCGGTGCCTCCGGTGTCCTGGATCCCGCTGGCGATCATTTGGTTCGGCATCGCAGACAAGTCGGCGATCTTCCTGGTATTTCTCGGCTCTTTCTTTCCGATCCTCCTGTCGACCATACACGGGGTCAAGACCTGCGACCGAAATTTGTTGCGCGCTGGCGCGATGACGGGCGGTACGCCGGCCAAACTGCTGCGCCACATCGTTTTCCCGGCCGCGTTGCCGAGCATCTTTTCCGGCCTGCGCATTGCGATTGGCTCCGCCTGGATGCTGACGGTCACCGCCGAAATGGTCGCGGTTAAAAGCGGCATCGGTTACGTGCTATGGGATTCGTATTATTTCTTGCGTTATGACATCGTCATCGCTGCAATGGCCAGCATCGGTCTGCTTGGCTATTTGAGCGACCTCATCATCAAGCTGATCGCCAACCGCGTGCTGCGGTGGCAGAGCGGTACGACACTAGCCAAAGGGAGCTGAATCCATGTCGCTCATCAAGATCCAAAACGCGACGCGGCAATTCGTCGACCCCAAACGCGGGTCCGCCGTCACGGCGCTCGACAACGTCAGCATCGACGTCAAGCGCAACGAGTTTCTCTGCCTGTTAGGTCCGAGCGGTTGCGGTAAATCCACGCTGCTGAATATGATCGCGGGCTTCGATCATCCCACCCAGGGTACGGTCTCGGTGGGCGGTGGGGTTGTTACTGCCCCCGGCGCAGACCGCGGCGTGGTGTTTCAACAGCCGACGTTGATGCCCTGGCTCAGTGTCTGGGAAAACGTGGCGTTCCATTTGACGATGATCGGTTTCCCAAAGGCCGAACGCCGCAAAAAGGCCCAGCATTTCATCGAAATGGTCGGCCTGAAAGGCTTCGAGAATTACTTTCCCAGCGAACTATCCGGCGGGATGAATCAGCGGGTGGGCATTGCTCGCGCCCTGCTGATGAATCCCGAAGTGATTCTGATGGACGAGCCGTTCGGCGCCCTCGACGAGCAGACCAAGATGGAGATGCATACAGAGTTGGTGCGTATCTGGCGCGAAAGCCAATGCACCATCGTCTTCGTCACGCACGGGATCGACGAAGCCTTGACGCTCGGCACGCACATTGCAGTGATGTCGGCCCGTCCAGGCCGCATTCGCGAACTGTTGCCGATCACACTCGACCGGCCGCGCGATCCGACCAGCGTCGAATTCAACGACTACAAGCGCCATATCCTCTCGCTGCTGCGCCCGGAAGCGGTGACGGAGCCTTCGTCACCGAGCCAGGCGGCCGCGGCCTGAGATGGCCACGTTCGTCACGGGCAGCAGCGGTTTCGTCGGTCTCGCTTGTCGAGCGCCTGCGCGCCGGCGGCGAGACGGTCATCGGCTTCGACCGTAGCGCAATGCATAACCACGCTGGGCGCGTGAACGCCTGCCCCGCGATCGTACGAGTAACGTCATGACCCTATCCTCACCTTTCCCGGCCGCAAGCCTGAACATGGCCGGCAAGATATGCATCGTCACTGGCGCCGCGTCGGGCATCGGCCGCGCGATTGCGCGCCAACTCGCCGCCAACGGCGCGACGGTTGTGATCGCCGACGTCACGACGGACGTGATCGAAGGCGGCGAGCCGACCGCCGCACTGATCGCGCGCGCTGGCGGCCACGCACATTTCGTCGCGACCGACGTATCCGACACGGCACAGGTCGATGCGCTGGTGGCGCATACGGTCGAGCGCTTCGGGCGGCTGGATGTGCTGGTCAACAACGCCTGTGTTCGTCATGCACGGCCGCTGCTGGAACTCGAAGACGCAGACTGGCAACGTCTTCTCGACGTCAATCTGACAGGCGTATTCCGCTGCTCTCGCGCCGCCATCCGGCAGATGATTCAGCAAGCGCCTGAAGGCGACGTGCGCGGGCGGATCGTCAATCTGTCGTCACAGCACGGCATGATCGCCGCGCCAGGCGACATCGGCTACGGCACTACCAAGGCCGCGATCGACTATATGACGCGCCAGATCGCCACCGATTACGCGCCGCAGGGCATCGTCTGCAACGCGGTCGCGCCGGGCAAGATCCAGACCGGCGCCGGCGGCCGCGCGGTCGACCCGGCTGTGCTCGAACGCGCCAACCGGCGCACGCCCTGGCCGCGTCTCGGACACCCGGACGACGTCGCGCGCGCGGTGCTGTTTCTGTGCAGCGACCTCTCGACTTTCACGACCGGCACCACGCTGCTGGTGGACGGCGGCTGGATCGCGGCATGAGCACGCATGACGCGGTTTTCGGCAACGGCAGCAATCTCGTGCACAATGCCACTGGCGCGGATGTGGAAAGTGTTATCGCCGATGGCCGGCTCGTGATCGAGCAAGGCCGCGCGCCATGTGTCGACGAATACCAGATCCGCGCCGACGCTGAACGCGCCGTCGATGCCGTCTGGCGGCGCTGCCCGAATCCGCTTCGCCCTTAACCCTCCGTTTTCACTATCCGTTCATGAACCGACGCATCCGCCTGGGCATTCTGACGCCCTCATCCAATACTTCTCTCGAACCGCTGACGCAGGCGCTGATAGCCGGGCTGCCTGAAGTCAGCGTGCATTTCGCGCGTTTTTCCGTCACGCAGATCGCGCTCAGTCCCGACGCACTCGGCCAGTTCCAGCGCGAACGCATTCTCGATGCCGCGCGCCTGCTCGCCGATGCACATGTCGACATGATAGGCTGGAGCGGCACGTCCGCCGGCTGGCTTGGCTTCGATCAGGATGACGCGCTGTGCGCCGCGATCACAGAGGCGACGGGCATTCCCGCCAGCACGTCCGTGCTCGCGCTCAATCGCGCGCTGGAGGCGTTCGGCATTCGCCGGCTCGGCCTCGTCTCGCCGTATCTCGCGGACGTGCAGCAGAAGATTGTCGCGAACTATGCCGCGCTCGGCATCGATGCGAGCTGCGAAAGCCATCTGGATATCCAGGAAAACTTCGCCTTTGCGCTGGTCGACGAAGCGACGCTCGACCGTCAAGTGGCCGAAGTGGTGGCCGACGGCGCGCAAGCGGTTGCGACCTACTGCACCAATCTTTACGCCGCGCACCGCGTTGCGCACTGGGAAGCGCAACACGGCGTGCCGGTGTTCGACACCGTCACCACCATCGTATGGGACATGCTGCGCCGCTGCGGCGTCGATACACGCCGCATCGTCGGCTGGGGCCGGCTCGTTCAGGAAATTTGACATGCAAGCCTTCGATACCGTCATTCGCAACGCTCGCGTGGTCACGGCCGCGGACATCTTCACCAGCGACATCGGCATTCGCGATGGCCGCATCGTCGCGCTCGGCCTGCATCTCGAAGCCGGCGCGCGCGAAATCGACGCGGCTGGACGGCACGTGACGCCCGGCGGCGTCGACAGCCACGTTCACTTCGATCAGCCCACCGGCGACGGCTCGATCATGGCCGACGACTTCCTCTCCGGCACCACGTCCGCGGCCTGCGGCGGCACCACGACCGTGATTCCGTTCGCGTGCCAGCAGAAAGGCCACACGCTGCGCGAAGCGATCGACGACTATCATCGCCGCGCGGACCAGAAGCCCGTGATCGACTACGCGTTCCACCTGATCGTCACCGACCCGAGGCCGGAGATTCTGCGCGACGAGTTGCCCGCGTTGATCGCCGAAGGCTACACGTCGTTCAAGATCTATATGACCTACGACGCGCTCAAGCTGAGTGATCGCGAAATGCTCGACACGCTCTCGGTCGCGCGCAGCGAGGGCGCGATGGTGATGATCCATGCGGAGAACGCAGACTGCATCGCGTGGCTGACCGAGCGGCTACTCGCTGCGGGTCATACCGCGCCACGCTATCACGCGACGTCACGGCCCATGCTGGTGGAGCGCGAGGCAACACATCGGGCGATCGCGTTCGCCGAACTGGTCGACGTGCCTATCCTGATCGTGCACGTGTCGGGCCGTGAAGCGGTCGAGCAAATCCGCTGGGCGCAAAGCCACGGTCTCAAGGTGTACGGCGAAACCTGCCCCCAGTATCTCTTTCTGACCGCAGACTCGCTCGGCTGTGACGACAGCTTCGAAGGCGCGAAGTGCATCTGCAGCCCGCCGCCGCGCGACAAGGCCAACCAGCAGGTGATCTGGGACGGACTTGAAAACGGTGCGTTCGAAGTGTTCTCGTCCGATCACGCGCCGTTCCGCTACGACGGTCCGGACGGCAAGAAAGCACATGGCGAAGCTGTCTCGTTCGACCAGATCGCCAACGGCATTCCCGGCGTGGAGACTCGCATGGCCTTGCTGTGGTCCGAAGGCGTGCGCACCGGCCGCATCACACCGCAAAGCTTCGTTGCGCTGACCTCGACCAACGCGGCGAAGCTCTACGGTCTCTATCCACGCAAGGGCAGCATCGCGATTGGCGCGGACGCCGACCTCGTCATCTGGGACGAGAGCCGCACGTTCCATGTGGAAAACGCGAAGCTGCATCACAACGTCGATTACACGCCATACGAAGGCATGCACCTGAGCGCGTGGCCCGCGTTGACGATGTCGCGCGGCGACGTGGTGTGGGACGGCGAAAAGCCGTGCGGCGATGCCGGACGCGGCGAATTCCTGCCGTGCGCACGGCCCGATCCGGCCAAGCCGCGCCGCCGGAAGACCGAACTGCCGCTGTAGTTCGTGATCCGCAATTGGGGTCGGCGCATTGCGCGCTGGCCCCGTCTCTGGCCCCGCCATCCCGCGGCGCCGCCGAATCGTCGTCAATTAATATGTTTTTCGACTTAATAAGCGATAAATAATATATTTGACACGCATCTCTCCAGACTGCATTCTTGCCCGCACCCGTCTTAAGCTGCAATACGTCTGTACTGCGGCACGCAAGGGATTAATCTAGTCGGACAAGCACTCCAGGAGACTCGCATGGCCTATAACCGCCGCTCGAAGAATATTACCCAGGGGGTTTCGCGCTCCCCGAACCGCTCGATGTACTACGCGCTCGGCTACAAGGAAGAAGATTTCGACAAGCCGATGATAGGCATCGCCAACGGCCATTCGACCATCACCCCCTGCAATTCCGGCCTGCAGCGTCTGGCCGATGCGGCCGTCAGTGCGGTCAAGGAGGCTGGCGCGAATCCGCAGATCTTCGGCACGCCGACGATTTCCGACGGCATGTCGATGGGCACCGAAGGCATGAAGTATTCGCTGGTGTCGCGTGAAGTGATTTCCGACTGTATCGAAGTCGCCGTGCAGGGCCAGTGGATGGACGGCGTGGTCGTGATCGGCG
>OUWB011208438.1_pt1 | contig 13144 bp, 13 predicted proteins | sample 1779821 | NCBI WGS metagenome assembly OUWB01 (sample SAMEA3914806, study PRJEB12502) | metagenome | biome: forest; material: soil | place: Canada | collected 2011-08-03 | depth 0.1 m
CGGTGGAGCATCTGCCGTCGCAGATCGTGATGTCCGCACACGACATGGTCGACGCTTCGCTGGCCGGGCTCGACCAGGGTGAACTCATCACGATTCCCTCGCTGCCCGATGCCGCCGACTGGCAGGCCTTTGAGGAAGCGCGCCGCAAGCTGTCGCCCAATCTCTCGCATGCCAAGCCCGCCACACGGTACGGGATCAACGCCTGATTCAAGCAACAGGCTTCGCCGGCATCCCCGTGCCGGCGAAGCCCATGACTCACACCATCGCCACGCCCGTCAGTTTTTCGCTGAGTGTCCACAAGTGTTCCGCCGCTACGGGATCGACGGCCCACGGACGAACGCCGGACGACATGCCGGCGCTACCAGGCAAGGTGGCATCCGCGTCCGTGAGCACGGCGATGTCGCAGTCTTCAGCGTAGAGGCCGCCCAAGCCGTCGAGCTGCGCGCTGGTGGCTGCCCAGAGGCTGGTCGCCGCACCTTGCGTCAGGCTCTTCATGCCGCGTGCGAGATCGACGACAGGGTGGCCGAGTTCGTCCAGTGCGCCGATTTTCTGCAGCTCTTCAACACTCAGGTGTCGCGCCAGATCCGTGGCGATGCGCCCCGGATGAACCGAAAAGGCGCGCACGCCGTGAGCCGCGCCTCGCGCATCCATCCCCACGGCAAATAGTGCGTTGGCTGTCTTGGACTGCCCGTAGGCGACCCAGCGGTCATAGTCGCGTCGCTCGAAGTTGGGATCATCGACATCCACCGACGCATAGCGGTGACCCAGCGAAGACAGTGCCACCACGCGAGCACCACCCGCGCGTTTGAGCGCCGGCCACAAACGGGTGGCGAGTTGGAAATGGCCGAGGTGGTTGGTAGCGAACTGCGACTCGTAACCTCGCGCATCGCGTACGAGCGGGCAGGCCATGATGCCGGCGCTATTGATCAGGATGTGCAGCGGCGCACCCGATGCCAGAAGCGCTTCGGCAAATGCGTCGATAGAGGAAGGATCAAGTAGATCCATCGCTACGATTTCGACATCCACGTCCTTCAGCGCGGCCTTGGCTTTGGCGATATCGCGCGCCGGCACGATGACGCGTGCACCCGCGCCACGAAGCGCGCGCGTCGTCTCGGTGCCGATGCCGGAGTAGCCGCCGGTGACGATGGCGGTCTTGCCGGAAAGATCGATGCCAGAAAGCACGTCTTGCGCGGTCGAAGCGGCATTGAAACCGGTATGGAGGGGCGTTTGTAGCTGAGGCATGGTGTGGGCTCTCGTGGGGATGCCAGCCAGCGTAGGCGCCCGAGGGCGGACGATGAATACTTGAAAGTCCGCCAGACATGCGCAATCGTTCAGGCATGGTCGATGATCCCCTTTCCGACGTACTGAAGTTGGCTGAGGTGCAGTCGGTGATGTCCGGAGGGTTTGTCGCGGCGGGCGAGTGGGCAATCCGCTTTCCGCCACCGGACAAGATCAAGTTCTTTGCGATGGTGCGGGGCGTCTGCTGGCTGCAGCTCGATGGGGACACGGCGCCCATCCGCATGGCCGCGGGCGACGTGATCCTGCTGGCGGCCGAGCGCGGCTTCGTGCTTGCCAGCCACCTCGCGATCGCTCCGCTGGAGGCTTCAGCGTTGTTCGCTCAGCGCACCGAGGCCATCGTCGCGGTAGGGACGCCTGCACACGAGGGTGACGAAGTCTTCCAGATCGGTGGGCATGTGCGTTTGCACCCGGCGTATGGCGCACTGCTGGCGGATGTGCTGCCGCCTTTCATCCATGTTCGCGGGGCGTCATCGGAAGCGCGTGCGTTGCGCTGGATCCTTGATCAACTGGTACAGGAACGCGAGGGCTTGCCCGGCGCCGGGTTGGCAACGACGCAGCTGGCTCATCTGTTGTTCGTGCAGGTGCTGCGTGCACATCTGGCGGCCGGCGAGCCATTGCGTGCGAGCTGGTTGCGCGCCGCTACCGATCCACGCGTGGCGCCCGCGTTGCGGTTGATGCATGGTGAGCCGGGGCGGGCATGGCGGCTTGAACAGCTGGCGCGCGCGGCGGCGATGTCACGCACAAGCTTTGCCACGCATTTCAAGGCGGTGGCTGGCGAGGCACCACTGGCTTATCTGACCCGCTGGCGAATGCGCCTGGCCGAGCACAGCCTGCGTCGCGCAGACGCGCCCGTGGGCGAGCTGGCGCGAACGCTGGGCTATGCCTCTGAAAGTGCCTTCAGTAACGCTTTCAAACGCATCGTCGGTGTGTCGCCGATGCGTTATGGCAGGCAGGCGCGCGAGACGCGCTGGGTCGATGAAACGGATGAGTCAAAAGCCGGTTCGGACGGCATGGCCTCTCCGCTGGTGAAAACGGAGAGGCCATGACGATGGTTAGCTCTTGAAGAAAGCGAGCATGTCCGCGTTGATGACATCGGCGTGGGTGGTCAATGCGCCGTGAGGGAACCCGGGATAAATCTTCAGCTTCGAGTTCTTCAGCAGCTTGGCCGAGAGCACACCCGCGTCCTTGTACGGCACTACCTGGTCATCGTCGCCATGTAGCACGAGTGCCGGCTGGGTGATTTTCTTCAGGTCGTCGGTGAAGTCCGTTTCCGAGAACGCCTTGATGCAGTCGTACTGGGGTTTGATGCCGCCCATCATGCCCTGGCGCCACCAATTGCGGATGACGCCTTCGGACACCTTCGCGCCCGGCCGGTTGAAGCCGTAGAAGGGGCCGGTGGGAATATCCAGGTAGAACTGCGCGCGGTTGGCGGCGAGTGCTGCGCGAAAGCCGTCGAACACTTCCAGGGGCGTACCATCCGGGTTGCTCTGGCTCTTGACCATGATCGGCGGTACGGAGCTGATCAGCACAATCTTTGCCGTGCGCTCCATGCCATGCCGCGCTACATAGCGAGCCACTTCGCCACCGCCGGTGGAATGGCCGACGTGGATCGCGTTGCGCAGATCCAGCGCTTCGGTAAGCGCGGCCAGATCGGCAGCGTAGTGATCCATGTCGTTGCCATCTGCCGTCTGGGTAGAACGACCGTGCCCACGCCGATCGTGGGCAATGACGCGATAACCATGATCGAGAAAGAACTGCAGCTGGGCATCCCAGTCGTCTGCCGATAACGGCCAGCCATGACTGAACACAATCGGCTGACCTGACCCCCAATCCTTGTAGAAAATTTCCACGCCGTCTTTGGTGGTGACTTTACCGCTGCCCATATGCGTGCCTCCGGAAGCCGTGTGCGAACCCGTTGCCGATGATGTGGCGCCAGCGCTGCTGGCTGCCGATAGAAGTGGCATGGCCATCGCGGCGGCGGCCGCGGCAGCTGTACCAACAACAACCTTGCGGCGTGACTGACTGACGTCATCACCCATTACTGTAGTGCTCATGGCCATGCCTCCTCTGGTGGACTTGATCCAAATCGCTGTCAAAAGAGCGTGTGCCAGGAACGGCGCAAAGCGCGCTGTTCCAGCCTGAAGAGGCTAGACAGACTTGCGCGATGGCGCTTCCCCCAAATGGGTACATTTACCGAAGCAGATGTCTATATCGAATGAATCGGCGCCACCGGAGCGGAGCGCGGGAACAGTGTTTCGTATCTGCTACAGCTTGCTGTGCTCTACCTGGCGCTCGCGGTGCATCAAGGTCCATTCGGCATGTTCGGTCAGTGCGGCGTCGCCCAGCGAGCGAAGAATGTCGCGTTGTTCGACGGGGTCGCTGGTGCGGTCGAGCGCGGCTCGAGCGCCGCTGAAAATGCGCTGCATGAATCGATATTGGCGGATCAGTTCCTTGTCCGCCTTTCGATACGCGTAGGCCTCGCGCACCGCGGCAATAATCGAAAGCACCGCCATGATCAGCACCAGCGCGGTCTTGGTGCCCTCCGGTAGACGCAGCGCGAAAATGGCCAGGAAAACGCTGATGGCAATACCCACCCAAAGGCTGATGGAGCCAATGGTTTCGGTGATGTGATGCAGGCCGGTGCGCTCGATGGTCTTGCGCTCGAAGTAGTGCAGTTGTCCGCTTTTGCCCGACTCGCCCACCCATTCCGCAATGACATGGGGCAGCGCATCGGGGGCCGGGCGGGGTGGTGGATGCAGCCCCACCGTGCGCATCACGTTGCGAATCCAGCCAAGCTCGATGTTCTGCTTCTGCAGAAAATTGTCATGCGCGAATTCGTGGTCGCTACTGGAAGAAATGCCCACGCGACGCCAGTACGACTGTATGCGCAAGCCCTCCGCCAACGCACGGTAGTCGAGGTACTTGCGATGCCACTCGCGGCGGTGCGCAAGAAACGCAACGATGCCGCCGGTCGCAAACAGCACCAGGAACATATAGATCAGGTTGTTCTGCTCGGAGAGGTGCGCATAGAAGGTGAAGGCAATGCCCATCAACGCCGCCAGCGTATAGGTCGAACGCAGCGCCAGCAGTACACGTCGCTGGAAATGCATGGCCAGCCAGTCCGCTGCGCGAAAGAGCCTGTTGACCTCCTCTGGTGCGGCAGGCTCATGGTGCGCATGCGCCGCCTCCGCAATGTCATCACTGTACTTGTCGCAGTCGACATTGAACTCGGCCATGTGCTCAAGCATCAGCTTGAACTCGGTGGGTATGGCCCGATCAGGCGATACCTCGTCGCCAGTACGCCACATGGTTTGCAGCGCGGACAGGCCCGGCGCCACAGTGCCATCGGAGCCTTCGCGTGAGCACACGATGTGATAGAGCAGGTGTTCGTCACTTACGCCGAGCACGTGTCGTGCCTCGCGATGGCGCTCGATCAGCCCTGGCATCGAGCCGCTGAGGTAATACTTGACGATCTGTGCGGTGCCGCCGAGCCGGCCCGAATCCTTGCCGTCCCAGATGGCCATCAGGATATGGCAGTGGCTGGCGACGAAAACACCGGCCTTCGCATATTGCCGGTCGCGCGCCAGGCCATGCGATTCAATGGTGGTTCGCGACTGGCCCTTCAGCAGCGGCAACGGGATGATCTGCGCGCGATCACATAGGGCCTCGAAGCGGCCGCGCACCGTTGGGTCGGTGAAGTCGTCCAGGTACAGGTCCTTCGGCAACGGCAGCGGCACTACGAGCTGCGCGCCTACGGCTAGCGCTTCGATCGCAAACAGTTGATCGCCGCCCTCGGCCAGCGACGACAGTGCCACCAGCGGCAGCGTGGGAAATTCGTCTTTCAGTTGGGAAAAGAAGTCCCGCAGGCGTTGCCGGATCGGCTCGATTTCGGTAGCGGCAATATTGCGATGGCTGGTGACGCCGATAACCAGAGGAGTCATGGCAGCCTCCGAGCGAACCTGCACGAGGTCACGCATTCCTTTGCCGGGAAATCCCCATACACCGGCCTGAAGATCCATCGCCGCCGGCCTGGCCGCGTGGGCCTGGACCGGCAGAGCCTACCACGCAAAATGTGATGCACATCACATTTCATATGCTATGGTCGCCGGAGGAAGGGGCCTGGGGGCCCTTTGAGGCGCTTAGGCGCCGATCCCAGGGTCACGGGTATTTCCCGGCCAAGGAGGGCTGTAGCCCTTGTACGGGAGTGCAACGCGTCATGGCGCAGGCCCCCGTGGTATCGGCGTTCCGGTACCGCGCATTCATCAGCTATAGCCACCAGGACAAGGCCTGGGCCGACTGGCTGCACAAGGCCCTGGAAACCTATCGCATCCCTTCACGGCTGGTGGGCATGCAGACGGCTGCCGGCCCGGTGCCACGCCGGCTTGCCCCGATCTTTCGTGACAGTGACGAGCTGGCCAGTGCCACCGACCTGGGGCGCAAGGTCAACGAGGCGCTGGGACAATCGGACAGCCTCATCGTGATCTGCTCGCCACGATCGGCGACGTCGCGCTGGGTGAACGAGGAGGTGCTGGCGTTCAAGCAGTTGGGCCGAAGCGAACGCGTGTTCTGCCTCATCGTCGATGGCGAGCCCAACGCCAGCCAGTTGCCCGGTCGAGAGGCTGAAGAGTGTTTCGCGCCGACGCTGTGCTATCGGCTCGGCACCGACAACGCGCTCAGCAACGAACGCACCGAATCCATCGCTGCCGATGCGCGACCCGGCAAAGGCGGCAAAGCCAACGCCAAGCTGAAGTTGATAGCGGGCATGATCGACGTGGGCTTCGACAGCCTCCGGCAACGCGAGCTGCAGCGGCGACACCGCCGCATGACCGCCATCACTGCACTCGCGGTAATCATCATGGCGGTGACGACCGCGCTGGCCATCGCAGCGCTGATTTCGCGCCATGCGGCAGAGGTCGCGCGCATGGATGCCGAGCGCCGCCAGAAGCAGGCCGAGGACCTGGTTGGCTTCATGCTTGGCGATCTCAACGACAAGCTGCATCAGGCGGAGCGGCTAGACATCATGGAAGCGGTCGACGACAAGGCGATGGCTTACTTCGCCTCGTTGCCGACCAAGGACGTCACCGATCAGGTACTTGCCCAGCGCGCCAAGGCGCTGGAAAAAATTGGTGCGGTCCGACAGGAGCAGGGCCATCTGCCCGAGGCCATGGCGTCCTTTCAGGCCGCAGCGTCGCTCGCCGCGACGTTGGCCAGGGAAGCACCCACCGATACCGCCAGACAGCTGCAGTACGCGCGCCTGCTGTCGTTCATCGGCCAGACGCACTGGTTTCAAGGCCAGCTCAATGCAGCACAGGCGAGTTTTGATGAAGCACAAACCGTGTTGCTGCAGGCGAAGCAACATGCGGGCAATGATCTCGTACTGCAGTTCGAGCTGGAGATGATCGACAACAATATTGGTCACGTACTGGAGGCGCGCGGTCGCCTTGAGGAAGCCGCGGCGCCGTACCAGAGCGCGCTGGCGCTATCCCAAAAGTTGGTGGCGGCCAATCCGGACAAGGCCGAATGGGTCGTTGAGCTTGGTGGCGCGCATAACAACCTGGGCAAGCTGGCGCTGTCGCACGGCGACCTGGTTACGGCGATCGCCGAATACCGTTCCGACGATGCCATCGAATCCGAACTGGCGGCGCGTGATCCCAAGGACAACAACCAGCGCGATGCCATGCTGACCGTGCACGCCATCCTCGGTCGCACGCTGGCCCTCACGGGTGCGGACGACGTCGGCATGCGTCACCTGCAACAGTCGGTAGACATCGCGGCTGAGCTGGTGAAGGGCAATCCCGATAACAGTGGCCTGCAGGAAGACCTGGGTCACTATTCGCAGCAATTGGCCCGACTGAAACGACTCAACGGTGATCTGGTGGCTGCGCGCGCTTTGACCGCGCAGTCGCTGTCAATCCTTTCCAAGCTGGTGAAGCAAAACCCGACCCACGATGGACTGCGGCGTTTGTTGGCCGAAGCGCAAACAGAACATGCCGCCGAATCGCTCGCGGCCGGACACTTGGATGAAGCGCGCACGCAGGCGCAGGCGGCGCAAGCCACCCTCGACAGCCTGCTGTTGCGGCAGCCCCAGGACAGAACGACCGTGCTGGCGGCGCTGTCCGCAAAACTATTGCTGGCCAAGGTCAGCGCCGATCAGCAGGTCGCCACGCAGCTGCGCAACGCCGTGGTGAGCACTGTGCAAAGCCAGTCGAGTGGGCAGGGTGACCCGCGCCTGCTCGCCTTGCAGGTGGCAGCACTGCTCGAGTTGGGTCGCAAGGCGGACGCGCAGCCGCTGATCCACCGGTTGTGGGATAGCGGCTATCGCGATGCGGGGCTACTGGCGGTGCTGCAGCGCGAACACATCGACTATCCCGTCAATGCAACCTTGCAAAGGCAGCTGCTGGCAGCGAGCGGTAGCGATGAGCGTTGATTCGATCCGTAGACCCGTCCTCCCACCAACAGGAGTTCATCATGAAGAACAACGGCGAGCAGCACATCGAGCTGAATGTGGAGCTGGCGCACGACCTGGGCAAAGGCGACGATTACAACGTGCTTGTCGTCAACCAGGGGCGTCATCACCAGGATTTTGGAAAGGTGGATGAGAACACGCATCACACCATCACCTGGACGCTTACGGGAAACGCAAGCAACGGTGAATTCTGTGAACTCGACGATGCGAACAATCCCGGGTTCGTATGGCTTATCCGCAAGCCCAGCGAAAAGATATTTCACAAGCTCGCGCTGAAGGGCAAGAACAAGGTGAGTATTCACAACCATCACCACAACAAGAAAAGCGAAGGCACGTGGCACTACCAGCTGTTCGCGCGCTTTGGCGACAAGATCTACGGCGTGCCTTTGACCTTTAGCGCGGGTAGCGGAAACAACCCCAATCCCTCGATCAAGAACACCTAGCATCCAGCGTCGACAGGCCTGCTGCATCGCGCGCCGGTTTTGCGGCGTGTGTGGCTGCGGGCTCGACTGGGCTAATAAACAACCTAACTGTTGACAATCAACATACAAGTTGATATTAAAGCTCCATGATGAGCATTCCCAGGCCGTTACAGCTAGTCGATGGGGCAGGGTTGGATCCTGCGGCCGAGCAGGGCAGGTTGGATCAGGTTTTCTTTGCCCTGTCCGACCCGGTGCGGCGCCAGATTCTGGAGCGGCTCGACGGGCAAGCCCTGCTTGTTTCCGAGCTGGCCGAGCCCTTTGCCATTTCGCTGCAGGCGGTGTCGCGGCATATCCAGGTGCTGGTGCGCGCGGGGCTCATCCAGCAGGAGCGCAGTGGACGCATCAGCAAGTGCAGCCTGGACGCTGGCCCGTTGCTCGATGCAGCCGTGTGGATGAATCGCTACAGCAAGTACTGGCAGCAGCAATTCGATGTGCTGGCCGCGACGCTGGCGGAGATCGATGCGCGCAAGCCGCCGAAGAAAGCGCCGGCCACACGCCACAAGCAAGGGAACAAGGCGACGTCGCGTCGCAAGTAAGCGGCGCTGCGCTGGAAACCAGCAACACGACCAAGTTCAATGGAGGGTGTCATGACCAACCATCAGATCGTGAGTCACGACGAGTGGGTCGCCGCACGCAAGCGGTTTCTCGCCAAAGAAAAGGCGTTTACACACCAGCGCGAAGCGTTGAGCCAGGAGCGGCGCGAGCTGCCCTGGGAACGTGTAACGAAGGAATACCTGTTTGAAGACCGAGAGGGACGACAGACCCTGGCGGATCTGTTCGATGGACGCAGCCAGCTTATCGTCTACCACTTCATGTACGAGCCGGACTGGGACATCGGTTGCCCGGGATGCTCGTTCTGGGCGGACAACTTCAACGGCATCATTCCCCATCTGCATCAGCGCGATGTATCGCTGGTCGCCACCTCGCAGGCGCCACTGCACAAATTGCAGGCCCAGGCCAAGCGTTTTGGCTGGAGCTTCAAGTGGCTGTCCTGCGACGGCAACGATTTCAATCGCGACTTCAAGGTCTGGTTCGCGCCCGAGGCGCTGGCGCGTGACGAGGCGCTCTACAACTACGACAGCGTGAAGGTGGCGGGGCCGTCGTGGCCGGGGATCAGCGTCTTTGTGAAGGATGGTGATCAGCTCTTCCACACTTATTCCACCTATGCGCGTGGCCTGGACATGGTCAACGCGGCGTACCACTTCCTCGACATGGCACCGAAGGGGCGCGACGAGGCAAGCCTGCCGTTTCCCATGGCATGGGTGAAACATCGCATCGCCTATGGCCATGTCGAGATTGCCTGAGGAGCCTTTCCATGAAATACATCGACGTAAACGGAAAGCTTGCCGCCTATCGCCGCCAGATCGCCGATATCCGCGAGCAAATGAGGGACACGCTCGCCACCGTGGAACCGCAAGAGGTCGAGGACTACGCCTTTGCGACCAGCGATGGTTCGGTGCGCCTGTCCGAGCTGTTCGGGGATCACGAAGATCTCATCCTCATCCACAACATGGGCGCATCGTGCTCTTACTGCACGCTATGGGCCGATGGCTACAACGGCATCCACCAGCACGTGGTTCGTCGCGCGGGATTCGCGGTGTCGAGTCCGGATCGACCCGACGTGCAAAAGCGTTTCGCCGAGGCACGGGGCTGGAAATTCCCGATGGTCAGCCATACAGGATCCAGCTTCGCGGCGGACATGGGCTACGTATCATCGAGTGGCGGCTGGTTGCCTGGCGTGTCCGTTTTCAGGCGGGAAGGTGAGGGCATCGTGCGCGTATCGGACGCGGGCTTCAGCCCCGGTGACGACTACTGCACGCTCTGGCACTTCTTCGATCTGCTGCCTGGCGGCATCGGCGAATGGACCGGCGTCTCCAAGGCGCCATCGTGCTGCGCCAATCATTGACGCAAGGAGCACACCATGTGTCCCGCATGCATAGGCGCGGCGTTGTGGCTGTTTAGTGGCGCGGGCTCGGCAGGCGGGCTCGCGGCCACGCTCAAGCTACGCTCGGTGCGACGAATACGGTCGCTTCGCAATCGACCCGGCATCCATCCTGCCGGGCGCGGTGATTTGGCTCAGGAAACGGGTGAATGCGGCACCAATGGTCTCGGCGCAACCGCGAGACCGATGACCCATCCCACATAAAAGCGAAGGTCGATCGTGTATTCGACCCACGTGTAGATGTAGATCGTTTTGGGTGCAAACAGCAAAAGGATGAGTTGCAAGAGTCCCGCCGAAGCGAGCCAGATCGCTGCGATAGCCGCCGTCAACATGGCGCAGCGGGAAAGTACTTGTAGGTCGTGGTGCGTGCGCATGTGCACAAACCCGACCAAAAGAATGCACGTGCAAGGAATCGCGGTGGTGAGGATGTCCTCGATGGCCCAGCCGCACACAACGCCCACCATCACAATGGTAAGCAACGCCACTACCAGGCCGAACAGGGCCACCCAGCGACGCCCATAGGCGCAGAACCACGCGATGGTCGTCATCAGTGGGATGCACGCCCACTGAAAGACGACCGATATCGCCGAAAACAGGCTGTCGCTCGCAGGCTCACTGCTATGCGATGCCGATACATAACTGGTGATGGCTTCATGCACCAGAACCGCCAGCACGGCGAAACCGAAGGCAGAGAAGGTAGCGTGCGTCGCGGTCTTGTGCCGGTGCGAAAGCTGGAGGCTAAGGCTGCGCAATCGTTCCGTCAGTGGCTCTACGAAGAAGGCGACGATGGCGCCGACAAGCAGTGCCGACCACGCGGTGACCCAGCTGAAATGGTGGAGAACGGTAAGAAAGCCTTGCCAAATGAGTTCAGGGGCGGAAGAACAAACAGCCACCCAGGCGGCAAAAAAGAAGATGTTCAGCGCGCTTGCGTGCGGCCCGTGAGATGAGGTCGCAGCGGCGTTCCCGTCGCTTGAAGTGGCGCCGCTATCGCGAGATCGAAGGTTCATTGACGCCTCCACCCCGGGCGCCAGACTCGGGCGCCCCCCGCCTTACTCTAACTGTTCTTTTCGCAACGACGGCGGCGCCGCGTCCTGACCAAACGTGAACGCCGCCATCCGCCTCAGCCCTGCAGAACGTTCATGCCCTTGATGACGGCAGGCCGCTCGGCAAGCTTTGTCATCCACCGATCCATCGACGGCCGCTTGGCGCGTGCGTCGCCGAGCAAGGTCGGGTTATTGGCTATCGCCCCCACCACCCAGGGATAGATGGCGATATCGGCAATGCTGTAATCGTCGCTGCCGACGTACGCCGACTGCGACAGGCGTCGCTCGAGTACGTCGAGCAGACGATTGGACTCTGTCAGGTATCGATCTACTGCCAGTGGAATCCGCTCTTTGGCGCGGTTGGCGAAAAACCCCAACTGTCCAAACATGGGTCCCACACCACCTACCTGCCAATTCAGCCATTGCAGGGTGGTGTAGCGCGCCGCGCCGGTGGTGGGTAGCAGCTTTCCCGTCTTGTCGGCCAGGTACTGAAGAATCGCACCGCTTTCGAACAGCGTGATGCCGCTTTCCTCATCGACGATGGCGGGGATCTTGCTGTTGGGCGACACCGCTACGAACTCGGGAAGAAATTGCTCGTCGTGTCCGATGTCCACGGGATGCACCGTGTAGTCGAGCTGCAGTTCCTCCAGCGCGATGGCGGGCTTGCGGCCGTTGGGCGTTTTCCAGGTATAGAGATCGATCATGGTTCCCTCGGCGATTGGCTGACTAAGATGAAACGTCATGTTAGAAGTTGGCCGCTTGCGCATAAACACTGCTTTGCGCACTTCAGTTGATACTCGGCGTAACAAGTCGGCCTGGCATTCAAACGTTCAGGCCAGCTTCTGAACCAGAAAGTCGATAAAGCTTCGCACGCGCAGCGGTACGTGGCGGTTATGCGGATAAAGCAGGCTGAAGGGCCGGGCCCTGCCGCCGAACGGTTGCAGTACGGCAACCAGGCGGCCTTCGCGCAGGTCCGCTTCCACGATGAACCGGTACGTCTGGAACAGGCCTGCGCCATGGCGCGCAAGCGTGACGCCGCCAAGCACGTCCTCGGACAAGACATAACCACCGTCGGCGGATATCTCGATGTCCTTGCCTTCGTTCCGGAACAGCCACGGAATGCGGCGACCACTGCTGGGCAGGTCGAACTGGATGCACTCGTGCTGGCCCAGGTCCTCCAGCGTCGTTGGGGTGCCTCGGCGCGCCAGGTAGTCAGGCGTGGCTACCACCACCAGTTCGGCCTCTTCGAGGTGGCGCACGACCAGGCTGGAATCGGCGGGCGAGCGGACGCGAATGGCGAGGTCAAACACTTCGTCGGAAAAATCCACGTTGCGGTTGCTCACATGGACGTCCATCTGCACTTCGGGATGGCGCTGGCGAAACTCCGGCAACAGGGGCAGCAGTCGGTAGTGCGCATAGGTGGTCGGTACGCTGATCCGCAACGTGCCCACGGGCACCAGCTGCTGGCCGGTCGCCATCCGCTCGGCTTCGATCAGCTGGGTGAGCGCCTGCCGGCATTGCTCGAAGTACGCACGGCCTACGTCAGTGAGGCGGATTTGCCGCGTGGTACGAACAAACAAGCGCACACCCATGCGCGCTTCCAGGCGTCCTACCGAGCGGCTCACTGCGGCGGGTGTTACGCCGGCGGCGGAGGCCGCCGCGGTGAAGCTGCCCAGCTCGCCAGCGAGGCAGAACAACTCGATGCTTCCGAGTAGCACGTCATCAAACTGGCGACGCATGATTCATTACGCCACGTATCAAGTGAAATGCATTGAACCATATTTATCGCGCACAGGCGCGGGAATACAGTGCGCTGCATGTTGCCGGTGAGTCCTTCACCGACCCGTTCGAGAACTCTCCTGAGGTGAAACATGAAACTTATCCTGATCGCCGACCCCATGTGCTCCTGGTG
>OUWB011194125.1_pt1 | contig 13123 bp, 16 predicted proteins | sample 1779821 | NCBI WGS metagenome assembly OUWB01 (sample SAMEA3914806, study PRJEB12502) | metagenome | biome: forest; material: soil | place: Canada | collected 2011-08-03 | depth 0.1 m
GCCGAAACAGTCGAGCCAGCCTATGCTGAGCGGCGCACACACCGTGCTATCGACAAATACGCCTTCCAACTTTCAGCGCTCCTCAAGACCGAGGCGGCCAAGCCGCGCAAGCAGCGGCGCATGCTAAAACAGATCCACGAGGACTTGAAGGAAATGGGGTTTGAGGGGTCTTACGACAGGGGCGCGGCGTTCGCGAGGGTATGGAGGGAGGGTCAATCTGACCGGGTCAATCCTGCCAGCAAACGAACATCGACCAACTTCATTCTCTGCAATCACGAAATGGGCAGGATCAGTTGTGTTCGCGTCGGCCATACATGCGGCATTCCGCAGCCAGGGCCAGCAAGTTCTGATCCCGCTCGCGATTTTTCTGGATGAGCAAGGCGATGCATTGATGGGATGCGTAACGCTTTTCCAGCGGGATGAAATGGATGCGCGAGCTGAATGCGCCAACTCGCCCCGGCAAGATACTATAGCCGATACCGCCGCTCACCAGATTCATCAGCGAAAAAATATCGCCCACGCGCAATGCAACGTCGGGCGAAAAATTCGCCAAAGCGAAGGCGTGCTCGAAACTTTGCGAGGTCGCGAAACCCTCGTTCAGTGCAACGAATTTTTCTTTCTTCAAGTCGTGCAAGTCGATTGAATGTCGGTGCGAATAAGGCGAATCCAATGGCGCGGCGAGAAAGATCTCGTCGTTGAATAGGGGTACGGAGATCAAGTCGCCGTGGACAGTCTCGTCCTGCAATCCGATGACAATGGCGTCCAGCTTCCCGTCCCGCAGATTTTGCAACAGCTCGCGGTTTGAGCCGAGGGTCAGGTCGATATCGAGTCCGGGCTTGCGCGTCTTGATGCCGATGATCAGCTGGGGTATGCAGTGCAAGGTCAGCGAGTAAAGGGAGCCCAGCTTCAGCCGCGCCGCGTTGACGCCGGCCAATTCGCGAACCTTCGACACGCCTGCTTCGCACTCATCGATGATGCGTCCGGCATGCTCGGCAAACAGATAGGCGGTTTGCAGGGGGATCAGGTTGCGTCCCACGCGCTTGAACAGGGGGCAGCGTAGGCCTTCCTCAAGCGAATGCAGGGCACGATGAATGCTGACCGTGCTTTGTCCAAGCTGCTCCGACACGCGCGCCAGGTTATTGACCTGCATGAATGCAAGGAATACTTCCAGCTTTTTAAGCGTGATTTCTTCGTCGATCGCCATTGCACACCCGTCGCCCTTTCTGCCCCATGCCTCGCGCCGACACCTTCAAACAAGCGAACAAGAACATGCCGTCACAAGGACTATATCATTAACTTGAAGATAACGAATCGCATTTAAAGTTGATTGAAGTGTTGCAGATCTTGCCCTATTGTGAATTCGCCCACAGCAAACCAGAGATCGATATGCAACAGACTTCACAACCAAAACAGCAATGGGACAAGCGTCGCAAGGAAAAGCAGCGCCGCCTGGCGCAGGTTCGGCACTTGGCGGACGGCCCGGTATTGCGCACGGAGAATATTGTCCAAGCCCTGGAAACGCTGATCGCGCCGGGAGACCGCGTTGTGCTGGAAGGCGACAATCAAAAGCAGGCGGATTTCCTGTCCCGCTCGCTGGCAAAGGTCGATGCCGCCAAGATCAACGATTTACACATCATCATGCCCAGCATCAGCCGGCCGGAACACCTGGACCTGTTTGAACTGGGCATTGCGCGCAAACTCGATTTCTCGTTTGCCGGCACGCAGAGCTTGCGCATCTCGCAATTGCTGCAGGATGGCTTGCTTGAGGTCGGCGCCATCCATACCTATGTCGAGCTGTACGCTCGCCTGTATGTGGACCTGACGCCCAATGTGGTGCTCGTGGCCGCCTACAAGGCCGATCGCCAGGGCAACCTCTATACGGGGCCGAGCACGGAAGATACGCCGGCACTGGTCGAAGCCGGCGCCTTCCGCGACGGTATCGTGATCGCGCAAGTCAATGAGATCGTCGATGACCCGGGCGACTTGCCGCGCGTCGACATTCCCGGTTCGTGGATCGACTTTGTCGTGCAAGCCGACCAACCGTTTTTCATCGAGCCATTGTTCACCCGCGATCCCCGGCTGATCAAGCCGCTGCATGTGCTGATGGCCATGATGGCGATCCGCGGCATCTATGAGCGCCACCAGGTGCAATCGTTGAACCATGGAATCGGCTTCAACACCGCCGCGATCGAATTGATCCTGCCGACCTATGGCGAGAAGCTCGGCTTGAAGGGAAAGATCTGCCGCAATTGGGTGTTGAATCCGCATCCGACTCTGATCCCGGCAATCGAATCGGGCTGGGTCGATAGCGTCCACAGCTTCGGCGCCGAACTGGGCATGGAAAAATATGCCGCTGCGCGGCCCGACGTGTTTTTCACCGGAAAGGACGGCTCGATGCGTTCGAATCGCGCCATGTGCCAGCTGGCCGGCCAATATGCGGTCGACCTGTTCATCGGCTCCACCTTGCAAATGGACGGCCTGGGCAATTCGTCGACCGTGACGCGCGGTCGCCTGAGCGGCTTCGGCGGCGCGCCCAACATGGGGCATGATCCGCACGGCCGGCGCCACGCCAGCCCGGCCTGGCTCGATTTGATCGAGACCGACCAACCTATCGCGCGGGGCAAGAAGCTGGTAGTGCAGATGGTGGAAACCTTCCAGGACGGAGGCCAGCCCACCATCGTCGAAACGCTTGACGCAGTACAGGTCGGTCGCGATAGCGGCATGCCGCTTGCGCCGGTCATGATCTACGGCGACGACGTGTCGCATGTGTTGACCGAGGAAGGCATCGCCTATCTCTACAAGGCGCGCTCGCTCGACGAACGCAAAGCCATGCTGGCCGCGGTTGCCGGTGTGACGCCGATCGGCTTGAAGCACGATCCCAAGACGACCGCCGATCTGCGCCGGCAAAGGCTGATCGCACTGCCGGAAGACATCGGCGTGCAACGCGCCGAGGCTTCGCGCTCCCTGCTGGCCGCGAAAAGCATTGCCGATCTGGTCGACTGGTCAGGCGGGCTATATGAGCCGCCTGCCAAATTCAGGAGCTGGTAATGGAAGCGGCCATGAACATCGCGTCCACAATGCCCACGGCGAAGCGCTGTGACGTTCAATACCGTGCGCTCGCGCAGCGGCTGGCCGATCTGGCGGTTGGCGCCTTGGTTGACGAGGCCATGCTGACGCCGAAACCAGGCTTGGTCGATCTGCGCAGCCGCGGTGCGCACAAGGACATGAATTGGGCGCTTATGTGCCATTCGGCGTGGAGTTTGCACGCATGCTTTTACGCCATGGCGCTTGCGGGACAGGAAACCGCCGATCCGCTGGTTCTGCGCGAACAAATCGGCCGCATCGGCCGCGACGGCGAGTCGTCCATGATGCGCGCGACGGACGGCGTCAATACCCATCGCGGCGCGATCTGGGCGCTCGGATTATTGGTCAGCGCGGCCGCTCAAGACATGGGTTCGATCGAGCCGCACTCGGTTGCCGCCCGCGCCGGTGCGCTGGCGCGCCTGCCCGATCGCTTTGCACCGTGCGGCATGACCACCAACGGCGCACAGGCGTGCCGGAAATACGGCGTAGGCGGCGCGCGCGCTCAGGCGCAAGCGGACTTCCCGCATGTTGTCGACATCGCCTTGCCGCGCTTGCGTCACTCGCGCAGTGCGGGAGCGAGCGAGAACGACGCGAGGATAGATGCGCTCGTGGCCGTCATGGTCCATCTGGACGATACCTGCGTCTTGTCGCGCGGCGGAGAGCCGGCCTTGCATGCCATGCAGGCGCTGGCAAAGGCGACGCTCGACGCCGGCGGCGTCAGGCATCGCGCCGGCAAGCAGCAATTGCGATTGCTCGAACAGGATTTGCTGGCTCGCCAGGTGTCCCCGGGCGGCGCCGCCGATCTGCTCGCGGCGGGGCTATTTTTGGACAGGTTAACGGCGTGAAGCCGTTTGGTCGAGGAGAAAACATCTTGGAAGATTTCACATACTCGTATCCCGCAGGCGCGCCTGCGAAGAAAAAAGTCTTGGTCGGCGTGGTCGCCTCGGGCGATCTGGAAGTCTTGCTGGAACCCACGGCGACAGGCACGACCAGCGTGCACATCATCACCTCGGCCGTCGGCAAAGGCAATATCTGGGGCGCAGTGCTGAAACGCATCTTCACTGCCGGTACATTTCCGGCAGCAAAAATCGACATCAACGATTGCGGCGCCACACCCGGCGTGGTGCGCCTGAGAATCGAACAGGCGTTTGAGGAATTGAACGAACCCGAAGTGAAAGGTGGCCGATATGATTAACACGGCAATGCAATACCGCGAAAGCATGACCGAACTCAGCGCGCGGCAGCGCGCACGCGCCTTGCTCGATGCCGGGTCGATGCGCGAACTGGCCGATCCGTTCTGCCGCCTCGGCTCACCCTGGCTGGGCTTGCAAGGCATCACGCCGCAAGCCGATGATGGCGTGGTGGTTGCCAAGGGCAGCTTCGATGGCCAACCCACCGTCGTACTTGCCATCGAAGGCGGCTACCAGGGCGGCAGCATGGGCGAAGTCGGCGGCGCAAAAATCGCCGGCGCACTGGAACTGGCGGCGCAAGACAATCGCAGCGGCAACCCGATGCAGGCCATCATCCTATTCGAGACCGGCGGTGTGCGTCTGCAGGAAGCAAATCTTGGACTCGCCGCGATTGCTGAAATCCATTCGGCCATCGTTGACCTGCGCCGCTATCAGCCGGTGATAGGCATCTCGGCGGGGCCGGTCGGTTGCTATGGCGGAATGTCGATTGCCGCCGGCCTGTGCAGCTACCTGATCGTGACGCGCGAGGCGCGCATCGGCCTGAACGGGCCGGCCGTCATCGAACAGGAAGCCGGTATCGATGAATTCGATTCGCGCGACAAGCCTTTCATCTGGAGCCTGACAGGCGGCGAACAGCGTTTTCTGTCCAGTCTGGCCGATGCCTATGTCGCGGATGACGTCGAAGAAATCCGCACTGCCATCCGCACGCTGCGCGTACGCGGCATTCCACCGGTTCATCGCAGCGACCGGTGCGAACATTATCTTGCCAGCCTGACCAGGATCGACTCAGGCGCGCCGGCGACGGCGGAAATGGTTCGCAATATCTACGGGAAAGGATCGGAATCATGAGCAATGACAATCAACATGGGCGCGGTCAGGCGTGGCTCTCGGCCCTGACCGAACAGGCCAAGCCGCTGGACGGCTTTTCTCCATCGGTGCGTGTTACCGATGCCCGACTTGCCGGACGCGCGGCGCGTTACATTGCCGTGGTGCCTGACCCGGGCAGCCGATTCCATCGTGCCCGCCATGGGGAAGTCGGTTTGGTCGAAGGTTGGGAGCTCGCCCGCGCGGTGAAGCAAATCGTCACGCGCGATGGCGGGCATCAAATCAAGACCCCCATCGTGGCGGTGATCGACGTGCCCAGCCAGGCATACGGACGAACCGAAGAAGCGTTCGGCATCCATCAGGCGCTGGCGAGTGCGGCCGGTGCTTATGCCAAGGCGCGCCTTGCAGGTCATCCGGTGATCGGCCTGATCGTCGGCGCTGCAATGTCCGGCGCGTTTCTCGCGCATGGCTATCAGGCCAATCGTCTGATAGCGATCCGCGACCCCGGTGTGATGGTGCACGCCATGGGCAAGGAATCTGCCGCGCGTATCACCTTGCGCTCGGTCGAAGCCTTGGAATCGCTCGCATCCAGCATTGCGCCGATGGCTTACGACATCGACAGCTATGCGAGCCTGGGGCTGCTATATGCCTGCCTCGCGGTCGAGAGCCCGGACGCGCCGACACCGGCCGATGTCGAGCAGGTGCGGCAAAGCCTGCGCGCGGCGCTGGAAGACATCCTGGGCGATCCCAACCGCGACCTGGGTTCGCGCCTCGGCGCGCCGAACCGGCAGGCGTCGCTTACGGTGCGCGAGCTGCTGCGCCAGCAATGGCATGCGACCGCACCCTAGGCCCGATCGAGGCGACACGACTTTCATAACCATAAAACAGGAGACAACATGATCATCTACGGCACCGCACTACTCGCAGTCTGTCATCTGCTCGGGATATTCCTGGGCGACCTGCTCGGCAAGGCGCTGGGCGTTCCAACCAATGTCGGTGGGGTCGGCATCGCCATGCTGCTGCTGATCGCGGCGCGCGCTTATATGCAAAGCAAGGACATCATGCCGCGCCTGACCGAATTGGGCGTCGAATACTGGGGTGCCATGTACATCCCGGTCGTCGTGGCCATGGCGGCGCAGCAGGACGTGGTTGCCGCATTGCGCGGCGGGCCGGTCGCGTTGCTGGCGGCAATCGGCTCGGTCATCCTCTGCGCCTGCGTGATTTCGCTGATCAACCGCTTCGAAAAAGCCGACCCTGAGCAACACGATGACGACTATATCCTGGTCGGCATCTCGGCGGCAAAGGAGTAGGGCGATGTTCGATATCTTTCAAAAAGCCACCGCCGGCAACGGCCTGGTCACCGCTTTTGCCGCTGTCGGCGCCATCGTCCTGTTGTCCGGCAGCCTGTCGCGCCACCTGACTTTTGGCCGCGTGCACGGCTCTGCCATTGCCATTGCGATCGGCCTGGGTCTGGCCTATTGGGGCGGCATCATGACCGGCGGGCACAAGGGTATCGCCGACGTCTCGATGTTCGGCGGGATCGGCCTGATGGGCGGGGCAATGATGCGCGACTTTGCCATCGTCGCCACCGCTTTTGAAGTCCAGCCTTCGGAGGCGCGCAAGGCCGGATTGATCGGTGTCGTTTCGCTGTTCCTCGGCACAATCCTGCCCTTCATCGTCGGGGCCAGCCTGGCCCGCATAATGGGCTATTCGGATGCCGTCAGCATGACCACCATCGGCGCCGGTGCGGTGACCTATATCGTGGGCCCGGTCACCGGCGCCGCAGTTGGCGCCAGTTCCGACGTCATCGCACTTAGTATCGGCACCGGCTTGATCAAGGCGATTCTGGTGATGGTAGGCACACCCATCGCCGCGCGTTTTCTTCGGCTGAAAACACCCAGATCGGCCATGGTATTCGGCGGCCTCGCCGGCACCGTCAGCGGTGTTTCTGCAGGACTTGCGGCGACGGACCGCAAGCTGGTGCCATACGGTGCGCTGGTTGCCACTTTCCATACCGGCCTCGGTTGCCTGCTCGGCCCGTCGCTGCTATTTTTTGCGACCAAGATGGTCGTGGGCTGACACACCGATGGATGCCGAGCATCTTTTTAAGCCGCACGACTTGCTATGGGCTGTGGACGCAAGCTCCTTCACGTCCGAGGAAGCGTTACCGGCCTGGTCCTCAAGCGAATGGTTGCGCTATGCGCCGGCCGTGATCCGGCGCGAAAGAGTTGCCGACCCTGATTGCCTCCCCGTAGGCCTGCGCGGCGTCACACGCGATCAGCGCCACAAGGCCTATCTGCGACGCGATTGCGTGGCACGTTGGGTGTCGCCCGAGATGTTGTCACAAGCAGTCGCCTTGGATCATACGCGTAGTCTCGCCCGCTTTGCCGCCATCGATACGCTGATCGATATCGCGCCCATGCTCGATGCGCTGCCTCTGGCATGGGGGCCGACCGGCAGCGTCGGCTTTACGCTGGCAAGCGGGATAGTCGTGTTGGGTCCCGACAGCGACCTGGATCTGCTCGTCCGCGCGCCGCGGGCGCTCGACGCGGGCACGATCAACGTGCTGTGCGCGATGGAGACCCATGCAAGCTGCCGTCTCGACATCCAGATCGACACCGGCCATGGCGCATTCTCGTTCGCGGAATGGGTACAAGGCAGACGCAGCGTGCTGCTCAAGACCGATGCAGGTCCCTTGTTGACACATGCGCCCTGGAGTGTGGGTGCAGGCGCAATCGGGAGGCCGAAATGAGCGTGCTGTTCAGCTTCCCCGGACAAGGCGCACAACAAGCGGGCATGCTGCATGCGCTGCCACAGCATGCCGAAGTGGAACGTACCTTGGTCGAAGCGGCGGAAACATTGAAACTCGACCCGCTGTCGCTCGATAGCGAACCGGCACTGCAATCGACTGTCGCGGTGCAGCTATGCCTTACGATTGCCGGCGTCGCGATGGCGCGCCTGCTGATTGCCGAAGGTGCGCTACCGGACATGGTCGCCGGTTTCTCGATTGGCGAATATCCTGCTGCAGTGGTGGCCGGTGCGCTCGGATACGCCGACGCTCTGCATCTGGTTGCCAGGCGCGCCCATCTGATGGAAGACGCTTTTCCGATAGGCTACGGCATGGCGGTCATTTCCGGCCTCGGTCGCGCGCAGCTTGAGCCCTTGATCGCACAAGTGCGCAGCGCGGCCACACCCGTTTACCTTGCCAACCTGAACTCAGAACGGCAACTGGCGATTTCAGGCGCCGAACCTGCCTTGCATGCCGTGATGGCACTGGCAAGCGAGCACGGCGCCGACAAGGCCGAGCGCCTAGCCGTCACAGTGCCCTCGCATTGTCCCCTGTTTTTGCTCGCAGCGCGGGAATTGGCGAAAGCGTTCCAAGGCGTTCAGGTGCGCAGGCCATCATTGACTTTTCTCAGCAGCAGCGCGGCGCGCACGCTCATCCATCCCGACCGGATTGCGCAGACGCTCGCCGCCAACATGGCAATGCAGGTTCATTGGTCCGAGACGGCGCGGCTGGCATGGGAACGGGGCGCCAGGGTAGCGCTGGAAATGCCCAGCGGATCGGTATTGAGCAAGCTGACCGAACCATTGTTCGAGGATGGCCGTGTCATTTCGTGCCAAGACACGCGCATCGACACCTTGCTCGCTTTGACGTCGCGCCGCTAAAGATCGTATTCATTCCCGGCGCTCGCCGGGCCGGATGCGTGTCATGAATCAGCTCCAGGTATTCCACCTTGTCGATGCCCGGCTTGAATCGACACAGATCGCCACCTTTGCACCAGACGCCTACGTCAACGACAACCGCCGCGAGATCAAGGGTACCGACGCCATCAGGGGATGGGTGAAGCACGAAATGGTCGGGGGACAAGGTGACGATCGATGTGCGCGAGGTGGTCGATCACTACGGCGACATCATCGTCAGGGCCGCGTATGACGGCAATTACGACAAATCCAGGCTGCCGCCCGGCGAGCTGGTCATGTCGAGCTATTTCAGTGTGCGCGACGGCAGGATTGTCAGCCTTACGATCATTTATAACCAGCCATCGCCCTATTGACTGCGATGGCAATCAACGGGCTGTTATCTATTTATTCGTGAACAATCGAACCACACCAGTCATGTTCTCGTTCCCCAGTCCGCGGGCGATGGCTTCTTGAAAAATGCCCCGCGCGGCGGCAATTGTCGGCGCGGCTTCAGCGGTCCCGGCCTGGGCCACTGCATAACCGAAATCTTTTTCGATCAGTTCGATCGGGAATTGCGGGGCAAAATTGCCGGCCAACATGCTCGCTGAAAGATGGTTGGCAGCCGGGCTCCATACGGCGGTGCCGGCGATTGCCTTGATCGCGCCGGCCTTATCCGCCCCCGCCCTCTCCAATATCCCGATCAACTCTGCAATGGTGGTCAGTTGAACACCGAGCAACGCATTGGTTGCGAGCTTGACGAGGGCGCCGCTGCCGAGCGGACCGGTGTGATGCACGGCACTGCCCATGGCTTTCAGGAGCGGCTCGGCCTTCTGCACAATCGCATCGTCGCCGCCGACGAAGTAGACCAGTTGCGCGGCTTCGGCCTGCATGCGCGAACCGGCCACCGGCGCATCGATCAATGCGGCGCCGTGCTGTGCAAAAGCCGCCCCAAGTTCGCGGATCCAGTCGGGCGTGAGCGTCGAACTTTCGATCGCAATTGCTCTCTTTTTCAGGCCGTCGAGTGCGCCGCTGCCCGGGGCAAGCCATACTTGGCGTGATGCCTCGTCGTCGCGCACCATGGAAATGACGAAATCGGCGTGCTCTACAGCTTCTCTCGGCGCCGAGGCTTGCATCGCTCCTTGTACAACGAGCGATGCCGCCGCTTCGGGCGATCGATTCCAGACCGTCACCGCATGGCCGGCCTTCAAAAGATTGGCAGCCATGCGCGAACCCATCGCACCCAGCCCCAGGACAGTAATGTTTATCGTCATGCCTTGCTCCAGAGTTTGAAAGTCAGATTCGGTGATCACGTCTCGCCACGTCAGGCCAGATCTTAGGTCGCGTACTGGGCTTCACCATTTCCAAAGGACCAGTTCTCTCGTTTGGTTTCGACGAGACTGATGAACACATCCTCGCGGCGCAGGCCGACTTCCTTGTGGCATCCATCCGTAATCGCTTTGTAGAGCGCGCGCTTTTGGTCCACGGTGCGCCCTTCGTTCCACGTGATCTGGATGATGATCGCGTCCTTGCTGCGTTGGATACCGAGATAAGTCGGATCAATGACGAGATGCCCTGCATCATGTTCTTGAATGACCTGGAACCTGTCGTCGACGGGAACGCCGACCGACAGGAGCGCGTCATAAACGACTTGCCCTATCTTCGAATGATAAGCGGCATCGTTGCCTTTGGGGAGATCGATACGAACGAGTGGCATGGTGAGCCCTTTCGAAAAAATGAGGTGTGCGGTACAGCATCATCGCACGGGTGAATTCTTGCTGCTTCAGACCTGCGCGATGCCGCCATCGACGAACACTTCGCTTCCCGTCATGAAGCTGCTTTCCTCGGAAGCCAGGAAGGCAACCACCTTGGCGATCTCGTCGTCGCGCCCGGTTCTGCCAAGCGGTGTGATGCCGGCCGCGAAGCTGAAGAAGCCGTTGATTTGCTCCTCAGAGGCGCCGGATACGCCATGGCCGGGCGTTTTGACGACACCGGGACTGATCGCATTCACGCGAATGCCTTTGTCTTTCAAATCTGATGCCCATGTGCGCGCGAAGGAACGAACGGCCGCCTTGGTCGCACTGTACACGCTCCAGTTGGCGAAGCCCTTGCTGGCGACGATCGAAGCACTAAGGATGATCGACCCACCGGCCCGCATCAATGGCAACGCCTTCTGAACGGTCCAAATCACACCCTTGACGTTGGTGTCGAGCAAGCCGTCGATATGGTCTTCGGTGAGGGTGCCAAACGGGCCTGGGGCTGCGAATCCGGCATTGGCGAAAACGGCATCAATATGGCCGGCCTCCGCCTTCACTCGCTCGTAGAGTCGATCCAAATCCGCCGGCTTGGTGACGTCGCCCAGGACAGCAAAGGCGTGCGGCCCAAGCGACGCCGCCGCTTTGTCCAACTCTTCCTGGCGGCGACCCGTGATATACACACGGGCGGCACCCTCGTCGATAAAGATTTTTGCTGTGGCAAGACCAATGCCGGAACTGCCGCCGGTGATGACGGCGATTTTTCCTTCAAGCTTCTTGGACATGGATTTCTCTCGTTGTTGGTTAGGTAGGGATCACTGTAGTCGAGCTGGACGAAGTCTTAAATGTCGTATATGTTACTCTTTCGGGACATTACTCGATTTCAGAGGAATTTGTTATGCAACGCATAGGATTCGTCGTATTCGACGGTTTTCAGTCCATGAGCTTTGCCGCTCTGTCCGTATTCGAGCTAGCTGTTGGCGCGCGCTGAATTTTGACCAGGCGGTCAATTTTCGGCGCGCCGCAACACGCATTGTTCAAATTCACCTAGCGACGTTCAATTCCACATGACCAATGCGGTTTCCGTGGTTATCCTTCAATTCATATATGGAATACCTTTATGTCGATAGCCGTTATTGCTGAGAGCGACGATTATCATGCCAAGGCTGTACTGTCTGCATTGGAGGCATTCAATGTCCCGTGTCTGAAGCTGCAAGCCGACAAGCTGCCGGGATCGCTCGAAATCAGTTATGGAGTCGACAAAAATGGAAGCTTCAGCGAAGTCGACAATATCAGTCTGGAAAAATTCGACACCGTATGGCTACGCCGTAGAGGCATTCCGAAATCTGTCCCGGATGATATTCGCGAAGACGAAAAAGCCATAGCCCTCCAGGAATCGAAGGAATTCTGGAAAGCCCTGCTGCAGGCCATCGCACCGCAAGCGCGATGGGTCAATCCGATGATGGCAAAAGATCGTGCCCAGAGCAAGTTGCTGCAACTCTCCATCGCAAGGAATGTCGGACTGACCGTCCCGCGTACTTTGGTGTCGAACAATCCGACTAAGATCAAACAATTTCTTTCCGACCGCTCTGGCTATATTTTCAAATCCTTGACTCCCGTTTCATGGGTTGAAGAAGCTTATCGGGTCCAAGCCTTGTATACGTCGCGCGTCTCCATCGAGGATTTGCCTGACGATACCGCTCTGCGCGCTGCCCCCGGAATATTCCAGCAAGCGATTCCCAAGAAAATCGAGGTCAGGGCGACCTTCCTTGGGAAGAAGTGCATAACGGCGAAAATCGATTCGTCCGTCGACGGACGGTCGCATCAGGATTGGCGGCTCGGCTACTACAGTGGCCTTAAAGTGGAGCCGTATAAATTACCGGATGAAGTCGAAGCTCTCGCTATGAAATTCATGGAAGAGATCGGCCTGCAGTATGCCGCATTCGATTTTATCCTCTCCGAGGACGGCCAATGGTATTTTCTGGAAGCGAACGAGTCCGGTCAATTTCTTTGGATCGAGCAATACAACCCGGACATTCCGATGCTCAAATCGTTCTGTGACTTTTTGGTCGGAAACAGCTCGTGGAGTCCCAACTTTTCCTTGGCCGAATTCGACGGGAACGTGGCGAACGAGAATGCATCCGGCAGACTAAAGATCATTGCTTAGCTACGTTACCCAATCGCTATTCTTTCGCTCCGAACGATGAATAAAGCGGGCGCCGCTGCAAAATTTGTGAATATGAAGTGTTGTACCTGCTCCAACTATTTGGAGCGCTTGGGTTGGATTCCGTGAAGGGCCTACCTATACTCGATCTATCTGGCGACGCTTGCGAATAATTTGAAACGAATGAGGGAAACCCAATGAAGAGACAGGGCTATCGCACCAAAACCTGTTTACATTCAATGAGTTAGGAAGCGGGTTGTAAACGGAAGAAAAATGGCGTTTACTCTGTTCTTTGTACAGAGGGAGGCCATGGAAGTGGAAGTTCGATTCGAGACCTGGAAAGATTGCTTTGAAACGTTGTCTGACCCGCGCGTGGTGGCGCGAACATCGCACCGCTTGCTCGACATCTTGTTCCTGACCTTGTG
>OUWB010013714.1_pt1 | contig 13119 bp, 13 predicted proteins | sample 1779821 | NCBI WGS metagenome assembly OUWB01 (sample SAMEA3914806, study PRJEB12502) | metagenome | biome: forest; material: soil | place: Canada | collected 2011-08-03 | depth 0.1 m
CGGAAGGACGGTGGACTGATCCTGGTCGGGTACGGCTTGGTCGTTCTGGCGATCGCGGTGATCCTGCTAGGCCTCTATGGCGCCCGCCTCGGATTGGGGCGGCTGTTCGCGCTGATCTAGGCCGCAGATGAGGCGGCTTTCAGCCGGTCGAGCGCCTCGCCGAGCGGGTCACGGTCGCTGAGGAACAGGGCGGCGAAGGGGATGGCTTCCGAGCGGCCCGTCCCATGTCCGTCCTGGCTGAGGATCAGGTCGAAGTTGGAGACCGTCACCGTCAGCCCTGTGGTCCGCGCCGCAGCCTCAGTCATGCGCCGAGCCAGAAGATCGAGATCAAGCGTCATCGCGCGCCGCCTCAGTTGGGGCTCAGGACCACCTTGGTCCATTCGTCCTGGTTGTCGTGGAAGTTCTTGTAGGCGCCGGGCGCGTCCTCCAGCGACAGCCGGTGGCTGACGATGAAGCTGGGATCGATCTCGCCCTTCTGGATGCGCTCCAGCAGCGGGGCCAGGTATTTGTGCATGTTGGTCTGGCCCATCTTCAGGGTCAGGCCCTTGCCGAAGGCCGCGCCGAACGGGACCTTGTCCAACACGCCGCCATAGACGCCGGGGATCGACAGCACCCCGCCTGGCTTGCAGGCCAGGATCGCTTCGCGCAGCACGTGAGGCCGGTCAAAGGTCAGCTTGAGCTTGCTCTTGGCGAAGTCCCAGACATTGTCCACCGCCCAGCCGTGCGCTTCCAGGCCCACGCAGTCGATGCAGTGATCCGGGCCGCGGCCGCCGGTCATCTCGGTCAGGGCCTGGTTGACCCGCACCTCCTCGAAGTCGAGCACATCGGCGCCCGAGGCCCGGGCCATGGCCAAGCGGCCGGGCCGGTGGTCGATGGCGATCACCCGCTCGGCGCCGAGCAGGAAGCAGCTCTTCACGCACAGCTGCCCCACCGGCCCCAGGCCCCAGACGGCGATGGTGTCGCCCTTGCGGATGTTGCAATTCTCGGCCGCCTGGTAGGCGGTGGGGAAGATGTCGGACAGGAATAGGACCTGCTCGTCCTTCAGCCCCTGCGGTATCTTGATCGGCCCCACATCGCCGAACGGGATGCGCACATACTGCGCCTGGCCGCCGGCATAGCCGCCCATCATGTGCGAATAGCCGAACAGGCCCGAGCCGGCGTAGCCATATAGCGCTTCCATCATCGGCGCCTTGTCGGCCGGATTAGTGTTCTCGCAGGCGCTGAACAGCGAGGAGCGGCAGTGATGGCAGTGGCCGCAGGCGATGGTGAAGGGGTTCACCACCCGGTCGCCCACCGCAAGGTTGGTCACCTCCGGCCCAACCTCGACCACTTCGCCCATGAACTCGTGGCCGAGGATGTCGCCCGAGACCATGGTCGGGATCACCCCGTCATAGAGATGCAGGTCCGAGCCGCAGATGGCGGTGGCGGTAGTGCGGATGATGATGTCGTGCGGATTGACGATCTTGGGATCGGGGACCGTGTCGACGCGCACGTCATGCTTTCCGTGCCAAGTCACAGCGCGCATCGAGGGCTCCTCAATTGATCGAGAAAGACGGGCGGCCGCATCAACGGGTTTCGGCCTGGCGCGCCTCGTCCGAGGCGTCGGATTTCTTGTAGCGGGGGGCGGCGTCGGGATAGGCGGTGGTGGCGATCTCGCCGGTCTCCAGCAGCATCTTCAGCCGGCGCAGGTCGCGCTTGGCCTGGGCGCCAGGCTCGGTCTGGAACAGCGTGGCCACCAGCTTGCCCAGGGCGCCGCCGGGCGGGTCATAGATGATCTCGGCGTGGATTTCGCAGCCGCGGCCCGCCGGGGCGTCGCGGAACTCCACTCGCCCGTGGTTGCGCACTTCGGCGCCGGGATCTGTCTCCCAGATCAGCAGCCGGCCCGGCCGTACCTCGGTCAGCACGGCGATCCATTCCACCTGGTGGCCGGCCGGCGCCTTGACCACCCAATGCGAGCGGTGCTCGTCCAGCAGGTCGATCTGTTCGATGTTCTCCATGAACCGCGCCAGGTTCCGCAAATCGCGGAAGAAGGCGAACACCTCCTCGCGAGGGCGGCCGATGGTGACCGCCCGCACCGCCACGGAACGGTCGGTCTCGCGATCGGCTTTGCGCCGGCGGGCGTCGTCGGGGACGGCGTCGCTGGAAATCATGACGGGCTCCTCAGACGTTCTTGGCGCTGTCGCCGCCGGCGACCTGGTATTCGGCGCCGGTGACCTGAGCGGCCGCGTCGGAGGCCAGGAACACGGCCGCGGGCGAGATGTCGTCGGGCTGCAGCCAGCCGACCTTGAGCGGCACGGTGGGGGCGCGGATGTCCCAGGCCTGCTGCGGCGTGGGATCGGCGATCTTCTGGCCCTCTTCGCCGGCGGTCTCCGACAGGCGCTTCTCGTAACGGGTGAGGGCGGTGTCCACGAGGCCGGGAAGCACGGCGTTGACGGTGATGTTGTGCTCGCCCAGCTCCATGGCGGCGGACTTCATCAGCCCGATGATCCCCCATTTGGAGGCCGAATAGCTGGCGGCGTCCTTGGTGCCGTGCAGGCCCTGCATGGAGGACAGCACGATGATCCGGCCCTTCTTGCGGGCGACCATCTTGGGGGCGAAGGCGCGGATGGTGTTGGCCGTGCCGTTGAGGTTGTTGTCGATCACGTCGCGCCAGTCGGCGTCGGTCATCTCCAGCAGCGGAACCCAGCGCTGGATGGCGGCGTCGGCGACCACGACGTCGATCTGGCCATAGCGGCTCTCGACGTCGTCGGCGATGCGGCGCAGGGCGGCGATGTCGCGGATGTCGGCCTGGACGCCTTCCCCGCGGCGGCCATAGCCGCGGATCTGGCGCACGGTCTCCTCCAAGTCGGCGGGCGTGGCCGGCTTGGCGTTTGAGGCGGTGGAGACGAAGCCGCAGATGTCCACGCCGATCACGTCGGCGCCATTGGCGGCGAACTCCACCGCGATCGCCCGGCCGATGCCGCGCGCGGCCCCGGTGACCACGGCCACCTTGCCGGTGAGCGTCGAGCCGCGTCCCGGCCGGATCGGGCCGGCGCTCTGCTCGGGCGAAGGCTCGGGCATGGGCTGGCCGCCCAGCTCGCGCGGCTCGGTGTCCGAGCGGCCGTCCGGTGTCGGGGCGGCGACCGCCGCGCCTGAGGCCACCGCCGCGCCGATCAGGGCGCCGCCCATCAGCAAGGATCTGCGCGCCGCATTGGGAGCCGCGCTCATTGCTTGCCCGACCCCGGCTCGGCCATGCCACGATGCATCTCGGCCAGCTGGGACTGGGGCGTCACCGCCGCCACCGCAGCCTGGATCTTGTTCTTCAGGCCGGCGACCACGTCGCCTTCGCCCTTCATCATCGCCTCGAAACCGGTCTTGGCCACCTTGGCGGGGTCGGACTTCTTGGCCTGGCCGACCTTGGTGTCCATCAGGTCGGCGCGCTCGAAGAACTCGGTGTCCACCGGCCCGGGCATCAGGCAGGTGACGGTCACGCCGCTGTCCTTCAGCTCATTGCGCAGGGCGAAGGAGAAGCTGTCCACGAAGGACTTGGTGCCGTTGTAGACCGCCTGGAAGGTTCCCGGCATCAGGCCGGCGATGGAGCCGGTGAACAGGATGCGGCCGCGGCCACGCTCGCGCATCGCGCGGCCCAGCTCGTGGACCAAATAGATTGTGCCGGTCACATTGGTGTCGACCACGTGCCGGGCGTCCTTCCAGTCCTGGTCGAGAAAGCCATGGCCCAATCCGTGGCCGGCGTTGGCGCAGAGGATGTCCACCGGCCGGCCCGCGACCAGGCCCAGCACCTCCTGCACGCCCTGTTCGGCGGCGAGGTCGGTGCGAACCGCGTCGATGCGGGCCCCCTGGGCTTCCAGCGCCTGCTTGGCCTCGACGATGGACGCTTCATCGGCGGCGATGACCAGGTCATAGCCGTTCTCGACGCAGAGCTTGGCGAGTTCATAGCCGATGCCGGATGAGGCGCCGGTGACGACGGCGAGGGGGCGCAGGTCGCTCATGGTTAATCTCCCTGAATGGTCTCCTAAACTGCTGTGATCGCTCCGATGTTCCGGGGGTCGTGGTTCATATTTTCTGACTTTGCAGTAACCGCTGCAAAGGGCGATCCGAGGCCGCGGGAATATGCCGAAGATATGAAGTCGATCCTTGGAACATTACTGGGAGGCGCCGGATTTTCCGGGTTTCAAATCTCGGGAGATATCCATGTCCATCATCGATAAGGCCGTCGCGGCCATCACGCCGCCGGTCAGTGAGGAAAAGCGCATGGAGGCCCGCGCCAAGGCCCGGGCCGCCGCCGAGCCCGGCGACTGGTTGTCCCAGGTCCTGGACCATCACGAACTGATCGAACTCGCCTTCGCCGAGACCAAGGCGGCGACCAATGCGGAAGCGCGCCGCCGGGCGCAGAAGAAGCTGGCGATCCTGCTCACCGGCCACACCATGGCCGAGGAGGGGGTGCTCTATCCGGCTCTCGCCCAGGCAGGAAAGCAAGGCCACGCCAACACCGCCTATACGGAGCAGGCGGCGGCCAAGATGCAGCTGGCGGCGCTCGAACGCCTGGATCCGATGAGCGAGGACTATCTCGACAAGCTCGGTCACCTGGAAGGCGCGGTCGCCACCCACGTCTACCAGGAGGAAAGTGACTGGTTCCTGGACCTCAAGCAGAACGCCACGCTGAGCGATCAGGCCTTCGCCACCCGGCGCTATGCCGAGGAATACGGCCGTTATATCGACGGTGGCTCAAGCGAAAGCGCCGAGACGCTGTTGGAGCAGCGCTCGTTCCGCGAACTATGAGCACTTAGTCCTGCGAAAGAAGGCGCGGCGCCGGAGGGCGCCGCGCCAAGCGTGCGCCAAGTGCAACGCACAGCTGTTTTCGTTTGCTATCGGCGGCGCGTGGCTTCGGAGGGGCCGCGGGCGTCATCACCCCAGCCGCCATGGCCACGGTCCGGACCTCTATGGATCGAACTGACGATACTAATCACCAACGGTATTCGCCAGCGTCGGTTAAAGCGGACGTGTATCGCGGATCAGTGCGATCTAAGCGCCGAAGCCTTGGCCTATGGTGTCTGGCGCCAAACAGGTCGAGCGAACTGCAGCTTCTGCGAAGCGGCAACGACCGTCGCTCACGGGCGTTCCTTGCATCCAAGGATCTGAAAGCATGTTAAATTACAATAACCGCGAGCCTTTAAGCCGCCGCTGTCCAAACACAAGCCCAGCGGACCTGCATGTTAGATTGGCTCGATGGAACAAGCGTCGATTGACACCCGGTATGCCGAATCAGGACTGGCGTGAGGATCTTGAAGAAGAGCGCCAGATGCGCGAACTGGAGGGCGCTTGGGTCGAGCGCCTTCGCGAAGAGGTCGAGGCCCGTGCGGCTCTGGCGCCGACCGACGTCGAGGGCTTCACCCGCTGGTTCGTCGACCTGAAGTCCAACGGACCAGGGCAGGGCGATCCCTTGTTCGCTTGGCTGGCGCGGGACGCGTCGCTCGATGAGATGCGCTGGTTCCTCACCCAGGAAGCGGCCGGTGAGGCTGGATTTGATGACCTTGTCGCCCTTGCACAGGTGAAACTACCGACAGAGGCCAAGCTCGAACTAGCGCGCAATTATTGGGACGAGATGGGCCGAGGAAACGTCAAGGGAATGCATGGTCCAATGCTTGAGGCGGCGGTGCGCGCCTTGGATCTGAGGCCGTGTATCGATCAGACCGTCGCGCCGTCCTTGGCCCTGGCCAACACCCTTACCGCGCTCGCCACCACCCGACGGTATGCTTGGCACGCTGTCGGGGCGCTGGGCGTGGTCGAGCTGACGGCCCCAACACGGGTGAGTCTGGTGGCGGAGGGGCTCAAGCGCCTCGATCAGGCCCCGGTGGTACGCAAGTATTTCGAGCTACACGCGGCGTTGGACATCAAGCATGCCGATGACTGGATTGCCAATTGCCTACGCCCGCTTGTCGCCGATCAGCCGAAGGTCGCCCGATTTCTCGCCGAGGGCGCGTTGATCCGCTTGATCTGTGGTTTGCGTTGCTTCGAGGTTTATCGTTCGAATTTCGGCCTTGGAACCGCCTAGGGACCTGGATCGCCGCGAAGGCATTCGATCGGTCGGTCATCAGAGGACGGGTTCTGTGTTAAAATAGCTGTCTTCATACGGAACAGGTCCGATGCCTCTCTAGTCGACCTCACCAACTCGACTGCAAGTAGAAGGGATAGCGATCGTCGAGCCTCCGAAAGGCCATCCTGGCAATTGCGACCATGATGCGGATGCCGACTTGTTCGAGCTCGCAAGATAATGCCCGATGGTATGAGTATACCGTCGATTTCAGTTTCATGTTTCGCGCGCTGAGATGCCGGGCTATTGAGCAATATCCTAAGAGCTTCCTTAGGTCATGTGGCTCAACTGGTAGCTCCATGGCTGGTTTGTCTTTAGCCAAGATCTGCGCGAGGCTGGGTACTGACTGGCCATCGAGAGAATTACCGACCTCTTGAATCGATATCACAATCTCATGAGGTAAGGAGCGGCGTAGGCTTTAGTGACTGTGCGGAAAGCCTCATGGGACGAATAGGGCGGTCGTTCGTTTGTTGAGTATCCGAATTTCGAGGTGCTCCGATGTCAGACTCCAATACGCCCGCCAACGGCGCCGCTCAGCCCGATATCGAGGCAGCGTCACGGCATAAGCCTGACGAGGCGGACGGGATGGGCGTGCAGACTGAGGGTGGTCGTCAGGCGCCAGATTTCGGCTTTTGGGAGGTCCGGGGAGCGGCAGGCGCGTCCGCAGCAGGCTGGAACTCTCAGCACCCGCATGTCTTCCATCTTGCGACTTGGTCGCCGAGCCAGTTCGATGGCGGGTCCCTGCAAGGCGCCACGGAAGAAAACTGGAAGCTATTGGCTGGCCAGCAGGCGTCGGTCTATCTGGCGCGACTGGAGCCGGGCGGCGTGCGCGAACCGCATTGGCACCCCAGCGCTTGGGAGCTCAACTTCGTGATCTCAGGCAAGGTGCGCTGGGGTTTTGTTGGCCCACAGAACACCCATGACGCCTTCGAGGCGGGGGCGGGCGATCTGGTGTTCGCCCCTCAGGGCCATTTTCATTATTTCGAAAACGCCAGCGACACCGAGGAACTGGTGGTGTTGATCATCTTCAACGCCAGCGCCGGCGAGCCTGACGACGACGTCGGGATTGTTGAGTCGCTAAGCGCCATGCCGCCCGAGGTGCTAGGAGCCGTATTCAAGACCGCACCGGAAAGCTTCGCCAACCTTCCACGCAAGCTTGAAAGGGTCACTATCGCCCGTAAGCCGCACCAAGCGGCCCGGGATGGCTGACCTTGCGGCAGGCTGGACTCTCGGTCGACCTAACGCCGCTCGGCCTCACGCCGCTGACAGATGGGCTAATTTTGGTGCTCCACGGCCATACCCATACTATCTCATCCAGCGCGGGGGCATTCTCAGATTCATACGCTGTGGGCGGCCTCCAAAGCCCCAGCGCATTATCGTCGCAAATTGCGCGCAGGTCGGTGGCGACTAACAAAAGCCTGATCGCTCGCGGACCTGGTTCAGGATTTTTGGTCAGCCGTCTGCGACCGCGGCAGAGCTTGCGCGCGGGCCAGCCGGTTAAGGCGTAAAGCTTCCTCGAGCATCATCGCCCGATCAAGGCGATGGTCACAGCTCAAGGCGCGAGATAAGATTTCGGCGGCCTGCTGAGCAAGTTCAGCGTTCATGGCGGCGCTCCTCCACGTCATCGCCGCTTTGGGTCGGCGACCGGATGGGAATCAGTAACTGTGGACAAGCTTAGACCAAATTTGCGTCTCAATGCTAAACATGCTTTGCTTTAGGCTGTGTTCGACCCGGTCGGCATCTCGCAGTCAGGTGCGATGCTTAGGCAACAATTGGGGGCGAGCCTTCTTTTGGGGGTGCTGCAGCATCGGCCAGTTGACTGAACAGGAAGCTGCCGGCTGCGTTTCCTTATCTCCAGTCAAGGAGGCTTCGATGGCCGATCTCAGCACACGTTCGAGAAACAAGCTTAGAGCGAAGGATTTCGCAGAGCCGGATAAGCGAGCCTATCCGATCGAGGATAAGCCCCACGCGCGCAACGCCAAGGCGCGGGCCAGCCAGGCGGCAAAGGCCGGCAGGATGTCGAAAGGCGAAGCCGCGAAAATCAGCAAGAAGGCGGACGCCGTTCTAAAAGCTCATTGAGCGGCAAGCCGAGGACCGCCGGGGTCGTCGCGCCCACCAGATAGTTCGGTTCAGGAGCTGGACCAGGGTCACGCGCTGATTTGCCGATGGATCACATAAGCCAATTCGTCGGCGTCGCTGGATGGAGCATTCCAACCAGTCTCCGCGCCAGATTTTCTGAACGCGGATCTCATCTGGAGCGCTATGCCCAAGCGCTGAACGCGGTCGAGATCAATTCCTCATTCTATCGTCCTCACCAGCTGAAGACCTACCAGAGATGGGCGGCATGCACGCCAGAGCATTTCCGATTTTCGGTGAAACTTCCCCGAACGATCACCCATCAACGGCGGCTGGTCGACTTCGAGGCTCTATTGGATAGGTTCAGCGGCGAAGCTGCGGGCCTGGGGCAGAAGTTGGGCGTGGTCCTCGTCCAGCTGCCTCCGAGTCTGATCTTCGATAGCCCGGTCGCAAAAAACTTCTTCGTCAGTCTCACGGCCGCCATTCCTGCCTCGATCGCCTGCGAGCCTCGGCATCCGAGCTGGTTCACGGCGGAGGCCAACCACCTCTTGACTGCGCTCGAAGTCGCCCGCGTCGCCACTGATCCACATCCGATCGCCGGTTCCGAACAGCCAGGCGGGTCGATCAGCCTTGTTTACTACCGCCTGCATGGTTCGCCGCGAATGTATTATTCAAAATATGAAGCTGCCGAACTGATAAATGTGCGGCAAAAGCTCGACCGCGCGGTATCCTCTGGTCGAGCTGTCTGGTGCATTTTCGATAACACCGCTCAATTCGCCGCTCTGCCAAACGCCCTGGACCTCGCGGGTATGAATGCTGTCGGGCTCCGATGAAACCCGCCAACAGACCCGCGTTGGGCAAAATTGCAAACTAGTCTTGCGCGAGCAACGCGCTTCAATCTTCCGAATTTAAACCTGTTTATGCGGTCAGATGATTAGTCCGACCAGAAAAGGCCCTAGCCATCGACGGTCAACCTCGCGTCCTGACGTCATCCGCGGTCGCCGCCACCGCGTCCAAGCCTGCGGACGAGGCCCAAGGCCGCTCCGCGACCGGGCGCTTCACCTCAAGGAACGGTTAATCCGAGTCTCCATGGTGTTGCTTAAGCGCCTTCATCAGCCCTTCGATGGAGTAGGGCTTCTGCAACAGGTCAAACCCGTGGGCGCCTTCCTCAGCGATCACGTGGCTGTAGCCGCTGGTCAGCACAACCTCCAACGCCGGCCAGCGCGTCCTGATCTCGTGACCGAGTTCGATCCCACTCATGCCGGGCATGACCACGTCGGAGAAGACCAAGTCGAAGGCGTCTGGGTTCCGCACAAGCGCATCCAAGGCCGCGTGACCGTCACCCACCCAGGTCACCGTCTGCCCCAGCTCCCGCAGCAAGCCCGCCGCGAAGTTGCCGACCCCTTCGTTGTCTTCCACCAGCAGGATGCGCCGCGCGGGCACCGTGCTCAGGTCAATGGGAGCCACCTGGGCCGCCGGTGTTTCGAGCTTTGCGCTCGACCGCGGCAGGTAAAGGGTGAAGGTGGTGCCGAAGCCCACTTCGCTGCGCACGTCGATCTCGCCGCGCGATTGCTTGGCGAACCCGTAGACCTGGCTCAGCCCGAGGCCGGTGCCCTTGTCCACATCCTTGGTGGTGAAGAAAGGCTCAAAGACGCGGGTGACGGTGTCGGGAGGCATGCCCATGCCCGTGTCCGTGATCTCGATCGCCAGGAAGTCGCCGCTCGCAGCAGCATGGCCGCGGACGGCCGGAACGCCGGTCGTCGGCGACGCCGCGATCCTGATCTCGCCGCCGCGGGGCATGGCGTCCCGGGCGTTGATCACCATGTTCAGGATGGCGGTCTCGAACTGGCTGGGGTCGGCCTCCACCCGTTGAATGGCGTCCGGGAGCACGATCTCCACGGTGACGGAGGCGCCGATCGTGGTTTCCATGATCTGCTGCAGGCCGCGCAGCCGCGCGCCCACGTCGAACACCTCCGGCTTCAGGGGCTGTCGGCGCGCGAACGCCAGCAGCTGGCTGGTCAGGGTCGCGGCCCGCTTGGCCGTATCGGCGATCGCCTGGGCGTAACGCAGGCGTTTCTCTTCGTCGAGCTTGGGCCGCAGCAGGAAGTCGGCCGAGGCCCGGATCACGGTCAGCAGGTTGTTGAAGTCATGGGCGACGCCGCCGGTCAGCCGGCCGATCGCCTCCATCTTCTGCGCCTGCACCAGGGCGGCGCGAGAGCGCTCCAGCTCCTCCTGCGCCTTGCGGCGTTCGGTGATGTCACGGGTGACCTTGGCGAAACCGACCAGTTCGCCGCGATCGTCATAGATCGGGTCGATGACGACGTTGGCCCAGAACCGGTCGCCGCTTTTGCGGACGCGCTGAGCCTCGCCTTCGAACTTTCCCTCGGCGATCGCGGTCGCAAGCGCGCGGGCCGGGGCGCCCGCCGCGCGGTCCTCTTCGGTATAGAAGCGCGAGAAGTGCTGCCCGACGATCTCGTCGGCCGTGTAGCCCTTGATGGCCTGGGCGCCGGCGTTCCAGTTGGTGACGTGACCTTCGGGATCCAGCATGTAGATGGCGTAGTCGCGCACGCTCTGGACCAGCAGGCGGAAGCGTCGTTCCGCCGCCAACAGGGCTTCATCCACAATCCGCCGCTCGGAGATGTCCCGGGTGATCTTGGCGTAGCCGATCACCTGGCCATCGTTGCTGATCACGGGATCGATGACGACATGCGCCCAAAAGGCCGAGCCGTCCTTGCGAATCCGCCAGCCTTCCGCCTCGAACCGGCCCTCCGTCGCAGCCAGCCCCAAGGCCCTGGCCGGCAAGCCCATGGTGCGATCTTCCTCCGTATAGAAGATCGAGAAGTGCTGGCCGATGATTTCGTCTGTCGAGTAGCCCTTGAATCGCTGGGCGCCTGTGTTCCAGGTCGCGACGCGGCCTTCTGCATCCAGCAAGTAGATCGCATAATCTTTTACGGCGTCGATCAGGATTTGAATGCGCTGAGACTGCCCAATATCAGTCAGCAATGGGGGCTTATGGTCATTCATGCAGCCCCTTTCCAAGATGCGATTTCTACCGCTGCGTTCGTATCCAGTCCGCCGCCTGAGCTTTCATATTTGTAGCCGCCTCGACGAAGGGCTGAAAGGCGCCTGCGCGCCGCTAGGGATTAGATTTCCCGTGCTCAGCGGTCAAGATTGCGACCATCCCATACGACGGCGCCGGTAAACGCGCATCCACACCGTCAGGCGCCGAGCGGGTTTGGTCAAGGATGGACGCCTGCGTTTACGGGCCGCCGCGGCCGCCCACCGCGCCGAACACTTGGCCGGTGGAATAGCTGGCCTCGTTGGTGGCCAGCAGCACATAGAGCGCCGCCAGTTCGGCCGGCTGGCCCGCACGGCCCATGGGGCTGTCGGCGCCGAATTGGGGCAGCTTTTCAGGGAACTGGCCGCCGCTGACCTGTAGCGGGGTCCAGATCGGGCCGGGAGCGACGGCATTCACTCGGATGCGCTTCTCGGCCAACTGCTTGGCCAGGGCCTTGGTCCAGATGGCGATCGCGCCCTTGGTGGCCGAATAGTCCAGGATGTCCGGCTGTGGGTCATAGGCGTTGACCGAAGCGGTGTTGATGATCGCCGAACCGGGGCCCAGATGCGGGACCGCGGCCTTTGTCAGCCAGAACATGGCATAGACATTGGTCTTGAAGGTGTCGTCGAACTGCTCGGTGGTGATGTCGAGAATCGATTTCTGCGCCTTCTGCCGGGCGGCGTTGCTGACCAGGATATCTAGGCCACCCAGTTGGCTCACAGCATCGGCCACCAGCGACCGGCAGAAGGCCTCCGAGCGGAGGTCACCGGGCAAAGGTGCGGCCTTGCGGCCGGCGGCGCGGATCAGGGCGATCACCTCGTCGGCGTCGGGCTGCTCCTGTGGCAGATAGTTGAAGGCCACGTCCGCGCCTTCACGGGCGAAGGCGATGGCTGCGGCCCGGCCCATGCCGGAATCACCGCCGGTGATCAGCGCCTTGCGCCCGGCCAGGCGGCCTGTGCCACGGTAGCTTGTTTCGCCATGATCCGGACGCGGGGTCATGCGGCTGGCCAGGCCCGGCCAGGGCTGTTCCTGGACCGGAAAAGGCGGCCGCGGGTAGTTGGCGGAAGTTTCGGCCGAAGCGGGCGCAGCGGGCTCCTCAGCCTGGGCGCTGGCGCCGGTCGCTGCAACCAGGCCGGTGGCGGCGGCCCCAAGCATCATGCGGCGGGACAGGGCTAGGTCTTTGGCCATTTGGCCTCCCTTTTTGGCTGACTAGACGCCGCACGTCGTTGCTGACGGGGCCAGTCAATGGGTCGGTAAACCCAGCTGCCGCCAATAGTTTCCGTTAAATGGACAAAATATCGATCACAGTTCAGCTTATAATATACAGTGCAGCTTGTAATACTTCGTAGGCCCTGCTGGAAGTCTCCGGCGGGTGCCTCCAGAAATCAACGGCTTTTAGCAGGAACATCGTTGGGCGCAGGGTGTTCCATGAATTGGCAAGGCTGAATAGACCACTGGAGATGGCCATGGATGAGCCGCATCCTGATGATCCGGGTCCGCGATTCAATCGTGATGATCAGCAGAAGCATCCTGCGGGGGAAGGGCGTCCGCCGCGACCCTCCACTGAGCCGGGCTCCCAATCCGTCCGGCCATCCCGTCATACGGCCACAGATCCCGCCACCGGCGAGCCCAACCGGGGTGGCCGGAGCACCTGAGGTCTACTCGTTTTCGACTGTCCGCGCTGCGAACCGATTGGCGCGCCGCTTTCCGTCCTTGGAGCCCTCCAATGTCCCAGACCGTCGGTGATTTTCTCGTCGAGCGCCTGCATGCCTGGGGCGTGCGCCGCATCTACGGCTATCCCGGCGACGGCATAAACGGGGTGTTCGGCGCCCTGAACCGGGCGGGCGGCAAGATCGAGTTCATCCAGGCGCGGCACGAGGAGATGGCCGCCTTC